>Ga0316205_10000274_pt1 | contig 108605 bp, 108 predicted proteins | sample 3monthpyrite_MG_FD_204941 | JGI IMG/M metagenome (GOLD analysis project Ga0316205, IMG submission 204941) | Microbial mat bacterial communities from mineral coupon in-situ incubated in ocean water Damariscotta River, Maine, United States -... | ecosystem: Environmental > Aquatic > Marine >... | reverse complement strand
ACATTCTCTGATATTGATGCAGGAGATGTACTTTCAGTAACGGCAACTCTCTCTGATGGCTCTCCTCTTCCAACATGGTTAAACTATGATATTGCAACGGCTACTTTCTCAGCTATTCCAACAAATACGCAAGTAGGTTTACTTGATGTAAAGCTGACTGTTACAGATGTGCTAGGTGCTACAGCAGAACAGATATTCACTCTTGAAGTAGTAAATGTAAATGATGCTCCAACATTGGATAACCCTATTACAGACACTACAGCTAATATAAATGATCCTTTCAGCTATATTATTCTAGAAAATACATTCTCTGATGTTGATACAGGAGATATACTTTCAGTAACGGCAAGTCTTGTTGATGGTAGTGGGCTACCTTCATGGTTATCTTTTGATGCAAATACGGGAACACTCTCGGGAACTCCTCTTGATGGAGATTTCGGAATAATAGATGTACAGCTTACTGCTACGGATATAGCTGGAGCAACAGCCAGTGATATATTCAGCATCAATGTTGAATCAATCATCACAGGTACTGACTTTAGTGAAACTTTAACTGGCGGTATAAACCCTGATCAGATAATAGCCCTTGATGGTAATGATTCACTAACAGGGGAAGCTGGTAATGACACTCTTGATGGTGGCTTGGGTAAAGACACTCTTTCGGGTGGAGCAGGTAATGATATTCTGACTGGTGGAGAAAATGCAGATCTATTCAGCTTCTCTTTAGAAGCAGGAGCAAGAGATCTAATAACAGATTTTAATATTGCTGATGGTGATTTAATAGATCTGACCGATGCATCTTTTGCAGGTCTGAATCGCTTTGCTGACTTACAATTAACCGATACAGCAGCCGGAGTAGATATTAATTTGGGAGGTGACCATATCATCTCACTTAGTGGAGTCAGCTCAACAGAATTAACTTACGAAAATTTTGAAGGAATACTTTCTGATGATCCCAATCAAACTATTGTTGGCTCATTCTTTAGTGATTCTATAAGTGGTGCAAATAGTGAAGATTTTGTTTTAGGATTATTTGGTAATGATACAATTACCGGATTTGATGGCAATGATGAACTTAGAGGTAATTTCGGTAAGGATGAACTCCATGGTGGTAAAGCAGACGATTTACTGCATGGTGGTTTTGGTGCTGATACACTCTTTGGTGAGCTTGGTAATGATACTCTGAAAGGTAGCTTTGGAAGAGATACATTAATCGGTGGAGCAGGAAGCGATGTTTTAATTGGCGGTAAAGGAAAAGATGTATTCAAATTTACTGACATAGAGGACTCCACCCTAACAAGTCAGGATATGATCAAGGATTTTTATAAAACTGGATTCAGTTTCTGGATAGACAAAATAGACCTTTCGGGAATAACCAGCATAACATCAATTAATGACCTTGCAATTAGCAATGATGGTGTTAACACATATATCAATGATAATAATTCCAACTTTTCCGTCTCACTATCCGGAAATATCAATCTGGGTAATGAAGACTTTATATTTTAGAAAAATTGTCAGTAAAAAACAAAACTCACTACAGTAATTATAAATATTCCCTTAAATACCAAAAACAGCGATTTAAGGGAATGCATTTGAGCTGGCTAATTAATTTTACTATCTTCTATATCCATATATTTAAACTCTATACGTCTACAAATATTTATAGCAGTTTTACAATTATGCTCTATTGCTTCCTTATCGGCAAAGCTACCATTTAAAAAACCCTGTAAAAATATCAGCTTTCTTTTAATGTATAACCTTTATTGCTTAAATTATCGCCCTTGGCTTCCTGTATATTCTTTGCTTTCTTTATAGACATAAACACCTTTTTAATTGTGATTAATGGAGGATGTTATATATTAGATTTGCTTACTCAAAAGAGTAAGTGATTTAAACCTTTTAATGGAGGTAAAGATGAAGATCTTTCCATTAAAAAGTTTAAGGGCTAAACCGCACGTAAGTATCTGGAGGCATTAGTGCCAAATATCCTTGATAAGCATAAAATAGGTAGAGAAAATTTTTATCTAAACAGAGCATTATTTGACTTATTACTAAATGCTGGACAAAACTCTGACAGCACAACAAAATAAATGACTCGCACAAGAAATCACTTCTATGTGTATTCATCATTTTTACTCATACAAAGAAATGTAACGGCGAACTTTATACATCGGCATGAATACAGAATCTTAACCAGATAAGCAACACATTGATATTTAAGGACAACCGCTCTGTAGCGTGACAATCATGCTATCGTTTATGCTGCAAAGTCTTCCGGTTGCCAGCGGTCACAGGCGATTATAGGAGGACGGAAAGTTGGTTATTGTAGTGTTAAGACCGATTCGGGAATCGAACTGGTGTTGCCGCCTCGTGTATATATAATCTATCTCTTAGTTTTTATTTGAACTAAGACTTATATTGATCTACTTATACTAGATCTCTGTATCATAAGTAAGGTTCTATAAATGAGTTTAAAACATAAAACAGCACAAGAAATATTTGACCTTCTTAAACAAGAAGATATCACCTCCAATTATGGTAGTATGTATCTTGATTACTTAGGGATTAAAGTTGAAATAAATGATAAAAGTCCTGTTGGATACATAATGCAATCATGGCTTGGAAAGTGGTTAGAAAGTCAAGGTATTGATTACAATGAACCTTCAAATTCACAGGAGTTTCCTGATTTTTTTCTTGATGATAATAATAAAGAATCTTTATTAGAATTTAAATCATTTGACTATGATGCAAATCCAAATTTTGATGTAGCAAATTTTGAAGCATATTGTCGATCATTAAAAACAAAAGCTTATAGGGTTGATGCAGATTATTTAATATTTGGCTATACTCTTGAAGATAGTAAGTTAAGAATTAAACATATGTGGTTAAAGAAGATATGGGAAATAACTTGTCCAATGAATGATTATCCCATTAGAAATCAGAAAAAACAGGGTATGATATACAACATAAGACCAGCAATATGGTACTCTAAAGGCGCAAAATATAAGCCATTTAACAGTAGAGAGAAATTTATTAATGCACTAAACGATACTTTATTACAATATTATAAAACTTCTATGCAATCTGCAGGGTGGCTTGACGAGGTTGTTCAGAACTATAAACATCATACAGGCAAAGACCTGCTATAATACGTTTAGCAATTTCTTTAATAACAGGAACAACTACTGTGTTTCCTAATAAATCAAAAGATTCCTGATAGGAAACTCCGTCTAAAATATAGTGATCTGGATAACCAAACAATCGTAACCCTTCCCGTATGGATAATCTTCTTAAGTTTTTACCATCTGTTACAGCTAACCTTGTAACATCGGTTGCAACCAATGTTGGAGTGACATCTTTTGGATCAAGGATTTTTGTAATTTCGAAACTTAACTTCCCAACTACAATATTATAACCCTTTGGTATATGTATTGCTGGCTTTCTAACTTTGTAAACTTTTCCATTTTTGTCAGTCTCTTCAACTAGGTCTTTTGGGTGCTCAAAAGTCACATAACCCTTTGCCGCTAAATCATCCAGCATATTTTTAAGATTATTATTTTCAAATAGGTTGTCGGTTTTATAAAAAGTTTTAATTTCATCAACTGTAAGAGGCATCCCATCCATCCAAGTCATACCTTTACTAATTGCCCAATGTTTTTTTCTTCGTTCCTTTAATAGGGTAGATAACAACTCTCGTTGTGACTCTGATGTTTTACCCTTTATTTCTAAATCCCAACTATGAATATTATTTTTTCCACCACGTTTATCTTTAATAGCCTTACCGTGTAATTCCTCAGGTCTATAGTGTGAAAGCAATGTATTAGTGAATTCAGTTTTTAATGGAGGAAGACCAGATTCTAAAACATCACTGAGAACACAATCCTTTTTGCAGAAACCTGATAACGACACTGTCTGGTTTTTATGACCTACAATATATACTCGTTTTCTATTCTGTGGAATTCCAAAATCAGCTGCATTTAACACAGACCAACTAACTTTATACCCCAAACTTTCTAATTTATTTAGTATTGTCTGTAGTGTTTTTCCAATTTTATCACCATTGTTTTCACGATCATGTTCTACTAACCCTTCTACATTTTCTAATAAAAATGCACTTGGTGATTTATCTTTTAATATACGTTCTATCTGAAAGAATAATGTTCCCCTTGTATCAAGAAAACCCTTTCTATTACCTGCGCTACTAAATGGCTGGCAAGGAAAACCAGCCAACATTATATCAAAATCAGGGATGTCATCACTTGGTATCTCCACTATATCACCAGAAATGTTATGATCATCATTGAAATTATCACTATACGCATCAATAGCATGCTTCTTTATTTCAGACGTGAAAACGCACTCAGGGATTGCTCCATTTTCTACAAGTGCTTGCTCAAGACCTATTCTTGTTCCGCCCAAGCCAGCAAATAAATCTATAAATCGTACTATTTCTTTTTTCATGTTCCTGAGATCAACCTTTATACAAAATACTCTACAATTATCTATTATCACTAATATAATGCATTGCTCATTAAGTAAACTATATCGCCTAAAATTATAAAAATCTAATGGAAATTTATAATGTGAATTCTATTCAAGGGGCTAAACTATTTATCTAATGCATTGATATTTAAGAGTAGTGGATTGTAGGTGGTGTGAATATGCTGACATTCGTGCTGTTTGTATAAAATAAACTAGTTATTATTCTTAAAATCATGTTCTTGAAGTTGTTGTCGTTCATTAACACGCTCGTACTCTCTCTTTGCTTCTGTTTTAAAATATTTTGCTCCTTCTATACCAATGCTTCTTATGTATTCATCATCATCTGTTTGCCAATTTTTAAACATCTTTTCCCTATTTTTAAATTTGATAGCTACTCCATCAAATCCACATGTTGAGCCAGTACAAAGAAAATGACCAATACACTCTTCTTTTAGAACTTCCTTATCAGGGTTTGCTTTAAGTATTTGCTTCCACAAATCTTCAGTCTCAAGCTCTCCAGCGTAATCATTCAGAATTTGAATTAGAATATCTAAATCTTCGGTATTATTTAATTTCAATCCGTTAGGGAGATAATTAGTTAGCTCACAAAAAGAATCTCCCGTAATTGCGTGCAATACCGACAGTGCTTTTCTTCTTAAATTATAATCGTCTGTATGCATCCACCCAATGATTTCTTTCGTAAATAATTCAAGATGTTCTTGTAACGTGTCTCTAAGCCTACTATCAAATCGGAATGGAATATCATTGTAGTTCTCACTATTAGATTCTCCTTGTTTAATACGTTTTTTAAAAAACTTAACAAGTTTTTTGGGATGATTAATAGCAAGAGGAGACAAAACCCATTCCTCATGGATTCCAATAGAGTCTGCATAGAGTAAGTTACTCAGGATAATGTCCACCTCTTGGCCACCAAAGTTTTTCGCCATCAAATCTAAATTTTTTCTCCACCAGTAAACATTTACCCATCGGGCATCTTTGTATTTAGTTAATTCCAAAATTGTAGAAATAACTAAAGGAATTGTATCTTCTTTGTCATTGTAACGTTCAGCCAAAGGGCCTAAAAACAAATTTAACACTATCTGATCACCTTGCTCTTTCGCTTTATCAAATAGGCTAGCATAAAATTCTAAATCAACATTATTAGTTTGGCCCAATAAGACACATATGGATTGGAGATGTATTCCTTGGTCAAGCCAATCGCCGAGAAAGCCCATGGCAGAATCTCTGTCTGAGTCTAATAACCCTTCAACTAATGGTGTGCGGAATTCCCCGAGTTTTTCGTGATGCTCAGAAAGTAGATTCTTTGCAAACGTGGGTTGTCTAATTCCTAGCTCTTTTAGGAATTGACCAAAATAGATGAATGTAGCTAGATCATTAGATTTTATTTTTACATATTCAAGAATTCTACTTTGCCATACTGCATAATTTTTCTTACCCATGCTACTTAAATATTGGTCTATACAATCCTCTTTATATTTCTTTTCTTCTTCAACTTTCCATTCATGATTATCCCACTGGAAAGGAAATACTGCTTCAAACCCCACCAGTACATTAAATATATTTTGCTCTTCATTAGAGTATAATTCATCTCTGATTTTTAGAATCTTCTGTATATTAGAATCATTATATTCTTGTGCATGGTGATAATTAAGCCAGTATAAATTATGACCTATTTTTTGCAGAAGTTCTTTATCATCTTCAAGTGTGATTTCTTCGTAAAAATCTAATAACTTTCTAATGTCTTCATTTATTAGGTCTAGCAACTCCTGAGAGGGTGCAGTCCCACGGTATCCATGGCGAGCCATTGAATTCAACACATTTATAATTCGCCTTTTATCTGTTTTATATAAAATATTGGAATACAAATTCTTCAGCAAATCAAAAGTGTTGCTTCTTAGGGTTTTAAGTTCATTTGATGCAGGCATTGAAGCCCGGTTAAGAGATATTTCATTAGCAGATATTGCATCAGAGCTAGTTAACTCTAATGATAAAATTTCTGAACATAACTCTAAAACAGCATCTATGTTTTCTATTACTTCTTTTGTACCAAGCCTTTTTAAATGGTTAAGAATTGCACTCTGAACTTTAAAGCCACAATGGCGATAAATATTGATATTATATGATGCGATTTTCTTCAGAGTTTCTCTGGCTCTTTCCGAAATCTCAGATTTTTCATTATTGAGGCATTTCCACAAAAAACCAACCACTTCTTCAGTGTTTTGGTATGCGATACTTTCTAAAATAGGAAATGTTTCAAGGCGAAGGTCAGTCTTGTAACGCTTCAGTAAGTCATTTTCATATTCAAGGTTGCTGCCATCAATTTGAAAAACCAATGTGACTATATCCATCGCTTCTTCTGGGATACGGTAGTCAAAATCTTTTAGAGTATCCAGAGCATCGTTAACCGATTCATACGATTTAGCTTCTTGCACGATTGACTTTATTTCACCCGCCTTCTCAGTGAAAACGGTTTCATTTGAGGACACCTTAGCTAAATTTTCTAAAAAGCCACTTGTTAAACTATTGCTCATTTGCTTCCTCCCATTGTTCTAATCTATATACAATTCCCCTTATATCTTCATTTTCTTGGAAATTAGCGACAGCTTGCACAGCAAACTTCTGGTCTTCAATAAGGTAAAAACTAGGCGTCTCAATTAATATGTTTGACTTTAATAAGTTGCTAATTAACACCTCAATATCATTAATATTCATATCAAATATATTATTAACAACCTTTATAAAATCACCTTTGGTTGTTCGTGGTAATAGTTTACATAATGATATAATCCTATCAGTATTTAACTTCAGTATTTCTTGCATTTGTTGCAAAGTTTGCTGGTAATGCTTCTGAGTGTCTTCAGTAGGATGTTGAATCATATGGATTTGATTCAAGAACTTTACTTCTATATCTTTTGCCAATTCGGTATCGTTTGCTACTTGAATTTTTATTACGCTTTCACATTGATCAACAAAACCATTTTTTGCTAGAAAGTAGTCCCAAATATTCTGAGGGTTTCTATCGTTGAAATCTCTGATTTCATTTAATTGATGGCTTGTTTGGTTACCTAGCTTGAAAAACGCACCACGAACTTGCCCAAAATATTTCTTTTCTAAAGTGCCGGAACTTATTGTTGTTTTTACCTTGGACTCCATCAAAGCAGTAAGCATGTCATAAATATCACTACAACATGCTTTATATCTAAGTGTGTCCCTAATAAACTCTTCTTTAGAATTACTTACTTCTTGAATATGCTTTTTGATTTCCAATAAACATCTATAAGCAGAGGAAATACATCCTCTTCTTTTCTTGTTCATTGCCTCTTCGCTAGGATCTGATTTCTTTTTCTTAGCCATATTATACTAGCTTACATGTTACGATTGAATGTGTAAGATAAATTATTTCTTTGTAATAGTCATTAAATTATCAAATTTATCTGTATATACGCAGTATGAATCCCTTTACAGAGCCTTAACTGCTAACCTAGTCCATTGATCTATAATAATTACACAGATATTGTTATGTAAATATGCTGCTATTCGTGCTGTTTTGCGGTGCAATAATCTCGATTTTCAATAAAGTTCTTATATATTCAGTTTACTTTCCTGTTTCTTCGACTTAATATTCAACCGAGGAGCTGAATCATTGGCTTCTTGGGGCTTCAAAACCTCTCTGTTAGCGGTAGTGTCAGCTGTCGTTATGTAAACTGTCATCTCAACTTAAGTTGGGGTGGCGATGTTATACAATAGGCGCATGCGCTAAAGGCATTGCGGTCATCTAACAGTGACTTTTGAACACCCCGGCACCAGTTGAAAGATTGGTGTCGTTTTGTTTAATAAAGCGGAGTTACGAGATGGCTAAACTAAAAAAATGCAAAGACTGTGGGAATCAAATTAGTAAGAAGGCAAAAGCTTGTCCACAATGTGGAGCACCTAATAGTGCAAGTCTATCAAAACCATTCATTATTTTTCTTATTATCATTGGACTATTGATATGTATGATATCATGTGGTCAGAACCTTGTAGATGATGCAATGCAGAGGCAAGAGATACAGAAAAAAGGCAAAGTTAACAAAGTTATTATAAAACCTATATCTGAACCAATTCAATTAACAAAAATTCAACAGCAAAATCATCTGGAAAAAGAGAGGAAGATTTTTGAAAAGGCAAGTTTGCTTGCTAATAATGGTAAAAAGGATGAAGCAGCGCAACTATTACAAGATAACATTACACCTAAATCTAACTTATATAGCGATTCACTAAGGTTAATAGCTCAATATCAAGGTACTATACCTATTAAAAATGTTGGAAACACTCTGAAGCCAGACAATTCCATATATGATAATAAAACGCAACAATTTCTTTGGGTAGAAAATGGTAAAGAAGCAGCTGCTGCTAAATTGAAAGAACCGAATAGTGCAGAATTCCGCAATGTATCTTTCAATAAATCTAACCTACAGGGAAAAATCATTCCTGTTGTTTGCGGAGAAATAAACGGTAGAAATTCTTATGGTGGATATTCAGGTTTTCAACGCTTTGTCTCTACTGGTAAGACTATGACAATATTTCAGAATGAAATGGACTATAATGAGTTTGTCAAAGTATGGAATCAGCTTTGTACAGGATAGGACAACTTGAAGACTGTAGACTCTACAACTCTTCACAAATGTAATGTTGCATATGTGAGACAATAGTTTTGCGTTGTTGTTCTATTAAAGTTGCAACTATTTGTGCTTCATTTGGAGTAATTTCTCCGTTGCTTATGGATTGTAATAATTGATCATTCGCTATTATCAAGTCACGAAGACTATTAATATTGTTTAGTTCAAATGAAATTGGAATATCCTTACAAGGTGGACAAAGGCGATCCATAACTAGTTTAATAGCTACCATGTCTCCTTCTTTAGCTTTTTCTATGACAAGTCTTGTTATTTCTGCGGCTTCATCACCAAGCAGTTCTAATGTTGCTAATGTGGTTTTGTTGCGACTGCCTTTTGGTCTACCGTTAGGATTGCCGGATTTGCCTTTTGCAAACGGTTTTCCTCGTTGTACTTTTTCTGTATTAACAGCTAAATCGCTATGGTTTTCCATGATATTTTGCTCCGTATTCCACATACGACGCATGACAATAGTAACAATAGATATTTTATTATCTCTATTGTCATGCGTCGCAATGGAATTATATCATGTAAATACAGATGGTTACATAGCTGATTAACCTAATGTATTACCGGTATCCTGACGTTTAATCAAACCAACAACAGTACGAGCATATTATTCGTCCAGTAGGTTTGATGCACATAAGAATACATAATGTGCATGCAATTCTCTTCAATTAGAGTGTCATAACCATCTAATACTTTTAAAGCATGACTTAAACATTTCTTAGTCAGGATTTATGCCGAGTTCTTTTAGGTAGTAGGTAAAGGTAACAGGTGTTTCTTTGCTATTTATGTATATATGATAAATATCTTTATATTAATATTTTTATATTTATTTCTATTACTTCTTATTTATCAGTTACCTATTACCTTTATGTATAATTAATGCCTAAGTAAAGAGCTAAAACAATGGGTTAAAGCAATAAAAAAGGTAGCAACAAAGGTAACAGTGCTATATAGTTGCTGTTACCTTTGCTACTTTTTAAAATCATCTAATACCTCTTCTTCTGAAACCTCTGGGCTACGTTTCATATGCATACGAATTTCCATATTACTCAATGCCTTTTTAGTCCATATTTTTTTAACATGCCCATCAATTTTGACAGCTTTCGGATGCAGCATATATCCTAATTTCTTTAGAATTGCATTTTTCTCGTGCGTTGAAGTAATACAAAGTCTTATATGCTTTATTATTAATGCATCGAATAAATCCACAGACGAAATCACCATATCATTATAATAAGCCCCCCCTTCTTTGATTAGCTCACGTACTTCATCAAGACCTTCTAAATTATTTTCTTCAGTAGCAATCATTCTCTGCTTAAAATCAGTCATAGGAGCTTGTTTAGTATTCAAAAACTTTTTTGTTATATCATATTCCATTAGCCATTTTCGTAGCTCCTGAGCATGCTCTCTAACTGCTCCGAATAACTTAGGAAAGTAAACAATTGTAGATTCACCTACTATCTCATCTAGTTTATCAAGCGAGTCGACTTCAACAAAAATAACCCACCAACGACGATCATCAGCATCCATAGGTATAGCATCTTTGTAGTTGGTAAAACATATATAATTGGTTGTGTTATACGTCATAAACTGCTTTACACCTTTGTCATTAATCTGAATCATGCGCTCCGTAATCAATGGCTTCAGAGCATTTACAGCTTCATGACGATTGTGACCCTTGACACGTAATTCTTCAAGCACATTGACCACAACATTGGTTGCCCAGCCATTAAAATCACTCGTAACCTGGGTTGGTGATACCGTTCCAACATTACGATCACCAAGACATACCCTAAGTAACTCACCAAAGAATGATTTCCCTGCCCCCTGAATGGATTGAATCACAGGAGACCAAGGTATCTTCTTACCAGGAAACTGAATTTGATGTGCAATCCATTGTGTAAAAATATGAGCATTATCATCGTTCCCACATATAAATCTAATATGCTTTTCAATCCGTTTAATCGCTAACAAACCATCATCTGTATATTGCTTAGCTGCTTCTGGAACACTATTTGGATTAAAGCTATTAACAACACGTAATCCATCTAGTTCACATATAACACCATCATATGTCGGCAAATATGCAATATGGTTGGCATAATCGACATAACCTCTATCAGCAACATATTTAACTGCCGGTGATTTTGAACCACTTTCAGACGTTGGTACATATTTACCATTGATTATATTAAAAGACTCTGACTTGTGCTGCTCTAGTGTTATAAGATTAATGAAACAAGCATGGCTGTTAATATAATACCAATCCTTGCACCATTCTGGTTGCTCACTATCATCAATAAAATGACCTGATAAAACTTCTTCCTTTGCGATTTGTTGACGGATATTACTAACAGGAAGTTTAACATCCGTAAGCTCTTTATACCGGACCTGAATAGCCTTAACCAACCGTTCACGCTGAAGATTGTTGAATGTTTGCTTGCGAAGTTCTCTAAATACATCAAATTCTAGAGTCTTTTGGTTAGCACATTGTATTCTTCTAATATACGTAGTTACTCTTTGATGTTCTTGGTCCCATTCAACCTCCTTAACCATATGTGATACCGTGCCCATTGTAACTCCTCCATTAACATCAAATGACTTCCATCTCTTCGCTGTTTCTCCTTCATCATAATTAGCAACACCTTTAGACCATTCCTCCCACATAGGTAACCCATCAATAGGATGCCAATCATGTAAAGCCATACCAACCTTAACCCACTCATCATTAGACATAGATGGATCAAGTTTACTTAGCATCTCACGCACTTGCTCTTCAGAAAGGTATGATGAACCGCTAATCAAGCCTTCAAAACCACTGTATTCATCGTCATGATGGATTGTTTCAGTTGTAACATTCTCGTTCATAATTAAAGATATAACTTCTTCAGTAGCTATATCTAAGTCGTCTAATTGATTATTCTTTCCAATCATAATCACCCACCTGCATTACAGAGCCAGCAATCACGCATTGAGAACCCCTTGTTAAAAAATCGATACCTTGATAACTCTTTAGTATTTTTCTAAATCGTTTCCCTTGAACGTTTTTTGGCAATCGAAGGTAAACATGGAATCCTCCTGATGGAGTACATACTGTAGGTTTCATGATTATACCGCAATTCTTTTGTAGTTTACGGAAGCTAACATCGCCACCGTTTCTTGGGTCCACATCTATGACCAAATCATCAACACCTAACACCCAGCCTATATTACCGTCATGGTTATATAGGACTTCATTGTCAACCCAAGTATTAACCCAATCTTTTATAATCGGACGCTTTCCACTTAAAAGCGTTAATTGCTTGCCAGCAACTAAGTACTGGTTTATAATAGATTTTTTAACCATTCTAAACCTCCTGCTTTCTATTGATTGATTTTTCAGGAAGGTTTCGTATGAAAGACTCAAGGGACTCCGCCGTTATAAGTGTACGGTTCCCATAGTGCTTAGCAACAAGACTACCTTTGTTAATTTCGTTATAAATTGAAGTTTTTCCAATATTAGTGATATGTATAACTTCTAATATTGAGTAGAGTTTTTTTAGTTCGGAAAATTCCATAGTAGTACCTTTTTATTAATTAAAATTTAATAACAAAGCTCTCTCTTGAACACGAGTGAGCTTATAAAAGACATCATATGTTTTTCTGGTAGGACGTTGTGTGAAGACTTATTGAATATTTATTTCGTTGAGTCTTCATGTTTGAGTATATTTTTAACATTTTTTGAAGTTTTAATAATATCATTCTCACAATAATCGAACTCAAACAATGCATAGATAAAATCTGCAACGTATAAGGATTTGGGTTGTCCGTATTCTTGTATAAAGAAAAAAGATATTCTTCTAACAAAATAAACTGCTTTTCCCTTTTTAGAATTATGTTCCCTGCCAACAGCAAGCTCAGACGTTTTTATATCTGAACTTTCTTTAACATAATTATTAAAATCCCTTACTGCATCGGGCACACTTGATAGAAAGTTATTTAATGAAGCATTCAAATCATCATAACTACCCTGCTCCACATAACCACCATACATTTCATTATAATTATTAATTTTATCAAGAAGTTGCGATGCCTTTTTGAAAATTTTGATGTACTCTTCTTTTTCTTGCTGAAAGTTTTTTTGGGTAACAACTTCTGTTTTAAAGTCAGAATTAAATCGTAGCAATGCTTTTGCAAAAGAAACTGCCTTATCGGGAGATTCTTTATACAGTGATAACCAAGCTTGTTCTGTTACATCCCATATAAAGGCACGCTTTAGAAAATCTACGTCTTCTAAGAAACCTGGCCATGTATCAATATACTTAATATCAGATTTATATTTAGTCTTGTATTTAGTGTAATATTCATCCTCTTCGGGGTTTGTTTTAGGCTCATAAATATGTGGACGTTGAACGGGCAATTCAGGAGCACCTTCGTAATTCTGTATTTGTTCAGGTGTCGGTTGAGCCTTAGGGCAATGGTGCTTATCCTTAGAATATTCATCAACATGATCGATGAAAACTTGTTTTATTTCATCAGGAAGCCAATCTGGATATTCGATTTTAGGCTTTATAATATCTTGAGTCATACTCATATCTCCATTCCTTTATCTATTAAACAATCACTCCACCATTGCATCATTTCCACGCGTTCTGGTAAATATTGTGCATGATTATATGCTGCACGTACTTGATCACGTTCGCAGTGTGCTAGTTGTCGCTCTATTATATCAGGTCTAAAACCATTTTCATTAAGTATTGTTGATGCAGTAGCACGAAAGCCGTGACCTACTGTTCTGCCTTTATAACCCATAAAAAATATTGCACGAAGAAATGTGTTTTCACTGATTGTCTTGCGGGGATTTTGAAAACTGGGGAATACATTGCCTGAGTAGCTATCACCAGTTATTTTTTCAATTTTTCTTAGAAGTGCAATTGCTTGTTTCGATAATGGTACAACATGCTCACTTTTCATCTTCATCCTCTCTGCAGGAATTTTCCATAGTGCCGTGTCGAAATCAATTTCATCCCATCTCATACCACGTATTTCTCCAGTTCTAACAAAAGTAAGTATTAAAAGCTCAAAACTCCACTTCGTTAAAGATCTTCCACTGCAACCACCTTTATCTTTAGCAAGATCATAATTGTTGAGTTTTTGTAGAAAATCATGTAGTTCATGATCTCTAAGATATGGATAATTCTGACTCTTAGATGGCTTTAATGCTCCTCGTAAGTCCTGTGTTATATCTCTATCAGCTTTGCCGCATGTTACTGCAAAACGGAATATCTGACCTGATGTTTGTAGCATCCTGTGAGCCATTTCATGTTTACCAGCATCTTCTATTGGTCGTAATGCATGCAGTAATTCAGGAGGCTTAATATCTGCAATAGACTTCTTTCCGATGACAGGAAATATGTACATTGATAGGCGTCTCAAAATTGTTTCTGCGTGCTTTGGTTGCCATGTATGAAGTTTATTTTCATGCCATTCACGTGCAATCGCCTCAAAGTTATTATCATGCTGCATTGCTTGTTCCAGTTTTTTCTGACGTTTGTTATCAACTGGATCAATGCCTTTTATCAGCAACCTTTGTGTTGCCAAACGCATATCTCTAGCCTCTTGCAAGGATATAACTGGATATTTACCCAGAGCTGTTTGTCGACGCTTATTATTATAACGATATGTCATCCTCCAATATTTATTACCATTGGTATTAATCTCTAAATAAAGATTATCTCCATCTGAAATGCGGTACATTTTATCTTTAGGTTTAGCGTTTTTAATCTTTATATTATTCAATTTCATAGCAACTCCATAAGTTTGAATTTTTGCATAACTATTCTGTGCACAAGTGGTGAACATCTATGAACACCAGTGAACATCTGCGAACAGAATATAGTGTAATATCAGAAGGTTACACATATTTTATGCATTTTTTTAGAGAATATTGCAAGGGGTTTTTAGACGAATGTCTATTGTCACTATTGTCAACTGTCTAAGAATGATAAGGTAGGGCATAAAAATAACTATCTTTGACAGCATAAAACACCACACATAATTTTTATGCTGTCATTTATGCTACCAAATGGAGTGGTTGTACACGAACAATGATAAACATCAGTGGAAAATAAATATCTTGGAACTATTGGTGGATAAGGATTTGTGAACAATAGCGAATATCTGCGAACACATAAATGGTGACCCCTACGGGATTCGAACCCGTATTGCCGCCGTGAAAGGGCGATGTCCTAACCGTTAGACGAAGGGGCCAATATAAGGTTAGTTCGTGGCTTTTAACAAAAAGAAAGCTAGTCGTCAAAGGATATTTTGCTTTTTTTAATAAATAACTGAAAATATAAGGAAATTGCTTATTATTGTGTGTTTTTATTAGGTATAGTTAATTAATACTTAAAATTTATTGGCTAAAGTCAAATACTCCTTGCAATAAAATACAATATGTGCGACTGATATCGATAATACATACTATATAAAGTATAGGATATTAAAATGCGCTGTCCATTTTGCGGCTTTGAAGGTACTCAGGTAAAAGATTCCAGACCATCTGATGATGGTAGTACTATTCGTCGCCGTCGTAGCTGCCCAGAGTGCGACTCTAGATTTACGACCTTTGAAAGAATACAGTTAAGAGAATTAACAGTTATTAAGAAGAATGGTCAAAAACGTCCATTTGATAGAGATAAGCTGGTACATTCAATATCTATCGCCACTAGAAAAAGACCAGTATCTGATGAACAAATCGAAGTAACAGTAAATCATATCGTACGTTCTTTGGAAATGTCTGGTGATACGGAAATACCTGCGGAGAGTATAGGTGAGGCTATTATGGATGCACTATATGGATTAGATAAAGTCGCATATATACGCTTTGCATCGGTTTATAAGGATTTCAGAGAATCAAAGGATTTTGAAGAATTTGTTGAAAAAATTGAAATAAAAACATAATTCACTTATATTTCTATAGTAAATAATATCTAACAACAAATCCATAGCTGATTTCTTATGCCAGATGATCTAATAGAAGAATTAGAGTACAAAAAATATATGAATATAGCCATTAATATGGCAAAAAGAGGAGTGGGCAATACTTTTCCAAACCCTTCTGTAGGATGTGTAATTGAGAAAGATGGCGTAATTATTGGTAGAGGGTGGACAGGAAATGGAGGTCGTCCGCATGCCGAAACTCAAGCTATAAAATCAGTTGCCTCAAATGCAGAAAAAACTGCAGATATCGATTCTAAACAATTATATTCCACAGAAAATGCTAATTTATATGTAACATTAGAGCCATGCTCGCATTTTGGAGAGACTCCGCCATGTGTTAATGCAATTATTGATGCCGGTATTAAGAAAGTTGTTATCGCTAATGGTGACCCTAATCCTAAAGTGTCTGGCAAAGGCGTGAAGATACTTAAAGATCATGATATTGAGGTTATAGAAAATATTGGCTATGAAGAAGCTGGAATTATTAATGCGGCTTTCTTTAAATCCATATTGTATAAAATACCATATATTACGTTGAAGCTTGCACTAACTGGTGATGGTAAAATATCAATTGCTAAGGGTGAAAGAAGCTGGTTTACAAATAATATCGCAAAATCATATGCTCATATGCTTAGATATAAAAATGATGCTATATTGGTAGGGTCAGGAACTTTAATTGCTGATAACCCTTCTTTGACCTGTCGCCTGAATGGTTTAGAGAAATATTCTCCGAAACGATTTATATTAAGTAATAAAATTGATGTCATTAATGACGAATTTAATTGTTTCCCATCACGAGTAGTAAAAGGTGACATAAAGGATATAGTAAGTGATTTAACGGTAAATAATGGAATCACAAGATTGCTCATTGAAGGAGGTGGGGAAACAGCCATTTCATTCTTGGATGCTGATATGGTCGATGAGATTCATTTAATAACAGCAGAAAAAGTAAAAGGTGATAGCAATTCTACAAATATACTGGAATCTATTGCTGGATATTTAAGTAAATATCATTTAAGTGAAGAACGAAATCTCGGAGATAATAGTTTAGTTGTCTATAAGAGATAATAGTTTATTCTCAATTTCTTTAATATCACCATGAATGATAATATTCTTTAGTTTGGACTTTTCTCCAGATGATATCTCAAAATCATTAATAGTTATATCTAGTTGCTTTGAAAGTAGTTTTATAACGGCATTGTTTGCTTTATTATTTTCTGGAACAGCCGATACTTTTAATTTTAGAACATATTTGTTATTTATACTTTTCTCTATAGTTCCAATTGCGTCTTTAGACGAATTAGGTATTACTTTTGTAAAAAGCAAAATTGAACCATTTCTTACCGAATAAAAATTTTTCATTTAATAAGGAGAGGCAGAGCCTCCGACTAATGTAGCTAATTTCCACCCTATATATACAATAGTGTAATCAACTATTGCTACACCAATAATTAGGACTATTGGAGAGAGATCTAGTTGACCTCCAACAAGTGGAACTTTCTTTCTTATTCTTCTAAGTAATGGCTCTATAAAACGTGCCAGAAAGTTTGATAAATCACCCCATTTAAATCTTTTTCCATTAATAATAGGTTTGTGACGTTGAAGCATATCCATAGCAAAAAGCCATGATAAAACTATGTAAATAAATATACAGAAATTATATAAGCTCAGTAATGAGCTGATGAAATTTGCGATTATTAAAAAAAAACCACCTATTGGATTCATCATGTTTGGATACTCTTATAAAGTTGTAAATAATTTGTTAACAATGAGCAGATTATATTTAAAATGGTTTGTGGTCAATTATAGAGTTCTATATTATGATTTTATGAGCAAAAAAGATAATAAAGATATAGAATTGTCTGATAAAAAACCAGATAAGACTAAAACATATCCGTCAGATCAGTCATGTGATAAGATAGAGCCAGCAAAACCTATAGCATTACCTCCTTTGATATTTGCAAGTGGGTTGCTAAGTGGTTTCATTTTTGATCATTTTATATTTAAAACAGATTTTTATGATGGCAATTTAGTCCAGATATTCGGTTATATTCTAGTATCAGTAGGTGTAATTATTGCTCTGTTAGGATTGCAGGTGTTTTTTAAAATGAAGGAAAACCCACATCCACATACAGAAACCAAGAAATTAATAGTTAGAGGAATATTTAAATATAGTAGAAACCCTTTATATCTTGCTATGGCTTTTATGTATATCGGTGTATCGATAAGCTTGAATAGTCTAGCGATGCTTATAATGTTTGCGCCTGTTATTATCGTAGTAAATTATGGAGTAATTCTCAGGGAAGAAAAATATCTGGGCAAAATTTTTGGAGATGAATTCTATAAATATAAAAAACAAGTAAGGAAATGGCTGTAATTATTATTTATTCTAAAATTAATAGTTATTTTGCTCGCCATCATCATAATCGTCATCAGAATTGCTATTTGGTAATAGATTCATTATCCACTCAAAGTTATCCTTAACAAATTGTTTGTTCTCTTCTGAAGCATTTTCAGAAGCAAATTTCATGTCTTCACGAGCTGATTTTTGTTCTTTTATATCTGCTTCCATATCAGAAATGATATCAGCAGCAACTCCACTTTTTTTCATGTTCTCCAGATTTTTCTCCATCATTTTATCAACGGCATCCAGATCAATATTGGAAGGAACTTTACTGACTTGTACAGAATACATGCTACCCATAAGTTGGTAAGATGCATCAAAGAATTCTTCCAGACTATTAAAATTATGCGATGATAAGATTGATTTTATATCTTTATATGCATCAGATTTTTTAAGATGCTTAATGATTTTGTCGTTATCTTTCATAGAAAAACTATCAGCTATTTTAAATGTATCTCTATACTTATCTTCTAACTCATCAAATTTTTCTGTTACCTTATAAAAAGATTTTATAACTTGTTTGTTAAGAGTTTGAGCAGCATTTGCTCCTAGAGGATAAAATATAAGGATTAGTATAGCTAATAATTTTATCATTTTTTACCTTATTTAAATTAAGAATAATATTAAGTATATGTATAAAAAATATGCTTATCAACCAAGAATTAATATTTTTTAATATAGGTACTTCCTGAATTTTTAAAATTAACGTAATTTCATAATATATAAATTCACATAGAAAAATTTAAGAAGGATCTTACACATAGATAACTCATTTATTTTTTAGAATCAAACTGCGGAGGGATTTGCTTTGTCTAAAAGATTGTTTAAATTTGGTAAAGGAAAAGAAGTTCAGAATACCAAAAATAAATCAGAAAAAACTGAATTTACAAAAAATTATATACCATATATGAAGGCATATTTACAAGAAACAGGTAAAGCTGTCTGGATGCCACGAAATTATGAGAAATTTTCCGATGAGGCATATAGCAAAAATGCAGTTGCCTATAGAAGTATAAATTTAATTGCTCAGTCTATTGCATCAATTAAATGGCAATTATTTGCTGAAGATGATGGAATTTCAAAAGAACTGAAATCGCATCCTGCCCTTAATTTACTACATAGACCTAATCCATGTAGATCAGGCTTTGAATTTCTTGAAGCGTTGATTTCATATAAATTAATAAATGGTAATGCATATATCCTAAAAATTGGTGGATTAAATGAGCAACCACAAGAATTACATTTGCTGCGACCTGACAGGGTTAGCGTTATTGCAGGGAAAGGGGGGATACCTGCAGCTTATCAATATAAAATTGGTGATGATGAAATTATTTATCCAGTTGACCCTATTTCGGGGAAGTCTGCAGTTCTGCATATTAAATATTTTCATCCTCTGAATGATTGGTACGGACTTTCGCCTATAGAGGCCGCAGCAAATAGCATAGATCAGAATAATAATGCTGGTACTTGGAACCAATCTCTATTGCAAAATGGTGCAAAACCAAGTGGAGCTTTGGTTGTGAAAACTGCAGAAGATGGTTCTGGTGGAGCATTAAGTGATGACCAGTTTGATAGAATAAAGAATCAGATAGATGAGCAGTTTAGTGGTGCAGCAAATGCAGGAAGACCTCTATTGCTAGAAGGTGGATTAGACTGGAAAGAAATGAGTCTATCGCCTAAAGATATGGATTTTATCGAAACTAAATATAGTTCAGCACGAGATATCGCCCTTACATTTGGAGTTCCACCACAGATGCTTGGTATACCAGGTGATAATACTTACAATAATTTAGCTGAGGCTAGATTTGCAATGTGGGAGCAAACAATATTGCCATTAGCTGACCAAGTAATTGATAGCCTTAATTATTGGCTATTACCTCAATATGGAAAAAATATACGGCTTTCATATAAAATTGATGAAATCAGCGCCCTTTCAGCCAAACGAGATAAGGTCTGGGACAGGATTCAGAATGCTGATTTTATGACAGTAAATGAAAAGAGACAGGCTGTTGGATTGGATACTATAGAAGGAGGTAATCAATAATGGGAAAAGGAGAGATTGATACAAAAATAGCTGAAACCAATATAGATATAACTATGGGGGATGAAGTTAAGAAAATGGGATTAGATGGAATTGAAACCAAGAAATTACAAATGCCATTGCAGATAGATGATATAGAAAATAGTGGCCTATTTAGTGGTTACGCAAGTGTTTTTGATGTCGTAGATAATCATAATGATATGATTATTGAAGGAGCATTTGAATCAGTATTTTCAGGGAACAACCTAACTAATGTAAAACTATTATGGCAACATCGCCCTGACGAACCAATAGGAATAATAACAAAAATTAATGAAGACAAAAATGGGTTATATGTAGAAGGGAAATTGCTTCTTGATGTCGAAAGAGCAAAAGAAGCATATACGCTGCTGAAATCGGGTGCAATAAATGGTCTTAGTATTGGCTACAATGTTACTGACTTTGATGTTGATGGTAAAAGCGGTGTTAGGATAATTAAGGGCATAAACCTATTTGAGATAAGTCTGGTTACTTTTCCTGCTAATAGTTTAGCATCTGTAACTGATGTAAAAAATTCTCTACCAAAAACAGTCAGAGAGTTTGAAAATTTCTTGCGGGAAGCAGGATACTCACGAAAACAATCTAAGTCTATATCAGGATATGGATTCGTCATTGCAGATAATCGTAGTCAGCGAGATGTTGAATATATGAAGCTTGATAAAGCCATTGATAAGGCCGCTGGTGTTCTAGTGGAATAATTCAAATCGCTCTTATTTTTATATCTATAGGCAATTATTCCTATGGGGTTTGGAAACAGGAGTAATCAATATATTAAATAACAAATAATGGAGAAAAATTGATGACAATTTCACAATTAACAAAGAAAATGGATGGCCTAGGAAGAACCTGGGAAGAGTTTAAATCTATAAATGATAGACGTCTTGAAGAAATAGAGAAAAAAGGAAGCGCTGATGCTTTAACTATGGAGCAGTTAGGAAGAATGAATAGCTCTATAGATTCTCAGAAGAGTCGTATTTCATCACTTGAAACAGCGTATCTAAGACCAGGGGCGAGTAAATCATTTGATCAGCCGTATAATAATGCAGTCATGGAATATAAAGATGCATTTAATCAATATATCAGAAGAGGCACAGAAGATGATTTAGCATATTTTGAAAAGAAAGCTCTATCGGTTGGTTCTGATCCTGATGGTGGCTATATGGTGACTCCACAAATTTCAAATAAGATAGTTGAAACAGTATTTGAAACTTCACCAATGAGACAACTTTCTTCAGTTGAAACTATATCTAGTGATGTTCTTGAAATTATCGAAGATAATGATGAGGCAGCAGCAGGATGGACTGCATCTGAAACATCAGTAGTAACTGAAACAGCAACTCCAACAGTTGGTAAAAAAGTTATAGCTGCTCATGAACTAGTTGCTCAACCAAAAGCGACTCAGAAGCTTATTGATGATTCTAGTATTGACATCGAATCATGGTTATCTGGTAAATTAACAGATGTATTTGTTAGAAAGGAAAATACAGCTTTTATTTCTGGTACTGGTACAGGTCAGCCAACAGGAATATTAACATATGCCGCTGGTACAGCTTGGGGGCAAGTTGAACAAGTAAATACAGGTGTTGATGCTTCTATAACTGCTGATTCGCTTATAGATCTATTCTTCTCACTTAAGGAAGAATATGTAGCACATGCAACATTCTTAATGAATAGGGCTACAGCTCAACAAGTTAGATTACTGAAAGATGCTAATGGTCAGTATTTATGGAACCCTGGTCTTTCTTCCAGCTCACCTGATACATTGTTAGGCCTCCCAGTTAAACAAGCGGCAGATATGCCATCACCTGCATCTGGTAGCCTCTCTATTGCTTTGGCCGATTTTAAACGTGCATATCAGATTGTTGACAGAACTGGCGTAAGAATTCTTAGAGATCCTTACACAGAAAAACCATTTGTTAAGTTCTACGCTACTAAACGTGTTGGTGGTGATGTAACGAATTTTGAAGCTATAAAATTATTAAATTTAGCAGTTTAATATAGCTGTATAGTCATGGGGAGCTACAAAGTTCTCCATGACAAATTAAAGGAGAGTATGGGGAGCAACATGCTGGTCAAAATAAGACATAATTGCATGGGTACAGAAGATGGATATTCTGTTCGGAGATATATAAAAGGTTATCTCTATCACACTAGTGGAAGATTAGGGCGAATATTGATTATGAGGGGATATGCAGAGAGATATATTGATTATGGTAAGTTTAGTTATTTTCCTTCTGCAAATAAGAAAATATCTAATGGCTATAATCTAAATAGAAAATAAATATATACACAAGAATAAATATTGTTCTCATATGCTCCGTTCCTAATACGGATATTTCAAATGATGATGTCCATATCTATATCCATAGTAATTAGTGTAATAGCTGCATCTAGAAAATAATAAATAAAAGGATTTAATTATGAAAACTACAAATATACCATCATTAATAAATACGGTATCTCCAACGGAAGAACCTGTTAGTTTGGCAGAAGCAAAGTTATATTTGAGAGTTGATAATATTGACGAAGATGCTCTAATTAATCAGATCATAAAGACTGCAAGAATATCTGCTGAGAAATATATGGGTAAATCTCTAATAACCCAACAATGGAGATTGTCTTTTGATAAATACGCCCCGATGGAAGTATATTTAAGAAGATTACCCGTACAATCGGTAACTAACGTAAAGTTCTTTGATAAAGCAGGTAACGAAACAATATTAAATAGCAGTCAATATAATTTATCAGTCGATAATAGAAAATTAATTTTTGAAATAACTCCGCTAAGTAACTCTATAGAGATTAACTATACAGCAGGATATGGTTTAAGTTCCAGTGTGCCAGATGATATCAAACAAGGGATATTGATACATATTGCTCAGCTATATGAAAATAGACCATTTAATACTGCATTACAAAAGAGAAGTAGAGATTTATATTTTCCTTATAAGGAGTTAAGACTATGAGAAACTCCTCCAAAAATGCCGCTTCAATTCTAAGGTCTAGAATATCTATTGAACAACCAGCCATGACTAATGATGGTGGTGGAGGTTTTTCAACAAACTGGACAGAATTAGTAAGAGTATGGGCAAATATTAAACCGATTACCTTTATTGGCAGGAATGAAGAAAAATTCGCAGATGGCCAAAATCAGGTAAGGAAAATGCATAAAATAATATTACGTTTCCGTAACGACCTTAATGAAGAAATGAGAGTTAATCATAACGGTAAAATTTATAATATACGTTCAATAATTGTACCAAATATTGAAAATGATATAATTGAAATTATTGCAGAAGAAGGAGTCTCCGCGTGACAATATGGAATTTACAAAAAGCAGTTTATGAAACTTTATCTAATGATGTGAATATCACAAATATTGTAACAGGAGTTTATGATTTTGTTCCTGATAATACACTATATCCATATATAACATTGAAACTGGATGAAATATCTAACTGGGACATTATATCTCAAAATGGCTTTGAAGTGGTGCTGACAATTGATGTTTTCTGTAAAGATAATGCTAATAAAAGCTGCTTACAGATATTTGATCTGGTTCATAATGCACTTCATGATGCAAGCATTGCTCTTGATGGAAGTTATGAATTGCAAAATATTCAGTTCGTAACTGCAAGAATGCTTAAGAAAAATGTGAATGATATTTATAAGATAACGAGCAATTTTGTTGCCAAGATAAGTTATTAAATCATTCCGAATATATAATAAATTAGAAAACAGACAGTAGATAATAGATATAGAAAATACAGGAGGTATTATGGCGGCACAAAAAGGAAATTTAGTAATTTTAAAAATAGGTGATGGAGGCGGTTCTGAAATATTCACTATAATTGGTGGAATGCTCAATACAGGATTTGAACTAAATAATACCATTGTTGATGTTACAAATAAAAGTTCAGGAAAATGGCGTGAGGTTCTCTCCGGTGCTGGAACAAGCCGTATTAAAATAGAAGGTCAGGGTATCTTTCTTGATTCTGTAAGTGAGGAACTTCTTAGAAGTAAGGCTTTTGATGGAGTAACTTGGAATTATGAGCTTACATTTGGAAATGGTAATATATTATCCGGACCATTCATTATAAGCACTTATGAACGATCTGGAGAAGTTTCTAGTGAAGAAATATTCTCAATAGGATTAGAAAGTGCAGGGGCTGTATCATTTGTATAAATAAAAAATATACAAGAAGGTAAAGCATATCTACCAGATGATATAGTTGAAGAAGATAGTGTAATTGAAAACTATTAATAATATTAAATGTTAAATAATATAAATGGAATTATTATGATAAATGGAATATTGGACAAAATTAAATCCAGATTATCGAGTAATGTAAGCTTGGATAATCTAAGTGACGATACTCTTTTAAACCCTGATAAATTAGAACGGCATCTGAAAAAGCAGACAAAACGAATTCTAAGTTTTAAGAAAGAAACTAATTCAGATCTAAAGAAATTCACCAGAGGAATAGAGAAATCTATAGGTTCTGATTTAGAAAAGAGCTTTAAAAATATCATTAACGATATTGGTCAGAGTAATCAGAAAATTTTAAAAAATGGGAATAGGCTTAGTAGTTTCGGTACATTAAACCAATCGGTTGATTTTGCTGATATTGTTGCTGGAAATGTTACGAATCTAGTTGCAGATAGTCTAGGAAGTGTTCTTGAGAATGGGCTAAATTTAGCTATTAGTAATGCTTTTACTAGAAAAACGGTCAAATCTTTTGAAACAGATAGATCAAAAAATGCTTCACGAGAATTTGGCTTAAGTAGAAAACAGCAATCTGCTGCAGCATCTGTTGAGTTATCAAATAGTAATAGTAATTTATAATAATAGGTAAAAAATGATTAAGCAAAACATGGATGAGTTTTCTTTTTATTATAAAAATAAAGAATACATTCTAAATTCAAAACTTGGTTCTCTATTAAATATCGAAAAAGAACTTGGCTATACTATTTCTAAAATGCTCTCAAAGTGGAAAAGTCGGGGGGTGCTCACAAGTGAAGCCGTTGTGGTTTTTAAGAATACTATGAAAACTGAGGGTGAAAGCAGTAATAAAATATCTAATAAATTACTCAGGAAAAAAGAATTCTTGAATCTTCTAAAAATGGTAGTCCCTGTATTCATTCGTGCACTAACTCAAAATAACAGCAATGTAGAAACTGGTGATGATAATATCTGGGATGAAATGTTTGCAGTTGCGGTTTTACACATGGGTATAGAGCCACGAATATTTTGGCAAATGACTCTTAATGAATTCCATATTCTAAGCAAATATTATCAGCAAGATAGTGAAGAGAAAATGTCGATATCAGAAGAAGACGTTAAAGATATAAAGGATATTATTAATCGAGATAAATAACATAAAAGGAGTTAAAAATGTCATTTGATGAAGTGCAATTCCCTACCGATATTTCATACGGAAGTGTTGGTGGGCCAGAGTTTCTAACGGATATTATAGTGACTTCTGGTGGATATGAAAAACGTAATATAAAATGGGCCAACCCAAGATGCTATTATGAAGTAAGTCACGGAGTAAAAAGCCAACAGCAACTAACAGATCTAATAAATTTCTTTGTTGCAAGAAAGGGAAAAGCGAATGGGTTCCGTTTTAAAGATTGGTTAGATTATAGTGGTGCAGCAGAGAATATTGGAACAGGAGATGGCTCTACATTAATTTTCCAACTTCTAAAGAATTATCAAAGCGGTAACCAGCAATATGTAAGAACTATAAATAAACCAGTTGAAACAAGTGAGAAAATATACTTGGATGGTGTCCTGCAATCTTCAGGATATACAATAGATTATACAACAGGAATTGTAACATTTGCAGTTGCTCCTGCCAGCGCTATTATAATAACAGCTGATTTTGAATTTGATGTTCCTGTACGTTTTGATACAGATAAATTCTCAGCATCTATGGATGATTATGCCTCCAATTCTTGGGTAAATATTCCTTTGATAGAGGTTCGCTTATGAAAAATATAAGTAATGAACTGAAGATACATCTATCTGGTGAAGTTACAACAATTGCCACATGTTGGAAGGTAACAAGACGAGATGCAGTTGTACTTGCATTTACTAATCATGATGAGAATCTCAATATTGATAGTATAAATTATCTGGCAAATTCTGGATTTACATCATCGGCAATTGTTAGTGATAATAATCTTGCTGTAGATAACCTTGAAATAGAAGGTATATTGGACTCTAGTTTGATATCCGAACAAGATATACTTGCTGGCAGATATGACTTTGCAGAGATTGAAGTATTTATTGTAAATTATCAGGATTTATCACAAGGAAAGCTAGTTTTAAGAAATGGCTGGTTTGGAGAAATAAAACAGGAAGGTGGAAAATTCTCCGCTGAAATGAGGGGAATATCTGAAAAACTATCTCATGTAATTGGAGAGGTATATTCACCATCATGCAGGGTAAAATTAGGAAGTACAAAATGTGGAATTGATTTATCTACATTCAGAGTATCTGGAGCATTGACAGGGATAGTAAGTAGACGAGTTTGTTCAGATTCTTCTAGAAGCGAATCAGCAGGACATTTCAATGAAGGAAAAATAACATTTACATCTGGTAATAATATTGGTCTGGAAATGGAAGTGAAATCATATTCATCATCTGGAGAAATAGAATTTGTTTTACCCATAGCCTTTGATATGAATATTGGGGATGCATACGATCTTGATGTTGGGTGCGATAAATCATTCGAAACATGTAAAAGTAGATTTAACAATGCGGTTAACTTTAGGGGTGAACCTCATGTGCCTGGTATGGATGTGATTCTACGAACTGCGGGGACGAGGAAATAATATGACAACAAGGACGGAAATAATAGAAGAGGCGAGAAGCTGGATAGGAACTTCATTCCATCATCAGGGTAGAACCAAAAAGAAATATTTACCCAGTGGTGGATTCACAGGAGGAGGATGTGACTGCATAGGGTTGCTTGTAGGAGTTGCAAAGGCTCTTGATATAAAATCAGCTAAATATCCTGATAAATCTTTATATGAATTTGATCGTAAAAACTATAGTAGAACTCCAGATGGCGAATCATTACAAGATGTATTTGATGACGTTCTAACCAGAATAGATATTAATGATATCAGACCTGCTGATGTGGTGCTGCTAAAATTTGAAAAAGACCCTCAGCATGTCGCAATATTTACTGACTATAAAATTAGTGATGATGATTATGCATTAGGGATAATACATAGTTATGCAAGTGCGAGAAAAGTAGTTGAGCATAGATTTGATAAATTATGGCAAGATAGGATAGTAGCTGCTTATAGGATTGTTTAGAGTATTTTTACTCTAGTTTTATCGATATCAACAAGCCCGGAATGCCTCGTGGCAGGAAGCCTCCACTCGGCTAAAGAACTTTACAATATAATAAGAGATTATATTATATCAATAAATAGGAGAGATTGATATCCTAGATTTGAGTCTTGTTACTAAGTTAGTGTTAGCAAGAATAAATACAGGATGTATTTATGAGCCTTCAGCTCACCAGAGGTGTTAGATGCATTATAAATATAGGAAGTATTTATAGGTATCATTTATAAAATTAAAAGGATTTAATTATGGCAGAAATAGCATTAAAAGTAGCATCAGGAGTGGCACTTGCGACGGGAAATCCCGGAGCTGCATTTGCATTGGGTTTAGCATCTGGAACTGTTGGAACGATAATAGATAATAACCTTTTTGGAGGGTCTGGTAGAAATATTGAGGGACCAAGATTATCTGATTTATCTGTACAAAGTTCGTCCTATGGCAAAATGATTCCCAATATTTATGGCAATGCAAGAGTGGCTGGAAATATGATTTGGTCATTACCAATAAAAGAAACTGCAACAACTACAACAGTATCAACTGGAGGAAAAGGAGGGGGAGGAAGCTCTCAATCAGCAACTGAATTCTCATATTCTGTAACGCTTGCAATTGCAATTGGTGATGGCGTCGTTGATGAAATAATCAGATTCTGGGCTGATAGCCTTGTTATTAATCCTGATGATTTTAGTGGCTCATATAGATTTTATAGAGGTGATTCTACACAATTGCCTGACCCTACTATAGAGTCTGTAGAAGGAGTAGGTAATACTCCAGCATATAGAAATCTTGCATATCTGGTTATTGAGGATTTTCCACTTGAGGCTTTTGGAAACCGTATACCTAATTTTACATTTGAAATTAAAAGATCAGTAGAAAATTCTAGTCTAGAAGGACGGTTAGAGGATAATATTTCAGGTATAACCCTTATCCCCGGTAGTGGTGAATTTGTTTATGATACCAAAGTTCAGAGCAAAGTTGAAGGCGAGTTGGTAGAAGGAGTATGGCAGCAAGCAGGTAAAAAAAGTCGTATTAATCAAACTAATAATAACAATAAAGCAAATTCATTAGTGGCTCTTGATCAGATGCAGAATACATTGCCTAATCTTGAATGGATTAGTTTAGTAGTAACATGGTTTGGTGATGATCTGGATGCAGGAGTCTGTACAATAAAACCGGGTGTGGAGTTTAAAACAGATGCAATTACTGAGCCTGATATATGGAGTGTAGGCAGTTATAATAGAGATACAGCCGTTCAAATTACACTAGATGTTAACAATAGCCCTGTCTATGGAGGAACTCCAAGTGATAGTTCTATAGTGAATCTCCTTACAGAGTTAAAAGCTCGTGGATATAAAATTATGCTCTATCCAATGTTCTTTATGGATACGGCTAATAAACCATGGAGAGGCAGAGTAACAGGAAGTGCAACAGATGTAGCAAGTTTCTTTACAAAGTCGGGAGGATATAATGAATTTATTGATCATTATATAAATCTGGCGGTTGGTAAAATAGATGCATTTGTTATAGGTTCTGAGTTGATTGGTCTTACTAAGGTCAATGATGGAAGTAATAATTTCCCTGCTGTAGATGCATTGGTTAGTGTTGCTGCTACGGCTAAAACAGCTCTTGGTTCTGCTGTGAAAGTTACATATGCCGCAGATTGGTCAGAATATCATCATGAAGAAAATGGTTGGTATAATCTTGATAAATTATGGGCATCAACAAATATAGATATGGTTGGAATTGATGCTTATTTCCCACTTACTGATGAGCCTCAAAATGGATATGATATACAGAAAGTTGTAGATGGATGGGATAGTGGCGAAGGTTATGATTGGTATTATAGTGACGTAAATAGAACTGTTAAAACTAATCTGGATGCTAAATATGCATGGAAGAATATAGATTGGTGGTGGAATAATACTCATGTGAATCCAGATACTAACAATAGTCCATGGGTGGCGCAGTCAAAGCCTATATGGTTCACGGAATATGGATTCCCTTCAGTTGATGGGGCAACGAATCAGCCTAATGTCTTCTATGATCCTAGTAGTTCAGAGAGTTTCTTCCCATATCATTCCAATGGTAAAATAGACTTTCTGGCACAGAGAACAGGAATATCTGCTACTGAATCAAAATGGAAAGATTCTACAATGGTAACTCAGAAATTTATTTGGACGTGGGATGCAAGACCATATCCTTTTTGGCCAGATCTAAAATCAATATGGTCAGATACTGATCTGTGGGAAACAGGACATTGGATTCAGGGGAAATTTGGTGTTTCAAGCCTTGCAGATATTTTAAGAAATATATGTCTGAAATCAGGGCTTGCTGATGCTCAAATAAATGTGTCTGATATAACCGATTTAGTTGAAGGATATGTAGTAACAGATCAGCAAACAGCAAGAAGTGCTATAGAAATTCTTAGAAAAGCATTTTTCTTTGATGTAGTTGAGCGGGATAATGTTTTGGTATTTCTATCTGGAAATCAAGGAAGTATAGAATCCATCAATGATAACCAGCTGGTAGATTTTAATGATAATGGATCTAAGATATCTATTAGTAGAGTGAAAGAGGTTGATTTGCCTCAGAAAGTGGATATTGGCTATATTAATAAATCATTTAGTTATCAGATTGGTAATCAGAAAGCACAGAGAATACAGACTCTCAGTCAGCAATCAAAAACAATTAATCTACCAATTGTTATGCATAATGTTCAGGCAAAAAATATTGCTGAGGTTACTTTATATAAAAAGTGGATCGAAAGAAATATTTATGAATTTTTTCTATCATACGAATATTTTTACCTGGAGCCAGGGGACAGGGTTGATGCTACTATTAACAATATTGTACATAAATTACATATTTTATCTGTAGCAATTAGTAGAGAGAACATACTAAAAATAACTGCAATTTCTTATGATACAAGTGTGTTTAGTCAATTTGGGAAAGCTGGAGGAAATAGTAATTCTGACGTGCAGATATCTATTCCAGCTGGTGATACTGTATTAAAAATTCTGGATTTACCTGCACTACCTATAGAATCTGATGATAGTAGTAATATGTATATTGCTATGGCTGGTGAAGAAGATGGTTGGAAAGGAGCGGGAGTCTATCGTTCTGACGATAATGGTCAGTCCTATCAAACAATTTATACAGATAATAAAAGTTCAATTATTGGTACGGCTATTGATGTTATTCCTGATGGAGTAGCTAATGTTTTTGATAAAAAGTCGAAAGTTACAGTTAACATAATAAATGGTGAACTATCAGGAACAGATGAAATATCTGTATTAAATGGAGCAAATATTGCCTTGCTAGGTGAGGAGATAATACAATATTCAAATGCTACTTTGATTAAAGAAGGTCAGTATGAGTTGAGTAATTTACTTAGGGGAAGATTTGGTACTGAACATAAGATGTCTAGCCATATTGCAGGAGAGGACTTTATTATACTAAGCTCATCACTTGGGAAAATATCTATTCCGAATCAGCTTATTAATGCGTCCAGATCATATAAGGCAGTTAGTGTTGGGCAATCCATTAGTGACGTTTTGGATATATCTTATGTTTATAGAGGCAATTCACTGAGACCATATTCTCCTGTTCAAATAACAGGGGTAAGAGATAGTGGTACAGGTGATTTAACAATTTCATGGATACGTAGATCAAGGCGTAATAATGATTGGAGCGATTATACTGATATTCCTCTAAGTGAAGAATTTGAGAAATATGAAGTCGATATATTAAATAATTCATCACAAGTGGTAAGGACGATAGAGGTAAGTGATAATACCAATATTGTTTATTTGGGAACTGAGCAGATAGTAGATTTCGGTTCTAATCAAAATAGTGTTTTAGTAAATATTTATCAGATATCTGCAAGGATAGGCAGAGGAATTAAGGCTGCAGGGATAGTTTAGGTTTTTATCGTGCTAATAGGAATTGAGGGCTTATGAAAAAACAGAATATATTCATCATAGACAAGATATAAATTAACCAAGGAGAATAAAATGGTAACGACATCACATATAAATCTAACTCTTGTTGAGCAAGGACAAGCACAGAAAGAGGTAACGGTAAATGAAGCATTTCAGAAAATTGATGCGATATTAAATATAGGAGCAATTTCTATAGGAGATATAACCCCACCAGTAGCACCAACAGATGGGGATACATATATTGTTGGAAATTCAGCAACGGGAGATTGGAGTGGTTTTGATAATGATATTGCATATTTTGAAACTATATGGAAATTTATTACTCCTAATGAAGGGATGAGTTTATGGGTTAATGATGAAGATAAAATATATAGTTGGAGTGGAACATCATGGGATAATAGTGGAGGTACTACAATAGATCAGTTGGTTGGAGTTGGAATTGGAACTAGCTCTGATTCTACTAATAAATTATCTGTTAGATCAGATGCTGTTCTTGTTACTACCGATACAGGTGATGTTCAAACTAAACTCAACAAGACTGCTGTTAGTGATACGGCTTCATTTTTATTTCAAACTAATTTTTCAGGAAGAGCAGAATTTGGACTTGTAGGTGATGATAATTTTACTTTAAAAACATCATCTGACGGCTCGAGTTTTACTAATTCATTTTCTGTAGACAATTCTTCTGGAGATGTATCCTTTGAAAAAATTATATCTATACCAGATGGAATAACTGCTCCTACTTCAGAAGTAGGTAAGGCTAAAATATTTGTAGATTCAGCAGATGGAGACTTAAAAATAATATTTGGCGATGGGACTACAAAAACAATAGTTGTTGATGTTTAGTCGTATGTTATCTCTAGGAAGGGATAAAAGGAGCAATATAAAATAATACAGGAGAGGATATGGAAGAAGATATAATAAAGAAAATAGTTCATGAAACAACGAAAGAGGCTGTACATGAAACATTAAAAGGCCTCGGGTTTGATACTAAATCTCCTCATGAAGTGCAATCAGATCTACTATATTTAAGGAAAGTTAGAAAAGGTAGTGAATTTATTTCACTAAGAGTAAAGGCGTCTACAATTGCGTTACTAGTTCCAACTATTTTATATATTATGTGGGAAGCAATTAAACAATCAGTGACTAAATAAGTAAGTTGTGATATTAATTGAATATATTCAATTAATAAGTGTGTAATATGAGCATATTAAGCTATAAAAAGTTATTTATTCTATCCATAATTCTTTCATTCTTTATCATTAACATTGATGGTTATGCAAAATCATCTGAAACTAAAGAAACATCAAAGGTAGAAACAATAGATGATGAAGATGAAGAGGATAATTTTGAAGATAAAGTAGAAATGTCCCTAGGGAGAATGGGGTCTACTAATTATTCAAACGTTGAGCAGTCAATATTTTTCTTCGAGAATATGGGAGAGGATGCTGTCCCATATTTAGTAGAAAAATTAGAAAAAGATAAAGATAATAAAAGAATAGTTAATAATATTATTTATACATTAGGACGATTAGGCAAAGATGCAAAACGGGCAGTACCGAATATTTTAGGTTTTCTTAAGAATAATGATAGTGATATTAGAGGGGTGGCTGTTGTCGCCTTAGGAAAAATTGGTAAGGGCTCAAAGAGTGCTGTTCCTGCGCTTATATTATTGTTAAAAGATAGGGATAGTTGGGTTCAGAGAAAAGCATCCGAGGCTTTAAAGAAAATTGATGGTAAAATAAAATATTAATTAAGTAAAAAAAGCGAATCACGCTAAAAAATTTCTATCAAATAAAAAAGACCCCCCAAAAAACCAAATATAAAAAAGACCATAAATGGTTTTAATATATAAGATTAATTGAGGGGTAAAACAAACAAAATATGATTACAAGATTAAATATTAGTCTGATTTGTCTTTACAAATACTACCAATTTTTTCTCCTGCATCTTTCTTGCGTAGGTATATTTCCTCTCTGTCAATAGATACGTGTTTCTGTGCGTTGACACCGATTCGTACCTGATTTCCTTTAACTCCAAGAACAGTGATATCAATTTCATCATCACCAATAATTATAGTTTCTCCTACTCGTCTTGTAAGTATAAGCATAGTTACATCTCCGTATTAATCATGCATAGTTTAGTTATAGTTAACGAATGTTAACCACGTGTAAAACACCCTTAGGAACTGAAAAAAATAAAACAGTCCATAGCCAAATTGGGCAAATAAAGGTGGATAATATCAATAATTAGTAAATATTAATAGTTATTTTTCTTATTTATGTAACAATTGATTATTATATGACTATAATTAATATCATTACTTGACCGCACCTCTATAAGTTAATATAGACAATCTAAGCAATATTTTTAAGGAATTCCAAATGAACAGAGATTTAACATTTTACGAAAATCGTGATTTTCTTTTTACTAGTGAATCAGTTTCTGAAGGTCATCCTGATAAAGTCAGTGACCAAATTTCTGATGCTATTCTTGATGCCTATTTAAGAGATGATCCATATTCCCGTGTTGCAGTTGAAACATTAGTTACGACTAATAAAGTTGTGCTTGCTGGAGAAGTTAGGGGTAATGCAGATATTACTAAAAATCTTGAAGAAATAGCAAGAAATGTTGTTAAAAGAATAGGTTATGAGCAAGATGGTTTCCATTGGAAAAATCTAAGCCTGGATAATTATGTTCATGGTCAATCTGCTCAGATAGCTCAGGGAGTTGATGGACAGGGTGGAGCTTCTGAAGGAGCTGGTGACCAAGGAATTATGTTTGGATATGCATGTAAAGAAACAGAACATCTAATGCCAGCACCAATATATTACTCTCACCTAATTTTAAAAAATATTCGTGATGCAATTCATGCTGGCAAATTAAACGGGCCTAATGGAATAGCTCTAGGGCCTGATGCAAAATCACAAATCACTATGAAATATCAAGGAAATAAACCTGTAGGAACTCATTCAGTTGTTGTTTCTATTCAACATCCAGAAGGGCTATCACAAAATGATGTAAAAGAAATGATTCGTCCTTATGTTGTTAATACATTGCCAGAAGGCTGGATGTGTTCTGATGATGAGTTTTATGTAAATCCAACTGGAACATTTATAATTGGTGGTCCTGATGGAGATGCTGGTCTTACTGGCCGTAAAATTATTGTAGATACATATGGTGGAGCTGCTCCTCATGGTGGTGGAGCTTTCTCGGGTAAAGATCCTACGAAAGTAGATAGATCTGCTGCTTATGCCGCTCGTTATTTAGCAAAAAATGTTGTAGGTGCTGGGCTTGCTGATGCATGTACAATACAGCTTGCATATGCAATTGGCGTTTCTAAACCTCTTGGTCTATATGTGAATACTCATGGAACTGGGGCTGCAGATGAATATCAAATTGCAGAGAAATTACAATCTGCTATGGACTTGTCACCTTGGGGATTACGTGAGCATTTACAGCTTCATCGCCCGATTTATGAGCGTACTGCTGCTTATGGTCATTTTGGTCATACACCAGAAAGTGATGGTGGATATTCATGGGAAAAACTTGATCTCGTTGATAAGATAAAATAATAACTTTAGAACATTCAATGGTAGAAGAATTAAATTCGAGACTTATCCAATCTTTTGGAAGAAGGAAAGGTCGCCCTTTTACAAAGGAAAAAGAGGATTTGATTTCTAATCTACTACCGGATATTAATATAGAATTGCCAGAAAATGAAAATTCTAATCCGAAGAGTTTTTTTGATAATAATGAAGTAGATATTTCTAACAAAGAATTATGGCTGGAGATAGGTTTTGGCGATGGTAATCATTTATTTCATAATGTAGAGAATAACTCTGATATTCTTATGATCGGTGGAGAAGTATATGCTCATGGTATCGCATCTCTATTAAAGAAAATTACTTCTAATATTTTGACTAAGGCAAGAACGCGTATTTTTGCTGATGATATAAGATTATTACTTTCTAAACTTCAAGATAACTCTATAGATAAAATATTTGTATTATTTCCTGATCCATGGCCAAAGAAAAAACAGAATAAGCGCAGATTACTAAATAGTGGTTTCTTTAAAGAACTTTCAAGAGTTATGAAAAAAGATGCGATTGTACATATAGCGACAGATCATCACGAATATGCTGAATTTATCCTACAGCAAATGTTTGAGTCGGAATCTTTTGAATGGACTGCTAAATGCAAACAAGATTGGATGACACCTAATAAATATCATATAGAAACCAAATATCAGATAAAAAATAAAGCTGAGACTGATTACCCGATATTTCTTAATTTCAAAAATATTTAAAATATAAATGTAATATGTTAGAGAAATAATATGAGAATTGGAGTTGTTGGATTTAGTCAGCCACATTTTGATCAAGAAAAATCCAGAATATTATTAGAAGAATCCATGAAAAATTTTGTCGGTGAATCCGCAGAAAATACAATTGAGGTTGTAAGTGGTTTAACAAATATAGGTATCCCTAAAATATCATATGAAATTGCGGTTGATAATAATTGGAAAACAATTGGTATTTCTGCCAGAAGAGCGTTAAAAGCTCATTGTGGAATTTTCCCGTGTGATAAACATAGTATTGTTGGTAATAATTTTGGTGACGAATCAGAGTATTTTGTGGATTATATAGACGTTCTTATCCGTATTGGAGGAGGGAAACAAAGCCGTAAAGAGGTGGAATTATTTAAAGATAAAATTCATGCTCAGAACAAAGATATCACAAAATATTTAATTGAAAAAGAAGTAGAGTGGTATGGCAAATGATTATTACTAATAATCTACTTTTACAAAATATAATCCACACGCGGGGGCGGTAGGGCCAGCAGCTTTTCTGTCCTTTGCTTCTAGAGCTTCTTGTACTTTTTTCGGGTTCCATTCTTCAGTAGCAACCATTTTCAGTGTACCAACTATATTACGTACCATATGATGTAGAAAAGATATTGCTTCGACATCAATTAGAATTAAATCATCATGTCGATTGATCTCAATTTTGTCGATTGATCTCATTGCATGTTTTGCCTGACATGCCGCCGCACGAAAACTTGTAAAGTCATGTTCGCCAATTAAATATTTAGCACCTTCTTTCATTAGTTCAATATTTAGCTCTGGGTGAATATTCCATGCTCTGTTTTTTCGTAAAGCTAGTGGTGACCTTCTGTTGATTATTTTATATTGATAATATCTTTTTTTAGCGTCAAATCTTGCATGAAATTCATCATCAACAACTTCTATATTTGTAATTACAACAGATTTGCCTTGAAGATAAAAATTTATACCCTGCATTATGCTATATGTTTTAATGTCCTTATTTATATCTACATGGGCTATTTGTGCTAATGCATGAACGCCTGCGTCTGTTCTGCCAGAGGCAAAGATTTCTGTTTTTTCTTGCGTGAGATTGAATATGGCATCTTCAAGCAATTCTTGAACGGTCATGGCATCTTTTTGTCTTTGCCAGCCTGCAAGACCTGTTCCATCATATTCTATTGTTAACTTATATCTGGTCATTATATTATTTATTATTGTAACTATATTTGCCTTCTATCATGGAGTTGTTAAGAATGATAGAGTTGATTATTTATAAAAAGATATCTATAATGGGAGCAGTTTTTAAATTTATAGCTGTATTGTTGTGATTTTTTTGGAATATATATTCTGTATATTCCCTCTACCTAGGAGAAATGAAATGGCCAATATTGTCCTCCCTGAAGGTTGGATAGAGCTTGAAGTTAGCCATCTTTTTGATGCTAATAATGCTCTAAAATTTTGTGTTATTGATATTGGAAAGGAAAATGTATCTGGTTCTGGTTTGATTATAAATGTTGATTTACGCTTAGCTTTTATCAGAAAGTTTGCAAGTGTAAAAAAATGTGAATTAATATATCCAGACAAATACAAAATGAAGCTAAGAATGATTTCTGAAGATGAATTTAATCAGTTATTTGATGATTAGCCCGTAGTTTTTTTCTTATAGGATGTGCTTTGACTTTACGTCACCATCCTCTTTTTTCTTTTTACCCTAAGTAATTATCGTTCCATCAGGAATAGAGAAACCTCTAAGCATATCGCTTGTATCCATAGCTTTCTTTCCACTTCTTTGTACTATCATAGGGATTATAGCACCTTCTTGACATGATATGGTAAGGAAATTATCAATCACCTTTCCAGCAGGTTGATCAAGATTACTTTTATAAATTTCGGACTCAAGAATTTTAATTTTTTCATTATTATACATAAAATATGCACCATTATATGGAGAAAGTCCTCTTATAAAATTATGTATTTCCGATGCAGGTTTATTCCAATCTATTTGACATTCTTCCTTTGATATTTTCTTGGCATATTCCACGCCTTCTTCTGATTGCTTCCGTGGAGAAATATTTTTCTCTTTTAGCCCTTCAATTGTATTAAGAACCATATTAGCTCCTAATTCAGCGCATTCATTATGAAGTAACTCGGCGTTATAAGTATCATCAAGAGATATTCTCTCCTCTAGCAATATATCGCCAGTATCCAGACCTTCGTCCATTTGCATTATACATACGCCAGTTTCATTATCTCCAGCCATAATTGTTCTTTGAAGTGGAGCTGCACCTCTCCATCTTGGTAGTAATGAAGGGTGAAGATTTATGCATCCCATTTTTGGTGATTCTAATATTTCTTTAGGAAGCAATAGTCCATAGGCTGCGACTACTCCAATATCCGCACCAAGTTCATCAAATAGTTTCTGTTCGTCTTTATCTTTTAATGATTTGGGATGTCTAACTTCAATATCATTATTTTCGGCAAGCTCATGTATAGGAGATTTTCTGACTTTATGACCTCTGCCCGCTGGCTTAGGTGCTTGTGTGTAAACACAAATCACGTCATGTTCACTATCTATAAGTTTTTGTAATGTAGGAGCAGCAAAAACTGGACTACCCATAAAAATAATTTTCATTTCTTACCTTTTATATAGCGTTCATTTTTCTTAGGACAATCTATAAAATCTATACTAATTATTTCTTGGATTGTTTTACAATTCTTTTAATAATCATATTTCTTTTCATCCTTGATAAATAGTCAACAAAAGTCACTCCATTTAAGTGGTCTATTTCGTGTTGAACACATGTTGAAAGCAAATCATCTGCTTCCAGGAATTTCTGATTTCCATCATAATCAAGATATTCGATAGTAACTTTCTTTGGACGAGTTACGTCTGCATATTGTCCTGGGAAAGATAAACAGCCTTCTTCATAGGTGTTTTCTTCTTCAGACATCTTAACTATTTTAGGGTTTACCATAAAAATTGGATTAGGCTTTTTCTTCTCTTCCTGATCATTGCCATTTTCATCCTGATATCTTTTGGAGCCATATTCCAAATCCATAACTAAGATACGTTTCGCGATACCTACTTGAATAGCAGCTAAACCAATTCCATTAGTCGAATACATTGTTTCAAGCAAGTCATCCATTATTTGACGAATTGAACTGTCAACTTTTTCCACTGGCTCAGACATTTTCTTTAGTCTTGGGTCTGGAGTTATTACTAATGGGAGAACCGTCATTTTATATAGTTCCTAATCTTTTTAAACACTCATCCTTGCCTAATATTTCCATAATTGTCATAAGATCAGGAGACTCCATTGTTCCACATAAAGCAGCTCTTATAGGCTGAAATATTTTTCCAATCTTAAGCTCGTTTTCTTTAGAGAAATTACTAACTGAAGCTTTGATATTATCTCCTTTCCAATCTGATATTTCTTCTAGTACAGGCAATATTTTTACAATAATTTGAGATCCGCCATCATTTAGGGTTTTAAATGCTTTGTCAGTATACTCTACTCTTTCTAGGAAAATTAAAGAACCTTCTGCTAGTTCATTAATAGTTTTGGATCGATCCTTCATGATCTCCATTGCTTCTAGCAGAATGCTCTTGTGTTTAGCATCAATTGTAGAGTCAGTCTTCTTTTCAATAATTGGTAATATAAGGTCTAGTAATCTATTATTATCAGCTTCCTTCATATAATGAGCATTAACATTTGCCATTTTATCAAAATCAATTCTAGCTGGGGATTTGCCTATTGATTCACAATTAAACCATTCTATTGCTTGCTCGGTAGAAATAATTTCATCATCTCCATGGCTCCACCCTAGACGCAGAAGATAATTCCTCATAGCTTCTGGGAGATACCCCATGTCACGATAAGCATCAACGCCTAGCGCACCATGCCTTTTTGAAAGTTTTGCGCCATCTGCTCCATGTATTAATGGTATATGAGCAAATATAGGTGTATCCCATCCAAGTGCTTCATATATTATTTTTTGTCTGTATGCATTTGTAAGATGGTCATCTCCGCGAATTGCATGTGTAACGCCCATATCATGATCATCAACAACAACAGCTAGCATATATGTTGGTGTGCCATCTGCTCTGAGTAGAATAATATCGTCTAATTCTTCATTGGGATAAGATACTTCGCCCTGAACTAAATCATTTATAATTGTTGAGTCAGTTTGAGGAGCTCTAAAACGAATTACGGGATCAATTTCTTCAGGTATATTCTCAGCAGGTTTTTCTATGCCACTATATGAATGATAACATTTTCCATTATATTTATAAGGCTTTTTCTCTTCAATTGCCTTCTCTCGCATTTCTACTAGTTCTTCTTTAGAGCAATAGCATTTATAGGCTTTATTTTCTTTAAGAAGTTGATTTGCTATATCTGCATGTCGATCTTTTCCTTTTGACTGAAAGATTGCTTCTCCGTCAGAATCTAAGCCAAGCCAGTCCATACCATCTATAATAGCATCGATAGCTTCTTGCGTAGAGCGTTTTTCATCTGTGTCTTCTATTCTTAGAAGAAATTTACCACCATGATGTTTTGCAAACAGCCAATTGAAAAGAGCTGTTCTTGCTCCACCAATATGCAAAAAACCTGTTGGACTAGGGGCAAAACGAGTTATAACTGACATGAAAATCCTATAGCAAAAGCAAAAATTAAATAAAAACACTAAGTATTGCTGTTAATAAACCTTGCATATATTAATTTCAAGAAGCAAATAGTTATTTTTTACTCTTAAAGAAACCTTCTATTTTATCGGTCAGAGATTTTGATAGGTTAGTCAGATTTTGATATGCTGATTCAAGATTCTTTGTTTCTTCTGAATTATTGTTAACAATCTCTTTGATTTTAAGTGAGTTTTCATTAATTTCTTTAGAGCCATCTGCTGCTATTGTTATGGATCTGCTAATTTCTGAAGTTACATCTTCCTGTTCTCTTACAGAATCTCTTACAGAGTAGGATATTGTACTTAAGTCGCCTATTGTAGTGGCAATATTCTCAATATTTTCTACAGTTTCTGATATCGTACCCTGTATTGAACCAATATGGCTAGCAATGTCCTGTGTCGCATTTGCCGTTTGCGAGGCAAGATTTTTAACTTCACTAGCTACAACAGCAAAACCTTTTCCTGCTTCTCCAGCTCTTGCAGCTTCAATAGTGGCATTTAAAGCTAGTAAGTTAATTTGTTCTGCAATATCACTTATAAGGTCAATGACCTCTTCAATTTTATGTGATGCTTCTGAAAGTTCATTAACTTTTTGGCTAGCTGTATCAGCTCTACCAGTAGCTTCTTGAGATTTTTCAGATGACTCGTCAACACGTCTTCTTATCTCTTTTATTGATGCAGTAAGCTCTTCAGCAGCAGCGGCAACAGAATGGATATTATTACTTGATAATTCTGATGAACTAACTAAATTATCAGTATTATTCATAACTCCTTCGTTAGAAATAGATAAATTCTGAATAACATTTCCTATAACTGATGAAGAACTGTAAAGATCTCCAGATAGAGAGGATATTTCATTTGCCATTTCATGTTCAGATGTAACTATTCTCCAAGTAGCAATAGGTGCAATATATTTGCCATTATCATCGTAAAGAGCACTTGCAGTAAGTTCCATTGTTTCATCACCAAACTTAAATACAGTACTATATGGTAAATTGGAAGGGTCAGATAACAACCTTCTTTGAACAGAAGGGTCTTTATGGAAAGTATCGATACAAGTTCCGATTACATTATCTACTTTAACTGGAAGTATGTTCTCAATTTTTCTTAATTCATCCATTCCTTGTTTGTTGATATATGAGATACAGAAAGTATCAAGATCGCATATCATAATGTTAAATGGTAAAATATCGACTAAGTTATGAAAATCTATATTGCCCTTACTTTTATTATTAGAGACAAACTCCACTACATTTTGCAGGTCTTTTTGCTGCTTTAAATGATTAATTGATGTTTCTATTTCCGAATTGCTTTTTGAATTAAGGAGATTGTTAAATACATTATCTATATCCTTAAGAGAATTCTTTTTATTAAACATATCTTGCCCCAAATATTAATTTTTTAGTTAATAACTAACCCTATAATCGGTATACACTAGCATTAAAATATTAGTGGAATCACCAAAATTTATTACATGTAAAAATTGTATTATAATAAAAGTAGAGTTGGTTACAAAAAGGCAACTATAGTTATTTTATGGTACAATAACAGTATTTATTTTCTGTTTTTTGTTTCTGAGTATTCCATTAGCTCTTCTATCATTTTAGCTTTAATTTCTAATGTTTTGCTCGCATCGATATTGTATTTCTCGCCTAAAATTTCATAGTCATCTAATGTTAAGGAAACAGTAAGTCTTGGTCTAATGGGCTTGTTGTATGTTAGGCCGAGAATTTTACGAATTTGGTCAGAAGGGTTCAAATTATTTTTTGCTGCACTTGTTTTAATTCTTCTTGCAACTTTATTTTCCATTTCAAAGGCGATCTGTACAGCTTTCACAGCTTTATCACTTTTTTTCCATTTATCTGGTAGCTTTCTGTCCATATAGATCCCTTAATTGATATAATCAGAATATTATAATAAATAATAAAATTAAAGCAATTATTGCAAGTAAAATACGTAACCATCTTTTTTCTTTTATAGAAATCATAATAGATTTAAATATCAACATAATTAATACCCATTACCTTCGTTGCTTGCCATAAGTTCTGATATAGAAGATATCTCAAGGTAAATAGTGGCGTAAATTTCTGTTTCACCTTCATTGTATATTTCAACATCTATAGCAAATTCGTCAGTATCATCTGTCAGAGAATAATACTCAAGGCGTTCTGATTCTTCCTCATAAATAGGCGTTTCTTTGTTTCTGAAGTCTCCTTCATGGTAGAAGCCAACTCTGCAATCTATGTCTTCAGAGTAGTAATCGCTTGTCCATGTCTCAAGATTTTTTGGTGCAGTAGGTTGTCTGTTTAACTCGCTATGTCCCTCAGAAAATATATCAGCTATTTGAGCATTATCAAATAACTCAGATACTTCCTTTTTTGTAAGCTTTCGGGAGATGGATAAATATTCTTCACCACCATCATTATCTACAGACATAAATATCTGAAAGCGATTTTCACCTGATAATAAAAACTCAGTAACGTTATCATTTTCATAGTCATATGTATTTATTTCAGTAACCGTAAATCTAGTAGCTGATAGTTCTCTCTGTGGCAGAAAAGAAAACTTAATTATATCGCCAATTTCCAGATCTTTTGGATGGGTTAAAGCACCTCTTTGTACTTCATCGTCTTTGCCGAACCATTTTTTGAAAATACCAGACATATAACTATTCGCCTGTTTTGTTTGATCTTAATCTCTCAAGTATATCCTGAGCGCTATTATCATTTTCTACAATGCCTGCATCTTTTAGCTTGGCTTCCAGATCTTTACCTTCAAATTCGTCATATAATTCACCGCCTGCAACAAGTCTGTCGTCTAGATCCTGTTGGCGTTTCTGAATTCTATCAAGAGACTCCTTTGCGGATAAGAGCTTTGAGTTGCTTGATGCATAATTCGAAGTGATGGCAGTCGTTGCTTTTTGAACGCTATCTGTAGTTTTAACCATAACAAGTTCTCTTTTCATGCTTGCTAAAGATTTTTGTGTTTTCTTAATTAAATCTTTTAATTTTGCTGCATGATTTTTGAAACTTTCTTCAGCTTTAACCTGAATTCCTAGCTGGCTTGTTAATTCAGCGATTTTTTGTGCAACTTCGAGAGCTAGTTCTTCATTTTTTTGATCAAGTGCATCTTTAGCATATTTTTCATGTTTAACAATCTCATCAGTTAGATTGGCAACATTTCTTTTTGCTTCCATTTCTTTTGCAACAACAGATGTAAGGTCTCTTTTGCCTTTTTCCAGTTCAGTTTCAGCATCGTTTATTTCTTGTTCAAAAATACGTATTCCATTAGCGTCAACAATATTTTCGCCAACTTCTCTAGCTCCGCCTCTTATTGCAGTAAGCATTTTATTAAGTAATCCCATTTTTTCCTCTTATATATAATAAATTTATTTTAGATAATCTTTTAATGTTTCAATAGCCTCAAGGGTGTTCTCACTTAAGATTTCTATTTCGTGTGCTATGTCGTTAATTGAAGAATTTATCGACAATGCTCCAAAAATGACATATTGATCATTTATTTTTGAGAATGACGAAAGCGGCATAGGTATGTTCATCTTCAGCATGATGTCATGTAGTGAGCTTCCATCATTATTGCATATTTCATCTTCTTTGAATAAATATGAAATACATAGGATCTGGTTATCTGATACGGATACATAGACTGGTAGCTCTTCCATATCTTCAATTGTAATTTTTAGAATGTCGACTTCACCAGGTATAGGTTGTATTTCAAAAGGGTATGCAATATTATCGTTACTGTGCAGATCTGATAGGCCATTTGCAATTTTATTTATTTCTGTCATTTGTTCCTCATAGTTCTTAGGTTATAATAGTAGATCCAATGACATTAGATGTCAACACCTTTGTTCCGCTGTGACTATATAAAAGGACTGGTTCTATAGCAAATAAAAAATTAGAAATAAAAAATGGGCATATACTTATATATACACCCATTCTTACTTTGGTAATTATTGATTTTAGAGTTAATTATTAACTATGATACTATTTTTTGATTTGTAATAACTTAGTTAATTTTAATTTTATTACTGCGCCATGACGTTCCAATACTGAAGCTATGACTATTGCTGATACTCCAATTATAGCAAGAGTAGTCCAGTCAGATAAATCAATTAATCTAACAAAATCAATTATTTGATGTCCAAGACCAGATATTGCAGTAATAGATCCAAGTGTTAATAAAATTTTATTTCTCATTTTTAGCCCTATATATACAAGTGCTATTCCAGATGACACACATAATATTGTACTTAAAAACCCACCTGTTGAGAAGATTTGAATCATGTTACATGTCGCAAGAACAATACCAGCTATCATTGAAAAATTAATTTTGTTGATAGAGCTTGATTTCGCAAGGAAAAATGTGAATCCTGCAAATACTATTCCAACTATAGGCAACCCAATATGTGCTGCAACTAAAGGATTTATCAATTCTGCTGATGTAATCGCAATCGATGCAGATAAAATGACTGATATCCATTCTAGTATTGATCTTCCAAAAGATTGTTCTTCAGTTGCAGTCATAGTTACATGTAATAATGCAAATCCGATAACAGAAAGAATTAATTGAAGAAAAGTATCTATTTGGTAAATCCAAACACTTCTACCTGCTATAATCAATAATGGTAAAAATAAAGTTGTTATTGCGAAATATCCTTCTGCTGTACGTAGAGAAGTATCTTTAATTATATTTTTGCGTATAAAGATTATTGGCAATAATGCACCTATTACAGCAATAATGCCAACATATATTGATTCACGTACGGGTATAAGCAAAAGGACATTTGATATTACGAATAATAAAGTTAAACTCTTTGCAGAATTCCTTGCAAATATCATAAAGCTAAAGATTGCTACAGGAAGCATTATAGCCAACGAAGCTGCTATAACCAAACCTAATGATCCAAAATCAACAGCTTTCCATGTGGCAAAGCTGGCATAGGTTGCAAGGTTACTACCCCATTGAGTTGTCGAAAAAATTAATGCACCCAATATTGTCATATTAACAATTACCGAAAGTAGACCAAGACCAAAAAAGACTCTAGCGCCTTTATTTTCTTTTAAGATATAGCTTAGAGCAAAGCCACCAAGAGCTAATGAAAAAGTTTGGGTTAATAGCATATAATAACGTTCGACATCATCTCCATCAGTCCATCCTTTAAATAGAAAAGTTATCATTGATGCAATAACAATCAGAGCACCTGATATACGAAGAATGCTGGAGAATGTAGCAAATTTCTTTATAGTTTCCATTATCCCTTTTGATTCAGGCTCTTTTATATTGTTGCCAGTACCTAAAGGATTATTGCTATATGTATTAAATGCCTCGTCGTAGTCTTCATCTTCTACGTAATTTTCATCAACTCCATAATTCTCATTATCTATATCATCTATATAGTCGTTTTCGTTAATTCTAGGATTTGGAGTTTGAGTATCTTCAAACTCATTATCATTCTTTAAATAATCTAGACTTCTCATGATTAGTCCTCCAATTTAGAATTATTAATAGACTCGTCATCATCTTCACCTAGAAGAAATTCAAGTTCAGCTTCAAGCTTGTTTTGATTTTCTGCTTCAGAGAATGATGCATCTAGCGAATCTGTGCTGTTTGTATAGTCACCAGTAAATTCAGCATCGTCATATACGCCATTATGATATTCTGTTTCAGTGATGAGCATTTCCCATCGATCAAATGTATCTTCAATACCGCTGGTAGAAGTATTCTCTATTTGATTTATAACTCTCATTGCATCCGCTGCTGAATGACGTGAACGCATCATATTACGTTGTTGAGTCAGTTCACTAAGTCTTTGTTCCATGCGGTGAACGCTTGTGCTGATTCTTTTATCTAGTTCATTATGTTTATCAATATTATTTTTGATTCTGACTATTTCATCAGTGCAAAGATTTCTTCTATGAACGCATTCCAGAGCTTTATTCTTGTCTGTTTTCGCTATTGTTTTTGCGCGCTCTGACCATAGATTTTTATTCTTATTAAGATCATCAACTTTATTTTTAAGGTTGTCACCATCTTTTTGTACTCTAGCAAGTCTTACTTTGGCTTTTGCAAGTGATGCCCTTGTATCTTTTAATGCTGCTTCTACAACTGCATCATGATTTTCTACATGTGATACAACATCATCAACTTTGCTTGTGATTGTTGCGCTAATTCTTTTAATAATACTCATAATAAATTCTCCGTTTTGTGTGTTAATAATTATTATGAGTATTACAAACGAGGTTATATATTGTAACTATTATAAACAAAGTTGACAGATAATAGCTTTGTGGTATCGTATATTGATACTTTATGTAGAAAATGGGAGAAAACAACATGTCTCAAACCAAAAATATTCTAAATACGCTCAAAAATTGTCTTAAAGCTAACGGGAAAACATATACTGATGTCGCAGAAGTTCTTGATTTAACGGAAGCCAGTGTAAAGCGTCTATTTTCTGAGCAGAGTTTCTCACTTGATAGGCTAGATAAGGTTTGTCAGATGTTGGATATGGATATAACTGAATTAATCCAGAAAATGAATGAGTCTCAATATAGGGTCGAGCAATTATCACATAAGCAGGAGATGGAAATAACCGAAGATATCATTCTCCTATTGGTAATGGTTTGTATTTTTAATCATTGGAAAATCTCAGATATTACTACCCATTATAAAGTTTCAGCAGAAGAATGTGTTAGTAAATTACTAATACTTGATAGTTTAAGGATAATTAATCTACTACCAAATAATAAAGTAAAATTATTAATTGCTCCAAATTTTAAGTGGTTAGAAAATGGTCCTATTCAAAGGTTCTTTCAGGAGAATATAGGAAAAGAGTATTTTGATTCGGATTTTAAAAATGATGATGAGTGTTTATTTGTTCTTAATGGAATGCTTTCATTAAAGTCTAATGGCGAGTTCCAGCGTAAATTACAGCGATTAATTAGTGATTTTAATGATTTGAATAATGATGATGTTGCATTGGATATTGGTGAGCGTAACGGCGTTACTCTTGTGATGGCTATTAGGAACTGGGAATATGGTTTGTTTTCCCACTTACAGAATAATTAATACTCAAAATTATTTATTCTGGATTAGATATAATAAATATGTAATAATACTATGTAATAATTAACGATCTATTAAGCTAAAAGGTGTATTATCAAGTGTCTGAAAATGTAGATTTTTCTCATGAAAAGAAAAAAGATCAAAATAAGAATAAAAAAGATAATAAATTGAATGATGCTTTAAGAGAGAATTTATTAAGAAGAAAACAAGATAATAACAGTTAAGTACAGAGTTTTATAAAATGCTTTTTACATCAGCAAGTCCTTACGAGGGAATGACTCCAAAAGAAAAGGCGATTGAACGCCTTAAGAGACATCATCGTATAATGGTTGCAGTTCAGATGTTGCAAGAAAGCGCAGATAAAGCCTACGTATCCAAAAGAGGTTATATGAAGCCTCAATCTAAAGCAGATGATATGGATTGGAAAGATAGGGTGGAATCTTTAAGGCTTGGTGTTCGAGCTGGTAAAAGTCGAATGAGAGAGAAGGGCCGTTCTGTTTTTAGAGGCAGATAATTGAAATCTATAATTCTGTTTTTAGAGGCAGATAATCTAAGCCATTAATATTTCTTAGTAATTTATTTATTCGCAATCATAATCAGAATATCTTTTAATACACCTCTTTGGAGGTAAAAATTGTAATATAAGTCAAATTGTGTTATTATGTTTGGCAATGTTCGGGGGGTAGGGTTTATGAACAATAAGGCTTTTACATTGGTAGAACTTAGTATAGTACTTATTATTATTAGTTTAATAGTTGGTGGTGTAATTGGTGGTCAGTCATTAGTAAGAAGTGCAAAGCTTAATAAGCTAATATCAGAAATCACTTCATACGAAACTTCATTTAATAATTTTGAATTACAATATGATGCAATGCCAGGTGATTTCAGGGAAGCATCACAATATTGGCCTACATATGCAGAGCCTGGTGGTGGTGCTGTTGATGGAGATGGTGATGGGCAAATAGAATCTCGTACTAATGAATATAAATTGTCATCATATCATTTGCATTTGGCAGATTTAATACATCCAGTATATGATCCAACAGGTATTTTTGTAACATCAAAATATGGGAATAACACAGTAATTACTATAAATACATCGATTATTATACTTGGAGCTGGTCTTCTAGGTTTGGATAATGGTTCGATAGATGGGAAAACATCATTAAATATTAGCTATTTTGATAGCGCGACTGCTTTAGGAAATAAAGCTATTTTATCTCCAGTTGATATGATCTCTATAGATAAAAAAATGGATGATGGTTTGCCAAGGGCAGGAAAATTGGTTGTATTAGGAATATTAAGTTCTGGCCCGTTTAGTCCATCATGTATTGCGGTAGGAGATAAATATAATCTTTCAACTTCAGAAAAAATATGTAATATTTCTTATGTCTTGAGATAAGAGTAATTGTCAGCCTGTAGAAAAAGGTAGGGTAATATTTGATGAATCTAAAGGGTAATGAAAAGAATAAAGGAAATATTGAAGTTAAGGTCTTTACAGAATTTGTTGAGAAAGCAGAAGCTAACATTGATATAAACACAATAGAAAAGAGGTTGCCACCTGAGCCAGATATATTGTGCAGAGATTTAGATGGTAACTATATTGCATTTGAACTTGCTGAGTTGTGCAGTCAAGAAATGGCTCATTTGAAAGCTAAGCCACGAGAAGGTACAATAAGGGTTGATACACGTGAAGATGTTAGAAAAATAACTACAAATAAAAATAAGAAAAGTTTTAAGTATGAAACAAAACACCCAATAGAAATATTATACTATACGTCTGATAGGACACATCCCAATGAGGATGTTATAATTAATAGTATAAATACTGGTTATAGTAAATATAGGAAAATATGGTTCTTGGGAGTGGAAAAAACCAAATTAATTTCTTCTACTATAATCTAATTTCTGCAATTATATAGATATAGGCGATGTAGGGTCAGAGATGTTTTGCCGTAAGCCACAATACACAGCAAGCCACAATGCACAGCAAAATATAATATATCGCTAACTAATTGCCTTTAGTTATTTCATCATATTGTTTGAGTTTAGTAAGTAATGCTTCTAATTCATGCAGTTTTACCATGCAAGGGCCATCGGATGGGGCATTATCTGGGTCTTGATGTGTTTCCATAAACAATCCAGCAACACCAACTGCTATTGCTGCACGAGCAAGAGTGCTAACAAACTGACGTTGTCCACCGCTAGATCCGCCTTGTCCTCCGGGCTGTTGGATGGAATGTGTAGCATCAAAAATAACAGGATACCCAGTATCTTGAGCCATTGTTTCTAATCCTCTCATGTCGGATACAAGAGTGTTATATCCAAAGCTTGTTCCTCTATCAGTTATAAGAATATTGTCATTTCCACTGTCGGAAACTTTCTTTACAACATTTTTCATATCCCAAGGAGCAAGGAATTGACCTTTCTTAACATTTACTATTTTACCAGTTTTAGCCGCTGCTATTAGTAGATCAGTCTGTCGGCATAAAAATGCAGGTATTTGCAATATATCAACTACATCTGCAACGGCATTGCATTGTTCTTCAGTATGTATATCTGTTAAAACAGGACATCCAAATGTGGATTTGATTTCTTCAAAAACGGGTAGGGATTTTTCTAGTCCAATACCTCTTATGCCATCAATGCTTGTTCTATTGGCTTTATCAAATGAACTTTTATATATGAAATTAATATTCAACCGATTGGTTATGTCTGTTAATTTCTCGCACATCATCATAGCGTGGTCACGGGTTTCCATTTGACATGGACCTGCTATAAGAGTGAAAGGTAAGTCGTTACCAAATGCTACATTTCCTGTTTTAACATGTTTTGGAGATAACATATTCTACCTTGTGATAAGAGTTATATAAAATATACGAAGTCTAACCTTGTACTTTCTGTATAGAATATATATATCTATTTCTCATATTCAACATTTATAGTGTATTTTAATTGAACTGAGAGATATTAAATGAAGATTATCGTATGTGGAGCAGGTCCTGTTGGCGTCGGAATAGCTAGGCAGCTTGCTAGTGAAGATAATAGTGTAGTCATTATTGATTCTGAAAGTGATGCTGTAAGAAAGATGAATGATTCAGTTGATATTTCAGCACTACATGGTTTTCCATCTCATCCATCAGTATTAGAAGATGCTGGTGCTAAAGATGCCGAAATGATAATTGCTGTTACTACGTCTGATGAAGTGAATATGACAATTTGTCAGATTGCTCATTCTCTTTTTAATGTTCCAATTAAGGTAGCTAGGATAAGACATCAAAATTATCTTGATCCTATATGGAAGGACTTATATAGAAAGGCCCATTTGCCTATCGATTTCATAATCTCACCTGAGAGAGAAGTTGCAAATGCAATAATTAACAGATTGCATATACCTGGTGCTATGGACACTATGTCCTTTGCAGATAATGCTTTCAAAGTAATTGAGATAAGATGTAGTGAAGATAATAACGCATTAGGAAAATCCATTGAAGAAATATATTCAAGTGGATTTAAAATGTCTATTATTGCCATAAATAGAGAAGGCAATATAATTATACCTAATGAAAAAGAAATTATAAAAGAAGGTGATGAAGTCTTCTTTATTGCTGATACTGAACATGTGCATCAGATAATGATCATGTTTGGTTATGAAGAGCAAGAAGCAAGACGTGTTCTTATCGTTGGTGGTGGTAATATTGGCTTATATATCGGAAAAATGCTTGAGGAAGAAGGGCATGGTATAAGTGCAAAAGTTATAGAAATTGACAAAGAAAGAGCAGAATTTGCTGCAAGTAATCTTAATCAAATCACTGTCATTAACGGTAATGCTCTCGATAGGGAAATATTGCAGGAAGCAAATGTTGAAGCTGTAGAAACTGTTATATCGGTTACTGATAATGATCAGGTCAATATTCTTACATCGTTAATTTGTAAAAAATCTGGTGCTAGCAGATCATTTGTATTGATTAATAATAGCTCTTCATATGGACCACTTATTTCTCAATTAGGCATTGATGTAACTGTTAGTCCAAGAGAGATGACAGTATCAACTATTTTGCAGCATACAAGAAGTGGTAAAGTATGGGCTGCAAATACTATTTGTGCTGGTAAGGCTGAAATTATTGAGGCTGAAATTGTTCCACATTCTGCAGTTATTGGTAATACTATTCGTGATGTTTCTTTGCCAAAAGGTATTATCGTTGGGGCTATTTTAAGAGGTGTGGATACCATTATACCTGATCAGGATACTATAATAGCTGAAAACGACCATTTGATTATTTGCTGTCTTACCAGTCTTGTAACTAAAGTAGATAAAATATTCTCGAAGCAATTGGATTACTTTTAGTATAAAGATACTATAGGTTCATTTTTAAACAATAGCGGGATTTTTTGCATATTACCTGTTGTTTTTATTACTGAATATGTTAGAAAATATCTATTATCTGTTACAAGAGGTGATATTGTAACTTTAGTTTATATGATTCCGAATAATATATTACGGGATTATATTATAAATATTTATTTGTTTGTTGTGATAGGAACTGATTTGTGGCTAAACCAAGGATAAGCTATGTTAACGGTAGGTATTTGCCGTATGACAGCGCTTATATTCATATCGAAGACAGAGGCATTCTGTTCAGTGATGGGGTATATGAAGGTATTCTTATTAAGGATAATACGCTCATAGATTTCGATCTGCACCTGGAGAGGCTTAAATATTCTCTTGATGTCATAAAAATAGATCATGTCATGTCTGTTGCTGCAATCAAAAACATAATTAGACAACTTCAAAGCAGAAATAAATCTAAAGATGGCTTCGTATATTTACAAGTAACTAGAGGCACATCGCCACGAAATCACGTTTTTCCCAAAGACTCAACTCCTTCCTTAATAATAACAATACATCCGCCAAGAAATCTACCTCAGAAAATATATGATGAAGGTGCTAAAATTATCATTAGAGATGATAATAGATGGGCAAGAAAAGATGCTAAGACAATATCATTATTACCTAATATTTTAGTAAAAGAAGAGGCGGCTCAAGAAGGCGCATTAGAGGCTTGGCAAGTAAAAAATGGTGTAATTACAGAAGGTGGGGCATCAAATGCCTTCATTGTAGATAAAAATGGTGTTCTTAGAACTCATAAAGCTAGCCATGATATATTGGGTGGAATAGTCAGAAAAAGAGTAATTCAGCTAGCTAAAGAAAATAATATTATTGATGTTCAAGAAGAAGCTTTCACTGAAAAAGATGTCTATGAAGCAAGGGAAGTATTTGGAACAAGTACAACTATGAAGATAGTGCCAATTACTAAAATCGAAGAAAGTAAAATTTCAGATGGCAAGCCAGGGAAGATTACTTTGGAATTGTCAAAACTATATGAAGAAATGATGATTGGTCAGATTAACAGCGGACAAGATAACCTTGTTCAGTCTGGCTTTGGTCGTCTTAATGAAGGGAGTAAATATGGTAAGTAATATTACTAGCTATCCTTCAGCTATAATTTTTGATTGGGATAATACCCTAGCAGACACTTGGAATATAATACATGCATCACTTAATGTAACTTTTGAAGAGATGGGACATGAGCCGTGGAGCTTTGAAGATGTTAAATCAGGAAGGCAAAATATCCATAAATCTCTTCGTTCTTCATTCCCAGAAATTTTTGGAGATGAATGGGAGAAAGCCAGAGATATATATTATGATGCATTCAAGTTAAAGCATCTTGATGAAATTCAGCCCATTTTTGGTGCTGAAAAAATGCTAAAGAATATCAAAGATAAAGGAATATATACGGCTATAGTTAGTAATAAGACAGGAAAATATTTAAGAGAAGAAGTCGCTCATTTAGGGTGGGAGTCTTATTTTAATTCTGTTGTTGGTGCAACTGACGCAAAAAGAGACAAGCCATTTCCAGATCCAGTGCATCTGGCAATAAATGGTAGTAAAATTGTATTAGATAAGAATGTTTGGTTCATCGGAGATAGTCAAGTTGATATTGAATGTGCAACAAATACAAATTGTTTGCCAATTTTATGGACAAAAAATGAAAAAAATGAAGAAAACTACTCAAATTATAGTAGTGTAATACATATTCTGGAATCATATCAGAAACTAATAGATGTGATTGATAAAGTAGGAAGTGAAGGATAGAGATAGTTATGACAGGAAAAATTATAAAGGCATTTATCTGGTCATTTGTTTTATGTGTAGTTCTAATAATAGGTGTATTGTATTTTTTGCCTAACATGATTCCTGAAGAAAAAATCAGGAAAGAAGTTGAAAATGTTGTTTCAAGGTCTTTAGGTAAAAAAGTAAAAAGTGGAAAAATTTCTTTTTCAGTATTGCCGAAGATTGAAGTATATGTAAGCGATTTACAAATTGGCACAGGAAAAACAGCTACGAAATTTACAGACAGCCACTTTTCGGTTAGTGGGGTTGGTCTTTTGTTTGGAAGCAAACTTTCTGGTGATTATACAACTACTATTAATGGTAACAAACTTTCTGGTGGCATTTTTGTAGATAATTTGGGTAAGATTGGTGATAACGGTAGCAGTAATATAAGGCTGTCATTAAAATCTCCAATGAAATTCTATCTTTCAGGAGTAGCAAAATTCAAGAATGATGGGTTGCTTCTTAACGATTTCATAATCAAGACAGAGAATAGCGACGGTCAATTATCCATAGATCACTATGGTCTACCAAAGCAAGACAATATTAATGGTAAAATAGAATTTTCTAAAATCAATATTGAAGAAATTAGAAATATATTATCATTATTTAATAAAACAATGAAAACTAAGGAAAAAGAGAAGGAATCGGATAATGCTGATTCATTGTGGAAAGATGAATATTTAGATTTTTCATTCTTAAGGTCAAATATTAATTTAGAAGTAAAACTACATAAAATAGTTGATAAAAAAGTTAAGGTAGGAAATTTGGACCTTGATATAATTGGTAAGAATAATAAATTAATGGTTGATGTTAGGAAGTCATCCTTCTTTAAGGGCGCAGTTTTTGGAAAAATTGATATTAAAGATGATGGTCAGAATATAATTATTTCAAATAATCTAACTTTTTCTGACTTGGATTTAGGGAAATTCTTACGTTTGTATACTTCCCTTAATAGAATTGATGGATTTGGCGATTTGGTGATTAAGGCAGTTACAAAAGGTCATACTGAAAAAGAATTTATTAGTAATTTAAAAGGAGTTATTTTTGTTCAAATACTTAATGGAACATATATAGGAATGGATCTGGTAGAGCTTGCAAATATATCAAATGATAATATTGCTGAAATAATGAAAAAAAGCGATAAAAATACTGATATAAGAGCATTTGAATCAAAAATAAGAATTGAAAAAGGTCAGGCTGAGATTGAAAAATTTGAAGTAGATATGCCTTTCGGTCAGAAATTCTCAGGAGAAGGTACTATAAATCTTATAGATTATACTTTAGACACAAAAATAATACCTGCGATAAAAGTTGGTACTGTGGGAGTGAGTCTTCCTGTAGGTATTTCTGGTGATATTAATAATCCATCATATTTTGTTAATCCAGTTTCAGCTATTGTAGAGAATCTTGATCAATTGGAAATTCTTAAAACTAAGCCTGCTAAGGATATAATTAAAGGTTTGGGACAAATTAAAGATAACATGGTAGATGGAGTTGGTGGATTAGGTGGAACTATAATAGATTCCATTGTTCCTGATAGCAGTAATGATGATAAAACTACAGTAGAGGAAGAGTCAGAAGATGTTACTAAAACTAAAGGGACAGAATCTAGCGAGAATAATGCCTCTAATGCTGCTGCAGAATTAGTTAAATCAACAGCCGAAAACAAAGAAGAAAAATCTGACGTAGAAAGTACTATATCTGATAAAATAAAAGCTGTTGAGCCAAAGACTAACAATGTTACTATAGATACAATCAAATCGGAAATCCTAAACTAAATTACTCACCCCTCTTAATGATTAAGTAGTTAGCTATAGAGTTTTTAACTCTTTAGGACTCTATCTCGTAGAAATTTATGTTTGAAGGTGCTGCATATCCAGATAAGTCATCTAAATATGCGGTAATTTGAACGCCATTACCATCTTTAGACATTATATCTTTCTCAAGATATTTCTTTAGTCCTCCAATGCCAACTAAATGAGTGCCTGCAAGAATGCCTGAGTGGGTAATAGTAATACCATCTTTAGTTTTTCCTATATATCTATGCAGTTTGAAGTGTTTCACAAGTTTCCAGTTTTCCTTAGTGTATTCTCGTACTGCATATTCTTGAATTTCCTCATTGGATAGAAAATCATCTTTATTATAAACCTTGAACTGCTTGGCCTTTTCTGTCCATTCTCCATCCCATTTATTGTTGATATCTTTACTCTTTTTCTTATAAAGACCCGCCTGAATTAAAGCCATTTCACCCATTTGGTATTTTCCGAGATAGCCATATCTATTGGTGACATTATAATTACCGCCAGATTCTTTGCTCGCTAGTTTACTAAAATAACTATGCTGTTCATTTTTTATATTCTTATGAGTATTCTTTAGAGTATTTTTAGCATTTTTATTTAAGTGTGATTTAACGACTGCATGTGGAGTTGCCGCAAGGGCTATCATCACAGACAATTTACAGAATTTCTTAAAATCTATCATTTTAACCTCCCTCATATATAAGCTAGAATGATTTATTTAACAATATCATTAAATAGTTGTTATATAAGTAATGATAACACCCAAAAGGTTAATAATATATTAATTTATGGCATTAAATATTTGATAAAATATTATTTAATACTAATGAAATTTATATGCTATAATGTTGATAGGGGTATAAAATGTGTAAGACAATGAAAGAAAATAGTGCTTTTACTTTGATAGAAATAGCAATTGTATTGGTGATTATAGGCTTTATTGCTGTATCTGTTACCATTGGTCAGGAAATAGTGCAGGTTTCAAGAGTGAACTCTGTATTATCACAAGCTACAAAAACTAATGCAGCTATCGTTAGTTTTAGAAATATATATCATCAACTTCCCGGTGATTTTGATAAGGCAACGGAATATTGGCCTGCTGGCTCAAAATATACTGCTTTTTCAACAGCTAATGGCAATAATGACAGAAAAATATCATATTCTACTGGCGTTGGGGTTCTTAGTGGGGGAGAAGATCTACGATTGTGGCAACATCTTAATGCATCAGATATAATTTCAGGAGAAATGTCAGGGCAGCTCATTGGAGGCAACGTTATATTAGAGGAGAATCTTCCTACTACAGCAATAGAGGGTGGTGGCTTGTGGATGATATATGATCATATATATAGAAAAGAAGGAAATATGTTAGAATTTGGCTCAATAAATGGAGCAAATTTAGATAATGGCGTTTTATCTGCTCAGGAGAGCTGGCAGCTTGATAAGAAAGGAGATGATGGAGGAGCTAGTACAGGATATATTCTTGTTGTAAGGGCTGCCCCATTAGATGGTACTGCTAATAAATGCGTATCGGGTTCTAAGAGTTCAGCAAGTGTAAACTTTGACTTTAATGACGAAGAAAAGAATTGTAGAATAGCCTTTGTGTTAGATAAATAATATAACCAGTTGGTTGATTAATCTAATATTCTGATTTATATGGTTATATTAATAATAAATCTCCTACTATAAAGATCTACTTATTCGATGTATTCAATATATATACTTCTAAATATTCCTACATATTAGTGTAATTTGGACCGCCACCACCTTCTGGGGTCTTCCATATAATATTTTCAGACGGGTCTTTGATATCGCAAGTTTTACAATGTAGACAATTTTGCGAGTTTATTCGTAATGATTTATTAATTACTTCATTACCTTCATCATCTTTTTCGCCTTTTTCTTCAACTATTTCATATACTCCAGCAGGGCAGTATCTTGTTTCTGGAGAGTCAAATAATTCATCATTAACATCAATAGGTATATCATCATTAAGTAAGTATAAATGACATGGCTGATCTTCTTCATGATTAGTATTGGAAATAAATACGCTAGACATTAAATCAAACGTTATTTTTCCATCGGGTTCTGGATAATCTATAATATCTCTCTTATGTTTCTTTTTGAGTGTTAGATTATCTCGTTTGTGTTTTAACGTCCAAGGTTCATAACCTCTTGTTATATATGTCACTAATGCAGCATGAGCTAACCCTGCCATTAAACCAAATTTAAAGAATGGCCTTACATTCCTTACTTTATATAACTCTTTATATATCCATGATTCTTTAAGTTTTTCAGGATAAGTTTCCATTACATTATTATGATCATCTATTGCATCAATTATTGACTCAGCTGCCAACATTCCACTCTTCATGGCGTAATGTGATCCCTTTATTTTAGGTACATTAACAAATCCTGCAGAACATCCAATAAGAGCACCACCAGGGAAGATTACCCTTGGTATGGACTGATATCCTCCTTCATTTATAGTTCTTGCTCCATAGGAAAGTCGTTTTCCTCCTTGAAGTATTTCCTTTATTTTTTCATGCGTTTTGAAATTTTGGAACTCTTTATAAGGATTTAAATATGGGTTGCTATAATCAAGACCAACTACATATCCTATAGAAACCTGATTATTCTCAGTGAAATACATAAATGAACCGCCATATGTATCGGACATTAGTGGCCAGCCAACCGAATGAATAACTCTACCTAATTCGTGCTTATCTGCTGGTATTTCCCAAACCTCTTTTAAGCCTAGTCCGTATGTTTGAGGGGATTTGCTTTCTCTAAGGTTATATTCTGATTCAATATATTGAGTAAGACTTCCTCTACAACCTTCTGCAAATAAAGTGAAAGGAGCTTTAATATTAATAGATGGTTGATAATTTTCTTTTTTGTTACCTTTACTATCTAATCCAAATTCTCCAGTGAAGATCCCAGCAACCTTATCATATGATTTATCAAACAAAACTCCAGCCGCAGGGTATCCTGCAAATATATTTACGCCCATTCCTTCAGCAATATTACCAAGCCATTTACAAACACTACCAAGGCTTACTATGTAATTGCCATGATTATTAATCTGAGAAGATATTGGTAAATTAATGCATTGAGTTTTGCCTAATAGCCAAAAATTCTCACTTGTTACTTCAGTCTTAATTGGAGCATCTTTATCTTTCCAATCGGGGATTAATTCGTCCAAAGCTTTAGTATCAAGAACTGCACCTGATAAAATATGTGATCCAACTTCAGCGCCTTTTTCAACTATACAAACATTAATGTCTTTATCTGATTCCTTAGCCAGTTGTTTAAGGCGAATAGCTGCTGAGAGTCCCGCGGGGCCAGCTCCGACAATTACTACATCAAACTCCATTGTATCTATTTCCTGAGATTCTTCTTTTGCTTGCTGATTACTTCTTTGACCAGATTTTTGAGCAGATTCCTGCTCTGGCTTTTGAGGTGATTCTACAGAGGAATCTATAGTAGATTCTACAGAGTCTTTAGTATTGCTCTTATTGCTGTTTTCAACATTATCTGGTTCGCTCTTTTTATTCATATCCAACTTACCTATGATTATAAAAATTAAATTTTATATCTATTGAGTTATTTTATCTTATAACTATGATTGTATCACAAGATATTTCGATTCTATAGTAGTTTATGGTAAAATGGTTGATCAGATAAATAATCTTATTTTGCAGGAAGAGTTCGGTGTTGATGAAACTATATCAGCAGAGCCAATTAATAGAATGCAAGCCCCTAAAGCAGCTGAAGTGCCCTTATATGATGATATAGAAAAAGATTCAGTCGCTAGTACTAATGTAGTTAATTTAAATATAAATGCTGAATCAGGAGTTAATATAAATAATACTCCAGCGGTTCTGCAGTCAAGAGAAATGGCTAATAAATGTACCTCATTAGAGGAATTACAAGAAGCAATAAGTAATATAGATAATATTTCGATTAAGAAGACTGCAACTAATACTGTTTTTGCAGATGGTAAAGCTGAATCTAATATAATGTTTATAGGTGAAGCACCCGGTTCCGAAGAGGATAAGCAAGGAATTCCATTTTGTGGAGCTAGCGGACAGATACTTGATAAATCTTTGTCCTATATTGGACTAAATAGAGAAGATAATTTCTATATTACTAATGCTGTTTTTTGGAGACCTCCGGGAAATAGAAGGCCTACAGATGAAGAATTAGCTATATGTAAACCCTTTATTGAGAAGCATATTGCTCTTATCAATCCAAAATTAATTGTTTTGGTCGGTGGAATAGCAGTTTTTTCTCTTTTAGGAGAAGAAAAAAAGATAACAAAAGTTAGGGGTCAATATTTTAAATATTCCAATGAATATATTGATAATGAACTAAATATAACAAGTGTTTTTCATCCATCATATCTATTACGACAACCATCTCAGAAAAAACTCTTTTGGCAAGACCTACTAAAGGTTAGAGAGCTTTTAGATAAAAAGAACTAATCATAGTATTTTATAATATCAATTAGATTCTTAATGCATTTAACCTACTGAATTCAGTAAAATTTTATCTATTTTTTATAGGAATAAAAGACTTCTCATTTTGTAATTTAATACAAAATAGGTGGTTAATCTATGGTCATTATGCCAGTTTACTAAGTGTGATTGTTTTGGTTTTGGATTTCTAATTCGCTATCAAGTGTTTTGGCGCTATCAAGTGTTTTAGGTTTTACACAACTGTTTTTTAATAATGCCTCGGTGTAGGTTTAATATAATTTTAGGAGTTCGCTATGAAAATAGATAACAATGAAAAAAGAATAAATAACAGCGAGAGTGGTTTTACTCTTGTTGAGATGTCGATCGTACTGGTTATTATCGGTCTGATCGTAGGTGGTGTACTTGTTGGACAAGATCTGGTTAAAGGTGCTCAAGTTAGAGCAACTGTTTCTCAGATTCAACAGTATGATGCTGCTTTAAATACTTTCCGTGGAAAATATGACCAGTTCCCTGGTGATATGACTACAGCAAAAACAACGGCTTTCGGTCTTAGTGATCCTGTTGCTATAACAGGTGCTACTGCTAGCTTACTTGGTAATGGTCGTTTAGATGATACTGCTGCTGTTACTGTAGGTAATGCTGGTGTTGATGCAGAGTTAAGTGCTTTCTGGATTCATTTATCAGAAGCTAATATGGTTGGTGGTAGTTATATTGATGGTGCTGCTGCTCCTGCTGCTGGTATCAACTATCCAGCTACTAAACTTAAAAAAGGTGGTATAATTGCTGTAAGTTCAGGTTCAATTAACTATTGGTTAATCGGTGCTGGTTCAGGTACAACAAGTGGTGATATTGATATGGCTGTTAATACAGGCCTATCTGCAGAAGATGCTTTCGGTATTGATTCAAAACTTGATGATGGTATGGCTAATTCTGGTATCGCTTTTCACTTAATCGATTTCACAGGTGCTTTAGGTGCTACAGGTGCTAACCTAATTGGTACAACTGCTGCTGTTGCTGCTCCTGCTGCAGGTGCTACATGTTGGTCACTAACTCCAGCTACTGCTACAACTTCTGTTGATTATCAAATAGCTAGTGAAACTAATAACTGTCATATTATTACAAGAATTCAAGGTTAGTAATTCTTAGTACATAATTGATGTATTTACTAAATGGGCTGCCAATTGGTGGCCCATTTTTTATTGCGTGAAAGTCAGAATATAGTAGAGTGTATAAATCCATAAATAATTATTTCATACTAAGCAATGGCTGATAATCAGGAAAGTACCGAAAAGACCGAGGAACCGACCCAGAAGCGTCTTCAGGAGTCAATTAAGAAGGGTCAGGTATCTTTCTCTAGAGAAATAACTAATTTCCTAATGTTTTTGGTTCTAGCATTAAATATAGTATGGTTTGCTCCTGTATATATGAAAGGAACTCTTGGGACCCTTGCTCCGTTTATTCAGAAGCCTCATGATATTAGAATTGATGAGGGAAGTAGTATCATTTTATTAAAAGACACAGCCTCTTCAATTGCTTTATATCTATTACTTCCAATATTAGGAACTATAATTGCTGCTTTTCTTTCTAGTTTTATTCAGAATGGAGTGGTTATATCAGGTGAATCATTAATTCCCAAACTTGAGAAAATATCTGTGTTTAAGGGTATAAAACGGCTATTTTCTCTTAAGTCTTTCATGGAGTTTATTAAGGGTCTGATAAAAATAACCATTATCGGTACGACAGCATATTTAATTATTTCTCCTGAGATGGATGGATTTGCCAATATGGTAACATATTCCATAAAGGATATATTGAATTTCCTCTATTCTATTTCCTTTAAAGTGGTTGTAGCCGCTACAGCAATAATGGGTGTAATAGCTGTTCTAGATTTTATGTATCAGAAATTTGAATATATAAAATCATTACGTATGACAAAGCAGGAAATAAAAGAAGAATATAAACAGTCTGAGGGTGACCCTCATATAAAAGGTAGATTACGTCAAATAAGAATGGAGAAGGCTCAGAAACGTATGATGTCGGCAGTGCCTGATTCTGATGTTGTTATAAGAAACCCAACTCATTATGCAATTGCGTTAAAATATGATAGAGATGTTATGGATGCTCCATTGGTTGTAGCTTTGGGTATGGATAATGTTGCACTAAAAATTATTGAAATAGCTGAGGATAATGATGTTGCAGTTGTTACCAATAAACCTTTAGCAAGAGTGTTATATGAATCGTCTGAGATAGATTCAGAGATCCCAGTTGAACATTATCAGGCAGTTGCAGAGATAATAGGGTATATTTACAAACTGAAGAATAAAAAGTAACAACATTTCGCTCTCTAAAAGTAAAATAATAGATTAATAACTTAAAATATTAATATAATGGGCTAGTAAAATTGTAAGTACTATACAAATGAGGTTATGGATTTATGAAAAGGCGTTTTTCTGATGTAGATGAAGATGCTTTTGCATCTGAAGAATATGGAGAGTTCATACGAAGAAAATTAAAGCCAGGGATTTTCTTATTTGTATTGATAACCGTTTTTATATGTCTACTTTTAATAATATCTCATATTTATGTATCTGATAAATATCTATTTTCTTATATCGTTGTTGTACTTTTTGGTGGTTTGTTATTCTTAACTAACAAATATATTGGTGGTATGAACAATATTGTTTTCTCGAATGATTTTGAGAATGCATTATTTGCTGGAGCAGCAGGAACAGGGTATGATTTTTTATTGATTATTAAAAACAATCAGGAAATCGTTTATTACAACCCATCCTGTAAAGAATATTTCACTTATCAACCTCATAATAATAGGCAAGGTATTGGTTCATTGCTTGAAAGTGTAGGTATTGATTATGAAGATAGAGGCGAGATTATAAGATCTATTCAAGAGGGTAAATCAACTGAAATAAAATGTACAATTCAATCTACTACAAATGATTATAATCACCTGATAATAACGTTGAAACCAATAACTAGGCCAAAAGGATTCTTTGTAATTAAGGCATCTAAAGACTTATCAATGATATCTACGCCAAAGATTCAAACTACTCCTCTTAGTGATTCTCTAACAGTTGTTTGGGATCATTTTCTTAACCAATCCCCATTGTCGTTAGTCACTCTTAATAATGATTTCGTGATTACAAGATATAACTCTGCATTCTATAATATGTGTGATCCAGATACGTTAAAGGGAAAGGAAATAAAAATCACTAATATAATTGGTGAAGCTGATAAAATAAAGGTGGAAGAGCTTCTGGAGAAGGTAAAAGAAAACAAAATAAGTGTTTCTGATTCTATTGATATTTGTATTGAAGGAAATGATAATAAGAGTGCGACATTATACATTAATAATATAGATAATACTGATGATGGCGATAATTATGTATTATATTTCATCGATACTACTGAACAGAAGAATCTTGAGCAAAGAATCGTTCATTCTCAAAAAATGCAGGCAGTGGGGCAGCTAGCTGGTGGTATAGCTCATGATTTCAATAATCTTCTGACAGCTATGATAGGTTTCTGTGATTTGCTTCTTATAAAGCATCAGCCAGGAGATCCATCATTTTCTGATGTTATGCAAGTAAAGCAAAATGCCAACAGAGCGGCTAATCTTGTAAGGCAATTACTTGCTTTCTCTCGTAAGCAAACATTACAACCTGATGTTCTTGACTTATCAGAGGTTCTTTCTGAATTATCAAATCTAATAAGGCGATTAATAGGTGAAAATATTTCACTAAAAATTAATCACTCCAGAGATTTATCTAAAGTGAAAGTGGATAAAGGTCAGTTTGAACAAGTAATTATTAATTTAGCAGTCAATGCTAGAGATGCAATGAATTCTAAAAGCAAAAAAGGAAAGGGAGTTTTAACAATAAACACTAAAGTTATTACTATAGATGATAAGCATCCGATTGATAACGAGTTAATTAGTTCATCTGATAGTGATAATGTTATTGATGGAAATTATAGTGTTATAGAAGTTATTGATAATGGAGATGGAATGACAAAAGAGGTTCAAAAGAAAATATTTGAACCATTCTTTACTACAAAGAAAATGGGTGAGGGTACAGGGCTAGGCTTAGCTACGGTATACGGAATTATTGAACAAACTGGTGGGCATATTTTTGTTACCAGCAAGAAGAACAAGGGGACTACATTTAGTATATATCTGAAGAAATATGAGAACCCTGAAAAAGAAACCAAAGAAGAAGGTAAAAAGCATGCTCCTGACCTAACAGGAACAGGTACTATTTTATTGGTAGAAGATGAAACGGCTGTTAGAATCTTTAGTAAAAGGGCTTTGGAGAACAAGGGATACAATGTTCTAGAGGCTGACTCCGCAGAAGAAGCATTAGAAATTTATGATTCACACGATAAGAAAATTGATCTTATTATAACAGATGTTGTTATGCCTGGAATTACAGGTCCTGCTATGATAGAGCAAATGCAAAAGACCCAGCCTGATATTAAGGTAATATTTATATCAGGATATGGAGAAGATGCCTTTATTAAGTCGTATGGTTCACAAAGGGAATTTAACTTTCTTCCTAAGCCATTCACTTTGAATCAATTGGCTAAAAAGGTTAAGGAAATTATATTCGACTAGTGGGTTTTAATGTTTAACTAACACCCCATTCTATAGTGTAGTTTTCTCTCAATGTAATGTAGCGTAATCTTCTGCTGAGGTTGCCTCTAGTTTTTTCTCAGTTTTTTAGGTTCTTTTATATTAATGCTACTGTATAAAGACAATAGAGAGTACCATATTATAACATTTATTCATAACCTTCTCTATGTATGTATTACTTAATGTATCTTGCTCCACTTTTTCTAACTCTAATGGTTTGAATATAGAGCAATCTACTACTTCCTCTTCATAAGTACACTAATTGAATTATGTAGTGTGAAGATATAGAAAAGAGGCAGTGACAATCTTGTCCGTGATTAGACAAAGTTTAGAACTCTTATATATTAATGAAAAAATATATTAGCTTTGCTGTAGTTTAACTAAGAACTCATTAATATCAGCATTAATGCCATTTGACTGATCAATAACAGTATGTGTTTCTTTAGATACTTCCGATACTGTTTCAGATGTTTGGTCTACAAGGCCTTGCATTATACCGATATTGCTCTTTACTTCATCAGATTCATTATTGATGCTTTGTATATTTACCGCCATTTCCTGAGTTGCAGAACTTTGTGCTTCCATTCCCTCTGAAATAGAAGTTATATTTTCTTTAATCTCTGTGATAGTTTGCACTACATCGCTAATATTTCCAACGGCTTTATTTGTTATCTGCTGAATATCTTCTATCTGTGATGAAATATCTGCTGTGGCAACAGCAGTTTTATTAGCCAGATCTTTCACTTCACTAGCAACAACTGCAAATCCTGCCCCATGTTCTCCTGCTCTTGCGGCTTCAATAGTGGCATTAAGTGCAAGTAGGTTTATTTGTTCTGCTACTTTATTTATCATATCTATAATTTCACCTATTTTATTAGATGATGCTGATAAATCTTCCATTGTGTTGGTTGCGACACTTGCTTTAGCAAAAGCATTCTCTGTCATAGCTGTTGAGTCTGATGCTTGTCTGGTAATATCTATTATAGATGAAGTAAGCTCCTCAGTAGCTGATGCCACTGTGCATATATTATTATCCATTATATCTGCACTATTATGAATTTTAGAGTTCTGTGTTTGGAATGTGATAGACGTTGATGTTAACGTATCAACATTCTTTCTAAACTCTTTTAATATATTATTGGTGTTGTCCATTCTAGGCCCAACACCTTGTTGTAACTCATTGGATAGTTTATTAAGTAAATCTTTTTGTGTTTTAATACCCTTCTTAACCTCTTGGTTAACAATTATATCCTTTTCCCCTTCAATATGTCTCACAAGATCATTTTGCATCCTATCGAATGCTTTAAATAATTCGCCAAATTCATCACGTCTATTGACATCAATTTCATTATCAAAATTACCTGATGCAATACTTTGTGCAATAGCGATAGTATTACGAATTACTTTTAATATATAAAAACTAAGAAGACACGCCATAATGATAGAAATTAATGTAACAAATACAACAAGATACTGATTGTTCTTTTGCCCTGAGATTGTCATTTCCTCTGCATTTATTACAAAATCATAACCAGCTGCAGCTTCATGCTCTATTAGCATTTCAAGATTCTCAATAATATTTTCAGCTGATTCTAACAAGCCTTCAAGTTTATTGCTGTCCTTGATCATTTCATCTTTAAGTGACGTCCATTTAGTTAAATCTGCTTTTATATCGTTAATAACTTGTTTCGAATCTGGTGATACTATTCTTTCTTCTGCAATAGATAAATCTTCAGTAAAGGTCTCATGAGCATCATTAATTTCTTCAATGATATCTTCATCAATTTCACCACTAATTATTGCTCTTGCGATGATGAGCTCCATATAAAGAAAGCCAGATTGAGCTGCACGTGCATAATTAATTGCTTGCAGGGGTCTTTCATAGACTTGACTAATTAGATCGGTTGATTCCGTTAATTTTTTTCCAGACCACCATCCTAAAAGTATAATCAATAATATTATTGATGCAAAACTTAAAGCTAACTTAAGACGAAATGACATTACTAAACCTTACATAAAAATTATTCAACAACAGTAACGGAAACCTTCATTTTTGGGTGTATAGCACAACGTAATTTATGCACACCTGGCTTACTAAAAGTCGTGTAAGCTGTTCCACCAGGCTTTTGCTTTTTTAAAACCCAAGAGCCATCTGTTTCATCGTAAACATTATGGGTTATTTTCTTTTCCTCATTTATAATAAAAAGAGGTTCTCCAGCCTTTATTGTAATTTCTTTGGGTTTTTTTACTTCATCAGCTCCATTTTTTGAATAATAGAACTTCTTTTTTCGTTGATATAATACAGAAGAGCTGTTCTTGTCCGACTCAAATTTCTTCTTAGCTGCATCTCCTTCAACTATTTGTGCATTAGCATTGCTAGTAGAAAATACTGCAACAAATGTGCTTATAAATACAAATTTCTTAATAAATTTCATTTAATTTCTCCAATAATTTATTGTGGTAGAATAGGTAATACTACGCCTTCATCAACGCTTGTAAGTGACTTCATAAATTCAACAAGGTCACTTGTTTCCTGATCAGTCAGGTTTAATGTTTTAATTTGGTCTGACAAACTATCACGTTTTACAAATCCGTTATTATAATGTTCAATAACTTCTTCCAGTGTTTTTAGTGACCCATTGTGCATATAAGGTGATCTAAGTTCTATGTTTCTTAGGCCAACTGTTTTAAATGCATGCTGCATAGATTTTCTGTTTGGCATGAATTTACCTCTTCCGATGTCGTTATCAGGTAGTCCAATATCATGAAAGCTTCCATCGCTGAAATTCCATTCAGAATGACAAGATGCACAATTAGCTTTTCCATTAAATAGCATAAACCCACGCTTTGCTTCTTTGGAGATTGCTGACTCATCACCTTTTATCCATTTATCGAAAGGGGCATCTGAAGAAACAATTCCACGTTCATATGTTGCAATTGCTTTCGCTAAATTGTCTACTGAAACTGGGTTAGCATCTTTAGGGAAAGCCTTCTTGAAGACTGCTTCATAACCTTTTATTGATTTTATAATCTTGTCTAGTTTTTCAAGTGACATGTTCATTTCGCCAGCTGCTTCTATGGGGCCAGTAGCTTGATCTTCTAGGCTACTCTTACGACCATCCCACATGAATAGTTCGTCCCAAGCCAGATTTAATGTTGTTGGAGATTTTCTTCCAAGTTTCTTATGCCCATGACCTGTTCCAAGAGCCATGCCATCTCCATATGATAGGCTTGGATTATGGCAAGTCGCACAAGATTGTGTTCCTGATGCTGATAAGCGTGGATCATAATATAGTGTTTTTCCTAGGTCTTCCTTAGCTTCACTATAAGGGTTATGATCTGGATATGGTATTTCCGTAGGGCGTTCATACTCTTCTTTAAGTTCAGATAGATCATCTAATGCATTTGCAGCTTGTAGAAGGAACGAAGCTGCAATAATTGCAGCAAGAAAAAGACGAATCATACTATTCTCCACTTATTATAGATATTAACTATATTTATGGTAATGAGAGCTCTTGTCGATAGAAATACTATTTTATGTTTTGTTAATATAATACAAGGTATTATTATATTTTGGGTGTATTTTTACAACTAATATGATAATGCTTATTACTTAAAATTACAACTGGTAATTGTTTTAGGTACTTGTGATTTCTAAAATGCCCTAATTCTTCCAACTTCTTACTAATTCAGTGTATTTATTCATTAGTAATTTAGTTGTGCTTCCAACAGTAAAATTGAAATCTCTTTGTTCTCCATCGCATTCTCCTTTGATACTTCCTATTGGAGTTAACTCAGCTGCTGATCCAGTCAGGAATGCCTCTTGTGCATCTGCGAATTCTTCTACTTTGATATGTCTTTCAACTACTTTGATATTATTTTCCTTAGCTATATCAATTACAGTTCTTCTTGTTATTCCGTTAAGGAAGCAGTCGGCTATAGGTGTATGAAGTTCACCATCAATTACTAAAAACAGATTTGCGCCAGTCGCTTCTGCTACATAGCCTCTCCAATCAAGCATTATTGCGTCATCAAATCCATCTTCCATTGCTTTGTTCTTGCTTAATGTACAAATCATATATAGGCCTGCTGCTTTCGCATGTACTGGTTCTGTTTCCGGTGATGGTCTTTTCCATTTCGCAAATGTAAGATTAAGTCCTTTCTCTAAAGCATCGTCGCCAAAATATGCTGGCATTTCCCATGTGCATATCGCTGTGTGAATAGTAGATCTATCGGTTCTGATTGCCATTTGCTCTGAGCCTCTCCATGATACTGGTCTTAGATAGCCATCAACAATATTATTTTTTTCAATAATTTCTTCTGTGGCTTTGTTCAATTCTTCTGCTGAATAAGGTATTTTAAATCCTAGTAGTTCTGCTGAATCATGAAGCCTTCTATTATGTTCGTCTAATTTAAATGCAGTGCCGCCATATATTCTTACGCCCTCAAATACGCATGAACCATAATGTAGTCCGTGATTCAGAACATGTATTTTTGCATCTCTCCAATCAACTATTTTGCCATTAAACCAAATATAGCCATCGCGATCATCGAATGAGGGAGGTAATGTAGACATTTTATAAACCTGGAATAATTAACAATTTAAAGACCAGTGTAATACATTGCCATATATGTCTAATCAAGATAATATAATAAAAATTGTAATTTTTTTATTATAGATATAAAGCATGGCTAAAGATAAAGGTAAAGTTTTAGTAGTTGATGATGATGTTAAGCTGCTTGAATTACTACGAAAGTTTCTTGAAAAGAGTGGGTATGATGTACAAACGGCATCATCATCGGGTGAAACCTTAGATTTAATTGAGCTTGATAAAAAATACGACTGTTTAATTGTTGATGTCATGATGCCAAACACGAATGGTATAGAGTTAACTTGTATAATTAAGCAACAATATAGCATTCCAGTGCTATTATTAACTGCAATGGGGGAGGTTGAAGATAGGGTTAAGGGTTTGGAAAGTGGTGCTGACGACTATTTAGTAAAGCCTTTTGAGCCAAAAGAGCTAGTATTACGTATTGATAATCTTATCAGGCTATATAGAAGGATAAATGATGTCGTTGATGATGGTAATGAGGTAATATTTGGCGATTTTCGGTTCAAAATGAAGGAAAAAGACCTAAGAAGAGCAAATGATAACTCTATTGTTAATTTGACATCAACAGAGTTGGATTTAGTATCTTTCTTGTGTGAAAATATTAACAACCCGGTTTCGAGAGGGCAAATATCATCAGTATTAAATGGTATTTCCGAGAGGTCTATTGATGTACAAATTAACAGGCTTAGACAAAAAATAGAAACTAATGTTAAAGAACCAATTTTTCTGCAAACGGTTAGGGGGCAGGGTTATATTCTTAGAAGCAGGCATTAAAATCTAATAATCTTTAGTGCTTTTCGTAAAAAAATAAATTTTATTTCCTTTCTATTATTTCTCTTGTTAAAAACAAGTGATGCAAAAAAGTCACACTGAGTAAGGATTCTAGCCTATTCCGAAATTCGAGATTTTATGGACAATATTTTTTACTCCAAAAAGTTGTTCTAAATAATAATTAAAAGTATTTTATTCCTTGACAGGAAGGGTAGGAATAAGTTATAAGATGCCCATGTAAAGGAATTATTTAATAAAATATTCCGCAAATTTATATAAAATTTTACATAAATTTGTTGTTATTTTTAATGATTTTTTATTTTAATTTTAATCTTTTTACGGGAGAGTTCCTATGTTAAAGAAAGTTTTAACAACTTCTGCTATCGCTCTAGCTTTAGCTTCTACATCAGCTTATGCTGTTGGTAATACTGCTACAATAAACCAATCTGGTCTTGCTAATTCAGTTACTGCTTCACAAACTGGTAACAACAATACAGAAACTATTGATCAAGATGGTTCAAATAGTTCAATTGAAGCTCGTCAAAATGGTGATCTAAATACAGCTACTGTTGAGCAAGGTTTAGTTTTCGGTGCTGATAACAACGATGTTGTTTCTAAGCAAACTGGTGATGCAAACGCAGCTACAATCACTCAAGAAGGTAGTGCAGACAATACTGCGAAGTCTTTCCAAAGAGGTGACAAAAACGTTGCTACTATAGATCAACAAGTTGTTCATAACAACGGTGAAGATGATATAGTTGTTTCACGCCAAAGTGGTGATGAAAACAAATTCACAATCACTCAACAAGCTGATAACAACGAAACTGATTCTGCACAAACTGGTAACAGAAACTCAGCTACTATACAACAAGCTATAGACGTTCACAATGCTGATGGTAACCTTATCACTAACAGACAAAATGGTGATGATAACACTGCAACTATCGATCAAGGTGGTTTCAATGGTACAATCGTTTCTAGACAAGTTGCTGGTAACGGTAATACTGCTACAATCAAGCAAAACGTTCTTGCTGGTGGTAACAACAACTCTATCAATTCTAACCAACATGACGGTAATCTGAATGTTGCTACTATCAACCAAGAAGGTTCTGATAATAGAATTGAGTCTGTTCAAGGTAATGGTGATAAAAACGAAGTTCAACTTGATCAAGAAGGACAAAACAACTTCTTAAGACAAGTTCAATCTGGTAATTCAAACTTCGCTGATATCGAGCAACTAGATGATTCTCATCCAATCTTTGATAACTCTTACAGAGGTCTACAAAGAGGTAATGATAACGTAGCTACAGTTAAGCAATTTGATAGAAAAAATACTACTACAAATGTTCAACTTGGTAACAGAAATGATATCACTATATACCAAAACAGTGATGTAGGTCTTACTTTACCAGCTAATTTAGGTGGTAACACTATCAATTCACGTCAAGATGGTAACGATAACACTGCATACATCAACCAAGATGGTGCTGAAAGTGAAATTCGTTTACTTCAAGAAGGTGATTTAAACGATGCTAAACTTAATCAAGCTCACAACACTCAAGGTAACTTCATGAGTGTTAAGCAACTTGGTGATAGTGATAATGCAGTTGTTAACCAATTCGGTAGCAATGGTAATATTACTTTAGTACAAAACTAAGTTTAGTTTAGACTATGCTATATGGGTGCGGTTCGCCGCACCCATATAATTAAGAAAAAAAAGGTAAAATCTGGAGGGATTAAAGGAGCGGATATGATAAAACAACTAATGTTAATATCATCTATAATATCAGTTCCATTCAATGTCTTTGCAGAGCCTAGCGAGAATGACATGAGAGAATTCACTACTAAAAGCAGTAAAATTACTGTAGAGCAAACTGGAGAAGATTCTAATGGAATCGTAATCCAACAGGATGCAAATGGTACTAAGATTAATGCTTGGCCACAAGGCAATATAGTGATTTCAGAAAATAAAGAAAATAATTCTAATAATACAAGTACTCCTAATAGTGCGATAGTTACTCAAACTACTAAAAATAGTAAAGTTAGTGTAAAGCAAAAAGGTTCTAACAATCATGCAATTGTTAAGCAATCCGGGAATAAGAACTCTGTAATTATTAGACAAGAATAATAAGTAAGGATAAATAATGAAAAAACTATTATCAGTATCTGTTTTTTTGGGAGCATTATCTTCTCCTATGATCTCTTCAGCGGCATCTAATGATGCTTTTGTGACTCAATTAGGTGGATCAAGTTCTGTATTCGTAGAACAAACAGGCGTAAATAACTATCTTATGCAATCTCAAGAAGGTTTCAGTAATATAGCTGATATCAAGCAGATTGGTAATAATAATACTATTTCAGCTGCTGTAGCTCAAGTAAAGGATATTGAGCAAATTATCCAAGTTAATAGCGTACATGAAGAGCAATTACTTGCTGATCTTCAAGATGTTGTAGCTAACTCAGGTGTTGGTCAAACTCAGATTGGTACTGATAACGAAGCAGATCTATATCAAACAGGAAATGATAATATAGCTACACAATACCAAAATGGTATAGCTAATATAGTTGCGTTATTGCAAGAAGGTAATAGCAACTATTCATTACAATATCAAAGTGGTGATGAGAACTATTCATCTGTAACTCAATTAGGAAGTGATAATTATGCTACAACTGTTCAAGTTGGAAGTGGTAACAATGCTAATATAGAACAAAATGGCGTTGGAAATGAAATAATTGTGAGACAAGAAGGTAATGGTTTAAGTTTTAGTATTGTACAAAACTAAAATTATTATATAACTAATAAAGATATTCATAAAAATATTTTAGAGGAGAGATATTATGAATTTATTTTCATTAAAGAAAATAACATTAACATTATGTATGGCTGGCTCAATAGCTGCAACATCTGCAAATTCAAGTGAGTTAACATATGCGCCTGTAAACCCTGGTTTCGGTGGTAATTCTTTTAATAATTCATATTTACAAAGTACTGCGGAAGCACAAAAACAATTTAATGCTCCTGCAAGAGTTCGTAGTACACAGGATCCTTTAGCGGATTTTTCTAATACGCTTACAAGAAGTTTGATCAGTCGTTTGTCACAAGATATTACAGAATCAATTCTTGGCGAGAATGCTCAAGATTCAGGTCAATTCATAGTTGGCGACTTAACGTTAGACTTCCAAAAAAGTGGTGAAGTCGTTAATATTGTTATTCAAGATGCAGCTTCAGGCGGAGAAACAACAATAGCATTACCAGTTCCACAATTTTAATTGATATTAAAATCAGAACATAAAAATATATAATAAACATACTTAATACAGGTTATTGAAATGAAAATTAAAAAGTTAGTAGTTAGTTTTACTACTCTATTTGTACTATCTTCATGTGGTGCGGTAAGTCAGATGCCAGAGTCTGAAGAAGCAATTATTTCATACAAAACTAAAGCAGGAACAGTTCTTAAATCTATACCTGCTCCAGAAAGAAAAGTTGTTCTTTCTGTTTATAAATTCTCTGATCTTACTGGTCAGCATAAACCAAATGATAGTTTCTCTGAATATTCCAGAGCAGTTACACAAGGTGGTGTTTCTCTTTTAACTAATTCATTACTAAAAGCTAGTTCAGGTAAATGGTTTACAGTTGCTGAGAGAGGAGGATTACAAAATCTTCTTCAGGAAAGAAAATTAATCAGAGCTATGCGTGATCAATATACAAAAGCGGATGGAACTAAATTAGCAAATGTTCCGCCACTATTATACGCTGGTATATTACTTGAAGGTGGTATAACTGCTTATGAATCAAACGTTATAACTGGTGGATTAGGTGCTAGATATTTAGGTATAGGTGGTTCAAGTCAATATCGTCGTGATATTGTTACTGTTCACTTGAGAGCTATTAGCGTTCAAACTGGTGAAGTACTATTATCCATTGATACAGTTAAAACAATTTATTCATCAAGCGTTTCAGCAAATGTATTTAAATTCGTTGCATTTGATAAATTGCTAGAAATTGATACTGGATTTACTTCTAACGAGCCTCCGCAATTAGCTGTAAGACAAGCAATCGAAACTGCTGTTTACTCACTTATTATGGAAGGAAAAGAAAAAGGTCTTTGGAACTTTGCTGACAAAGCAAAAGGAAAAGCTTCATTCAAGGAGTATTTAGCTAGACGTGATGGTATTGAAGAAGAAAAGCCTAAAGAAGAAGTTATTATAAAAACTAATTATAATAAAAATACTGCTGTTGCTCCTGTAGCTAAGCCAAAAATGGCTAAGAAGAAGGCTTCAAAGGCTGCTGTTTCTAAGAAAGTAGTTCAAAAAGATGAAGCTAAGAAAAAAGGCAAAGTAGTTGTTAAAACTAATTTTAACAAAACTAACTAGAAAAGCTGGCTAATAAATAAAATCAATAACCATAAAGTTTGATTCAGATTCTTATCTTATTGGTTATTATAATGATACATAAAACACTATTACTCTCAACATTATTAGTTTTGAGTAATAGTGTTTTTTACTATGTCTTTAATTCTGTGGATAACTTCAGTTCGTTGAAATGTTTTTCTATACGCAAGAGCGATAGTCCTCTTGGGTATGTTATTGCAAAACGGAATATATATAATATTGTCATTATCATTTTTAGCTATTTCAGGAATAAGAGTTATTCCAATTTCCGCTAATACCATTTGGCGTAGTGTTTCCAAACTTGTAGCTCTAAAATCTTCTTTTTCATTTATTCCTATAATAGAGCAGACATCTAATGATTGATTTCTAAGGCAATGCCCCTCTTCAAGTAGCAGCAATTTTGTATTTGCTAGTTCGTCATATGTTATGCTCTTTTTATTTGCTAACTTATGATTCTGAGATACTGCTAGATAGAAACTATCATCAAAAAGTTCAATATAGTCAAGTACAGGGCTTTCAATAGGGAGTGCTAATAATGCAATATCAAGATCTCCATTCTCCAATTCTTCAATAAGAGATCCTGTTTTCTCTTCTATAAGGAATAATTTTAGATCTTGTAGTTCGCTATGTATTTTGGGTACAATCTCTGGAAATATATAAGGAGCTAGTGTTGGGAATGCTCCAATCTTTAGGCTTCCTGATAATGGGTTTTGAAAATTCTCGGCAATTTCATATATTTCTTTTTCTATGAGTAGAATTTGTTTTGCTTTCTCAATTACCTTTTTTCCAGTCTCTGTAATGATTACTTCTTTATTGGATCTTTCAAATAATTGTATTCCTAGGGTATCTTCTAATTTCTGAATTTGCATACTAAGTGCAGGCTGGCTAACAAAGCATTGCTCTGCAGCTTTCCTGAAATGCTTAGTTTCAGATAATGAGACTAGGTATTTTAAATCTCTTATATTCATATCAATAAGTATAACTTATCAATATAATAAAATCAATATATTATACATATCATAGTTTGCAGCGTATATTCATAATATCAGAAACAAGAAATATGAGGTTACTATTATGAACGATACAGATTCTTACTTATTAAAATGTACATTGGAGTCAATTGATAACGGTGTGCAAACAGATAAAATTCTTAAGGAATGTGAGTGCAATTTAGGACTTATAACTTGCGAAGATGACGATAACAATAAAATTAACAATTAATAATAAAATAGGAGAAGTAAAATGTTAGGTGTTGGAGATAAATTCCCTGAGTTTAATGTTGTAGCAACAGTTGATAAACCATTTAAAGATATTAATATCGATAATGTTTTTGAAAATATAACGGATAAATCATATTCTGGTAAATGGAAAATAGTATTTTTCTATCCAAAGGACTTTACTTTTGTATGTCCTACTGAGATAGCCGCTTTTGGTGATCTTGTGGAAGAGTTCTCAGATAGAGATACTCAAGTCCTTGGTGGAAGCACTGATAGTGAGTTTGTTCACTGGGCGTGGAGAAAGCATCAACCGGAACTTCATGATTTACCTTTCCCGCTATTAGCTGATGTAAAGCGTGAGCTTACGGAAGCATTAGGGATTCTTGATAAGAGCGAAGGTGTTGCACAACGTGCTACATATATAGTTGATCCAGATGGTATAATACGCTTCGTAATGGTTAATGATTTGAGTGTAGGAAGAAATCCAAAAGAAGTTTTAAGGGTTCTTGATGCATTGCAAACTGATGAGCTTTGCCCATGTAATTGGAGCAAAGGTGAAGAAACAATTGACCTTGAGGATGCAACTAAATAGGTTTGTGTGATATGTAGTGGAGAATGTTATCTCCACTACATAAAATAAAAAAATTCTAAAGGAGAAAAATAATGACTATTAATGATATTAGATCAAATTTAAAAGAATATGCTAAAGACATAAAATTAAATCTTTCAAATGTTCTTTCTGAAGAAGGTTCGGAAGGTTTAAGTCAAAGTCAAATTTATGGAATTGCACTATCATGTGCTTATACAACAAAAAATAATCAATTGATTGATGCAATAAGTGAAGATGCAAAAGAAATTCTTTCAGATGAAGAAGTTAATGCTGCAAAAGCTGCATCTACAATAATGGCTATGAACAATATATACTACCGTTTCGTACATTTAGTAAGCGATAGTGAATATAAAAAACTGCCTGCAAAGTTAAGAATGAATGTTATTGCAAATTCAGGAGTTGATAAAATAGACTTTGAGATATATAGTTTGGCAGTTTCCGCAATTAATGGTTGTGGCATGTGTATTGATGCTCATGTCCATGAACTTAAGAAGGCTGGTGTAGCTAAAGAATCTATACAATCCAGCATAAGAATTGCATCTGTTATAAATGCAACATCCCAAGCTTTAACAATAAATTAGGAGAAAATAATGTCTAAAGAGAATGTAATAGAAAAGTTAAAAATCTTACTTGCTGATACATATGCTTTATATTTAAAAACGCAGAATTATCACTGGAATGTTGAAGGTGTAAATTTCAAACCACTTCATCTTTTATTTGAGGAGCAATACACAGATTTAACTATGGCTGTAGATGATATAGCTGAGCGTATAAGAACTCTAGGGGATAAAGCTCCAGGAACATTCTCTGCTTATAATACAATGAAAACAATTGAAGATGGAAATGAGAATGCTGATGCAGCTACAATGGTAAAAGAATTATCAGAAGATCAGGAAAATATCATTAAGTCATTAAAGAATGTTTTATCAGAAGCTCAGAAATCTGAGGATGAAGTTACGATCGGAATGATTGTTGATAGGATAGCAGTACATGAGAAGAATGGCTGGATGTTAAGAAGTAGCTCATAAAAGGCTTCACAATTTTTAATTAATAATTCAATAATAATATAGAACTGGTAATATAGGGGTGATTTAATAGATTTCCCTATTGCACCAGTTTTTTATTTCTCCCCACAGTTTTTTATTTCTTTTTAGGATTTATTTGCTGGAATCTCCTACTTAACTTTAGCCTAACATATGCTTTTTTAGTAACACTATAAACGAAGCTGTTCTATAGTTGTATCCATATGGAAGTGTAAGCCTCCATAGGTTGTAAAAGTAGTTGATTTAAGGTTAAATATGTCGGATAATGTAGAATCTTTATGTGTTGATGGTTGTGCATCATAATAAACATATAAAAACTCTAAGTGATAAAATGATTTTAGTAGATATCTAATATAAATTATTCTTAACTTAGGTAAATTAAGGTTTTCGGGGATCCTTGTATGAAAGTGCCTTCTTTAAAAGCAAAAAATATAACGGCTGTAGTAGGCTTTATGTGTGTTGTTATCTCTAGTATGCAGATATATAGTTCCATACTTTACATTCAGGGGGAATCTAGAAATAGATTTGATAATGATGTTAGATATTCTCTAAATGAAATTCGTTCTATATTTAAAACATATGAACAAATATTATATTCAGTTAAGTCATTTTATGGGTCATCAAAATTTGTGGATTCTGATGAATTTGATAGTTTTATTTCTCCAATCATCAGTAAATATAATGAAATTAGTAGCATAGGTTGGTCACCTGTAGTTAAAGAAAGTGATAAGGTTTCTTTTATAGAAAATGCTGTAGAACAAAAATTTTTCAGTGAAATAAAAGAAAAAGATGAAACTGGTAAAATGATAACGAGTAGATCTCGTGATGTATATTACCCTATCACATATATATATCCTTTAAACGGAAACAAGAAAATAATGGGGTATGATCTTGGCTCGAGTAGTATGAAAGCTAAGGCTATAGGCTTGGCTCTGAAGTATAATTTTCAAACTTCAACAAGAATTATTTCCAGTGAAGCTGATAAGAATAATAAAATTGTTATGATGTTTACGCCAGTTTACAAGAAGGCTGATCCTCAAGGCATTATTACAGGCATATTAGAGCTTAATAAATTGTTCTCAGTATATAATTTTAAACCTTTCACAGTTTCTCTAAGTGAAACTAGGCAAGGAGAATCTGTGTATAAAACAGAAGGTATAGTAGATAAAAGTTCAACAATGGAATTTAATGACAGTATTAAATTTGCCAATAAAGATTGGTTTATTACTGTTAATTCAAAGGTTGGTAGTTATGAAAATGATTATACTAATGTTTATAAACTTGCCATCATACCTATAGCTATTTTGTTTTCATTCCTTTATTTGATATGCAAGCAAGGGAAGCTACAGAAATTAAGCGATGGTATTAAAATGGGTGCCAATGGAGCAATTGAAAAGCAGTTCAAAGATCTTTTTGATAATTCCCTAAACGAAATTTTTATATTTGATGCCGAAACCTTAAAATTTACTATTGTAAATGAGAAAGCAAAAATAAATATAGGCTATTCATTAGAAGAGCTTAAAAAAATGCACCCCTATGATATTAAGCCAGAAGTGTCTACTGAAGAATTTATTAAAATGGTTGAGCCTTTGCTATCTGGAGAAAAAGAATGCTTAGAATTTAATACAAAACATGAAAGAAAAGATGGAACTTTATATGATGCTGAAATTCGTTTGCAAATGTATAATTATAACGAAAGAAGAGTATTCCTTGCAATAATTCTTGATATAACGGATAAGCAAACTTTCTTAGCAGAATTAAAAAGAAATACAGAAAAAGCAGAAAATGCAAATAAAGCAAAATCTGAGTTTATTGCAAATATATCTCATGAATTAAGAACTCCTCTTAATAGTCTGCTTATCTTGGCTGAAGAGCTATATCATAATGATGATGGTAATTTGAGTGAAGATGAAGTTGAGTCTGCAAAGATAATTCACAATGGAGGTATGATTTTATTAAATCTCATAAATGATATCTTAGATTTTTCTAAAGTTGAATCAGGTAAAATTGAAACTCATATTGAAGAAGTTGAAATGAAGCACTTCGTGGATCATATCAGGGAAAATTTCTCTTGTGTAGCCAAGGATAAAGATCTTTCATTTAATATTAATATAGATGATTCAGTCTCTGAGATTATTAAAACTGATGTCGGTAAGGTAGAGCAGATTCTACGTAATTTTTTGAGTAATGCATTTAAATTTACTGAAGAAGGTGGCGTAATAGTAAATATTGGCAGACCTTTATCAGAAAGGGAATTAACGCTTCCTTCTCTTGATCCTAGTAAAACTATAGCATTTGAAGTTGTTGATACAGGTATAGGTATTTCGAGTGATGACCAGAAGGATATATTCAAAGCTTTCCAGCAAGCAGATGGGTCTACAAGTCGTAAATATGGTGGAACTGGTCTGGGGTTAGCTATTACTAATAATTATACAAAATTACTGGGTGGTGAAATTAAGCTTGTTAGTGAAATAGAGGAAGGAAGTAGTTTTACATTATATATTCCCGAAGATGTTGTCGTTACTAAAAAACCTGAAAAAATAGAGTTAGGCAAGCCTCAAAAGGTTGATAAGACTACGGAAATTAAGGCAGAAGAGTTCTTCGTAGAAGATGAAGTTAATGATTCAAATGGGATTGAAAAAGAAACAGAAATAAATTCTGTAGCACTAAACGATGAAGATATTGAAGAAAACGATGGTATAATAGATGATAGAGAAGATATAGGTGAGCTTGATAATATAATACTTGTTATAGAAGATGATCTTTCGTTTGCTAAAATACTTCGTGCTGAAATTAATAAGCAAGGTGCAAAATGCGTTATTACAGATAATGGTAACAGGGCTCTGGAGCTTGCGATGCAATATATGCCAGATGCGATTATATCTGATATAGAACTACCAGGAATAAATGGAATAGAGGTGTTTAGTAGATTAAATAGCAATTCTAATATTTCGCATATTCCTATATATTTTATTTCAATAAATGATACTGCAGGATATGTTTTAGATAAGGGAGCAATCGGATATCTAACTAAGCCAGTTAGTAAAAGCCAGCTACATACGGCTTTAAAGAAAATTAAAGCTTTAACATTCTCAAGCTCAAAAGAAATTCTTATAATAGAAGAGAATGAATCAATACGTAAGATATTTGAGAGAACATTAATTGATGAGGGATTTGTTGTTACGGTTGTTGATAATGCAGAAGATGGTCTTGAAGTATTACGCGATGATAAAATGCAAGCTTTAATAATTTCTCTTAACCTACCAGGCATGTCAGGAATAGAAATGCTTAAAACTATTTCGCAAGATCCAGAGTTATCTCAGCCAGCTGTAATTGTATATTCAGAAAGAAAAATAACTGAAAATGAAGAGGAATTAATTTCGAAATATGCAAATACATTTATATTTAAGCAGAATGATGATCCAGAGGTCATACTTAGGGAGTTAATGGGACCTGCTGTATCTTATGAAAGCCTCAAAGATGTAGAGTTAGATAAAAACAATATAGATACTAAGGATGGTGGTTTATCTGATGATATACTTAAAGGTAAGTCCGTTCTATTGGTCGATGATGACATAAGAAATATATTTGCGCTTTCAAAAATACTTAAGAAAAGAATGCAAATGACAGTATTTGTTGCTGAAAATGGTCAGAGAGCGATAGATATTATAAGTAAAGAGAGGGGTGGAATCGATATTGTATTGATGGATATAAAGATGCCTGTTATGAATGGTTATGAAGCTACTAAAAAGATCCGAGAAATTGAATTTTTTGCTAATTTGCCAATAATTGCTATTACTGAAATTACAATGAAGGCAGATAAAGAGAAATGCTTAAATGTTGGAGCTACGGATTACTTAAGAAGACCAATAAATGTAGATGAGTTATTTGTAATGATGAAAAAATATATAGCATCTGATAACACCTCAGAAAATGAAGAAATTATAAAGAAGTTATAGATGGAAGAAGAAAATTTTCATATAAAAGTCCTAGTCGTTGATGATGTTCAGGTAAATCTGATTGCTATGAAACGCATCATTAATAGAGATGATCTTGAGGTTATAACGGCTTCTAGTGGTTATGAAGCTTTAGAGCTAACAATGAAACATGATTTTGCAGTGATTCTCTTAGATGTTCAAATGCCAGATGTAGACGGATATGAAACCGCCGAAATGATTAAAATGGCAGAGCATAGTAAGCATATTCCAATTATTTTTGTTACTGCTAATTCAACTGAAGAACAGAACATTATGAAAGGTTATAATGTTGGCGCTATTGATTATATTACTAAACCAGTAAATAAAGTAATCCTTTGTAGTAAAGTAAATGTTCTAGTAGATCTATATAAAAAAGAAGAACGTCTAAAGAAGCTAAATGCCGAATTAATGATGTCACAACGAGAAGCTAACGAGTCAAATGTTCTAAAATCTGAATTTCTTGCAAATATATCTCATGAACTAAGAACACCTATGCATGCTATTACAGGGTTTGTTGAGCTTGGTATTATGTGTATGGATAAATGGAAGAGTACCGAACAGTTAGATAATTTAAATGAAATTAAGGAAAGTAGTTTAAGATTATTAAATTTAATAAATGACCTTCTGGATTTATCTAAGATGGAGGCAAATGCCATAGAATTCCATACAGGTGACTATAAATTAGAAAATGTAATTAATGAGTCTATTAGAACATTAAAATCTCTTATAGACGAGAAAAAATTAAAAATAGATATTAAAAAATGTGATGATTTACCACGTGCAGAATGTGATTCCAGTAAAATATCTCAAGTAATTATTAATTTCTTGTCAAACGCAATAAAATTTTCTGATGAAGGCAATGATATTGTTATTACAACTGAAGAAACAATGCTCAATATAGGAAGAAGAAAAACTGATTGCGAAAATGTTCCAGCTGTTAGTGTGTCTATAATAGATTCTGGTATTGGTATTCCAGAAGACGAACTAGATAGTGTATTTAATAAATTTATACAAAGTAGTACAACAAAAACAGGTGCAGGAGGAACAGGTCTTGGTTTAGCTATTTGTAAAGAAATAATTGAAGGGCATGCAGGGAAAATTTGGGCAGAAAATATACCTGATGGTGGTGCAAAATTCTCTTTTACTATACCTATAATACAACCATTTAGAGGCGAATAAAATGAGTACAAAAATATTAGCTGTTGATGATGAAGTTAATAATTTAAAGATAATTAAAGGATTTCTTGGGGCAAGTGATTATGAAGTTGTAACTGCAGAAGATGGAGTTAAAGCATGGGAAATTCTTCAAGATTCATCGGCAGATTTTGATGTTGTATTAACAGATAGAATGATGCCAAATATGGATGGTATGGAGCTTACAAGGAAGATTAGAGAAGACAATAGAATGCGAAGAATTCCGGTTATAATGCAAACGGCTGCTGCACAAAAAGAGCAAATTGCAGAAGGAGTAAAGGCTGGTGTTTATTATTATCTAACTAAGCCATTCTCACCAGATGTACTGACCTCAATTATTTCATCTGCTGTATATCATGCCAAAGAACAAAAGCATTTGATAGAAGAGGTTGGTAAAAATAAGAAGATATTATCAATGGTAGATAATTGTGATTTCTCATTTTATAGCCTTGAGGAAGCTCATGATCTAACCGTATATTTAGCTAACTTTTTTCCAGATCCAGAGAGGATGACATTAGGTATTGCTGAGATGCTTGTAAATGCAGTAGAGCATGGGACATTAGGTATTACTTATGCTGAAAAATCTATTCTAAATGATGAATCTAGATGGGCTGAGGAAATAAAAATTAGGCAATCTGACCCTAAAAATCTTAAAAAGAAAGTTAATGTGTTTTATAGAAAAACTGATAATGAAATAATTCTTACAATTAAAGATGAAGGCGAAGGGTTTGATTGGAAGGAATATTTAGAAATAGATGCAAATCGTGCGACAGAGAATCATGGTCGTGGTATTGCTGTGTCAAGGATCATGAGCTTTGATAAAATTGAGTATAAGGGAAATGGCAATGAGGTCTGTTGTACTATAAGTTTGTAACAAAGTTGATAGCATATGAAAAAATTCCTTAATAATATAGGTGATTGAGGGTGAAAGAGCGAAGGAAATTATTAACCATTATTGTTAGTTCTGTTTCTATTATCTGTATATTCCCTGCTATTGCTAACATACTTGGTCTTGATTTTTCATCAAAGCATATATTGCTAACTGCTGATCACATAAAATTATATGGTGTGAGAACTGACGATCTTTTCCTTGTTCTTAAAGGAGAACTTCACCATGCTTTATTGGAATGGAGTTCTGTAGTTCTGGCTATAGTTACTGCTATAATTGCTCTCGCCCATTTCACCTCTAGCAAGGATATCACGTATCCTATAATAGGTTTGGCATTATTATCTTCTGGGTTTATGGATGCATTTCACACAGCTGCATCACTAAGGCTTATAGATGCAGTGGTAGATAATAGTAAATTTATTCCGTTTACATGGGCTGTTTCCCGTACATTTAATGCATCTATTTTAATAGTAGGAGCATTGATAATTTTATTCGTTACAGGGCGCAATAGTGATAAAATAGTTAGTTTTAAAAAATGTAGTAAGGAAATATGTATAATAGCAATAGTCAGCATTATTTTTATCGCCCTATCATATTTTTTAATACATATATTCGCAACAAGTAAGACCTTACCTCAAACTCAATTTCCTGATTCTCTAATAAGTCGACCATATGATATATTACCACTTATATTGTTTGTGATAGCAGTACCTTTTTTCTGGACTCTATATAAACGTAAACCTTCAATATTAACATTTACTATATTTATTTCATTAATTCCTGAAATTTCTCTTGAGTCATATTTAGCATTTGGATCGTCTAGATTATTTGACAGTAATTTTAACATGGCACATTTCCTAAAAATAACAGCCTATGCTGTACCATTGCTAGGTTTGTTATTAGATTACGTAGAAACTTATAGGCAGCATAAAATAGCAAATAATAAAATTGAGGCCTATATAAGCGTTCTTCAACAAAATCAAACTGATATAGAAAATACTAAACGCTATTTCCAGCTGGTTCTAGAAAATGCAGCTGATGGAATTATTACTATAAATAGCGATGGAAAAATACAATCTACTAATAAGTCTGCTGAATTAATCTTTGGATATAGTGAAGATGAATTTAAAAATATGAATATCAATACGCTATTACCAAACGAACATCATAAAAAACATAATGGATATTTGAATGATTGGAAAGATGGAAAAGAGATAAATATTATTGGTATGTCAGATAGGGAGCTATATGTTAAGCATAAAAGTGGCAAAGAATTACCTATCGAAATAGCCGTTACTGAAGTAAAAAATGAGGGTGAAAATTTTTTTACAGCTTTTGTAAAGGATATAACAGAGAGAAAGAAAACAGCTGATGCTCTTAAAGAAGCTCGAGTTAAGGCTGAGTCTGCTAATTTAGCAAAAAGCATTTTCCTTGCGAATATGAGTCATGAAATAAGAACGCCTATGAATGGAATATTGGGTACTGTTAGTTTGCTTGCTAGTACGAATTTGAATAAAGATCAGCGTAAGAAAGTTAATTTAATAAATTCTTCTGGAGAATCATTGTTAGATATTATAAATGAGATTCTGGATTTTTCTAAGATAGAAGCTGGTGAAATGGTTCTTGAGAATGCACCTAGCGATTTGCATGATTCAGTGAATGATATAGTTGATCTTTTATATCCTCGAGCTAACTCTAAAAATATCGAACTTTGTTATTTCTATGGGGAGAATGTTCCTAGATATCTTGTCTGTGATGCAGGTAGAATTCGGCAGATAATATTGAATATGGTCGGAAATGCCATCAAGTTTACAGAGAAAGGAAAAATTAGTATTAGGATTACTTGCGAGGATAAAATATCAGACGACCTTAAATTGCGTTTTGAAGTAATAGACACAGGTATTGGGATTTCTAAAGAAAAGCAGAAACTTATTTTTAATCAATTTATGCAAACTGATGTTTCCTCAATAAGAAAAACTGCAGGTACGGGTCTTGGTCTTAGTATATGCAAAAGCCTTGTAGAAATGATGGGTGGAGAGATTGGTATAGATAGTACAGAGGGGAAAGGTTCTACATTCTGGTTCGTTCTTACATTGCCTATAGCTGATAAAAAATTTAAATCTGATAGAATTAACTATTCTAATGAACAGGATAATAATTTATACGATGCTAATGTACTGGTTGTTGATGACATAATTGCCAATCAATATGTTGCTGTTGGTATGCTGGAGCAATTAGGATGCAAAGTGGATATTGCTGCTAATGGTAAAGAGGCGGTTGAGGCAACAAAGTTACGAAAATATGATATCGTTTTTATGGATTGCCATATGCCAGTTATGGATGGGTATGAAGCAACTAAACAAATTCGTGAAAATGAAAAAGATGGTGAGCATATTAATATCATTGCTATCACGGCAAATGCCATGGTTGATGATAAGGCTAAATGTATTAGCTATGGTATGGATGATTATCTAACAAAGCCAATTAAAAGAAAGGCATTATCTCATATAATGAAGAAGTGGAATGTTCCTATTAAGAAAAATGTTGAGAAAGAAGGTCAAGATACGAATAATAAAAACTTACAAGAAAAAGATGACTCAGGAAGTAGTGATGGCGAAATCATTAATGTAGAAATATTTAATTCCATGCGTGATCTTATGAAAGAAAAGTTTGAGAAATTTATTGGTATTACTATAGATGATATGGAAAGGCTCATTGTAAATATTGCAATAGGCATCAATAATGCAGATGCTACTATGATAACTGAGGCAGCTCATTCTCTCAAGTCGGTTAGTGCCCAGCTTGGAATATTAGGCCTTTCTGAGCAAGCTAGAGAAGTTGAAGTGATGGGGAACGAAAAACAGCTAGATGGAATGGAAGAGCGATACAAAAATATAAAATCTGAGTATAAAAAAATATTATCAGAAATTAAAAAGCTAATGTAAATAATATATTGGGTTAGTTAGTGAAATTCTAATATATTTACTATTCTAAAAATTAACCTTTCCTTAAAACTTATGATATATTGTGTTCTATTAATTATTATTAGAACTAACGTGAGATAGAAAAATGGTTGTACCGAATTTAGGATTTGGATTGGTTATGCCTAAAAAGGCAAAATATGATATTGATCTCGACAAGGCCATGAAAGATCTTGCGAAGGAGTCTGATACATTAATTTTAACTGATACAATAAGAATTTTACGTCAGTCAGTGATAGATGAAGAAAAATCTTCAGATGCTAAAAGCCAAACTACTATTGCAGAAGATTTTAAATCAAGGGGTGTAAAAATTGGTTCTGGTGGCGTGGCTGCATGGGAAACCGGTAATAAAGTGCATGATAAGAAAGAAAAAAAAATTAGAAATGCTTTAAAAGAAATTTTTGGACTGGAAGTTAAAGAGTTAACAGATAAAGAGTTAAAAAAATCATCTAAAGAAGATAAGCAAAAAGCTGCCAAAATTGCAGATATCGTTGATATCATAGATTCAGTTCCAAATATTTCTAGAGAAAAAGAAAATCATGCTTTACAGAATGTAGATAAATATTTGTTTAACGAAACAAAATTTAAAGATTCTGTAAAGCTATTAGAGGGAGATGATGATCATAAGGCAAAAGGTTATGATTTAAATAAAGCTGAGATGTTTAAATTATTGAGAAAAAGTATAACTAGAACTACTAAAGATACAGCGATAGAGCATCCTTTAGCGGCTGAATCTGTACCTAAAGTATTGTTTAAAAGCGGTATAGATATAGATTTTAAGACTTATAGATCTTTAGAGTCTAGCAACAAAGAAGATTTAAAGCCAGAGCTTGTAGAGTTAAGAGATAGAATTATTAATACACTAGGAAAAAAATTCTCTATAGATGATGAGATCCTTGAAAATGTTAAATCAGCTCCAAATATTACACCTAAAAAGCAAAAGAGTGCGGACTTAGAAAAACAAAGTTCTGATAGCAAAAATACTCCAGCAAAAATTTTAGAAATACAAGAAATTGGCAATAATCTTGCAAAAATACGATCAAGAATTATTCAGGATAAAGAGCGTAGAGAAGAAGATAGGGTATTATCTGATGAGAAGAAAGCAGAGCTTAAAGGAATTCTTTCTGATTTAGACGAAATTCGTGATGAAAAACCAAGGGAATTTTCTAACAGGGCAAAAGAGCTTATTGCGGATTGTAAAGATTGTGGACTTATTGATAAAGAAAAACAATCTGAACGCAGCAGATAGAAAATAAGTTCTGCATGCTATCTAAATATATAAGACAAAACGCATATTTTATCCTCATAAAATAGATTATATTTATTTCCGATTGGCTGAATAAGTTTGGCAAGATGTAAATGATATATTGATAAATTATCTTCGGTGGTGCTAGATTTAATTAATGATTTACCACCAATAACTCCTCCAACATTTAAGCTGATAATAGTTAGAATTATTGAGAGTTCTATTAATGAAAAACCTTTATTACATCATAAGATATAATCTTGCTACATGACATTGATTCTATCATATTTCATAAATATTAAGAAAATGTTGTAGACAAAACAAGTGGAGGACTAAAAGGAAGTTAATATATGTATTTATAAATAAAAAACTTGAAACACAACCTGAGATGGTAGTATTTCTAAGGTACATACTCTTTAGGGTATTTTTGATCCTTTTATTTTAGCATTAATATTATATATTATGTCCTTGAACAGTTTGAAAAAAAATATAGTACTAATAATAGCTTACTTAATTGTTGGAAAACTCTCTTTAATATTACCAAGTTCTTTAATATTAATATCCCCTTTGTGGTTTATATCAGGCATAGCATTGGCTACGACTATATTATGGGGATATCAAGTCTTACCTGCAATATTTCTGAGTTCTTTATTTGTAAGCTATTCCACTATCCTAGATAGTAATATTCAACAACTTAACATGATTGAGGTCACATTATCTATTGCATTAATTGCAACTCTGCAAGCTGCAATAGGTGCATTTTTAGTTAGAAAAACTATTACTTTGCCTACGAGCTTAGAACAGGGGCAGGAATATATTTCTATATTAATTTTCGGCGGTATTCTGCCTTGTATTATTGGAGCTGCCTGTAGTACTTCAATATTATTGATAAATGAATTAATAATACAGGATAACTATTTATTAACTTGTGTGAAATGGAGTGTATCCAATATTATCGGTATAGTCTTATTTACTCCTATTCTTCTGATAAGATATTCTAAAGAGTCTAGTAACATAAGAAAATTTTCTACTACAATATCTTTATCTATAATTTCTATATTCGCTGTAGGTGTATTTTATTATGTACTCACATTGCATAATAAAGATACTTACAACAGTTTTAAGGAATTTACTGCTACTAAAACGGAGTTCATAAAAGATCATATTATACGTACTAGAGAAGTTCTTAAATCAATTGAACAATTTTATAACTCTAGTACATATGTGGATAGAGATGAATTTAGAATTTTTGCTAGTTATGCTTTAGAAACATATAGTGAAATTAAGGCATTAGAATGGATTCCACGTGTATCTTTTAATGATAAACATAAATTTGAAGAGTTAGCTAAAAGTGATGGGTTTAAGGACTTTAAAATTTTCGAGAAAGAAGATGAATCTATAATACCTGTTTTAAAAAGAAGTGAATATTTTCCAGTTTTTTATTTAGAGCCATTTGAAGCTAATAAAAAGGCATTTGGTTTTGATCTGGCATCTAATATAGATAGATTAATAGCACTTGAATCATCAGGTGATTCAGGCAAGCAATTCGCTACATCTCGTATAAAATTGCTGCAAGGATCTGGAGAAAAAGCTGGATTCCTTATTTTTAACCCTGTTTATGATATTAATAAGCCAAAAAGCACAGTGGAAGAGCGTCGAGAGGCTCTAAAAGGTTTTATTATTGGGGTGTTTAATGTTAATGATCTTGTTAATGTTGCATTTCAGGGAGTTGAAGCAGAATATGCAGATATTCATATTTATGAAAGTAATATAGGAACTGATGATATTACTTTATATGGTAGTAAAAATCATTCAGGACTCTTTTCATATAAAGAAAAAATAGAGATTGCAGGTCGTAATTGGGTAGTTGACTATACTCCAACATCAATATTTATAGCAGAAAATAGTAGTAATTCTAATGTTATGATAGAGCTTATAGTAGGAGTATTTTTCTGTTCCTTTTTTGTTTTATACTTGCTTACCACTACTGCACGTACTGAAATTATTAAAAGAACGGTAAAGCAGAAGACATTAGCTTTACATGAAAGTGAAGGAAAAATGCGTTCGATAATGGAGAATGTTGTAGAAGGTCTGATTACAATTACTCATGATGGTAAGATAGAGTCTTATAATCACTCATGCGAACATATGTTTGGATATAAATTGGATGAAGTAATCGGTAAGAATATAAAAATATTAATGCCAATAGAATATAGTGTCGACCATGATATGCATATGAGTAATTATAATCATGGAGGTAAAGCTGTTATTTTAGGTGTGGGTCGTGAGGTTCAGGGGCAGCATAAGGATGGAACAATTTTTCCTATGGATTTATCAGTAAACCAAATTATTTTATCAGATGGAAGAAAGATATTTTCTGGTGTTATGAGAGATGTTACTGAGCGTAAGAATGCAGAGGAAAAACTTCAAGAATATGCTTCTGATCTTGAATTCCAGAAATTTGCATTGGAAGAAGCTAAATTGAAAGCAGAAGGTATGGCGGCATTGACTAATCACAACCCTAACCCACTCATAAAAATTAGTATTAATGGAAAAATTTTATTAGTTAATAAAGTTATGGGGAAAATATTAGGTAGTGTAGATAATCCTGATGCTAATCATCCATTGTTAAAAGGGATTGTAGAGAAGTCAATAAGTGATAAGATCGTTGTAGAAGAAATAGAGTATAATGACATAATTTATCTGCAAACTATTGTAAGGACAAGAGTTGCTGGAAATGAAGAAATACTTGTATATTATAGTGATGTTACACCAATCAAAAAAGCACAAGAGAAGGCTGAAGAGTCAACACGATTAAAATCAGATTTCCTTGCTACTATGAGTCATGAAATTCGTACTCCAATGAATGGTATATTTGGTATGGCTGAATTAGTTTTGGAAACCGATTTAACATCTAAGCAGAGAAGTCATATTAATACACTTATGAGTTCCGCAGATTCTTTGCTTATTCTAATTGATGATATACTTGATTTTTCTAAGATAGAGGCTGGTAAATTAGAGTTAGAGCCAATCCCATTCAATTTACGAGCATTAAACGAAAATATTATTGAATTATTGTCAATAAAAGCAATGAATAAATCAATAGAAGTTATGTCTCGCTATGTGCCGGGAACTCCTGAGTATCTCATAGGGGATTCGGGTAGAGTACGTCAGATAATAAATAACTTAGTTGGAAATGCTATTAAATTTACAAATAGTGGTTATGTATTGGTTACTATTGAACAATGGAAAAAGAAGAAGCTTACAAAAGGTAAAGTTGGTATAAAAATATCTGTTACAGATTCTGGAATAGGTATTCCTGATGATATGCAAGGGGTTATTTTTGATAAATTTTCACAAGCTGATACTTCAACAACTAGAAAATTTGGAGGAACTGGCTTGGGTTTAGCAATATGTAAGCAGCTCTCAAATATGATGGGTGGTATAGTTGGTATAGAAAGTACTGTTGGTAAGGGGTCTACATTCTGGTTTACAATGATATTAGAGGAGGGGAATGAATTTCATAATGAAGATAGTAAAGAGGAAATTGGCTTGGCTTCCTTAAATGGTAAAAAGGTTCTTATCCTGGATAGTCTAGATGTTAATTGTAGAATAATTGAAGAAGAATTAAGTGATAAGGGTATGGAATGCCGATCATATCTAAAACCATCGGATGCCTTAAGTGCAATATACAAGGCAAATGATGAAGGAAAACCATTTCATATAGTTCTAACTGACTACTATATGAAAGAAATGAACGGGCTTGATTTTGCAAAGAAAGTTAAAAGCGATAATACAATACCAGATATTATGTTTATAATGATTAGTTCTACTAGTAAGTCAGAGAAGGATAGTAAGAAATTATACGAATCAGGGTTCTCTACATGTATACCAAAGCCTATAAGGGGTAGTAAGCTTACGTATATTATTTCTAAAACATGGGATTTGTTCAAGAATAATAAAGATAAGAATGTTGTCTATAATGATGAAATGGATAATAGTTTGATCGAAGTTCAGAAAGTAAAATTTGATGATGTTAGAATTTTATTAGCTGAAGATAACCATGTTAATCAAGATTTTGCATTACAAATATTATCTAATCTTGGGTGTGACGTAGATCTTGCAGAAAATGGTTATATTGCAGTTGAGCTTGCAACAGATAATAAATATGACATTATTTTAATGGATTGCCAAATGCCAGTTATGGATGGATATGAGGCTAGTGAATATATTGGAAATATACAAAATATGGGCAATATGGATATCACTCCTATTGTTGCTTTGACAGCAAATGCGATGAAAGGAGACCGTGAAAAATGTATATCGCATGGTATGCATGATTATTTAGCTAAACCAGTTCGTAAAGCAACATTGGTTGAAGTATTAACTAAATGGTTGCCTGAGAAAATCTCTATACCTGAAGTTCAGTTAAAAACAGAAACTGAAACAGAAGAAAAAATATTCTTTAATGAAGTTGAAGTATTATTGGTTGAGGATAATTTTACAAACAGAATAGTAGCTTCAGAGATATTAAAATCATTCGGATGTAAAGTTACAGAAGTAGAGAATGGTAAAAAAGCAATTGAGATTATTTCAGATAAATTCGATATAGTAATAATGGATTGCCAAATGCCAGTTATGGATGGATATGAGGCTAGTATAATTATCAATAAAATGAGAAATAATAATGAAATCCCAAATATTCCTATAATAGCTTTAACTGGTAATTATTCTAAAGAAGATAGGCAGAAATGCTTAAGCTCTGGGATGAATGACTATATTACTAAGCCAGTTAAGAAGGGCACATTAAGGAATATATTAGAGAAATGGATAGAAGATGATAAGAAAGAAGAGAAAAATAATAACATAATTGAATTAATAGATAATGAGATATTGGAAGGTGCAAGAAATATCATGAAAGATAAATTTTCTTTAATGATTGAGCATTATATTGAAGATACGAATAACTTTCTGATCGATATCACAGATGCTCTAGATGTTGGAGATATAAAAACCATTATATTATCTGCACATTCAATTAAATCCAGTAGTCAGCAAACTGGTGCTATTAAAGTTAGTAGTATTGCAGCTGATATAGAAGATTTAGCAAAAGAAGGATCTGTTGAAAAAGAAGTATTACAAAAAATGTTTGGTCAACTTGAAGAAGCCTATAATAAGGTTCTGCCTGAATATAATAATATTATAAGAAATGATTTATAGAGCTTAAAAATCAGTATTCTAGTACTAGTTATTTGATTTACAAGAAAATGTTATGTTTTTCTTATGAAATATAGTAATATACCTATCAGGGTGAATATCGTATGGGGTGTGTTTAATGTTCTCTTTGAGGGAAAGATCAGCATTTACATTAATTGAATTATCAATAGTATTAATAATTATTAGTTTAATTGTTGGCGGAATTATTGGTGGTAAATCATTAATAAAATCTGCCAAATTAAAATCAATTATAAGCGAGGTGAATGGATTTAAAACCGCTATCAATATATATCAGGACAATTACGATTATCTACCAGGAGATCATCCTACTACAGACAGCTATTGGCCAACTGATTGTATAACTTTTAGTTCTAGGCCTTGTAATGGAAATGGTAATGGTTATATAGGAAAACAATATACACCATATGCAGTAGAGGTGGTACGAATGTGGGAACATCTATCATTAGCTGAATACTTCCTCGCCGTTATTTGTATGATGGAACTATATTAAATACAGGCAGATGGGGTATATTAACGGGAAGATTGGGAGATAACGCACTGCCTAAATCCAAATATGGAGAAGGGGCAGTATATTCAGCATCCTATACAGCGGATCATGTTGCTTTAGGTAGTAATGCTAATAGGCAATGTATGGTGGTATTAAAACAATGGCAAGATGCTTCAGGTGATAACTATACATCGGGTGCTCAGGGTGAATTTTTAACAATACCAGAAGCTAAATCAATAGATACCAAAATGGATGATGGTTTTCCACTTAGTGGAAAGGTTAGGGGTATTAGTATGGTTCTACAGACTGATGGTTCATATACTTGTGGGAGTTCCAAATATTTCGTATCCGGTCCTGAAACATGTACTTTGTGTTTTATAGTTAAGTAAGAAGATATTCTTAAATAAAGATCAATGTCAGTACCTAATATTTGCTATTTTCATTCTATCCACTCAATGAATTCAATGACACCAAAGCCAGCTACATGGTAAAAAGAAACTTTTTTATTATCAAAAAGTATAGCTTCTTTAGACTCTGATAAGCAAAGTACTTTTTGTCCATCATTTTCCATTGCTGAAATAGAATTCTCAACATTTTCAGTAGTGAAACATAAGTGGTAAATAGCCCCATTATGTTTGGCAATAATGGCATCGACTGGTGATTCTCCACGTCCAGGAGTAATTAGCTCGATATTTGGCATGGTAGCATGGCAACACATAATTAGTTCTACATTCTGTAATCTATCTAATACTGGTTCTCCAATTTTATAACCTAAACCTTCCAATAAATGAATAGCAGCTTTAAAAGTTGCGGTTGCAAGCCCAAGATGATGAAATTTCAGCCCATATTGTTCCATTATGCAACTCTTGCAGTATAAGCAACATTTATAGGTAACATTTGTTGTTCACTTTCCTCTATAGTTTTACCTGCATAGGGAGCGTAATGTTTATCTTTTATAATCATGCCACTTGCATTAATCATATTTTCAACTTCTTCTGTTGTCCTGTATAAATAGATGTGGTCAATAGCGGGAGCATTTACACAAGTTGTAAGGTAAATATGAGTTTCAGAATTACTCATACTGACAATTTTATTTAGAAAATCTAGAGGGTTTTCTACATGTTCCAGTACTTCTCCCATAACTATAGCATCGAAAATATTCTCGGTTTGTTTATTTTCAAGAAAATCCTTAACAATAAATGAGGTTTTCTCTTTTACATTTTGGAAAAAATATTCAGTAATTGATTTCGTCATATCTATACTAGTCTGACTGATATCAATGCCTGTAAAATTTTCGTATGAAGATAACTTCATCGCCTTCATGAAATAATAACCATGCCCTGGTCCAATTTCTAAATACTTACCATTTTTGTTTAGCGGAAGTGTTTTAAGAAAAAAGCGATGTATTTCTGCGTGATTTGGCCATAAGAAGGCTGTAACAGCTAGTCCAAACATGTATTTTTGCATATATTCTTTATTGAAATATACCTTATCTGCTACCTCAGAGAAGCTATTATATCTATAATGTTTTTCCTTCATAAAATATAGCTGTTCACTAAAAGTGTCATTTACTATTGTTATGTAACTATCAATAAGGAAATCGATACTTACTTCTTGGGTAAGACAGAAATCAATGTAATCTTCTAATTCTCTAATCTCTTCTTCTGGCAGTTGGAGAAGAGATGCTTCCAGAAATTTATGATGATGTGGAAGATGTTTTATAATACCTGTTGTTAAATAATCAATATTTTTTGGTAAAGATATGCCCATTATTTGCTACTTCCTTCTTCAATTTTAATATAATGTTTTGGTATTTCTGCATGTGCTACACTAAAATCGCAATCATTTTCTGATGAAAAACCAACTTTTTCAAGAAACTTCTTAGTTAAAATATTTTTCTGACTAGGAACAAAAGTAGCAGATAAAAACCTATTATCTAGCTGTTGTAATAAATGTTCAAATATAGCTTCTTCTACACTGCGTCCAAATACTCTACATGAAAGTACGAACGTATCTATATGAAATCCATTTTCTTTCTTTTCTGCCATTAGTACACTGATTATACCAGAGTCACCAAATTTGTCATGTAATGAAAAGCAATAGACATAATTATCTTTTTTTTCTTTGAATTTAAGAATATCGTTAGCTTGATAACGTTTGTTAGATAAATTAAACTGGTTTGTTTTTTGTACCAAAGCAATAGCGCGAGGTAGTATCGTTGCCGTAATTGGATGCGCCGTTAATACCATATCAAGACTTTTTAGATAATCTCCAATATCAACACTTTTCTCTTTTATTTCCTGACGTTTTACTTCGTTAGTATAGTGAGTTACACGTTTAGTATCATCTTCGTGTAAGACAGGGAAAGTAAATGCTCCTGTTTCAAGTAGATAAGGTACGCGTTGATCCGGATCTTCAGGTAGCTCAGGTACCATAACATCTGGCAGAAACCTCTTTACTTCCTCGCGTTCAAAGGGGCTATCATCAAGAAAACATGCAGCACTCATACCTATATTCAAATCTTTAATAATACGTTCCACATATATATGTTTTGGTTCCCATGAGGCATGAAAATATACTATGTCTTGGTTTTTTAGGATCATATCTGGATGTTTTAAAAAAGGCTCTTCTGCATTTTCTTTTGCATTTTTGCTTACAACACATATGGGTATACCGCTGGCAATAAGATCTTTCAAAAATCTTTGCATTTCAAGAAATGGGCGGCCTTCGCCGTATGGGTCTAGCTTAATGCCATCTAATCCATCATCTCCTATTACATTGCCCCAAAGAGTATTATCAAGGTCAGTTATTACTGCCTTTATTGCTGGCTTTATAGCCTGTGATATTAGTTTTGCTGCTTCAGCGGCTAGTATTGTAGTTGCATCTGGGTGGCATGCAGCTTTAGCAATTGCCCAGTAACGTGGAGAATGCCACTGATCAGCACCTATCTTATGTTGTATATAGCTCGTATCTAGTGCAATAACTTTTTCAGGCAAACTTTTTTGTAATGAGTCTATTAATTTTTTTCTGCCAGAGCTAAAAGTAGAAAACTGATTAATATCCCATTGCATTAATTCAGGCAGAATATATACAATATTAGATCCCATTTCCAGTATTGCATTACAGGCATTTCCAATAGCTTCAGTATCAACTGTAATAGGGTCAATACCTCCTCGCGAAGCACCCATACTTGAGTTCCATATTATCCAGTAGTCCGCTTGAATATCTCCCTTTAGTGCAGAAGCTATCCAGTTATCATATTCCAATTTAATTATAGTGCAGCTTACTCCCCTTTCTGCAAGAGTGACCATTAACCCTGGTTCAAAGAAGTCCATATTGCAATTTCCACCCAAAGCAATGGTTATATTTGTTGGTAAGTTAGATTGTAGGCCTTTAGATAGTTTTAAGGCCGTTGAATAATCAGTTATGGGGTGGTGCATACTCTTAAAGGAATAGTTTAACAAAACAATAATATACAATAATATACAATAATAAACAATAATAAACTATTGTATAACTCTTTATAAGGCTATATGATGAATACTTCATTAATATTACAGGCACTTTTTGCTGATTATAAAACATGAGTACATTTGAAAAAATACAGAATATATTATTGGATGTTTTCAATAATCCTTCACTGGAAATAAGCGAAGAAACAAGCGCGCAAGACATACATGAATGGGATTCCCTTGCTCAGATTAATATAATCATCGCAATAGAGAGTGAATTTAAGATAAAAATTGCGCTTGGCGAAATTGATAAACTAAGAAATGTAGGTGATATTGTGCTCTTGGTTGACAGTAAGTCTTAGTAGTTTAAAAGTGTAGATTTATGTTATTTCATTCTTATGAGTTTATACTTCTTTTTTTACCTATTACCTTTGCAGGATTCTTTATTTTAAGCCATTTTCATGCTGGAAATGCAGGCAAAATGTGGTTTATTGCGGCATCACTTTTTTTCTATAGCTGGTGGGATATTGCCTATCTTCCTTTACTGTTGTCATCTATCACATTTAATTTTTTTATTGCACGCCAAATTAAGCAATGTGAGTCAGAAACTCGAACTAAGAAATGGCTTTTATTAATAGGTATTTCTTCGAATCTGGCACTTCTCTGCTATTTTAAATATATGGATTTTTTCATTGCTAATAGTAATGAGGTGTTTGGTACAACTTTTCAATTGATGGATTTAGCCCTTCCTCTTGCTATTAGTTTCTTTACACTACAACAGATTGCTTTTTTAGTTGATGTTTACGAAGGATTAACGGAGGAGAAATCTTTTTTAAACTATATGTTATTTGTATCATTCTTTCCGCAGCTAATTGCAGGTCCTATTGTACATCATAGGGAATTAATGCCTCAGTTTATAAAGGATGAAAATAGGTTTGTAAATCACAGAAATATCGCAATAGGTTTATTTATTTTCTCTATAGGTCTTTTTAAAAAGATTGTTATCGCTAGTCAATTTGATACATCTTTAGCTTCATTATATGCTAGTTATTCTGATGGAGCTGATATATTGCTTCTGGATGCATGGCTAATGAGTGTTGGTTATTATCTCCAACTTTACTTTGATTTTAGTGCTTATAGTGATATGGTAATAGGTATTGGGTTAATGTTTAATATTAACCTACCAACTAACTTCAATAGCCCGCTTAAAGCTACCAGTATAGTTGATTTCTGGCGTAGGTGGCACATTACTTTATCTAATTTTATACGTAGTTATTTATTTACTCCTTTACTGCGTCTTTATAAAAAACCATCATTTAACTATGCTCTTATAGTAAGTTTCTTTGCAATGCTTATTATGGGGATTTGGCATGGAGCAGGGTGGAATTATGTATTATTTGGTACAATGCATGCGCTTGCAGTAGTTGTCCATACTATCTGGATAAAGTTTAGAATAAAATGTCATAAATATTTAGGTTGGTTCCTTACCTTTAACCTTGTTAATTTATCTCTAATTCTAGTTCGAGCACCTACTCTTGATCAGGCATTTTCTATAATGCAAGGCATGGTAGGAGGTGTAAATATGTCATCTTTTGACCAATATACTACCGATCCTATGCATGCTGTATTTTTAGCAACAATAGTCTTACTTAGTATAGCTTTGGTGCTTTACAGTAGTAATGCAATGGAATTGAAGGATAAATTTAAACCTAATATATTTTTTCTATGTGCAACAGTATTTTTATTTCTATGCCCTTTATTTTACAGTAATGACACAACGGAATTTATATATTTTCAATTTTAACCAAGAGTAACCGTGTTAAGTTATAAGAAATTTGTACAAATCTTTTTAGCAATAGTGCTTCTAATTTTGTCGCTAATAATAAGTGTTAATATCTACGTTGATCCACTTTTATATTTTGGCGGCAACAAACAATCTGGTTTGAATGCAAATTACAACTCTCGTATTAGTAAAACCATATTATACTCTCAGAGTGACAAGAATTATAACTGTATTATTTTTGGAAGCTCTACTGCAATGTATATGCATGCTTCAGAATTTAAAGACTATAGATGTTTTAATTTTTCTGTCTCTAGTGGAAATATCGTTGAATCTGTTAAAATTGCTGAGTATATAAAAAAGTTTGGAAAGGAGCCGTCTATAGTTATAGTTGGAGTGGATGCATTTAATTTTAAAAGAAATTATCTTAAACCAACATCTTTACCAGAAGAAATATTAAATCAAACAACTACTAAAATTTTTTGGGAACGATATATTTCTCTAAATGTATTTTTATTTTCAATTAAAGATTTGTTTGGAATGCTTGAGCGAAACGCTCAATACGATGTTGTTACTGGAGATTTCTCTCAAATAGTTATGGATGAGTTTAAGCCGGATAATATTGTAACAAACCGTAAAGAGCCAAACCCCAACTGGAAATATAATGTTGTTTATAAAGATAGCATTGTTCATTATAAACGATTGCGAGAAATATTTCCAGAAGCTGATTTTGTAGGATACATGCCGCATAAGAGTCTCTGGGACATTGCACGGATAGAGTTCTTGGGAGGAACAGATAATACCCTTGAAGTGATGTACGAGGTTTCAAAGGTTTTTGATAGATTCTATGACTTTACTGTAGCAAGTAAGGTTACATCAGATCCCTTAAACACACCAGATGGTTTTCATTATGACATGAAAACGTTAATTGATGTGATTAATGTTATTGAAGAGCAGGTAGCAAGTTATAGTCTTGCTGTGCATACTATGTCTAGAGGAGAATATATGAGAGACTATAAAAAAGCACTAGATGATTTTATAGTTCATTATAATCTTAAGCCCGCAGAAGATTTAAGGAAACCAGATGAACCAAATAAATAATTATAGATTTGGGATGAGAACGAAAGTGAGCATTTATACATTAACGGTTAAGGTTATTGTTTAATTCGCTGCTTTTGAATATTTGAATATTATTCTTTTCTTTAATTCGCCATCCAGCTAGTTGTGTTAAGCATTCTTCAGGACTGTTTGCATGTTCTGCCTGTTCGGAATTTAATGCTATTTCTGTTCTTAATAATGCGCGACTAAAAGAAACAGCTCTTCCTAAAAAAGGTATAGCCTTAACAGTATCTTTGTCTAATTCTTTTACTGAATCATAGCCTTCAAGAAAGGCCTGTATGTTACGCTGTGAATGTTTCCCATTCTCGCTTGTCCAAGCATTAAGTGCTAAAGCTATATCATAAGCCTGAACTTCATGACAGCTATTTCCAAAATCAAGAATCACTTGTTTTCCTTCGGTACTCATAATCATATTGTCTGGAAAATAATCGCCGTGAATTATACCTTTTGGGAGTTCTGAAGTTTTTTGACTCCATTCATTTTGAATATATTTAGCCTCATTTGATAGTGTTTGCAGCACATTAGTCACTTGTAGAGAGCTTCCTTTTTGTTGGAGAAATGAATTGAGATTCAGTTCGGATTCAGGACGTGAAAGCAAATCATCTAATGCTGGAATCCATTTCTCAAATCCAAACGGGTTAGCCATCCTGTCTGCAAGAGGGAACCCTTCTGATGCAGTATGGAAAATGGCCAATCCTTTTCCTGCTTGAGTAATATCATTTATATTTTGACATTTATTCATGTCCCAATCAAGTTCACGACCATTAACAAAGGGAATTATAAATACAGTTTTATCTACAAGGCGATCTTCTGATGCATGTTCAAATTGCATAATTCTACTTTTATCGGTGTTGTTCCAGATATACGGCATTGGCACAACAGTGTTAACTGGTGCGTTATCTCTGTCTGTAAGGCCCTTGATGCCAATTTTGTCAGCCATATAAAACATTAACTCAGGAATGTTGGCAGATTCATCCGCTGAAACTCCAAATGCTGTACGGTCTGGTGTTTCGCTTATAATTACCACTGCTTCCTCTAGACCCTCTGCCGTCTGAAGGGTGGTTTTATATATAGAATTACTTACGCCACTCTCTATTGCTTCCATTTTAAGAACCTTAGCTCCAATAGCAGACTCTAAATCGAGAGTTTGTTCTTCTGATAATGCTGAATAAGCGGACATTTAATTTCCATTAGGCATAACAACTATTCTTGTAGAATATGGAATAACATAGATTCATTAAGAAAACATTAATACTAATATTAATCATTATAATTAAGCTTACTGCTAAAAGGGGATCTAATTATATTGATTATCAAGTAGTTGGTCTCCCTGATGCATGCTAAGGAAATAACGTATTCCACTAGGTAGAACCTCTACAATTGTCCTTGTACTTGTCTCACCGTATCTTTGTCAGACAGGCAGAGAAAACGGCAATTAACTCAACAATAGAAAATTATAATAACTAATCAATTCATGTTTAAATATAGATTTAATATTGATTTTAGTGTATATTCTATACATGGAAAAGAATATCAAAAGTCAGGGGTTTACCCTAATAGAGCTATCAATTGTACTAATAATAATCAGCCTTATTGTAGGCGGTGTTGTTGGTGGTAGATCACTAATACATAGCGCAAATTTAAACTCAATTATTTCTGAAGTTAATAGTTATAAATTAGCCGTACAGCAATATGAAGATTATTATGATAAATTACCTGGAGATCATAATGATGCCCAGAGCTATTGGCCTGCTCCACAATGTGTAGACGAAGCAACAAACCCATGTAATGGTGATGGTGATGGCGAGATAAGTAGTAATTTTGAAGATCTAAGAGCTTGGCAGCATCTAAGTCTAGCTGGCATGATTAACGAGAATTTTGATGGTCTTAGGGCAGGTGTTTCAGGAACAAGAAACCCTGGAATTAATGTTCCTAAATCTGATAGTGGTTGGGGTGGATATATAATATATAAATTATCAGGAGATTGGGGCGCAACTGATTTCACCAATGGCACCATTAATGTTATCACCTCAGGAAATACTGGCTGTGGCTCTTATATGGGGTGTGGTGTTATTACTGGTCCTGATGCAAAATTAATAGACAAAAAGACAGATGATGGAAAAGCTGGAACTGGATTTGTAAAAGGCGCAGGTGACTGGAACAACGGATGGTGCTTAACTGGCGGTGAGTATGATTTAACAATGAAAGATAAATACTGTAAATTAGGTTTTTTCTTCTAACTAAGAAATCAATTCCCTCAAAATTATTTTTTTAAAAGAGTCTTTTTATCTGTTAATCTAACGCCAGCAAAGATCAATTGATGGAGAGATATTGCCAAATCTAGTGTAAAAATTCTATTCCTATCATTATGTCTATAATTATTTCCTTTAGTAATAAGACCAGTTAAAAAACATTCAATGTCTCTAAGTTTTGAATGTTTTTTTGTATCATTGGAACTATCCTTGGAATTACCCTTTTCAGAAAGTGATTTGTTGAGTTCCTTCTTGCAGATTCTATCTCACACATTTTTATTTTTAACTTTTGTTAATGATGTTTCTCATAGTTATAACAGTGATAAGATATATCAAGTATTTTGTATTATAATATAACAGTTAAGGGTAATTACTTTGATAGGATTAATCATCTGCAAAAACCTTTACAATAAGATTATTATTGCTATTTTATATTTCCTAATTCCTGTTTATTGAGGGCGGTTAGCTCAGTTGGTTAGAGCGCTACGTTGACATCGTAGAGGTCGGGAGTTCGAATCTCTTACCGCCCACCATTTGCTAGTTTTATCGATTTTAGCTAGTTCATTAAACGGTTTTTTAAGTAATAACAGATAGTTCTGTCATTTACTTGCAGGTTCGAAAGTAGAAAACCCATCAACTGGAGTTTTTGCTCTATGTTAGAACTCTCAAATACCTCATATGCACATGAACAAAGCTCTAGCATAGATTTTACTGTGAGGTAGAAGATTTCATCTGCCTTAGTCTGGCTTTCCAGATAGTTAGTGATTTCATGCTGTGTATCCATACGCCATGTAAATATCCATTATTATAAGCTGCTAAATCTGCTACATAAATTCTAATATCTTCACTCATAGTCTCAACTCCTAATTCAGTTATAAGTTCTACGAAATGCACATGATGCAACCTGCAACTTAAGCTTTAATAATATTTTTGATTGCCTATAAGTATAAAAAAGGCTTATGAATTAGATATAGGTTGTTAGTTTCAGTGAATGGATTTTATATTTATACTTAGAAAGTAAATAGATTATGGAAAAAGACAAAATAATTGATAAGAATGACTTAAAAGATCAACCTGAGAAAACGAATAAATATTTCTATATGGAAGCTATCACAGTATTACTTATAGCATTTTTTTTAATTAATGATATATATTCTGATTATATATATAGATATGAATATTGCAGCAAGGTATATAATGATTGCTATCAAGATATACCTCATGCATGGAGAGAATCCAGCATGTTATCACTTCTAATATGCATGTTAGTATCAAGAGTATATTTCAGAAAAATATTTTCCTATTCTAAAGGAAAGCTGTTTTTATCTTTTATACTGCCTCTTATGTTATCTTTTTATTTATTCTGGGGCATTAATTTAGATGGAGTTGCAGCGCCACGAGGGAAACGCGTTCCTCCAGACTTATATTTAGCTATTCTTTTGCCACTCTTTCTTTCTATATTACTTGATAGAATTCTTATCAAGAAAGACAGATCAAGTATCTTATACACTAATAAAAGAGAAGTATTAAATAAGCTATTTATACCAACAATGATTCTTCTATCAATATGGACAATTTCATTATTTCTAACAATAAATGAAGGGTTATATTTTTATTTATAAAAATATTTGAATCAATAGAGCATTATGACAAGTACTAAAACATATTTAAGTAATAATAATGCTGTAAACTCACTTCTTTTAGGAACTAAACTAGGAGCGGTAGATAGGAATGGTACTACTATCATTGAAAGTTAACTTGATGATAGTAGTGCTGTAGGTGGTGCTAATTCTAAACCGGATACAACTCTAATTATTTATATTTTTTGCAACAGAGCCTTTTATTGAATCTTGAAAAGCTAGTCTATGGCGGTGTATAGACCAAGTTTATAATGACGAGCCTGAAACCCTTATATCACTGAAATCCTTATCCTGACTAGAGAAAATTTTACCCAAAAAGAGCGTGAGTTTCCTGCGGCGGGGATAGGGTTGTTCTTTGATAAATCACGCTCATTGGCTATGTCTGCTTCAGCTCAAGAATACGAGCAACATTAAACATGCGTTCCTACTTTACCAGTGATAAAGAGGTTCTGTTGTGTTCTTCCATCAGATGAAGAGCGGTATTAAGGTCAACTTTCATGATGCTTTCTCTTTAGTCGCACGCCTACACCAGCACCATTCTCAGGGATGAATTCTACCCCTGCGCCATCCAATGTCTGTCGTACAGCTTCAACATTCTTTGCAGATGCTCTGTCTGTGCCGTGATCTTGTTCCATTCTTTGAATAGAAGCGAGGCTTAGCTCAGCATGTTCAGCAAGGTCAGAAGCTCTCCACTTTAATAAAGCACGAGCTGCACGGATTTGTTCTGGTGTAATAAGCAAACTACCCTCCTAAAAGCAATATTATATGGCATATTCGAAAATAAAACAACTTATTGACTTGACGTTTTAAGATCGTTGGAGCTGTATGATACCTCACATGTGCTAATTTACAATGCAAATTTTTAACCAATCAGGAGGAAATATGACATTCGAGCAAAACAATAGCAACGTAGGAGAAAATATAAGGCTTCATCGCATCAAGGCAGGTTACACTATCAAATCACTGTGCAAGAAGATGCAGCATCTACATGGGCTGGCCATCAAGCCAAGCTCCATCCGTAATTATGAAAAAGGAAAAGAAAGAATTCCAGCAGTTGCCCTGAACAGCATCGCTGCCTTAACACGCACGGATATCAAGGAATTCTTTGAAGATGCCCATCACTCCATTCTGCTAGAAGGTGATAGCCGCAATATCCATTTGCTCGAAGCCTACAACCTTATCCGCAATCGCGCCGCCAAAGATAATGTGCTGCATATGGCACGGATGTTGGCGAGAAAATAACTCTATAAACACAAAAAAATTATGCATTATACTCAGTGAAGCAAAAAGTTTACTGACAATATTATCTCCACATTGCCATCTCATACATCTCGCTTACCATCCATAGCCTCTGCCTCTGGCGGTGTTGAATGAAAAAACAACCACACCAGTGCGATGCAGGCAGAGAGGATCGAGGCCAGAAGAATGCCGAATTTGGCAGAATCCACCAATTCCGGATTGCTGGCAAAGGCAAGGTTAGTGATAAAGACAGACATGGTGAAACCCACACCAGCGACCATACCTACACCCACCACTTCTTTCATGGAAACACCTTCGGGCAGTCTTCCCATCTTCAGCTTAAGGCCAATATAGCTAAACAAAATAATGCCCAGCGGTTTGCCAACGACCAGCCCGGCAACGATTCCCCACATTACGGAAGATTCCAGCGCACGCCCTACGTTATCGCTGGAAAGGACTACCCCAGCGTTAAACAGCGCAAAAAGCGGGAGTACGATAATACTTACTGGATTGATAAACAGCAGCTCCCAGCGCTGAAGCGGCGTGGAAACAATTTTCATATGCCGGTGCATTTCTTCCGTCAGATCATGCTGGCTCTCGGAAGAAAGCATGGCGGCATGGGTTTTATTATTGCTGGTTTCAAAGCTATCGAGAAGACCGCGTAATTTATCGATAAAACTACTTTGGTGCAGATAGGTTTTTGCAGGTACTGTAAAGGCCAGAAGCAATCCTGCAAGGGTGGCATGAATGCCTGATGCATGCACATAAGCCCATAAAATCACTCCCAAAATAGCATAGACAAAACCATTGGTAATACCCATCCGGTTAACGCCTACCAGTAAGGTCAGCGGAATCAACGCCAGTAATAGTGAGGCATAGTGCAACTGCTCAGTATAGAATGTTGCAATGATAAGAATCGCGCCGATATCATCAAATATTGCGAGTGCAGCGAGAAAGATGGAAATACCCGCTGATATACGTGTGGCAAGTATGGCCAGCACTCCAATGGCAAAAGCTGTATCGGTAGCCATAGGGATTGCCCAGCCATGTGCTCCCTCACTCCCATAATTGAGCATGGCATAGAGCGCGCCCGGAACCACCATTCCCCCGATTGCTGCAATGATAATCAGGCTTACATTTTGTGGATCATGCAGTTTTCCAGCCATGATGGAGCGTTTGATTTCCAGACCGATGATAAAGAAAAACAGCGCCATAAGACCGCTATTGATCCACTCAGAAAGTGGCATAGAAAACTGCCCGTCACTAAACAGAAACCCAAATTCCATTTCTGAAATATGGGCAATGGGGTTGTTCAGGGGAAGGTTGGCTAACACCAGCGCAATAGTAGCTGCAATCACAAGCAGAAGGGCAGCACTTGTCTGTTTGCGGATAAAGCTTTCTAGCGGAGAGAATACTTCTCCCACACTTCGCTCTAAAAGCGTTTGCAATAATCTATCGCGATGGTTTTTCTTGGAGCGATTGGCCATAGATGTTCGTAACCTTAGCGTCTTGATTTTTTATTTTTCTCTAAGGCCTCTTTTCTGGCGTCGTCCTCGTCCTTTTTTACCTTGGCGGCAGTCACGCCATAGGCGTAATGTCTCGATACATTTTCAATGAAAATCCCGGTGTCAGATTCTTCAATGCTGGAACCGGAAAGAACCTTGAGTAAATGCACTAGTGTGATTTCTGTTTTCACTGCTTCTGCAAGTAAATCCCTTAGAAGGCAATGCAATTCTTCTGGAGCTGCATGATGATTCATAGCATTGACGTAATCGCCGGTTAAGTGATTTAAGTGGCAGTATTTTTTATCCCCTTTTTTGTAGGTCATGGCTTGTCTCTTGTGTTTATTGGGTGTTTGTTAAAATGGGTAATCAGCGCTGGTGTCACATTTGTTTTTGAGCAATGTAAAGGCATTGAGTGCACGCTTGGCTGTTGCCGGAGAATCGAAGTTAAGCTTTGCTTTTCTTGTTGGTTTACCCTGGTTAGCTTTGGCTTTTTCAGCAAGAATGCCTTTGGTGTATGAGGTCGTAATATTGCCGGAGATTTCGATCTCCTCACCATCGTTATTATATCCACTTAGCTCTATTTCCGATACATACCGCCAATCGATGCGTGTTTCGGCGGTGTACTTCTCCTTGCCATCCTTGCAGCTATAACTCACACGCAACACACTGGCACATGCCTCTTGCATATAGGCAGTGGTATCGGGAATGACTTCTCCATTATGACATTTGGTTTTGGTGTCTATATCAATGATGCCAAGCTTTACCAGATAGGCAAAAAAGTCGTGCGCCTGCTGTGGCTCTGCCTGAGAGATTGGCGGTGTTTTAGTGGCTTTATCTTTGGCATATGCAGGCGTAAATAGTGGTAACGCCAGCACTGCTAGCGCCAGACAAACTTTATAAAATGGCATAATGCTTCCTTTTTTCAAATGAATGACTTACATGATAGCCACCCAACCTGAAGCCTGACTGAAGGAAGTGTTTTATATTTCGTGTTACGATTGATTAATATGATCTAGCTGAAAATCAGCCATGGCATCCTTGAATCGGAAATAGTCCTGCTCACTGCATGTATTCTCTACATTCTGACAGGTTGGTCCTTCGTCATCCATGCGCTGTTCATCTTCTACTGACTCATGTATTTCGGCCAAAAGATGGTTGATGATCTTTTCACAATGTTGCCCGCTGGATGGACTGGAAGTGCGGAGATATCCCATCAATTCTTCCATGTCACGTTGGACAATAGCATCACTCGCAATCACCTTCTGATATTTGCTGCTGATCGCATGCAGTGCTGTTATCTGTTTTGCTGTTTGGTTTTCTTGGTTGGCGTTCTGTTCCATACTCATACCTCCTGTGAGAAGGCTTATCATAACTATGCAACATGATGTGTGGCTGAAGGATGGTAATAAAGTTTTTGTGAGGCTTCAGTTGAAGATAAGACGGAGGTGCTAATGTGGTTTTATAAACTCTGGAATCGTCAGAAATCACTAACCAAGGAGAAAACCATGTATACGCGCATAAGAAAAGTAAAAGAGCTACCAGTCAAAATAGTAAAAACCGTGATTGCACCGGTCATTCTGCCACTAATTAAGAAAGAGACTGAGCCAAAGATGTTTAGTCAGGCTTGGGAATGGGATCAGATGTGCAACCACTGTGTAGATTAAAGGCGGGCAGTACATTCCTGCACCCTTCAGCTAGACACTGTTAGCTAATTATTAGTCCCATCAATATTTTTATGGCAGCCATTGCAATGAATCCTAAGAATGCGCTATCCGACTTGTCATAACGCAATGCTAGTCTTTTGTTTTCTTTTAGATTTCCA
>Ga0316205_10000273_pt1 | contig 108648 bp, 98 predicted proteins | sample 3monthpyrite_MG_FD_204941 | JGI IMG/M metagenome (GOLD analysis project Ga0316205, IMG submission 204941) | Microbial mat bacterial communities from mineral coupon in-situ incubated in ocean water Damariscotta River, Maine, United States -... | ecosystem: Environmental > Aquatic > Marine >... | reverse complement strand
AAACGATAGGTTCTACTTAAATTAATTTCTTGGTATTTAAACTCATTGGTAATCGTTGCCTCTACAACCAATATATCCTCGAAATTCTCTGTACCTGTTTCAAAAGGTTCAACACAACTTTCTAGAGTCATTAAAGCTATTGCTATTAAAATAATATGTTTACATCTCTTTATCATAATATTAATCGATCCAAAAAGTAGGCTTAACATTAGATGCAAATGAAGTACAATCTCCACATTCTGTCTCAACCATTAAAGGATTACCTGCCTCGTTTACTCCGGCGTAAACCCAATCACCACTTAAGATTGATTCAACACTAAGTGCTCTCAAATCACAGAACCTAAAATACCTAGGATAAGGATTGTCTGGGAAAAAATCATGATGCTTAAAATATATACGTTTAGAAGATACTGAAGTTACTTCAAAAAACCCAAGAACTATTTCTTCCCTATCTTTATCAGCAGTTATATTACCCAGAAAAACCCCTTTCTGCACTTGAGATAAAACCGACTTTAACCCAGAAAATTTATTTAATGTTTTATAATACGAAAAAGCTTCTTGCGATTGCACATATTGTTTAACTAGAATACTATACCTGTAGGTAGTTTTATAATCACTTTCATTTATAAAAATAATAGGTAGTTGTTTTATCCTATCTTCTGATAATGCTATTGTTTGTTTTTGCTTGATAATATTCGTCTTTACTGTTTTATAACACACTCTTTTTTTTTGAAGTACAGCATAAGGAGCTAGTACTTGATATGTTTCTACATATTCATATCTATAATATTTTGAGTTTCCATCTGGGTCATAACTGTCAACTAATATAGAGATTCCATCTTTTCCGAAATTATTTATTGATTTTACGGCATATAAACTATCAATTCCTTTTATCGAACTCAACTGTTGCGAATTAGAAGTATATGATTTTCCTTTTTCGGTCGTTATTTTTAATGTATATGATGTATTCAATTCAGCTTTAAATTTAATTGTTGATTTATACTTTCCAGAATCTATTTCTTGAAAATTATAAGTGTTTTTAGCATCGTCTATAACAGTAACTTGTGCATTGAGTTCATAAAACATATTTTCTTCTTCTAAACGCGAAGTCCTACTCAATAAAATTTCTTGGTATTTCAACTCATTGGTAATCGTTGCCTCTACAACCAATATATCCTCGAAATTCTCTGTACCTGTTTCAAAAGGTTCAACACAACTTTGAAAAACAAACAAGACTATACAAAACAAGAACAACTGTTTATAGATAGTTTTCATATCACCTTATTAAAATTTAATATTATAGGTTATTGTCGGAATTGGTACTGAAAATATGGTGCTTTTATACGCTTTTATTTCATTATTTTCAGTCACAAAGAATACAGAATACGGATTATTTCTACCCAATACATTGTAAATAGAAATATTCCAAAAACTATGTGCTAATTTCTTTATTTTATGATTTCCTTCAATATTAAAACCAATATCAAGTCGATAATAATCTGGTATTCTAAACTCGTTTCGATTGCTATAAGAAACATATTCTGTTCCATTAAAAATATATTTTCCCACAGGATACGTAACTGGTCTTCCTGTTTGATAAGCAAAATTTGCCGAAAAGCTGTACCGCTTTGTTAGTTTATAATTTGCTACCAAACTTATATCATGAGGTTTGTCAAAATTTGACGGAAAAAGTTTTCCGTTATTTACACGCTCTTCATTAAACTTACTATCTAATTTTACCAATGATCTAGAATAACTATACCCTAACCAACCGTTTAATTTTCCTGCTGTTTTACGGATTAAAAACTCCAATCCGTACGCAACTCCTTCGCCTTGAATAACCTCTCTTTCTATCGCAGTATTTAACAACAATTCTGCCCCAACTTTATAATCGAGCATATTGTCTAATTTTTTATAGTAGCCTTCTACACTAAACTCGTAAAGATTATCTTCAGAATTTTTAAAGTAACCCAAAGAAAACTGTAGAGAATACTGTGGCTTAATATTAAAATCACTTAATTTCCAAGTATCCGTCGGAGAGACTGTCGTGTTATTTGACAATGTATGAATATATTGATACGCATTATTAACGCCTGCTTTAATAGAAGATGTTGGGGAAAGTAAATATCTCGCAGAAACACGAAATTCTGGGCCACCATATGTTTTATACACTTCATTATTTCCGTATTGCACCGTATTAATTAACGTTGACTCATTTCTAGGAGCATCACTTGCATATTCTCTTTGCTCACCTGCACCTAAGCCTAAAAACAATGAATATCTTACACCAGCATTTAAAGAAATCTTGTCATTAATTTTATACTTGTCTGATAAAAACAACGCAGATTCTAACGCTTTTTCTTTTGGAATCACTAGCGGAGAAATAAGAGAGTTGCTTCCCTTTGGAGATATTGAACCAGGGTTTACTGTGTACAACCTACTAGAAAGTCCATACGTAAATGAATGTTTATTATCATAAAAATAATGCATTCTCAATTTTAAATGGTTTTCATTTACTTTATAATTCAAGTCAAAATTGTTATTTGATTCCCCGAAATAATAAATAGCAAACTGGTATTGGCTATTCGCAAAAATTAGATCCATTTTATTCTTTTCATTGAATCTTTTATTCCATTCTAAAGACAACACACGGTTACTGTATTGAAACAGTGAATCTGATGTAATACTATAGGAGTCTTTACTATAATATGCCGATGTAGAAACTTCATCTTTCTCACTAATTTTATGTTTATACTTTAGAATCATATCATAAAAAGAAGCGTTGCTTTTACTTAAAGAAGCGTCGTTTAATGATTTTAAAATCCAATCAGAATACGTTCCTCTTATCCCAGCTATTATTGACGATTTCCCTTTTATTACCGGAGCTTCTACTGTTAAATTACTGGTTACAGGGCCAAAAGATCCTTCTAATGAAAATTTTTCTGTATTTCCTTCTTTTGTTTTAATATCAAAAACGGATGATAACCGCCCTCCAAACTCTGTTGGTATGCTTCCTTTATAAATAGTTACATCTCCAGTAGTAAATGGATTTATTGCAGAAAATATTCCGAAAAAATGAGAAGGATTATACAAAACTCCATTGTCTAATAAAATTAAATTCTGATCTGTCTTACCGCCTCTAACATTATATCCAGAAGCACCTTCGCCTGCTGTTGAAATACCTGGTAAAGTAGTTGCCACTTTTAAAATATCTCGTTCTCCTAAAACTAAGGGAATGTTTTTGATTTTTGCAACTTCAATTTTAGTAATTCCAGTAACAGCACTTTTAACATCATTAATTTTACTTGCCGCAATAACAACCTCGTCTAACATTTCAGAACCTTCTTCTAAGTTAAAATTTAAGGCTCCATTATCATACATGATAATTTTTTTACGGAAATCTATAACGCCAATTGATTTTAATTCTACCAAATTTTCACCAGCTTGCAATGTAATATTATAAAAACCTTCATGGTCAGTAACGGCATTTACATTCTTATCTAAACTTCTTATTACTAAATTAACAAGCGGTTTTCCAGTAACTTTATTTTTTATGTATCCTGATAATTGATACGTGCTACTGTTTCTTTTTTTAGATTCTTTCCCTACTTTAATCGTTTCAAACCCTTTTTCAGCAACTGCCCCTTTCTTAACTACTGCAATAGGTTTTATTACTTTTTTTACCAATTTAACTACCTCTTTTTCCGGAACAATTTTTTCGGTTGTTATTTTTTTGGGGATGGTTTTGGGGATGGTTTTGGGTTTGACAACATCCGTTTTTACAACCATTTCTTTTGAATCTTTAAAAAATCCTATGGGAAGAGTATCATGAATTAAACTATTTCGAGTTAAAATGATTCTTTTGTCCGACGTGATATAATAGTTGAGTACTGTTTCTTTCAAAACAGCTTCCAACACATCTGTTAAAAGTGCATTTTTGTATTTTCCTGAAACTCTTGTTTTAACTAACCATTCTTTTAAATAAAAAAATTTGTAGTTCGAATTTTTTTCAATTTTATGAAGAGCTTCTTCTAAAGTTGCGTTTCTAAAATTTATTGAGATTTTCTGTACTTTGGTCTGTGAATTTACAGTACAGGTAATAATTAAGAGGACTAAGAGTATAATTTTTTTCATTTACAAATGATTGAATTATTTAAGCAAATATAGCTATCTTTTTTTATCAATAAACATGCCACCTTTTAACTTTTAAAAACTCCAGGATAAGAAATTCATTTAAAAAAACCTTATAAAAACAAAAATCCTTGCAGTAAATTGCAAGGATTTTTATCATTTATTTAGGTAATTCTTGACCCTACAATTCGTAGGTAATTTCGCAAAAACAACAACTCATTAATACCTGTAATGCTCAGGTTTAAATGGACCATCTACAGTTACACCAATGTAACTTGCTTGATCTTCTCTTAATTCAGTCAACTCTACTCCTATTTTTGCTAAGTGTAGCTTGGCTACTTTTTCATCTAAATGTTTTGGCAACATAAACACGTCATTTTCATACGCATCTCTGTTTGTCCAAAGTTCTATTTGAGCCAAAGTTTGATTTGTAAATGAATTAGACATTACAAAACTTGGATGACCAGTTGCACAACCTAAGTTTACCAAACGTCCTTCTGCTAAAATGATAATATCATTTCCTGCAATATTATATTTATCAACTTGTGGTTTGATCGTATCTTTTGTATTTCCGTGATTTCCATTTAACCAAGTCATGTCAATTTCGTTATCAAAATGCCCAATATTACAAACAATCACTTTGTCTTTCATTGCTTCGAAATGACGACCTTGAATAATATCTTTATTTCCTGTAGTTGTAATAATGATATCAGAATTACCAACAACAGTTTCTAATTTCTTCACTTCAAATCCGTCCATTGCAGCTTGTAAAGCACAAATAGGGTCAATTTCGGTTACAGTAACAATAGCGCCTGCTCCTTGAAATGAAGCGGCAGTTCCTTTTCCAACATCACCATAACCACAAACAGTTACACGTTTACCGGCTAACATAATATCAGTTGCTCTTCTGATTGCATCTACAGCAGACTCTCTACACCCGTATTTATTGTCGAATTTAGATTTAGTAACAGAGTCGTTTACGTTAATTGCTGGCATTGGTAAAGTTCCTGCTTTTACTCTATCGTATAAACGGTGAACTCCAGTTGTAGTTTCTTCTGACAACCCATTGATTCCTGCAGCTAATTCTGGATAACGATCCAACACCATATTTGTTAAATCTCCACCATCATCTAAAATTAAGTTTAATGGTTTTTTATCTTCACCAAAGAATAAAGTTTGTTCTATACACCAATCAAATTCTTCTTCAGTCATGTCTTTCCAAGCGTACACTGCTGTTCCTGCAGCAGCAATTGCAGCAGCGGCCTGATCTTGTGTAGAGAAAATATTACAAGAACTCCAAGTTACTTCTGCTCCTAAAGCTTGTAAAGTTTCAATTAAAACAGCAGTCTGAATTGTCATATGTAAACATCCTGCAATTCTTGCTCCTTTTAACGGTTGCTCATTTTTATATTCTTCTCTTAACGACATTAATCCTGGCATTTCTGCCTCTGCCAATTCTATTTCTTTTCTTCCCCAATCAGCCAAAGAAATATCCTTTACTTTAAACGGAACGTATGTAGCGGTATTTGTACTCATATTAGTATATTTGTTTTATCTCAAAATTTAGAACTGCAAAGTTACATAATAACTTTTAAAATTTATGCCTCTTTACAAAACGATAAATGTTAATAATTCTACTAAAGTATTGATTTGGAAGATTGATGAATCAGTCACCACTCTTTTGTCTGGAATAACGCTTACAAAAAATAGTGAAAAGCGTTTATATTCTATGAAATCTGAATTACATCAAAGAGGGTTTTTAAGTGTTCGTCATTTACTCAAAGAGAAGGGGAATACTGATGCTGATTTGGTTTATGATCAATTTGGAAAGCCACATTTAAAAGACGGTAAACATATTTCTATTACACACTCATACAACTTTTCCGCACTTATAGTTTCTGAAATTTCTCCTGTTGGAATTGACATCGAAAAGCAACGTGATAAAATTGTGAAAATAGCGCATAAATTTACACCGATTGAAGAATATAAAACCATTGCCAATCATAGTGCTTTGGTAAGTAAACTAACCATTGTTTGGGGCGCAAAAGAATCTCTGTATAAAATCTACGGAAAGAAAAAATTACGTTTCTTAATAGATATTTTTATTGATGACTTCTCTTTTGATGAGAAAAAAACTAGAGGAGAAATTCGTTATGACGGAGAAACTTCTGTATTTACCCTTCCGTTTTTAGAATTTGAAGGTTTTACTTGCGTTTATGCGTATTCTAATTAAACTAAGAACATGAACACATTAATTGATTTTTTTTTAGAACCTTATCAAACAGCAACCCTTCTAAATATATTTCTAGAAATCACAGCAGCTTCTTTTGGAATTGTTAGTGTTTTATACGCCAAAAAAGAAAACATTTTAGTTTTTCCTACTGGAATAATCAGCACCGGAATTTACGTTTATTTATTATCTCAATGGAATTTGTATGGCGACTTAATCATCAATATTTATTATACAATTATGAGTTTGTATGGATGGTATATGTGGAACAAAATTACCGATGATAAAAATCATCATATTCCTATTTCGAGAACGAGTAACAAAGACAAATTGAAAGCCTTTGGTATTTTTGTTTTTACTGCAGTTTTTGTATTGTTTATTTATGGAAAATACGATGTTATTGATACTCAACTAAGTGTTCTTGAAAGTATAAAACATGTATTTTCGCATTTAAATTCTTTAGAAAACTTTAGAAGTGTAACCCCATATATTGATACTTTTACAACTGCTTCTGCTTTTGTTGCAATGTGGTTAATGGCAAATAAAAAAATAGAAAATTGGACTTTTTGGATTGTAACTAATATTGTTTCTGTTCCTTTGTATTTTATAAAAGGATATGGTTTTACAGGAATACAATTCACCATTTTTTTAATTTTAGCATTTCAAGGATATAACGCATGGAAGAAAAGCTTAGACAGCAACCAGCAAACATTATAAAAGTTGTTTTATTCGGGCCAGAATCTACCGGAAAAACAACACTATCTAAACAGTTAGCGCGACATTACAATACTGTTTGGGCGCCAGAATACGCAAGAGAATATTTGCAAAAAAAGTGGAATAACGAGCGTAAAACTTGTGAAGCTGACGATTTGGTTCCGATTGCAATCGGACAAATGAAATTGGAAAATAAATTGGTTAAAAAAGCCGACCGTGTTTTAATTTGCGACACAGATTTATTAGAAACCAAAGTATATTCTGAAGAATATTACGGAGGATTTGTAGATCCAATTTTAGACAAAGCAGCAAAAAACAACATCTACGATTTGTATTTACTAACCTTTATTGATACACCTTGGGAAGAAGATGATTTAAGAGACCGACCAGGTTTGCGAAGAGAAATGTTCAATGCTTTTGAAAACGCTTTAAAAAAATACAATCGCCCATATATTTTATTAGATGGCAACAAGGAAACTCGTTTACAAAATGCCGTTAAAGCAATTGATAAATTAATCGCAAACAGAAAAAATCTAACTTCATTCTCTAAAAGTTTAGAAAACTAATAAATGTCAGGTCGAGCGCAGTCGAGACCTTTCGACTTTAGCTTGTCTTGAGCGTAGACGAAAGGCTCAAGGAGACAATAATAAAATGAATACAGAAAAACTCATAAAGGAACTCAATTTTAAAGCCACCAGAAGTGGCGGAGCTGGCGGACAACATGTAAATAAAGTATCTTCTAAAATTGTATTGACTTTTGACATTCCAAACTCTAAAGAACTTTCTGAGGAACAAACAGCATTGCTTTGTAAAAACCTAGCAACCAGACTTACTAAAGAAAACGTTTTGATATTAACAAGTGACGATAGTAGAAGTCAACATAAAAACAAAGAATTGGTAATCAAACGTTTTTTAGAAATTATACAACAAGGATTAATCATTCCAAAAAAAAGAAAAGCTACCAAGCCAAACAAAGCTTCAATCAAAAGAAAAAAGGTAAGCAAGCAACAACAATCGGCTAGAAAAACCTTGCGTAAAAAACCTGAGATGGATTAAAGCCTTATAGATTATATGAAATACTAAACATAAATACTCTAGGTAGAATATATGTTTTAGTATCTGAGATTAAATAATTAGAAAAACTATTGCTTTGTTTAAAGGTTGTATCAAATAAATTATTTGCTGTAATCTTATATCCCCAAGCGCTATCTTCTTTTTTATAAGAAAGTGTTGCATTTGCTAATTCGTATATGTTATTCAAATTCTGAGTTGTATTTCTATAATCATAACGAGTATATTCAAATGAAAAAACAAATCCTTTTAAAAAATCATAATCTACATTTACAAAGGGTTCTGAAGTCGTGAATTTTGAGGTCGTATTACTCGATGTATAATTTCCAATTGTTTTTTTATAACCTAGTTCTATTGTTGGAAACTTATCAAATAAGGTTTCTATTCCAAATTGATACGAATAGTTGTTACTTTTATTTGTTTGTATTTGATTGTTGACATTTTGTAAATAGGATGATAAATTTATGTTCCCGTTAAATTTATACCTTATTTTTTTAATTCGTTTATGAAGTGTACTTCGAAACACCCAATTTTCTGAAGGGTTGTCAATCATCTGAAAAGTTAAAAACTGGTCTGCTCCTTGTAGTTCTACTGCGCTTCTAATTCCTTTTACTTTTTTAATATAGTTTACACTTGCCAATAACATTAATCCTTTATATAAACTAAATCGGCTGTATCTCATTTTTGCTGTATGATACAATTCATTTTCTAAGGTTTCATTTCCTTTAAAAATTGAGTTGTACGATTGCAAGTAAAAACGATTCGCTAATTTTGAAACAGATGCAAACGATGTTTTTAGATTATAATTGAATTGTAATTTTTTCGATTTATTGAATTCTATTTTTGCCAAAAAATCTGGCAATACAACCCATTTACTTTTTGTAGTACTGTTCTGCTGATCTATACTCCAGTTATAGTAGTGAGCAACTGCTCCTTGCTTGAAAGTAAAAATACCTTGTCTAAATTTATAATGAACTCCCACAAATAAATCATTGTGTCGGTAACTCACTTGATTATCAAAACCAGCAGTAGAAAAATCAGTTGAAGTTCCGTTCTCTAATTGCTGACTGTCATTTGTTGTGAAGGCTGATTTTTTAAATTCGTTACCTATGGTTGTGTACAAATGATTATTACTATTTAACACCCAAAAATGCTTAAAAGTTGTATTCAAATTTTGCTGCTTGATTTCTTTTATTTGATACAACTGATATGTGCTTTGTGGAGTAAATAACGGAATCAATCCTTGAAGAATAGGCTGAGTTGTTTCCCAAAAAGTTGTGGGATTATTTTTATCAAAAGTATAGTCTGCTAAAAATGAAAATGTATGGTTTTTAGATAGTTTTTTATGCCATTCTAAATTCTGATTCACATATACAGCGTCTGAATCTTTATCAGCAATAATCCTATTATCAATTGTATTAATTAGAGAATATATTTTATTGTCGTTTACATTATTGGTTTTCTTTATTTGTGTTCTTATATACCATTGTTCTGAACTGTTAGGGTTGTATTCTAAATTAAATTTCCCTATACCAAACACGTTTTTTGAATTCGTACTATTTTCTTGCTGTTCTAAAATATTTACATACTGACGTATGCTTTCATTAAATGAACTGGTTCTGGTATGTGAAAAAATAGCATAGCCAGAAATATCTAATTTGTTGGTTGCGGCTTTTGTGATGTTTAAAGCCGCAAATTTATTTGTACTGCTCAATATATCATTGTTCTCTAAAAACTGAGAAAAATCTCCTCCTTGCCAATTAAAATTTCCTTGAAACACTGCATTGATACCACCAGAAAAACTTAGGTAATCTTTAAACGTAAATGTTTTTTCTCCTGTATTATTTAAATTTCCAATAAAATTTATATTCGTTTTTGGGCTATAATAAAACATATTGGCATGTGTTCTGTAATATTTGTTATTTTCTTTCCCAGCCTCAACATCGCCAAATATGAAATTCTTTTTATCTTCTTTCAACAAAATATTCATTGCCATTTTATCAGAATCAGATATGTTTTTTAAAAACGCAACTTCATTGTAATTATCTAATACTTGTATCTTATCAATAGCATTTGCAGGTATATTTTCTACAGCCAATTTTGTTCCTCCACCAAAAAACTTCTTTCCATCTACCAATAAATCAGTTATTTTTTTACCCATTACTGTAACACCGCCATTCTTATCAACTTGGACTCCTGGTAATTTTTTGAGCACATTTTTTAGTTTCCGTTCTGTGCCATTGACAAATTTATCTGTATTATAAATAATCGTGTCTTGTTTTACTACAACTGGCATTTCTATGATTACCTCATCCAGCTGATTATCTGCCTCTTGCAAGATGAAATGCTTTGTGGTCGATTCTGTGGCTATAAACTTATAATTTATTGGATTGTACCCTAAATAACTAATGCTTATTGTATAAGTATCTCCTTTTGTTAACTCTAAGCGATACATGCCATCCGTATCAGTAATTACAAATTGTAAATTTTATTCATATCTTTCGGCTTGGCGATTATATTCGCATAGGGTAAAGAACTTTGCAAGCTATCTTTTACCGTGCCTCTTAAAGTAATAGTTTGTGCGTTTAAAGAACTTACAGGACATAAAACGCAGCAAATACCAATTATTTTTAATACATTCATTTTCTTTCTTTTAAGCAATTTTAATCCGATTCACTACAATCATTTTTTAGTACTATCTTTTTATTTTTGTACGTACCCCATTTGTAAGGTTATTATATTCAGTAAGTTTAATAAATTTCCCCTTTTTAAACTCACTTATTTGTATTTTTTCTTTTTTAAACTCTATTGTTTTTAACCTAATAACCAAAGTTTTCTTTTTTAACTCTATAATCAGCCCTGGCAAGTTTCCATATCCTAAAGGGCCAAATGAAGCTGGAATTTCTGGCGTAAACCAAACTTCTTCAATTCCTCCATTCCCATTGCAATTATCGCATTCTAAAATAGCTTTATAACAATTAAATCTTCCTATTTTTTTACTTATATTGGTGATATTCCATTTGAAATTAAGAGAATCTCTAATGACAAATAAAGTGCCCATAGATTCCACTTGTCTTAATTTGATTTTAGTTTTATTATTTTGATAGTAAACCCCTTTACCAACTAAAGCTTCAGCAATCGCATACAAGTAATTACTTTTGACACTTTCATTAGCCATCCCAATTTCAATTTTGGAGATACTTTCTACTCCATTATATTTTAATATAACATCAAACTCTTTTGCTAGGCTCAACGCATTAAGCAAGAGTTTTTTGGCACCAGTTTCTGCATCCTTATCAGATTTTTTTAATTGCAAATTTTCCTCAGTTGGTTCAACTTTATAGGTGCACACTGCATTTTGTTGTGAAAAAACATACTGAATTGATAATATTAATACACAGAATACATAATATTTTTTTTTCATTTATTACTTTATTTAAATTACTCAACAGTATTGCTTAAACGCTTTATTGCTAATTTTTAAACTTTGGGTTTGCCTTGAGGAACATGTTATTAAATTCTGCCCTAGAAATAATTTTTCCTTTTGTAGGCTTTTTAATTGTTAATCTTCTTTTAGGGTTTAATTTAATTTTTATAGCATTATATTGGATAGTTCCTCTTTCTAGCTCTAATATCAGTCCTGGTAAACCATTATATCCTTTGGGTCCAAAATTCACAGGTATTTGCGGTGTATACCATGCAACTGTATAGCTTTTTCTTCCTTTATACTCTTTCGTAGAAACAGCTTGATAACATAAATAACCTCCAATAATTTTTGTTTTTTGTTTTAATTCCCATTTTAAAACAGGGTTTTCAACTAGGAAACATTCACCTAATATTTCACAATCTTGTTCTATATTTTTTTTCGTGAGTGAATTGGAATAAAATACTCTACTTCCTCCCGCCTCATTTTTAACTAAATTGATTCCCCCCTTAGCATCATTTTTCATATTGCTTATTAAGTTATACCTAGATTCTTGCTGATTAAAAACCAACACACCTTCTTCAATAGTTGACGAAGCATACATCTTATCTATGGTCTTTCTAACTTTTTTATCCATTTTGGCTCTACTTTCAGAATTCTGATAATTCTTTGTCTTTAGAGTATTAATTTTTATTTCATATGTTATTATTCCGCTAAATGCTGTCTGTCCAAAGAAAGTAGTTATAAACAGAAGATTTATAATTGTGATGACTTTTTTCATTTCTTTTAATTAATTTAAGGCAAGAAGTAAACCTCTTGCCTTTTTTATAATTCAGTTAAACTATATTTAAATGTTTTACGCTTAAAATAAGTATAATAAATGAATATTTATTTAAAAGTTTAAACGCATGACGAATTATTGTATTTCTGACATACATTGGCTATATGTTGCATGATAGAGCCACATATAATCATTCGGATCACCTGTGTTTCCAGGGTTATTAGCGTAATCTACTGTTACAGCCTTCGCCAACTGAACACAATCACTTGCTGGACCAGCTTCTTCAACTACTAATTCTTCTATATTCATTTTCTCAACACTAGAATTCGCATTTATCATAGTCACTTAGCAAATACAAAAACCATGCTTAATATTAATTTTTTCATAATAAAGTGTTTATGAGCAACACTGCTCGTTATTTTTAATTTTTTTAAATTTTGTAATTCCTGCGAGGTGTCTTACTTTTGTTGTACATTCCTCTGTTTGTTATAAGTATAGCTAAGTCATATTGGTTTATTTAAAAGTTAACCATTTATTTACAAGATTTTTGTGTTAATTTTCAAGCAGGGGTTTTTCTTTTTTAGAACAATTTTTAGCTTTGTAAAGATTTTGATTGTTTTTAAGCTTTCCTAATTATTTCAACTCCTTTTTCGAGTAACGGTTTTCAGGGATACGTATCTCACGGTTTTCCGTTACTCGAAAAAGCTATTTTTTTATCCACCTGTTTTATAGTATCTTTACCATTAATTTAGGAATCAAACTGCTATTGATGAAAAATTTAAAAAGGACTTTGAAAGAGAACCCTATTCAAAAAAAATACACCAATGTCTTACAAATAATTACTAAAGAACGCAAGCGAAAAAGGTTATTCTCAACGAGATATTGGAAGCAAAATTGGCATTAGTCAAAACGCCTATTTTAAAATAGAGAAAGGTATTAGCAAATTAGACCTATATCGATTGTTACAGATTATCTCAATATTACAAATAGATACAACTCAATTTTTATTCCTTAATACTTGTCGTACCTTTTAGATCAACATCGTTTCCGTAATGTTAGTTCGAGGTTTTCTAAAATTTGCAGTTGGTTTTTTATCAAAAATCGTATCGAAAAAAATTAATCGTTAAATTCTTGTTCTCGATACAAATTCCACTCATTTCAATCGTAAAATTCACTCGAACTGACAGAATTTTCCACAAACTCTTTTAATTAAAAAATATTTACTATTCTATTTCAAAAAAATCGGTTTACTTTTGCTCTGTTCTCATAAAGGGGTGCTTTTACAGATATCAGTAAACAGTTATCAGTAAGTTGTTTATTCGACTTTCAAACTTTTAACTTTTCAACTTTTAACTTACAGAAAGGCTGAGATCATACCCATCGAACCTAGAACAGGTAATGCTGTTTAGGAATTTATAAAACCGTCATTGCGATGATTTTTAATCAGAAGCAATCTTAAAAAGAGATTACCACGTCGTAAACTCTTCGTAATGACAATTAATTATTCACTATTAATCAAAAGGATAATTACCTCTTTTTATTTGTTTTAAATTTATTTAAAATGAAAAAAAACATCTTTTTTTTATTCTTGTTTACAAGCATGCTTGTAAACTCCCAGAGTTTTACTGTTTCTGGAAAAATTGTTGATGAAAACAAAGAACCTTTAGCGAGTACTTCTGTTTTTATCAAAAGTGCTAACAAAGGAACTTCGTCTGATTTTGATGGAAACTATCAACTAAAAGTTCCTACAGGAACTTACAAAATTGAAGTCCGTTTTATTGGTTACAAATCAACATCAAAAACAATAACAATTAGCGATCAAAATGTTGTTGTAAATTTTGATTTACAACCAGCAAATAATGTGTTGGATGAAGTATTGGTTGCTGCAGTTCGTGTAAAAGCAAACTCGCCAGTAACACATTCTAATCTTACAAAAAAGGAAATTGCTAAACGTAATTTAGGGCAAGACATTCCGATTTTACTAAACTATTTACCTTCTGTTGTTACCTCTTCGGATGCTGGTGCAGGAATTGGCTATACGTACATTAATGTGCGAGGTTCTAACGCAGAACGTGTTAATGTAACCATTAACGGAATTCCGTATAATGATGCTGAAAGTCAAGGGACTTTTTGGGTAAATATGGGCGATTTTGCTTCTTCTACGCAAAGTTTGCAATTGCAACGAGGTGTTGGAACATCAACAAACGGAACCGCTGCTTTTGGCGCAAGTTTAAATATTTTGACGGATGCAATTTCAGAAAAACCGTTTGCAGAAATTTCAAATTCTTTTGGTTCTTTCAATACCAAAAAAAACACGGTGAAATTTAGCACAGGAAAAATAAATGATCATATAGAAATTGCTGGGCGATTGTCAAAAATTTATTCTGATGGTTATATTGATAGAGCTTTTACAAATTTAAAATCGTACTTTTTACAAGCTTCGTATGTTAATGAAAACACGTTAATTAAAGCAATCACTTTTGGCGGAAATGAAAGAACATATCAAGCTTGGGCAGGAATTGATGCAACGCAATTAGCAGCGAACAGAAAACAAAATCCATATACCTACGAAAACGAAGTTGACAATTATCAACAAGATCATTATCAATTGCATTGGAATGAAAAATTGACCGAAAATTGGTCTACAAATATTGGGTTGAATTACACAAAAGGGCAAGGATATTTTGAGCAATACAAAGCAAATAAAAAACCTTCCGATTTTGCAAATTTAGTAGTTGCAACCAACAACGGCAAAACAGATTTAATTGTTAGACGATGGTTAGACAACAAATTTTATGTTGCTAATTTTAATGTTACTTATAAAAAAGAAGGTTTAGAAATTATCTCAGGATTTTCTTATAGCAACTATTCAAACAAGCACTTCGGAGAAGTTATTTGGGCAAAGCAATTTGCAGCAACAGCAACTATTAGAGACAAATATTACGAAAGTAATTCTAAGAAAAACGATTTTAGTATGTTTTCTAAAGCTACTTTTAAAGTTGGTAAACAAATGAGTTTTTATGCCGATTTACAATACAGAAAGGTGACTTTTAAAACTAACGGATTAACTTCGGATAGAAACCCTATTGCTATAAATGAAAGCTTTGGTTTTTTCAACCCAAAATTCGGAGCAACCTATCAATTAAATGACAATCAACAGTTGTATTTTTCCTTTGCTGTAGCCAATAAAGAACCCAACAGAAAGGATTTTGAAAACGGAATTTCAACACCTGAAAACTTAAACGATTACGAGTTAGGTTGGCGTTTAAATAACGAACGGGTTGCATTAAACACCAACGTATATTATATGTTGTATAAAAATCAATTGGTTTTAACTGGCGCTATTGATGATGTTGGCGCTCCGGTTAGAGCAACAAGCGGAAAAAGTTATCGTTTAGGATTAGAAATTGATGCAGATATTAAGCTGTCTAATCAGTTTAATATCAGACCAAATATTGCTTTTAGTGATAATAAAAATACTGATTTTGTTTCTTCAATAAATGGAAATTTAATGAGATTAGGAAACACAGATATTTCATTTTCTCCTTCTATTATTGTTGGAAATGCATTGGTATTTTCTCCTTCAGAAAATCTACAATTTTCTTTTCTATCTAAATATGTTGGCAAACAATTTATGAGCAATTTAAATAGTGCTATCTCTTCTGATGATGTCTTAGAAAGTTACTTTACTTCTGATATTAACTTCACCTATATTTTAAAACCAAAAAGTGTTTTTAGCGAAGTTATTTTTACCGGATTAATCAACAATATCTTTAATAAAAAATATGTAGATAGAGGCTATTATTATACGTTTGATGATACTTGGTCTGCACCAAATCAAACAACAACTTTAGATGGCGCAGGATATTATCCGCAAGCGACACGCAACTTTTTAGTTGGAGTTACATTAAAGTTTTAAAGTTTTATGTTACTTTAAGTGAACTACTGTACTAATAAATATAGGAATGGGCGTTAATATCAAAAAGGTTTTTACGAAAAATCACTCTAACTGACATTATGAATTAAGTAATTTTTAAAAAAGTCCTCTTTGAGAAGTTGGTTTGAGTTTTCCTAAGTGTTTATATGCAGCTTCGGTAACTTCTCTTCCTCTAGGGGTTCTTACTATAAATCCTTCTTGAATTAAAAAAGGTTCGTACACCTCTTCAATGGTTTCTCCATTTTCGCCAACTGCAGTTGCCAATGTAGAAATTCCTACTGGACCTCCTTTAAATTTATCTATTAAAGTGGTTAGTATTTTTGTATCCATTTCATCCAATCCTCGTGTATCCACTCGCAATGCTTTTAAGGCAAATTGTGCTATTTCTATGCTAATGATTCCATCTCCTTTTATTTGTGCAAAATCTCGCACTCTACGTAACAAAGCATTCGCTATTCTTGGCGTTCCTCTACTTCTTCCTGCAATCTCTATTGCAGCTTCCATAGATATAGGTACATTTAAAATGGTAGCAGAACGCTGAACAATTGTTGTTAGTAATTCTTTTTTATAATAATTTAGTCGACTACTGATTCCAAAACGTGCACGCATGGGTGATGTCAACAATCCTGATCGTGTAGTTGCTCCAATTAATGTAAATGGTTCTAAATTGATTTGTACAGTTCTGGCATTTGGACCAGATTCAATCATAATATCAATTTTATAATCTTCCATCGCAGAATACAAATACTCTTCTACAATTGGACTTAATCGGTGAATCTCATCAATAAACAAAACATCCCTTTCATCTAAATTGGTTAACAAACCAGCTAAGTCTCCTGGTTTGTCTAAAACAGGACCAGAGGTAACTTTAATGGCTACATTTAACTCATTAGCTAAAATATGTGCTAATGTTGTTTTTCCTAATCCTGGAGGTCCATGAAACAGCGTGTGATCTAAAGCTTCTTCTCGTTGATTTGCAGCTTGCACAAAAATTTTTAAATTCTCTATTGCTTGATCTTGTCCTGTAAAATCATCAAAAGTTAGTGGGCGTAATTTTTGCTCTACCACTAATTCTTCATTAGAAAGATTTGTGTTTTCTGGGTTTAGGTGTTCATTCATGTAAGACAAATATACAAGAAAATCCAATCAATTAGAAGTCTTTATAAAAGCAAAAAACCTTTCTTTCTGATAATTATCAGAATTAGAAAGGTTTATTAATACTGTTTCTTTAGCGGTATTCAGTAGCTAATTTTTTTTTAAGATGGTTCTTCTCCGTCTTTTAATGGGGTTGTTTGCAAAACAAAATCTTCTCCGTGAATATACTCTCCGTTTGCATCTACTTTACTGTAGTCATAAGCCCAACGGTGAACTTCTGGGATTTTACCTGGCCAGTTTCCATGAATATGTTCAACCGGAGTTGTCCATTCTAAGGTATTTGATTTCCAAGGATTTTGTGTTGCTTTATTTCCTCTATAAATTGATATAAAGAAATTGGCTAAGAAAAGTAATTGTGCCAAACCTCCTAAGATTGCAAACATGGTTATTACCACATTTACATCAGATAAATCATCAAATAACGGAAAGTTTGTATTTGTATAATATCTTCTTGGCAAGCCTGCTAAACCAATAAAATGCATTGGAAAAAACACTCCGTACGCAGCAGTTAATGTTAACCAAAAGTGCCAATAACCTAAAGTTTTGTTCATCATTCTTCCATACATTTTAGGGAACCAGTGGTATACTCCGGCAAACATTCCTAAAATTGCAGAAACTCCCATTACCAAGTGAAAATGTGCAACTACAAAATAAGTGTCATGTACATTAATATCTAACGCAGAATCCCCTAAAACCAATCCTGTTAATCCTCCTGTTACAAAAGTAGAAACCAACCCAATAGAAAACAGCATGGCTGGATTTAATTGTAGATTTCCTTTCCATAAAGTGGTAATATAGTTAAATGCTTTTACTGCAGATGGAATCGCAATTAATAATGTTGTAAAAGTAAATACAGAACCTAAGAAAGGATTCATCCCTGTTATAAACATATGGTGTCCCCAAACAATTGTTGATAAGAATGCTATTGCTATAATTGAACCAATCATGGCGCGATATCCAAAAATAGGTTTACGTGAGTTGGTAGCAATAATTTCTGATGTAATTCCTAATGCTGGTAATAATACAATATATACTTCTGGATGGCCTAAGAACCAAAACAGGTGTTCAAACAATATTGGAGAGCCTCCTTGATAATGCAATACTTCTCCACTTATAAAAATATCAGACAAGTAAAAAGAGGTTCCAAAACTTCTATCAAAAATCAATAATAATGCTGCTGATAATAATACTGGAAACGAAACAACTCCAATCACTGCTGTAATTAAAAATGCCCACATAGTCAATGGCATTCTTGTCATCTTCATTCCTTTTGTTCTTAAATTTAATATCGTAACAATGTAGTTTAGAGACCCTATTAAGGATGAGGCAACAAAAATTGCCATAGAAACTAACCATAAAGTCATTCCTAACCCAGATCCAGACATTGCTTGTGGCAATGCACTTAACGGCGGATAAATAGTCCAACCTGCAGAAGCTGGACCAGCTTCTACGAATAAAGAAATTACCATAATAATACTAGAAAGGAAAAACAACCAATACGAAAGCATATTGATAAACCCGGATGCCATATCTCTTGCTCCAATTTGTAGAGGAATTAATAGGTTAGAAAATGTACCACTCAAACCTGCTGTTAATACGAAGAATACCATAATCGTACCGTGAATTGTAACCAGTGCTAAATACATATCTGGAGACATAACTCCATCTGTTTGATGTGGTCCTAGAAATGCTTCGATAATGGTGAATGATTTTTCTGGCCATGCAATTTGTAAACGAAATAACATGGACATAAACACTCCAATAACTCCCATAAAAATACCAGTTACTAAAAACTGTTTTGAAATCATTTTGTGATCTTGACTAAATATATATTTAGTTACAAACGTTTCTTTATGATGATGCTCTGACATATTCTATTTTTTTGTATCCTTTAAAATATCTTATTTAATTACTTCTGCTAATGTAGGTTGTTCTGCAAGCCACTCATTAAAAGTGTCTTCTTCTTCAACAACAATTTTCATTTGCATACTATAGTGAGATGCACCACAAATTTTATTACATAATAATAAGTAATCAAACTTATAAGGGTCTTCTCCTTTTGCTTTTCTAATTTTGTTTATTCCTGCAACCTTGGCAATTGTTTCTTCATTCTGTCTCATTTCTTCAGTGGTAAATTTTGGGGTAAAACCAAATTGAGTAACCATACCTGGAACACAGTTCATTTGTGCTCTAAAATGAGGCATGTATGCTGAATGTAATACATCTTGCGAACGAAACTTAAAAATAACCTTACGTCCTTTCGGTAAATGAATTTCAGTTACTTGCTTATCATCTTGTGCATTTAGATCTGTCATATCAACACCCATTGTGTTAATTCCTTTGATGAAATTTACGTTCCCTCTACCTAAAGCATTATCGTTCCCTGCGTAACGTGCTTCCCATTTAAATTGTTTTGAATACACTTCAATTACCAACGGATTTTCTGCATTAGATAAATCCATTACATTGTTCCATTGCCATAATCCATAACTAATTAAAACAACCAATACAACTGCTGGTGTTAGTGTCCATATCATTTCTAATTTATGACTATCTGTATAAAACAACGCTTTGTTTTCTTTTTTACCTCTGTATTTAAACGTAAAATAATAAATTAAAAATTGTACTAAAAACTGTACAACACCGATTAACCAATAAGTAATATTGAATAAATTATCTTCGTGTTCTCCTTCTATGGATGCAGATTCTGGTAACATTATCACGTTCAATGCTATTAAACAATAAATCATCATTGCATAAAAAACAGCCATAAAAACAAGAAATAGTTTTCCTTGTGTGTTGTTATCTTTATCTGTAGCAATAACACTTCTAAAATTTAAGATTCTAGTGATTTGCCAAAAGCTTACACCTATTGCAACAGCTATAAAAATATAAAATAGAGCTAACATATTATTTATCTGAATTAATTTTTACTATTAAATTTATTTATCCTCTTCACTTCTTAATAATGGAAATGCTCGCTTTCATGTAAAAACGGATTTCCTTTTGCCAATGTTTCTGCTTTCGCAAAAGAGCTAAACGTTGCATAAATGAACAAACCTATAAAGAAGAGTAATGCACTAATTTCTGGAATTCCAAAGAACCATTGATCGCCAACGGTAGATGGCATTATCATTACAAAAACATCTATATAATGCCCTGCTAAAATAAAAATTCCACCGATAACAATAATCCAAGATTTTCTTTTAAAATCACTATTAATTAGCAGCAATACAGGAATTACAAAATTCATAACCACCATTGCTAAAAACGGCAAGTTATAATGTTCTTGTCTGGTTACAAAATATACGATTTCTTCTGGCATATCAGCATACCAAATTAGCATAAATTGAGAAAACCATAAATATGTCCAAAAAACACTAAACCCAAACATATATTTTGTCAAATCATGTAAATGACTATCATTTACAAATGGTAAATGTCCTTTTCCGTGTAAGTATATAGTAACAAATGCAATTACAGTAATTGCGCTTACTAATAAAGAAGCCAATATATACCAACCGAATAGTGTGCTAAACCAGTGAGGGTCTAAGCCCATAATCCAATCCCAAGACATCATTGATTCTGAGATCATAAAGAAGGCTAAAAATAGCACAGAAACGCGGTAACTTTTCTTATATATTTTTAAATCTGGAGCAGTATCTTCTGCAATTGAATTTTTTCTGATAAAGAACCTATACAGATTCCAACCTGCTAAATACACAATACTTCTCATCAACCAACCTGGTGTGTTTAACCACCAAGATTTAAGGTTTACAATAGGATCGTAATTTGGGCTTGTTGGATCAAAAGTTCCTTCTGTCATCCACGGAAATAGATGGTTCATGTGCATAAAAGTAGCCACCAAAAACAACAACATTACAACACTTACATAATGTAAGTTTGCTGTTATTGCTTCCATCACTCTAAATAACACAATAGACCAACCAGCTTGTGCTACTCGTTGTATCGCATAAAATGCCAACACTAAGAAAGTAACTCCTAAAAAGAAGAATAAAGCGACATAAAATGCTGCCCAAGGTCTGTTTTGCAATTGATGTAATACGTGCTTTGCATGTGCGTCATCAGCATCATGAGAGTCTGTTGCGTCTTCTGTAGTTTTTGCATCGTTGTGTGTTGCCGTATTGTGTGCATCACTTACCTCTGTTGTTACTGCAACTGCAGATTCGTGTGTGTCATGTTGACTCTTAATAGTTTCTTTTGCGTCTTCTAATGTGATATTAGATCCGCTATAAAAACTAAACGCAACACCTATTGCTCCAACTACAATTAATGCTAACGCTGTTTTTTTTAAAATACCTGAGAATTGATACATATCTTTTTAATTCTATCTTTTAAAGACTTCGTTTATAAATCGTTTCTTAGTTTTTCTACATAACTAACCACTTGCCAACGTTCTTTTGTTGTCAATTGAGATGCATGAGAACCCATTAGGTTTCTTCCATACATAATTACATGGTAGATATTTCCCTCTGTTAAGTCTCTATCTTTATAGCTTGGTACTCCACTAAATTTTTCTCTTTGTGCTAAAATTCCATTTCCATCACCTGTTTTACTATGACAAACTGCACAATAAATTTCGTACATTTTTTTTCCATTTTCTAGATTTTTTTCTGATGTCTCTAAAGGATTTTTTAATGTTTCTTTTGCAGATTCATAACCTTCATTAGTGTCAGCATATTCATAAGGAACATGACCTCTTGCAATGGTTCCAGCAACAGGTTCTAAATTTGAAGGGTTTCCATTAACTCCTTCTACCCCGTTAGCTTCATAAGGAACTGTTACATACATATCTGGCATATATTGCATACTAGGTGTGCGCTTGTCTCCACAAGAAACTACAACTACAAATACAATTAAAGCGACGATTATTTTTTGAAAATTCTTCATTATCTCTTTATTAATGCTTTTCTACTATATTTATTTCTACTGCTCCAGATTCTTTTAACAAAGCGGTTAATTCTTCTTCGTTATTATGGACTGGTATTTCCATTAAAAAATGGTCATCTGTTGTTCTTGGATCAGGGTTTTCGGCGTCTTTAAATGGCCAAATTCTACTTCGCATGTAAAATGTGATTACCATTAAGTGAGCGGCAAAAAATACGGTCAATTCAAATAAAATTGGCACAAATGCCAACATGTTTGACCACCAATTAAAACTAGGTTTTCCTCCAATATCTTGTGGCCAATCTTGAATCATCATGTATTTGGTCATCCAAATAGAAAAACACAATCCTAAAACACCATACATAAATGCTGTAATTGCTAAACGGGTTGGTGCTAATCCCATTGCTTTGTCTAATCCATGAACAGGAAAAGGGCAAAATACTTCTTCAATATGATGATTTTCTGATTTTACCTTTTTAACGGCATCCATCAAAACATCATCATCAGTATAAAATGCGTGTATAACTTTATTACTCATGATTTCCGTCTCTTAATTTTTTATAACTCTCTCCAGATGATTTTAAAATCGTTTTTACTTCTGCTTGTGCTATTACAGGGAATGTTCTTGCATATAATAAAAACAATACGAAGAAGAATCCAATAGTTCCTATAAAGATACCAACGTCTACAAATGTTGGTTCAAAACGCCACCAAGTAGAAGGCAAATGTCCTTTACTTAATACAATTGCAATAATGTCGAAACGCTCAAACCACATTCCAATATTTATGGCTATTGAAATGATAAAAGACCAAATAAAACTAGTTCTTACCTTTTTAAACCATAATAATTGTGGCGTTAAGATATTAAAGAATATTAGTGAATAAAATGCCCAAGCGTAAGGCCCCGTTGCTGCCCCAACAGATAAATAGGTGTAATTTTCATAAGGAGAAGCTGTGTACCAAGCAATAAAGAACTCTGAAGCATAGGCTATAGCTACAATACCACCTGTCAAAATAATTACAATATTCATATATTCAATATGCAAACGAGTAATGTAATTTTCTAAATTGGTTACTTTTCTCATAATTCCCAGTAAGGTTTGTACCATTGCAAATCCTGAAAAGATTGCTCCAGCTACAAAATAAGGAGGAAAAATGGTTGAATGCCATCCTGGGTTGATTGAAGTAGCAAAATCCATCGATACAATTGTGTGTACAGAAAGCACAAGCGGTGTTGCTAAACCTGCTAATACTAAAGACACTTCCTCAAAACGTTGCCAATCTTTTGCTCTTCCAGACCATCCAAAAGATAATAAAGAATATATTTTCTTTTGAAAAGGCTTTACAGCTCTATCTCTAATCATTGCAAAATCTGGTAATAAACCTGTCCACCAGAAAACTAATGATACTGATAAGTAGGTAGAAATTGCAAATACATCCCATAATAATGGAGAGTTAAAGTTTACCCATAAAGACCCGTATTGATTTGGTGTTGGTAATACCCAATATCCATCCCAAGGTCTTCCCATGTGAATAATTGGAAACAATCCTGCTTGAAAAACGGCAAAAATAGTCATTGCTTCTGCAGAACGGTTAATTGCCATTCTCCATTTTTGACGGAATAATAATAATACTGCTGAGATTAAAGTACCTGCATGACCAATACCAACCCACCATACAAAATTCGTAATATCCCAAGCCCATTGAATGTTCTTATTCAATCCCCAAGTTCCAATTCCTGTACCTACAGTGTAAAAAATACATCCAAATCCCCATAACATTGCTGCCAAAGCGATATAGAATGCGATATACCAATTTTTATTTGCTTTTCCTTCAATAGGTTTTGCAATATCTTCAGTAATATCGTGATAACTTTTTTTTCCTAATATTAGTGGTTCTCTTATAGGTGCTTCGTAATGAGACGACATAATTTATATACGTATTAATTTTTTACTAACCTTGGTTTGTGTTTTTAACTTTTACTTGATATACAACGTTTGGCTGTGTGCCAATTGCGTCTAATACGTGAAAAGCTCTTTTACCTTCTTTTAGATGTGATACAGTATCATCAGTGTTATTTATATCTCCAAAAGCTATTGCTCCTGTAGTACAAGCTGATGAACATGCTGTAGAAAATTCATCTTTCTCAACTTTTCTACCTTCTTTTTTTGCTTTTAAGATTGTAGCTTGAGTCATTTGAATACACATTGAACATTTTTCCATAACTCCACGAGAACGAACTACAACATCTGGGTTTAATACCATTTTACCGTATTCATCATTCATGTTAAAATCAAATTCGTTATTATCTGAATATTTAAACCAGTTAAAACGACGAACTCTATATGGACAGTTATTTGCACAATATCTCGTTCCAATACAACGGTTATATACCATTTGATTTTGACCTTGACGACCGTGTGAAGTTGCTGCAACTGGGCAAACCGTTTCACATGGCGCATGGTTACAATGCTGACACATCATTGGCTGAAATGCAACTGTTGGATTTTCTGCTTCAGTTTCTATAGCTTTGTATAAATCTCCGCCACTTAAGCCTAACGCTATAGCTTCTTCCCTTGTTTCAACTTCAGAAGAGTAGTATCTATCAATACGCAACCAGTGCATATCTCTACCAACTCTAACCTCGTGCTTACCAACAACTGGCACATTGTTTTCTGCATGACATGCAACAACGCAGGCACTACATCCAGTACAAGATGTTAAGTCGATTGATAAATTAAAGTGATGCCCTATTTCTCGGTTATGTTTTTCCCAAAGATCAACAGTTTGTGCTTCAACCTCTTGATGATCTAAAGAAACCATTGCTGGAATATTCCAACCTTTTTTATGATCTTTTGGGTCTACATGAAGTACATCATCTAATGAAGCTTGTTTTAATATTTCGTGCCTTCCAGCAAGTGTTTTTTGAACCTGTGTACAAGCAAACTTATGCGTTCCTGTAGTTTTTTCTATGGAAACTCCTGTTTGAATATGATTTGAGTTTGCATATAACGTATAGGCATTAACACCTACTTGCATGACTTCTTTTATACTTTGTGTTCTACCATATCCTAAAGCCAAACCAAAAGATCCTTTTGCCTGACCTGGTTGAATCATTACTGGTGCCACAACAGCTACACCATTCACTGTAAGCTTTGCATAATCACCATTAATTGCTCCGTTATCTTTCACTGGGTTAGAGAATCCTAATTCTCTAGCGTCAGCCATTGACATGGTAATATAATTATCCCAAGCAGCTCTCGTTAAAGGATCTGGCAATTCTTGTAACCAAGGATTGTTAGCTTGTTTTCCATCACCTAAAGCAACACTAGTGTACAAGTTCAATTCATATTTTGATGGCTTTGTTGCTTTTATCAATTTTGATGCAACATCCAAAGCAGAAATACTTTTTGAGGTTGTAATACTTGACACTTTTTCTGTAAAAATTCCGTCGTGCAAAGCTTGATTCCATGGTTTTCCTTCTAATATTGAAGTTGACCAAAAAGTCTTTAAATACTCATAATATGAAGTAGAGCTTCCAGACCATTTTAACAATACATCTTGAAATTGACGTGAATTAAATAATGGCTGTATGGTTGGTTGCACTAAACTGTAGGTTCCTGCTGTAGCAGATACATCTCCCCAAGATTCTAAATAATGAGACGTTGGTAGTGCAAAATTTGATGCGCTAACTGTTTCATCATTTTGCACGGATAATGCAACTGATAATTTTAACTTCTTTAATCCTAGTTTTATATCTTTAGCTGCCGCCAACGAATATAATGGGTTTACATTGTAGGTAATTAACCCTGCAATTTTTCCAGATTTAATATCTGCAACTAACTGAGTAACCTCAGTATCATTTCCTTGTCTAGTGTTATTTGTAGCAACCGTATCCATCACTTCACTTTGCAAAGCATTGTTAATTGCCAACGCAATGAGTTGTGCGTTTTTATCATTTAATCCTGTTACAACAACTCCTTTAGACCCTGATTTCTTTAATTGATCTGCTGCTTTTTTTATAGCAGCATCCGCTGGTGTTGTTTTAGAACTTATATTAGATCCAGTGACAGCATTGTACAAATTAATCAACGCAAAAACTTGATCTGTAGGTTTTAAAATATTTCTTGAATCAGAATTTGCTCCAGTAATAGTCATGTTAGATTCAAACTGAATATGTCGAGACATTTTTCCAGTTTCTGGTTTTCTTCCAGCTGCATAACTTTGAGCGTATCCACCTTGCCAATCTCCTAAGAAATCAGCACCGATAGAAACGATTATTTCAGCTTTATCTAAACGATATGTTGGCAATGCTCTTGCTCCGTACATGGTTTCAAAAGCATCTAACGCACCAGATTCTGAAACTGCATCATACACAACGTGCTTTACATTTGGATAGGCGCCAATAAATTCTGAAATTACTTTTTCTGTTGATGGGCTTGCCAATGTTCCTGTTAATAAAACAACAGGTGCATTTGCCTCTTTTAGCTCATTTAATGTTGTCCCGATTTTATCATCTGCATCAGACCAAGAAATTACAGTTCCTTTTTCTTGTGGCTCTTTTAATCGAAGTTGACTGTCATATAAAGACAATACAGAAGCTTGTACACGAGCATTTGTTACTCCGTTTGCTTCTTTATTTGGCATTACTAAAATAGGGCGTCCTTCTCTAGTTTTTACTAAAAGGTTTGCAAAATCATAGCCATCTGCCATTGTTGTTGCATACCAATCTGAAACACCAATTGTAATATCATCTGGTTTTACAAGATATGGAATCGATTTTCTTACAGGGCCTTCGCAAGCCGCTAATGACGCTGCTGCTGTTGTAAATCCTACGTATTTCAAAAAATCTCTTCTAGAGGTTCCTGATGCTTCTAATGTTTCTTTATCTCCTAAAAATTCATCTGTAGGAATATCTTCTACAAATTCGTTTTTATTCAGCGTTTCAACAATAGAACTTCCTTTAAGTTCTTCAACACTTTGCCAGTATTTTTTGCTTGAAGCCATGTTTTGTTAATTGTTTATTTGTTTAATTGTTTAACCTTTAAATTGTCCCTGTTTTTATATGGTGCAATTTTCAGATTTTCCAACTTTGTATTTTCTTCTTAATTAATAGTGGCACTTACCACATTCTTTTCCTCCTAATTGAGCTACAGTTACGTTATCAACTCCATATTTCTTAGACAACTCTTTGTGAATTTTTGTATAATATTCATTCCCTTTTAAATCTACTTTAGTTTCTTTATGACAATCAATACACCAACCCATTGTTAAGGGAGCAAATTGATACACTTCGTCCATTTTTTCAACAGGTCCATGACATTTTTGACATTTCAATCCTGCTACAGTTACGTGTTGAGAGTGATTGTAATATGCGAAATCTGGTAAATTATGAACTCTAATCCATTTAATAGGTTGTGTTTCTCCAGTATAGGTTAATCCTTCAGGGTCCCAACCTGTAGCGGTATATAATTTTTGAATTTCTTTATCTAAATCTACTTTTCCTAATGTCACTCCATCCAATACCATTTTAGTATCTTCTGCTACTTCAGAAATATTTTTATGACAATTCATGCATACATTCGTTGATGGAATTCCAGAAGTTTTACTGTGCTTTGCAGATGAGTGACAATATTGGCAATCAATTTTATTATCTCCAGCATGAATTGCGTGTGAGAAAGCAATTGGTTGTATCGGTTGATATCCTGTATCTACCCCTAATTGAAATAAAGCTCCAAATATTAAATATACTGATGATAGTACGAAGAAAACTACCAATAAGGCTTGTAAAAATTTATTTCTCTTAAACCCTTCCCATAATTCTTTTAGGTTGCTGAAAAGACCAGGGGTTTTAGGTGCTCCTTTTAATTCGCTTATTACTTTTAACAGACTAGCAATAATTAAAAGTCCAACAATAACAAGCCCAATTAATATATATGCAAGTAAATTTGAAGGTTCTTTTACTATTACAGTTGCTGTTTCAGTTCCAGCAGGTGTAGCTTTGGCAACTTCTCCTACTGTTGTGTAGTAGATGATATTTTCGACTTCTTTATCAGATAACTGAGGAAACCCTGTCATCGCCATCGGGCTAAACTCTGCTGCTTCAATTGCATCTTTATCTCCTGTAGCAATTAATGCTGCATTGTCTATAATCCATGCTTTTAACCATTCTACTTCTCTCTTTTCAGAAATTTTCCCTAGTGCAGGCCCAATAAATTTCTTATCTAATTTATGACAAGCTGCACACTGAGCTTTAAATAGTTTTCTACCTTCTTTTTGCGCTTCTATATCTATGGCGTCTTGTGCTTGGACAGAAAAGCTCAACGAAAATAGTAAAAGGAAAGTGATACTTTTTAATAGTAAATTTTTTAACTTACTGTGTTTATCCACAATTTTCATACTGTAAAATATAAATTTTATTTCTAGTTTGGTATCTTTAAAAAAATCAAAAAACGCCAAAATCATTTTTTGAAGAACGTCACAAAAGTACTATTAATCTATAACTTTTGAAATGCTAATATAATGTTAACTCTTAATTTATACTTATTCTAAATAGTCTCAAATACTAAACTATTATAGAACAAGTTATTACTTTTGTAATAAACTATTTATAAAATGATAATTCGTACTATTTTTTTAAGCATTTCATTCTTTTTATATATCGGAACACTTCATGTACATGGGCAAATAACTAAAAACAAAGAAGTTACTGATTTGATAGAAAAGAAGAGAACCTACAATAAAAACAATGGTTTTGGCTTTAGAATTCAAATAGATAATGGTTTTGAAGTTGCTGTAAAAAAAACACGAAATCTCTTTAAATTTAAATTCCCTACAATTACATCGTATATTTTATTTGAATCACCTGAATGGAAAACACAAGTAGGAGACTATAAAACAAGATTAGAAGCAGACAAAGCTTTGAACATGATTAAGGTAAATTTTCCCAATGCTATTGTAGTTCCTAGATAACTCATTAAAGTACATAAAAAAAGGGAGTGATTATAATCACTCCCTTTTTTTATAAAGTTATAAAGCTGCTTTATTTTAACTTTTTCTTTACCGCTACTTCTTGGTATGCTTCTACAACATCTCCTTCTTTTATATCATTATAATTGTTAATTTGAAGCCCACAATCATATCCTTTAGCCACTTCTTTAACATCATCTTTAAAACGTTTTAAAGAACTCAATTCTCCAGTGTAAACAACTATTCCTTCTCTTATAATTCGAATCATAGAATTTCTAAAGATCTTACCACTAACAACCATACAACCTGCAATGTTACCTATTTTAGAAATTTTATACACTTCTCTAATTTCTACATTACCTGTTATTTCTTCTTTCATATCTGGAGACAATAAACCTTCCATTGCGTCTTTCAAGTCGTTTATTGCATCATAAATAATCGAGTAATTTCTGATATCTACTTCTTCTTTATCAGCAATAACTCTTGCATTTCCTTGTGGACGCACATTAAATCCGATAATAATTGCATCAGAAGCAGAAGCTAACAATACATCAGATTCAGTAATTGCTCCTACGCCTTTATGAATAATATTTACTTGAATTTCTTCTGTTGATAATTTCTGGAAAGAATCTGTTAATGCTTCTACAGAACCATCTACATCTCCTTTTAAAATGATGTTTAATTCTTTAAAGTCACCCAATGCAATTCTACGGCCAATTTCATCAAGTGTAAGTGTTTTCTGAGTTCTAACAGATTGCTCACGTTGTAATTGAGAACGCTTAGAAGCAATTTGTTTGGCTTCCCTTTCGTCTTCAAACACGTTGAATTTATCTCCTGCTTGTGGCGCACCATCTAACCCTAAAATAGAAACTGGCATTGATGGTCCGGCTTCTGTAAGACTATGTCCTGTATCGTCAAACATCGCTCTTACTTTTCCACTATGCTTTCCTGCTAGTATATAATCTCCAATTTTTAATGTACCTGTTTGCACCAAAATGGTAGAAACATACCCTCTCCCTTTATCTAACAAAGCTTCTACAACAGCTCCATTAGCTATTCTATTTGGATTGGCTTTTAATTCTAGAACTTCTGCTTCTAATAAAACTTTTTCTAATAATTCTTCAATTCCTTCTCCTGTTTTTGCTGAAATATCTTGAGATTGAATTTTTCCTCCCCAATCTTCAACTAACAAATTCATAGCTGCCAATTGCGTTTTTACATTATCTGGATTTGCATTTGGCTTATCAATCTTATTAATTGCAAAAATAATTGGCACACCAGCTGCTTGAGCATGACTAATGGCTTCTTTTGTTTGCGGCATAATATCATCATCGGCTGCTGCCACAATAATTACCAAGTCTGTAACCTGTGCTCCACGTGCTCGCATTGCTGTAAAAGCCTCGTGACCTGGTGTATCTAAAAAGGCTATTTTATGTCCATCTGAAACTTCAACAGAATACGCACCAATGTGCTGTGTAATTCCACCTGACTCTCCCTCAATCACATTCGCTTTACGTATATAATCCAACAATGATGTTTTACCGTGATCTACGTGTCCCATCACTGTAATAATTGGAGCTCTTTCTTCTAAGTCTTCTTCTTTATCAATTATCTCTATAACTGCCTCTTCTACTTCTGCACCAACAAACTCTACTTTATAGTTAAATTCTTCTGCAACAATAGACAATGTTTCTGCATCTAAACGCTGATTCATTGTTACCATCATTCCTAAAGACATACAAGCAGATATAATATCAATTACAGGAACATTCATCATTGTTGCAACTTCACTAACTGTTACAAACTCTGTAGCTTTTAATACTTTACTTTCTTCGTTCGCTATTTCTTGATCTATTTCTGTCTGATGACGGTGTTGATCTCTTTTATCTCTACGATATTTTGCTCCTTTTCCTTTAGATGATTTTCCTTGTAATCGCTCTAAAGTTTCACGAACTTGTTTTTGTACTTCTGCTTCTGTTGGCTCTTCTTTTTTAACTACTGGACGAGCATTTCTTCCTTTATTAAACCCACCTTTTCCGTTTCCTTTACCAGCACTTGGTCTAGCTGTGTTTCCTCTATGATTTGCTGGCTTTACTATTCTTTTTCTTTTCTTCTTAGCATCATTAGTTGTAGTCTTTTTCTCTCCTGCTTTTACTACTGGCTTTTTCTTTTTCGGCTTTTCAAATTGCTTTAAATCAATAACAGTACCCGTAAGTTTTGGACCATCTAATTTTTTATATTGTGTCGTTAGCTTTTCTGCTTTTTCTGCTCTAACCTCTGGATCTTCTTCTACTTCTTTAGAAACTGCTTTTTTAGCAACAACCTTTTTAGTGGCTTCTTTTTCAATCGGAGCTTTTACAGATGGTGTTGTTTTTTTAACAGGTTTCTTTATTGTAACAGGCTTTTCTTTAACAACTACTTGCTCCTTTTCAACTACTTTTTCTTTAGTCTCCTTTTCATCAACTAGCTTTTTTTCTTCTGTTACAACCTTTTCTTTAGGTGCCTCTTCTACTTCTTTTGCTTTTTTGGCAACAACGGGAGTGCTGATGTCAATTTTACCAACAGTTTTAATTTCAAGTTTTTCAGCTTTTGCTTTTAAAACTTCTCTTTTCGCTTCTTCTTCTAGTCGCTTCTTTTCTAGTTTCGCTTCTAATTCTAAACGAATGGCTTCTTTTTCTTTTCTCTTTTCTTCTCCTACTTCTTTAGAAGCTGCCTTTTTAGTTCTATCTGTTTGAAAACCATCAAGCAATACTTGATATACTTCTTCCGATATTTTGGTAGTTGGACGCGCTTCAATTTCGTGCCCATTTTTTGATAAATGTTCTACCGCTCTATCTAAAGAAATGTTTAACTCTCTTAAAACTTTATTAAGCCTCATTGTTCTGCCTTCAGCCATAAATTCTATTGTTTAGCCTTTAATAAAGAACATACTTTATACAGATGTATAGTTATGATCTCGAATGTTATTATCTTATCAGATTAAAATTAATCTTCAAACTCTTCTCTTAATATTTGTTGAACATCTAAAATAGTTTCCTCTTCTAAATCTGTTCTTTTCAACAGTTCAGTAACATCTTTTTCTAAGACGCTTCTTGCTGTATCCAATCCAATTTTTTTCAATTCTTGAATTACCCAATCTTCTATTTCATCTACAAATTCTGTCAACTCTACATCTTCATCTTCAATTCCTTCTCGTTGTACGTCAATTTCATATCCCGTTAACTGACTTGCCAAACGGATATTTACACCACCTTTTCCAATAGCTTTAGAAACCTCTTCTGGCTTTAAGAACACTTCTACACGTCCTTTCTTACCTTCTACTTCTACTTCATTTGGTTTAATTTCCATCGATACAATTTTCGCTGGACTTAACGCTCTAGCGATATATAATTGTTCGTTTTTTGTATAATTAATTACATCGATATTTTCATTTCCTAATTCACGTACAATACCATGAATACGAGAACCTTTCATTCCAACACATGCACCAACAGGATCAATCCTATCATCATAAGAATCTACGGCTACTTTTGCTTTTTCTCCAGGAATTCTCGCAACTCCTTCAATGGTAATTAAACCATCAAACACTTCTGGAATTTCTTGTTCAAACAATTTCACTAAAAATTCTGGTGAAGTTCTAGACAAAATAATTGCTGGCTTCGTTCCTCTCAATTCAACCGTTTTAATAATCCCTCTTACAGAATCTCCTTTTCTAAAAAAATCTGAACGAATCTGTTCGCTTTTTGGCAACACCAACTCATTTCCTTCATCATCTAACAAGATAACAGCATTGTGTCTAATATGATGAACTTCTGCGCTATAAATCTCTCCTTCTAATTCTTTAAATTGTTTAAAGATATTTGTACTGTCGTGTTCTTGAATTTTAGAAATTAAATTCTGACGCAAAGCTAAGATAGCTCTTCTTCCTAAATTTATCAACTTTACTTCTTCAGAAACATCTTCACCAATTTCAAAATCTGGCTCAATTTTTTGTGCTTCAGACAATTCAATCTCTTCATTATCGTCTTCAGACATTCCATCTGCAACTACAATTCTATTTCTCCATATCTCCAAATCTCCTTTATCTGGATTGATAATAATATCAAAATTATCATCAGAACCAAACTTACGCTTTAATGCAGCTCTAAAAACCTCTTCTAAGATAGACATTAATGTTACTCTATCTATACTCTTATTGTCTTTAAATTCTGAAAATGAATCTATTAAACCTATATTTTCCATTCAACTGTTATTAAAAAATTATCTTCACTTTTGCTTCTCTTATATTTTCGTGTGCAATCGTAACTGATTTTTCTACGGTTACTTTTCCTTTACCAATTGGCTTTGGTTCTCTTGTTTTCCAAGTTAACACTACATACTTGTCATTTGCTTCTATCAATGTTCCTTCAAAAACAGCATCATTTGTTGTTACTTTTAAGATTCTATTGATATTCTTTTGATATTGACGCTTCACCTTTAATGGATCTGCAATATCAGGAGATGTCACTTCCAATGAAAAATCTTCCTCTTCTCTATCAAAATTATTTTCAATATTTCTGCTGATTCTAATACATTCTTTTAAAGAAATTCCGGTATCTCCATCAACAACCACATAAATTTTATTTCCTGGTAAAAAAGCCAATTCAATTAAAAACAGTGCACTGTTTTCTGCCAATGCTTCTTCTAATAAATCTTCTACTTTTTTCTTGTCCATTTATGATATAAAAAGAGGGGACGTCTAGTCCCCTTCTTTCTTCCTTTACGTTATTTTTCGCTGCAAATATAGGAACTTATTTAGGAATACCCAAATCTGTTTAAATGATTTTTTTTCGTAATTTTATATATGTTTATTTAACATCCTTTAATTTAACCGTTATGAAAAAAATTCTTGTCCCTATTGACTTCTCTAAACAATCAAATTACGCTATAAAATTAGCAGCAAAAATAGCCAAAAAAACTAAGGCAGAAATCTATTTATTACACATGGTAGAGTTGCCTTCTGGAGTTGTAGATATGGGCTCCGGAGCTAATTTTAGTATTCCTGAAAGCATGATGTATCTTAAAAAAGTGAAAGAAAAAATAATGACCCTAAAATCAACTGATTTTAATAAAGCAACGGTTGTAAAACATGCAATTCGATTTCAAAACCCACACGAAGGGATTCTAAAATACAGCGAAAAAATTAATCCTGATTTAATTATCATGGGCTCTAAAGGAATTTCTGACTTTGATGAAATTCTTATTGGATCTAACACCGAAAAAGTTGTAAGAACATCAACAACTCCTGTGTTAGTTGTTAAAAACAATCCTGATACTTTTAAAATTAAGGAATTGGTTTTTGCTTCAAACTTTAAAGAAGAAAATAAAAAATCTTTTACTATGTTTTTAGACTTTGCAACAATATTTAAAAGCAACATTCATTTATTAAAGGTAAATACCATTAGTAAATTCGAAACCACGCACGTTTCAAAAGAAAAAATACTTACTTTTTTAAACGATTTTAATGTTACTAAACACACTATTAATATCTATAATGATATGTCTATTGAAAAAGGAATTCTAAATTTTTCTAAAGACATCAATGCAGACTTAATTGCATTGAGTACTCACGGAAGAAGCGGATTGTCTCATTTATTTAATGGAAGCATCAGTAAAAACTTAACAAAAAGTGCATTACGTCCCGTAATTACATTCAAAATATAATTATTTTTAAAAAGCAAAAGCCCTCACTTTTAAAAGTGAGGGCTTTTTTGTTGTCCCACAAGGACTCGAACCTTGAATGTCGGTACCAAAAACCGGTGTGTTACCAATTACACCATGGGACAATTGCGGGTGCAAATTTAATTCAAACTTTTAATCCCACAAACATTTTTTAATTTTTTTTGATTTTAACAAATCTTTATCATAATAAACCTCTAGTAATCATTTTTTGCTAAAGGATAATATCATTAAAATTACTAAATTCGCAACGTACATTTAAAATAGATTATGACATCATTTAACTATAAAAAGTGGGATACCATTATTGGATGGGCAATTTTCGCAATCGCTTTAATTACCTATACATTAACTTTAGAACCAACTGTTAGCGCCTGGGATTGTGGAGAATACATTTCTACTTCTGTAAAATTAGAGGTTGGTCATCCGCCAGGAGCACCACTATTTCAAATGCTCGGAGCTTTCTTTGCTATGTTTACAAATGAAGTAACTCAAATTGCCAAAATGGTCAATTTTATGTCAGCATTAGCAAGTGCATTTACCATTCTATTTATGTTTTGGACCATTACAATGTTGGTAAAAAAACTTGTAAAAAATGAAGCAGAAAAAATAACATCTGTTGCTATTGCAATTTTAGGAAGCGGAATTGTAGGCGCATTGGCGTATACTTTTTCTGACAGCTTTTGGTTTTCTGCTGTTGAAGGAGAAGTATATGCAATGTCATCATTTTTAATGGCTCTTTTGTTTTGGTTAGGCCTAAAGTGGGAAACTGAACTTCACACGCCAAGAGGTAATAAATGGTTATTATTAATTAGTTTCGTTGTTGGACTATCTTTCGGTGTTCACATTCTATCCTTACTGGTGATTCCAGCAATTGTAATACTTTATTTCTTTAAAACCTGTCAAAATATCACACTAAAAACAACTGCCTTCGCAACAATTATTGCCGTCTTAATATTAGCATTTGTTTTTAAATTCTTATTTCCATTTACATTGCGCTTTTTCAGCTCATCAGAATTATTTTTTATCAACAGTATTGGATTGCCTTACAACTCTGGAAGTATTATTGCTGGTATTATTTTAATTGCTGCTTTTTATTTCGGAATTCGGTATACTAGGCGTAAAAACCAGGTACATACAAATACTTTAATTCTTGCTGTTCTCTTTATTATGGTTGGATTTTCATCTTGGATTATGTTGCCAATTAGAGCAAACGCAAATACAACTATTAATGAGAACAACCCATCAAGTGCTAGAGAATTATTAGCGTATTATAACAGAGAACAATACGGTGATGCCAATGTTTTTTATGACACTTACTACTCCATTACTTATAACAGAGAGCAAGAATATAAAATTAATGAATACGGAGAAAAAGTTCTTGTTTATAAAAATGACAAACCAAAATACGAGAAGAAAAACGGAAAATACATTATTGTAAATAAGTACAAAAACACAATTCCTGTTTACACTTCTAAACACAAAGGGTTTATTCCTAGAATGGTAGATCCAGAAAGGGCAGAAAATTATAAGTCTATTGTTGGTATTTCTCCAAAATCTAAACGTAGACCTACGTTTATAGAGAATCTAAACTTTATGTTTAGCTATCAGTTTGGTTATATGTACGGACGCTATTTTATGTGGAATTTTGTTGGAAGACAAAACGACGTTCAAGGAAATTTAGATCTTTTTAATGGAAATTGGATTAGCGGAATTGATTTTATTGATGAATTACATATCGGTTCTCAACAAAATTTACCTTCGGACGTAAAAGAAAACAAAGGAAGAAATACTTACTATTTTTTACCGTTACTATTAGGGCTTATCGGACTTTTCTATCAGGTGAAATTTGACAAAAAAAGCACCTTTGTGCTCTTCTTGTTTTTCGCCTTTACCGGTTTCGCCATTATCTTTTATACCAATCCAAAACCTTTTGAACCAAGAGAACGAGATTATGCAGTCGTCGGCTCATTTTATGTTTTTGCTATTTGGATCGGCGTTGGAGTTTTTGCGCTCTATGAATACTTAAAAAGATACGGAAACAAAAAAGTAATTTCTTTAGCAATTACTGGTCTTTCAATTATTGCTGTTCCAACCTTAATGGCTTTTCAAAATTGGGATGATCATGATCGCTCTAACCGTTATACAACACGTTTAAATGCACAAGCGTATTTAGAATCCACCGATCCATATGCAATAATGTTTACTATTGGAGATAATGATACTTTTCCACTTTGGTATATGCAAGAAGTAGAAGGAATTCGAAGAGATTTAAAATTGGTAAACACAAGTCTCTTTGCAACAGATTGGTATATTGATCAAATGAAAAGAGCTACTTATGAAGCACCTCCAATTCCATCGCAACTAACGCATGAAAAATACAAAGTTGGATCTTTAGATGTTGCTTACTATGTTCCGCATCCTCAATTTAAAGATACTGTAATGAGTATCGATAATTTTATGAGATGGATAGAAAGCGACAATCTTGTAACGTATTATATTGATGGTGACACCAAATTAAAAACATATCCTACAGACAGTATTCGCATCCCTGTTAATAAAGAAAATGCTTTAAAAAGCGGAATTGTTGCGGCAAAAGATACTAACAAAATCGTAGATTATATCGACATAAAAATTGATGGGCAAGCGCTAACAAAAAACAGAATTTTGATGCTAGATATTCTTGCAAACAACAAGTGGAAACAACCTATTTATTTTACAGGAGGCGCTAATGACCCTGCAGAATATCTTTGGATGAAAGATTATTTACAATTGGACGGAATGTCGTACAAATTAGTGCCGATACTAACCTCTAATGAAGGCGGAAACATGTTTAGTATGGGCAGAATTGATCCTGAAAAAATGTACGCTAATATTCAGAAATTAGATTGGAAAAACATCAATGATGGAAAGATTTATTTAGATGAGCAAACCAAAAGGAATGCCATTTCTATGCGGAATAATTTATTGCGTTTGGCAGAAGCTTTTATCAATCAGAAAGACTTTGAAAAAGCAGAAGAAATATTGGATTTATCATTAGAAAAAATGCCTATTGATAAATTTGGACATTACAGCATTGCTCTCGGATATCCTGAATCGTATTATGCAATTGGCAAAAAAGAAAAAGCCCGAAAATCTGCCGAATTACTTATTCAAATTTTTCAAGAAAAACTAGTTTGGTACAGCACATTTAGTAGTCGTTATGATAATATCATTGTAGATGAAATTGAGAATGTTTTAGTGATGTACAAAAGAGGCGTATTAGACGGAATTGAAAGAGCGGATCCTGATAAAAAATATATAGAAAAACTACAAACAGACTTTATGAACACAATGAGGTTATTTGAGCATTTAATGCCTGAAGAATAACTTTTGTTATCATGAAATTTTATCTCAATAAGACACCGCGATCTATTCAATCTTTATATAAAAAATTTACGTGGCGTTTTAAAACTGAGAAAAAAGAGTTGTATTTAACTTTTGATGATGGCCCAATTCCCGAAATTACACCTTGGGTATTAAAGCAATTAAAAAAATACCAAGCAAAAGCAACCTTTTTTTGCATTGGGAAAAACATTAAAAATCATCCCGAAATATGTAAACAACTAATTCAGGAAGGACATACAATTGGAAACCACACATACAATCATCTCAACGGATGGAAAAATACGACTCCTAAATATTTAAGCAATATTGAAGAAGCTGAAAATACGATTTCGACACTTTTGAGTTCGTTAAAAAACTCTGACAATTACCCCAAATTATTTCGTCCTCCGTATGGAAAAATCAAAGCATCACAAACAAAAAACTTACAAAAAAAAGGATATACAATTATACTATGGGATGTATTAAGTGCTGATTTCGATACTACAATTAGCAGCGAAACCTGTTTAAAAAACGTATTAAAAAATACAGAAAACGGAAGTATTATCGTTTTTCACGATAGTGAAAAGGCAAAAGAAAAACTGTTTTACGCACTGCCAAAAGTTTTAGAATACTATTCTAAAAAAGGATATACATTTAAAAAAATTACGAGTATATCAAAAAATTAAAATCTCTAAACGTATTGCTGTACCAAACCAATTAAAGTATTGGCATCTTGTTCTCCTGTTTGGCGCCATTTCATTTTGCCATTTTTATAGATCATAAAAGTAGGATTTCCTTTTACACGTAATGTATCTGCAAGGATTTCGTTTTTTTTAATATCTATCTTAATTACTTTTGCTTTGTCACCTAATGCAGCAGCAACATCCTTTAAAGTATCAAGGCTGTTTTCTACATCATCCCAATCAAAATAAAAGTCGATTAAGACCGGTTTTTCTATATTTATAAGTTCTCCAAACTTTGTCATTCTAAACAATTTTTATAGTGCATAAACACTAAAATTTTTAAGTCTATCAATACAAATATAACATTTTTCAATAAACCCATTGATTTTCAGTCTTTTTTGAGTTCAATAACGGTTACTTCTGGCCAAATTCCTATACGTCCAGGAAATGCATGAAAGCCAAAACCGCGATTTACATTTACATATCTACCAAGCTCTTCGTACATTCCTGCCCATTGTTTGTAAACATATTGAGATGGGCTCCAACGAAAAAATCCTGGTATTTCAATACCCATTTGCAATCCGTGAGTATGACCGCTTAATGTTAAATGGTAATGAAAGTCTGCCGATTTCACTTCTAAATCCCAATGACTTGGATCATGTGACATTAGTATTTTAAAATCTTTTTTTTGCACGCCTTCAACTGCTTTTGCTAAATCGCCTGCTTTTTTAAATCCTTTTCCCCAATTTTCAACACCAACCAAGGCAATTTTTTGTCCATTTTTTTCAATATATCGATGTTCATTTAACAGTAAATCAAAGCCTATCTTCGGATGAATTTCTTTTACCTTTTTAAAATTATCTTTTTTATCATCCGGAGTTTCCCAATCTACATAATCTCCATAATCATGGTTTCCAAGTACCGAATATTTACCGTAAGGTGCTTCAAGTTTTCCAAACATTGAAATCCAGTCATCCATTTCATCGGCTTTATTATTAACAATATCACCAGTAAACAAAATCATATCAGATTTCTGCGCATTAATCATATCTACACCATATTGAATTTTCTCAGGATTGGTAAAACTCCCAGAATGAATATCAGAAAACTGAGTAATGGTAAATCCATCAAAAGCAGCTGGTAAATCTTTAAAAGACAATTGATATTTTAAAACTTTATAATTGTATTTTCCCTTTATAATACCATAAATAAATCCTGCAAATGGTATAGCCGCTAATCCAAGAGCTATTTGAGAAATAAATTTTCTTCTTCCTGCAAGCGGTTGTGTTTCTCCATTTGAGAAATATGAAATTAATTTTTGAAACCAGCGAAGTGCATCTTCACCAAACATTACGGCAAGAATTACCACTTTTGGAATTAATGTTGTTAACAATAAACCAACCGCCCATTGAAATTGTTGTGTTTGCCCTGCGCTTCTAGGTGTGGTAAAAAGCACATAAAAAAGATTTAAATAAACTGAGAGTCCGACAAGCAACCATAACCAACGAAAAAGTTTGCTTTTTGTGAATGTTTTTATAGATTGAAAAGCATAAAACTCAACAACAACTATAATAGACAAAACAATAAGTAACGGAATCAACCAACGAGGCATTCTTCAAAATTTAACATTTTTCAAATATAGTTTTAAAACACAGAAACTGTTTTAACATCCTGTTAAAGTTTTGTAGCTTTATCGATTACAAGAAATATTTAGAATGGCAGATAAGAAACGACTTTTTTTACTCGATGCTTTTGCATTAATTTTCAGAGGATATTACGCATTTATCAAAAATCCCAGAATCAATTCGAAAGGCATGGATGTTTCTGCTATTTTGGGTTTTACCAATTCTTTGTTAGACGTCATTAAAAGAGAAAAACCTGATCACATTGCTGTTTGTTTTGATCGTGGTGGAAGTGTGGCTAGAAAAGAAGCTTTTCCTGAATACAAAGCCAACCGTCAAGAAACCCCCGAAGCCATAAGAATAGCGGTGCCATATATTGAAAAAATATTGGAAGCTATGTGCATTCCAGCAATTGTAAAAGAAGGTTTTGAGGCTGATGACATTATTGGTACTTTGGCAAAGAAGGCAGAAAAAGAAGGGTATCAAACTTTTATGGTAACACCAGATAAAGATTTTGCCCAACTTGTTTCAGAAAATATTTTCATGTACAGACCTCGTTTTGGAGGAGGTTATGAAACTTGGGGAATTCCTGAAGTACAAGAAAAATTTGGAGTAGAGAGACCTGAACAAGTCATTGATTATTTAGGAATGATGGGAGATTCTGTAGATAACATTCCCGGATTGCCAGGTGTGGGTGAAAAAACTGCAAAAAAATTTTTAGCTACTTATGGAAGTATGGAAAACCTGCTTGATAATACAGCAGATTTAAAAGGGAAGATGAAAGAAAAAGTTGAAGCCAATAAACAATTGGGAATTTTATCTAAAGAATTGGCTACAATTATGCTAGATGTTCCGGTAGAGTTTCGTGAAGAAGATTTTGAGTTTTCACATCCAAATATGCCTGCTGTTACAGCTCTTTTTACAGAATTAGAATTTAGAAGACTGGCAGAAAATTTAGCAAAAACTTATGCAAATTCTTCATTAGCTGAAACAACAGAATCTTTTGAAACAGCAACAGATAAACAAAAGGGAGATTTAACTACTTTGGGTACACAACCTACAAAACAGAACACTAACGGACAATTTGATTTGTTTTCTGCTCCTGGGACAGGAGAGTTTCCTGCTACTTTAGAAGAATCTAATACTGGTTATAAAATAAATAGCAATACCAATCATTTTTATCAATTGGTAAATACACCTTTATCAAGAAAACTATTACTAAAAAGTTTATTACAGCAAAAAGCGGTATGTTTTAAAACAATCCCAATTGCTATCGGAACAACAGGAATAATAGCCTTAGAAACTGAACTCATCGGAATTGCTTTTTCATGGAATAAAGGCAAAGGATATTATGTTTCATTTCCGCAAAATATAGAAGAGACCTCAAAGATACTTGAAGAGTTTAGGCCTTTTTTTGAACATCAAACAATTGAAAAAATTGGACATAACCTAAAATTCGACATCAAGGTATTGTCTACCTATCAAATATCCGTAAAAGGTTCTTTATTTGATACCATGATTGCACATTATTTGATCAATCCAGATATGCGCCATGGATTGGATGTTTTGGCAGAAACTTATTTAAATTACCAACCGGTTACTCTTATTAAATTGATTGGAAAAAAAGGAAAAAATCAATTATCTATGCGAGATATTGATCTTTCTAAACAAGCTGAATTCGCCGTTGAAGATGCAGATATTACCTTACAATTAAAAGAACACTTTACAACAGAATTAGAAAGTGGTAATCTTACCCAGCTATTTAAAGAAGTAGAATTGCCTTTAGTATCTGTGCTGACGGCTATGGAAATTGAAGGCATTAATTTAAATACAACCTTTTTAAATTCGCTCTCTATAGATTTAGCTAAAGATATAAAGCGCTTAGAAAAAGAGGTGCATAAACAAGCTGGAGAAGAATTTAATTTGGCTTCTCCCAAGCAATTAGGAATTGTATTGTTTGAAAACATGAAATTGGTTGAAAAGCCTAAAAAAACCAAAACTGGGCAATATTCTACCGCAGAAGATGTACTTTCCTATTTGGCGAAAGACCATCTAATAATCAAAGACATTTTAGAGTTTCGTCATTATAAAAAGTTACAAAGCACTTATGTAGATGCCTTGCCAAATGAAGTGAATCCGAAAAGTAAAAGAATTCACACAGTATATGCACAAGCTGTCGCAGCTACTGGTCGATTAAGTTCTAACAATCCAAATTTACAGAACATTCCAATTCGTACTGAAAGAGGAAGACAGGTTCGAAAAGCATTTATTCCAAAAAACGAAAACTATTGTTTATTAGCCGCTGATTATTCTCAAATAGAATTACGGATTATTGCTGCTTTGAGTAATGAAGAAACCATGATTGAAGCGTTTAAAAATGGCGAAGATATTCATGCTTCTACGGCAGCAAATGTTTTTCATGTTCCGATTGATGAAGTAACGCGTGAGCAGCGTAGTAATGCAAAAACAGTAAATTTCGGAATTATTTATGGCGTCTCTGCTTTTGGATTAAGCAACCAAACAGACCTGTCAAGAAAAGAAGCAAAAGCATTGATTGATACGTATTATGAGACCTATCCAAAGTTGAGAAACTACATGGCAAAGCAAGTAGATTTCGCAAGAGATCATGGGTATGTAGAAACGGTTTTAGGCAGAAGACGTTATTTAAAAGATATCAATTCTAGAAATGCAATTGTTCGAAGTGCAGCAGAACGAAATGCTGTAAATGCTCCGATTCAAGGAAGCGCAGCAGATATTATTAAATTGGCAATGATTGCAATTCATAAACGTTTTGAACAAGAAAATTTTAAATCTAAGATGCTCTTACAAGTTCATGATGAACTTGTTTTTGATGCGCATAAAGACGAGTTAGAAATTATCAAACCAATTATCAAACAAGAAATGGAAAATGCCTATCAATTGACTGTTCCTTTAGATGTAGAAATGGGTATTGGAGAAAATTGGTTAGAGGCGCATTAATTATCAAAAACTAACCCTTATATTTTACTGGTAGGTGAACCACCTTTTTGGTTTCAAAAAAATCTTCTTTAAAAAAGTCAGATAAATCATACACCGTTGCCTTTGGAAAATTCTGTAATTCTTCGGTTAAATCTCCTCCTTTTAAATAGAGAATCCCGTTTTTAAGTGGATGTCGATGCTTTTTATGCACCTTATTTTTTACCCAACGATTAAATGTTTCCATGTGTGCAACCGCTCTGCTTACAATAAAATCATAAGTGTCTTTTATTTCTTCTACTCTACAATTAGATGATTTTACGTTTTTCAAACCCAAGCCTTGTACTACTTCGTGTACTACTTTAATCTTTTTCCCTATACTATCAACCAAATGAAATTGGGTTTCAGGAAATAAAATAGCCAATGGAATTCCTGGAAAACCACCGCCTGTACCAACATCCATTATTTTGGCGCCAGGCTTAAACTCCATTACCTTAGCAATTGCCAAAGAATGTAGTACATGACGCAAGTACAATTCGTCAATATCTTTACGAGAAACCACATTGATTCTTAGGTTCCAGTCTTTGTACAATTCTTGTAATTTTTCAAATTGTGAAATTTGTTCTTCCGTTAAATTCGGAAAATATTTTAGTATGATTTCCATAGGTATCTTATAAAAAACAAAAATAGTCTTTTGTTGTGAAACAATTCTAATTAAAAATTAACGTTTATCATCAATAGGTGTATCAAAAAGCATACTTTTGTAACATAACTCACACTACGCATGAAGACCATTAATTTTTCTAGAATTGACAAAGCCAAGTTTTTCAAAACCTTAAATAAACGTGTTAATACGTACTTTAAAGAAAATAATATTAAACGAACTGGCAATTGGAAATTGTACACAAAAGCAATTCTTATGTTTTCTTTATTCTTGGTTCCTTTTATTTTAATATTAACCGTTACAATGCCACAATGGTTAATGATAGTGTTAACCGCAATTATTGGTATTGGAATGGCTGGCGTTGGAATGAATGTAATGCACGACAGCAATCACGATTCTTTTTCGAGTAAAAACTGGGTTAATAAATTAATGGGAAGTAGCATTTATATTCTTGCCGGAAATGTGTACAATTGGAAAGTACAACACAACGTTTTACACCATACTTTTACCAACGTTAAAGACCATGATGAAGATATTGATGCTGGGAGAATTATACGCTTTTCTCAACATGCAAAATGGCTTCCTATTCATAAGTTTCAAAAATATTATTCTGTTTTTCTTTACGGATTGATGACTATAAATTGGGCAATTACTACAGATGTAAAGCAAATGCATCGTTATTTGAAACGCAAATTATCTTACGGAAAATTTCCGAACCCAACAACAGAATGGACCAAGTTAATTATTTCAAAAATTGTGTATTATGCACTTTGGATTGTATTACCTCTTCTAGTTTTAGATATTGCTTGGTGGAAAATACTTATTGGTTTTTTTGTGATGCATTATACTGCAGGAATCATTTTAAGTTTGGTCTTTCAGTTGGCTCACGTAGTTCCAAACACAAAAATGCCTCAGCCAGATAAAAATGGGAATTTAGAGCATACTTGGGCGGTTCATCAATTATATACCACTTCTAATTTTGCACCGAGTAATTGGATTGTAAATTTTTATACTGGTGGATTAAACCATCAAGTTGAACATCATATTTTTCCACATATTTCTCATGTCCATTATAAAAAATTAGCGAAAATCGTTAAAGAAACTACTGCTGAATTTAATTTGCCATATAATGAATATCGTACGATGACGAAAGCAATTGTAGAACACTTCAAACAACTTTCATTATTAGGAAAAAAGCCTCAAATTGCATAAAATTTATTAAATAACATACCATGTCACATCCACTATCTGACAGAATAAACAGCCTTCCTGTTTCTCAAACATTAGCAATGGCTGCTAAGGCAAGAGAATTGAAATCCAAAGGAAAAGATATTATTAGTTTAAGTTTAGGAGAACCTGATTTTAATACTCCTGATTTTATTAAAAATGCGGCAATAGAAGCCATCAATCAAGATTATAATTCTTACACACCTGTTGATGGGTACGTCGCTTTAAAAGAAGCTATTTGCACCAAATTTAAACGCGATAATAATTTAGACTATCAACCAAATCAAATAGTAGTATCTACTGGCGCAAAACAATCTATTGCCAATGTTGCGCAGGTACTATTAAACCCTGGAGACGAAGTGCTCTTACCAGCTCCATATTGGGTAAGCTATTCTGCTATTGCCATTTTATGTGAGGCTACTTTTGTTGAAATTCCGTCTAGTATTGATACTGATTTCAAAATTACACCGGCACAATTAGAAGCGGCAATTACGCCAAAAACAAAGATGATTTTCTTTAACTCTCCTAACAATCCAAGCGGTACAATTTATAGTGAAGAAGAATACAGAGACTTGGCAAAAGTATTGGAAAAACATCCGCAAATTTATATCCTTTCGGATGAAATTTATGAACACATCCGTTACGGAGAAAAGACCACTTTTAGCTTTGCGTCTATTGACAATATGTATAACCGAACAATTACCGTTAATGGGCTGGCAAAAGCATTTGCAATGACAGGCTGGAGGGTTGGTTATATTGGTGCGCCACAATGGATTGCAAAAGCCTGTACAAAAATGCAAGGACAAATTACTTCTGGAACAAATTGTATTGCACAAAGAGCAGCAATTACTGCAGTGTTAGCGCCTGTTTCTAAGGTTCAGTACATGGTAGATGAATTTAAAACTCGTAGAGATATGGTTTTGGATTTGTTAGGAGAAATTAACGGATTTAAACTAAATATTCCTGAAGGAGCTTTTTATGTGTTTCCTGATATTTCTGCATTTTTCGGAAAAACCATAAAAGGAAAAACCATAAATTCTGCTAGTGATTTTTCTATGCTACTCTTAGAAGAAGCAAATGTAGCAACGGTTACAGGTGAAGCTTTTGGCGCACCAAATTGTATTCGATTATCTTATGCAGCTTCTAAAGAACAATTAAGAGTGGCTGTTCAAAGAATTAAAAAAGTGTTAAGCTAAAAGAATTGTGCTTTAAAGAAAGTTTGATAGAAAAACTTGAGCATTTGTATAAAAAATATAAAAACCTCATGATGAATAATACTATGAGGTTTGTTTTTTAGAATATAATAAGAAGAATCAAAATTGTAAATATTAAAACTTTTAAAACAGCTCCTGTTGTACAACAAAGTCTATCGTGATTCTTTCTTGCTTTTGATTTTAAGATAAATAGAGATCGTTTTTTTAAGTGACTAAAACTATATGCTGTTTCTTCTTTATACACCGAATTTAACAAGCCTTTTTGAAAGTATTTTGTACTTGGTTTTGAGAATGATATTTCCATAATTTTTATGTATTGGTTATATAAAAGAGACGTCTATTAAAAACAAATGTTACAGCACTATACGAGTAACCTGTTTTTTCAATAACTATCAAAAAAGCTAATTTTACCAATAAACACAGATGATTGAAAAATAGTTTTTACAAAAAATAAGACTGTTTTTTAAGAAGTATTTAACAATTTTAGCAACTAAAAACTAACAGAAAAATCAAAATACATCTTCTAACAAGGGTTCTAATTTTAACTTTTTTAAATAGAGTGCTTTTTTATTATAATCTATAATTGCTTTTCCTTTTTCTAAAATATCTGCACCAATAATTCCGTGAACTTTTTTTGCATTGTGCTGTGTTAAGGCAGTATTTACATGAATTAAATCGAACAACACTAAGCTGCAATCATCACTAAGCCATTTTCCTATTTTCACACTATTGTTTTCTGCCTTTTGCGTTTCCATATCTGTTGCTCCTGCACCAGCAGCTTTTGCTTCTGATTCTTCTGCAATCAAATAAAAATGAGCAATTAAATCTACTCCAACACAAGAGTTGGAAGCGCCAGTATCTAAAATAAATCGCCCTTTTACCCCATTGATTGTTGCTTTTAATTCTAAATGATTGGTCACTGTCATTTGCAATTTTATTTTGATGTAGTTCTTTTTTCTCAATACCTTTTTTAGACTTGTCATTTAGCTGTATTTTTGTTTTGCTAAAATACAGTTTTAATGATTACAGATACACATACCCATTTATATTCAGCGCAATTTGATGAAGACCGAGCAATGATGATGCAACGTGCTTTAGATGCTGGTATTTCACGATTTTTCATTCCTGCAATTGATAGTTCATATTCAGAACGAATGTTTGATTTAGAAAAAACATATCCAAAGAATATTTTTCTGATGATGGGATTGCATCCAACTTCTGTAAAAGAAAATTATAAAGAAGAATTGGCGCATGTAAAAGAATGGATAAATAAACGTCGTTTTTATGCGATTGGAGAAATTGGAATTGACTTGTATTGGGATAAGACTTTTTTAAAGCAACAACAAGAAGTCTTTAGAGCACAAATTAGGTGGGCTAAAGAAAAGCAATTGCCAATCGTTATTCATTGTCGTGATGCTTTTGATGAAATATTTGAAGTGTTAGAATCTGAAAAAGGAGAAGATTTATTCGGCATTTTTCACTGTTTTACAGGAACTTTAGAACAGGCAAAAAAAGCCATTTCTTATAATATGAAACTCGGAATTGGAGGTGTTGCTACTTTTAAAAATGGCAAGATAGATCAATTTTTAAATCAAATAGATATCAACCATATTGTCTTAGAAACTGACGCTCCTTATTTAGCTCCGACTCCTTATAGAGGAAAGCGAAACGAAAGTTCTTATATTACTCAAGTAATTGAAAAACTCGTTACTATTTACGGATTTACTTTTCAAGAAATTGCAGAAATCACTACTCAAAACTCAAAAACTGTTTTTGGAATCTAATCAAACAATATATTATAAAACGCCTATTGGTACTGCAAAAATTGTAGGTAATATAAATGGGATTCAGTCTATTTCTGTTTTAGACGAAGGCCCTTCTATAGAATTAAAAACGACCATAATTCCTAATTACTTACAAGAGTGTGTAACGCAATTAGAAGAATATTTTAATGGAAAACGAACTGAGTTTAACTTAAAATTAAACCCTAAAGGAACCGATTTTCAACAACGAGTTTGGAAAGAATTACAAACCATACCTTTTTCAAAAATCAGCACCTATTTAGAGCAATCTAAAATGTTAGGAAATGTAAAAGCCATTAGAGCTGTAGCATCTGCAAACGGGAAAAACCCAATTTGGATTGTAATTCCTTGTCACAGAGTTATAGGTTCTGATGGTTCTTTAACAGGATATGCAGGAGGAATTTGGAGAAAGAAATGGTTATTAGCACATGAAAATCCGGTAAAACAACAGGCGCTTTTTTAAACTAATTTAGAAATTTATTCGTTTCAATTTTATGGTAAAGAAAAGGCTGCTTCTTTTATGTTTTTTTATTGGCTTTTTTGCACATGCTCAAATCACATCCAAAGATTTTCGTTCAAAAAAATACACCCTAACAAAAGATACTATTTATCTAGATGCAGTTAGTATCAATTCACAAAAATTTAAAGTCTTTGATGCTAGAAATAATAGAATTAATCCTACCGAATATCAAATTTATTTTAGCAAGGCGTTGCTCATCATCAACTCAAAAAAATATACAAAAATTAGAGTTGACTATTTTTTATTTCCTGATTTTCTTACCAAATCTTACAGCGATTTTGATCCACAAATTATTGTTCCAAACATCAGTAATACAAAAAAATTATACAGCTTAACAAGTAACAAAAGCATTTCTAAAATTAATGTATTTGAAGGTTTAAATACACAAGGAAATATTACACGCGGTGTTACAATTGGCAATAATCAAAATTCGGTTGTCAATGCTACATTAGATTTAAATATCTCTGGGAAATTATCAAAAGACGTGGCTATTAGAGCGCATATTTTTGACACAAATATTCCATTACAAGACAATGGTTATTCTCAAAATATTACTGATTTTGACCGTATTTTTATAGAGCTGACTAGTAAAAAATGGCGTGTGAAAGCTGGAGACTTGGACTTAAAGAATACTGAAAGTTTTTTTTCTCCGTTCACAAAAAAAGTGTCTGGATTGGAGGTTGAAGCTGCTATAAACAATAAGACATCAGTGTTAGCTTCTGGCGCTATAGTTAGAGGCAAGTTTGCTTCTTTTAAGTTTATTGGAAAAGAAGGGAATCAAGGGCCTTATAGAATTTTTGGACCAAATCAAGGAACATATGTCATCATTATCAGCGGGAGTGACATTCTTTATCTAAACGGAATTGCATTAGAACGTGGAGAAGATAAAGACTATGTTATTGATTACAATACCGCAGAAATTCAATTCAATACTACTTTTCCAATTTCTAGTGATATGAGGTTTAACATTGACTATCAGTATTCCGAAAGAAACTATACTCGCTTTGTAACCTATGAAAAAGCCAATTATACTGAAGAAAAATTTAATATAAATGGGTTTTTCTACAACGAAAATGATGCAAAAAACCAACCTCTTCAACAAACATTAACAGATGCACAAAAACAAATTTTAGCTAACGCCGGAAATGATATTTCTAAAATGGTAAGTCAAAGCGCTTATAAAGACACTTATTCAGATAGTAAAATTTTGTATAAAAAAACGATTGTTGGCGCTATAGAAACATTTGAACATTCTACCCTTTCAACGGATGAATTATACGCAGTTACTTTTACTTTTGTTGGCGTTAAAAAAGGTGATTACATCCTCAACAAAAGTACGGCAATTGGAAATGTTTTTGCATTTGTTGGCACAAATTTAGGAAGTTATAACCCTATAATTCGTTTAAATGCTCCTTCAAAATCTCAGGTTGCTGTTATAAACACAAAGTACACTCCGAATAAAAAAACAAGTCTTTTTGCTGAAATTGCTTTAAGTAATAACGACTTAAATTTGTTTTCATCTTTAGATGATAAAAAAAACAAAGGCATGGCTTCAAAACTAAATTGGAAGCACCTTTTTATCGATAAAAAATGGAAGTTTTTAACAGACTTAAACTATGAATTTGTACATCAAAATTTTAGAACATTGCAACGTTTTCAACCAGTAGAGTTTGAAAGAAACTGGAATTTAGTTAACCCAAATGGTAATAGACAATTAATTAATTTAAATCTTCTTTTAGAAAAAGATAAAAATAATTTTACCAAATATAGCTTTAACTACTTAGAATATTCAGAAAACTATACAGGTATCAAACATGGTTTTCAAAATAAAATCAAAACTAAAAATACGCAATTTTTTATTGATGGTAGCTTATTAAACAGTACATCATTAATAGAAAAAAACACTTTTTTTAGATTTAAAGCAACCTCAGAACATTCTTTTACAAAAAAATGGATTGGTAGTTTTTTTAATCTCGAAACAAATAAAAGAGAGCAAAAAAACACCGCTACCTTAACCAATTTAAGTCATCGATTTAAAGAAGTTGAAACCTATATTGGTTTTGGAGATAGCACTAAGGTTTTTGCTAAAATAGGATTTAATTTTAGAGAAAATGACAGTATTAAAAATGGTGTTTTTACACGAACAAACAACAGAAAAACATTCTACATAAACAGTAAATTAATTCAAAACAAAAGTAGTAACCTATCTGTGTATGCAAATTATAGAACTACAAAAAATACTTTTTCAAAAAACGAGCAATCTCTAAATTCTAAAATTGTTTACAATCAGAAATTATTCAAAAGATTTGTCCATTTTAATACTGTCTATGAAACCTCTTCAGGGAATATTCCCCGTCAAGAATACATCTACATTAAGACAGAACCTGGTCAAGGGCTTTACACTTGGATTGATTTTAACAACAACGGAATTAAAGAATTTAACGAATTTGAAATTGCAAAATTCAAAGACCAAGCAGAGTATCTTCGTGTGGCATTACCTAACATTAATTTTATTAATACACAACGTGCAAAATGGGTGCAATCTGTGGTGTTAGACCCCACAAAATGGGTGATTAAAACCGGAATCAAAAAAGTGATTTCTCATTTTTACAATCAAACGTATTTTTTGATTGATAACGAGCAGAAAAGACTAGAAAGTACGTTTAATTTAAACCCTTTCTCAATTAATGAAAACACATTATTGGGGTTAAATTTTAGTCTTAGAAATAGTTTTTTTATAAATAGAAATTTACAAAATTATAGCTTTATTTATACCTACGGAAAATCTAAAAATAAACAATTATACAGTATCGGAAATCAAGAAATTAACACCTTTTTACATCAATTAGAAGTCCAACATAAACTAAATACATTTTGGCTTTTTGATTTTAAATCTAGCTACTTTGAAAACAAGTTAGAAACCGAAAACTTTGTCAATAAAAATTGGCAACTCAATGAAACGGATGCACTGTCAAAATTCACATTTTTATACCACAAAGATCATCGGTTTTCAGTTTTTTATCATTTTAAGAACAAAAGAAATCAGTTATTAGATTTTGAAAAATTACAACAACAAAATTTAGGAGTTTCTTATTTTTATATCAAAAAAAACAAGTCACAAATTAATACAGAAATTAATTTGTTTTTAAATGATTTTAAAGGCAATCAAAATAGTCCTGTAGGTTATCAAATGTTAGAAGGACTACAAGCGGGTAAAAATTATACTTGGAGTTTATTGTACTTGCAAAAACTAAATTCTTTTTTAAATATTAACTTTAGTTATTTGGGTAGAAAAAGCGAAAATTCAAATACAATTCATACAGGATCTATTCAGTTAAGAGCAAATTTTTAATCCTAGTACAGAGAAAACGATTGATAAATGAGAATCTTTTCTTTAACTTGGTTTTAAAGAGAATACTTTTAAAAAAAAATTATAAATTTGGAAAATTATATAATTGTATGCTTAAAAATACGTTCTACTAAAAACAATTTGATTCTTTAAAAAAAAACCATGAAAAAATTACTAATCGCTATTACTCTTTTAATAAGCTCTCTAACTCAAGCTCAACAAGAAATAAAACTCGATATATTTGACGCTTTAGCATTAAAAACTGTAGAAGTTTCTTATGAACGCTATTTAGACGATCAATCTTCTGTAGGTATTTCTGTATTACTGAATTTTGAAAAAAATAGTGCTGATTTTAGATACAATGAAAAGCGTGTGTTTACGCCCTATTTTAGACACTATTTTACTACGGATAGCCAATGGAATTTCTTTGGTGAAGGTTTTTTTAGTTTAAACTACGGAGAAGCAGAAATCAATAGCGGCTCTAATATCTATGAAGATTATACAGACGGCGCTTTGGGTGTTGCTGTTGGTACAAAATACATTGCCGATCAAGGATTAATTATTGGTATTTATGGAGGTATTGGACGTAATTTATTTAGTAACAACTCACCTATTATCGTACCACGAATTGGGGTTAATGTTGGGTATCGGTTTTAACACATAAATCTCGCTAAAAAAGGGCGTAACACAACGTTGCATTTCATAACTATCAATAGAAACCTTTCGTTTGATTTATATATCAAATGATTATATTTGTATAATGAATCCAGAAAAAGCAGCGCCTTTTATACATTTTATTAACAGATACGTTTCTTTGACAGAAGAAGAAGAAGCAGTGATCCTTTCTAAAGTTTCCTATCGAAAATACTTAAAAGGTCAGTATGTAGTTCAACAAGGAGACGTCTGTAAACAAAGTGGTTTTATTATTGCAGGATGTACAAGAACATTTTACGCAGATGATGAAGGACAAGAACATAATGTTATGTTTTCTTTTGAGAATTGGTGGGCATCAGAAATAGGTAGTTTTGTGAGTCAAACCCCATCAAACTATAATGTACATTGTATTGAAAATACCGAGCTTATTCAATTATCTTATGAGCATCAAGAAATACTCTTTAAAAGAATCCCTAAACTAGAACGCTTTTTTAGATTGGTGTTAGAAACTGCATTTGTTGCTTCACAAAAACGAATTGTAGAAAGCTTTAGCCTCTCTGCTAAAGAAAAATACTTGCATTTTAAAGCAACTCACCACAAAATGGAACAACGAATTCCACAATATATGGTCGCTTCATACCTTGGTATCACCAAAGAATTTTTAAGCAAAATTAAAAGCCAACTTCTTCTAAACCAATAAATAGTAATCTAGTTTAACATCGTTAGATAATCTATCTTATTTTCTTTTTCAATTTAATTTTTGAATTTTGTAACAAGTAATTTATTAAAAAAACAGAAGTCAAGTAAAATATGACAGAACTAATATTAAAAAAAAGAAACGGCGAAGCGTTAAGCAAAAAAGAACTTGCAATACTTATTGATGGGTTTACTTCTGATAGCATTCCTGATTACCAAATGGCGGCATTTTTAATGGCGGTATTTTTTAACGGAATGACAAACACTGAAACTGCAAACTTAACCGATACGATGATGCGCTCTGGAGAGTTGATAGATCTTTCAGAAATAAAAGGAATTAAAGTAGACAAACACAGTACTGGTGGTGTTGGTGATAAAACAACACTCGTGCTTGCTCCTTTAGTTGCAGCTGCAGGTGTGCCTGTTGCAAAAATGTCTGGAAGAGGACTCGGGCATACTGGAGGCACATTAGATAAACTAGAGTCTATCAAAGGCTTAACTATAGATCTTTCCAAAGAAGAATTTATTACTCAAATAAAAAAACACAACATTGCTGTTTGTGGTCAAAATACCAATCTAGTTCCCGCGGATAAAAAATTATACGCGTTGAGAGATGTTACTGGAACTGTAGATCATATCTCTCTCATTTCTTCAAGTATTATGAGCAAAAAATTAGCCTGTGGTGCTGATGCTATTGTTATTGATATTAAAGTTGGGCATGGTGCTTTTATGAAAACACTGAAAGACGCAGAAGAATTGGCAAAAACGATGATTGGAATAGGTCAAAAAATGAATCGAAAAGTAACTGCTGTGATTACTTCTATGCGAGAGCCTCTTGGTTGCACTATCGGAAATTCTCTAGAAATAAAAGAAGCTATTGACACCTTAAAAGGAAATGGTCCAAAAGACTTAACCGATCTTTGTTTAGAATTAGGAAGTCATATGTTGGTACTCGGAGAAGTAGCAAAAAATCAAAAAGAAGCTATAGAAATACTTAAAAACCTCATCGATTCTGGGGCTGCTTTTGACAAATTCAAAGAATTGGTAGTAGCCCAAAGTGGAGATGTACAAATGATTGAAAACCCAAATTTGTTACCAAACGCACAATTTTCAGAAACGTATAACAGTAGTTTTGAAGGATATATTAGCGATTTAAATGCATTAGACATCGGCTTAGCTTCTTTAAAATTAGGCGCTGGAAGAGAAACCAAAGAAAGTATTATTGACCATGGAGCTGGAATTGTCCTTAAAAAGAAAATTGGAGATTTTGTTAAAAAAGATGAAGTTTTAGCTACATTATATTCAAATAATCCTGCTAACTTTACAAAAGCTAGAGAATATATGAACTTGGCCTATGAAATGAGTCAAGAGAAACCTGTGAAAAATCCATTAATTCTAAAAATAGTACATTAAGCACTATATTACAATTATGAACGTAAATATTATAAAATCTAAGAATAAATCTCAAGAAACGCATCCACGTAACGAAGGAATTCCATTTGATGCTAGTCTCTTTGAGGAATTGAATGTAAATAGAAGTGCTGTAGAAAGAAGAGCGGCAACATTAAGCGGCCGAAGATCTGTAAAGAAAGAATGGCAAGCAGCTTGGCTTTTAAAAGCCTTAAGCTGTATCGACTTAACAACACTTTCTGGTGATGATACTCAAGGCAATGTTTTAAGGCTTTGCGCCAAAGCTAAATCACCCGTACGGCTAGATATCTTGGAAGCACTCGAAATGAAAAATGAAAACATTCATGTTGCAGCTGTATGTGTGTATCATAATTTAATTAAAGATGCGGTTCTCGGATTAAAAGGAAGTTCAATTCCGATTGCTGCTGTTTCTACCGGATTCCCTGCAGGAAATATTCCATTAAAAGAAAAAATTAGACAAATTGAAATCTCAGTAGCAGCCGGAGCTAAAGAAATTGATATAGTTGTGAGTAGAAACTTGGTTTTAAATTCTGATTGGAAAGGCTTGTATAAAGAAGTAGCTGCCTGTAGAAAAGCTTGTGGAGATGCACATATGAAAACCATTTTAGCTACTGGAGAAATTCCAACATATACCAAGGTAGCCAAAGCTAGTTGGGTAAGTATGATGGCAGGCTCAGATTTTATTAAAACTAGTACTGGAAAAGAACCTGTAAATGCAACACTTCCTGTAAGTTTGGTGATGATAAGAACCATTCGAGAATATCATGAGTTAACAGGTTTTAAAGTAGGTTTCAAACCTGCAGGAGGAATTAGCAAAGCAAAACAAGCCGTTAATTGGTTAATTCTCATTAAAGAAGAATTAGGAAACGATTGGTTAAACTCAGAATTATTTAGATTTGGAGCCAGTAGTTTATTAGGAGATATTGAACGACAATTAGAACACTATGTTACTGGAAGATACTCTGCTTCATTCAGACATCCAATGGCATAATTTATAATACAAGACAAATGAAAATTAAAGATATATACGAAAACATGAGCTATGGACCTGCTCCTGAAGACGCAAGTGAAGCGATTCAATTTTTAGAAAACCACAAAAGGTCTTTTAAATTATTTATTGATGGAAAATGGGTTGCCCCAACCTCTAAAGAATATTTTGATAGTATCAATCCATCAACAAAAGAAAAATTAGCAGTAATTTCTGAAGCCAATGAAAAAGATGTAAACAAAGCTGTTGCTGCGGCTACAAAAGCCTTGCCAAAATGGGTAGCTATTGGATCTCATCAACGTGCAAAATATTTATATGCATTGGCTAGACAAATTCAGAAGCACTCGCGATTATTTGCTGTATTAGAATCTTTAGACAACGGGAAACCAATCCGTGAAACAAGAGATATTGACATTCCAATTGTAGCTCGACATTTTTACCACCACGCAGGTTGGGCACAATTGCAAGATACTGAATTAAAAGAATACAAAGAAGTTGGAGTTATCGGTCAGATTATTCCTTGGAATTTTCCTTTGATGATGTTATCATGGAAAATTGCACCAGCCATTGCCATGGGAAACACGATTGTGTTAAAACCTGCTGAAGCAACTTCATTGACGGCATTACTATTTGCAGAAATTTGCGAACAAATTGGATTGCCAAATGGTGTTGTAAACATTATAACTGGTCATGGAACAACGGGTGCTGCATTGGTAGAACATAAAGATGTGCATAAGATAGCCTTTACCGGATCTACAGATGTTGGAAAAATCATCAGAAGAGCAACTGCTGGAACAGGAAAAAAACTTTCTCTTGAGTTGGGCGGTAAATCACCATTTATTGTTTTTGAAGATGCAGATTTAGACAGCGTTGTTGAAGGGATTGTAGATGCTATTTGGTTTAATCAAGGTCAAGTTTGTTGTGCAGGCTCAAGATTATTGGTACAAGAAAGCATTGCTGATAAGCTGTACAAAAAAATTAAAGCTAGAATGGAAACTTTGAGAATTGGAAATGCATTAGATAAAAGTATTGATATTGGAGCCGTTGTAGATAAAGGTCAATTGAAAACCATTTCAGATTTGGTACAATTAGGAGTTGATGAAGGAAGTACGCTTTGCCAACCTTCTTGGTCTTGTCCGAGTGATGGATATTATTATCCTCCTACAATGTTTACAGATGTTTCTCCTTCCTCAACCATTGCTCAAGAAGAAATATTTGGCCCTGTGTTGGTTGCTATGAGCTTTAGAACTCACAAAGAGGCTATTAAGTTGGCAAACAATACTAGGTATGGATTGGCGTGTAGTATTTGGACTGAAAACATCAATCTAGCCTTAGACGTTGCCCCACAAATAAAAGCAGGAGTTGCTTGGATTAATTGTACAAATGTATTTGATGCAGCAGCAGGATTTGGAGGTTATCGAGAATCGGGGTTTGGTAGAGAAGGTGGAAAAGAAGGGCTAATGGAATATCTTAACCCTAAAATTAATGATGCTTTTTCTGAATCACCATCAAAAATAATTATTGACAATACTATCATTACCAATACATCCAAAGGAATAGATAGAACTACCAAAATGTATATTGGTGGTAAACAAGTAAGGCCTGACGGTGGTTATAGCACTATAATAAAAAACCTCAAAGGTAATTATGTCGGTGAAGTTTCTAAAGGGAACAGAAAAGATATAAGAAATGCTGTTGAAGCTGCCCATTCCAATAATAAATGGTCAACAATGACAGGTCACGCAAGAGCTCAAGTACTGTATTATATTGCTGAAAATTTAGATATTAGAAAAGCAGAGTTTGCAAATAGAATTGTGCAAATGACTAGCCAACACTTAGCTGATGCTTTGCAAGAAGTTGAACTATCTATTAAGCGTCTTTATACGTATGCGGCATTGGCAGATAAATATGATGGAAACGTACATCATACCATTCACAGAAATGTAACCTTGGCAATGCCAGAATCTTTAGGGGTTATGGGAATTGTTTGTCCGGACGAAGCACCATTATTGGGATTCATTTCTACTGTAATCCCAGCTATTACTATGGGGAATAATGTTGTTGTAATTCCTTCTGAAAGAATGCCGTTTTCCGCAACTGATTTTTATCAAATTTTAGAAACTTCTGATGTCCCAGCTGAAACTGTAAATATTGTTACTGGATCAAAAGATAGTCTTGCTCAAGTATTAGCAAAACATGATGATATAGATGCTATTTGGTACTTTGGTTCAAAAGAAGGGTGTACACAAATGGAGTTGTTATCAGCAGACAATATGAAACAAACTTGGGTGAATTATGGCAAGTACAGAAACTGGTCAGACAGCGCACAAGGAGAAGGAAAAGTGTTTTTAAAACACGCTAGTCAAATTAAGAACATTTGGATTCCGTATGGAGCCTAACAATTGATAATTTTTAATAAAAAAAGATGAGTAGTTTACATTTAGAAGCAAAAATTGGAGATATTGCAGAAACCGTTTTATTACCAGGAGATCCTTTAAGAGCAAAATTTGTTGCTGAAAATTTTCTTGACAATGCTGTTTGTTATAATAACGTGAGAGGAATGTTAGGTTTTACAGGAACTTATAAAGGGAATCGAGTATCTATTCAAGGAACAGGAATGGGTATGGGAAGCACCTCTATTTATGTCAATGAATTAGCAAGTACGTATCAAGTAAAAAACATGATTCGCGTAGGAACTTGTGGTGCAATTCAAGAGAATATGAAACTCGGACAAGTATTATTAGCCATGAGTGCATCGGGAGATTCTGATGCAAATAGAAATCTTTTTGGCGGAATGCATTATGCTGCAACAGCAGATTTTAATTTATTAAAAAAAGCACACCAAATAGCAGAAGAATTAAATATCAATACCTATCAAGGATCTGTTTTTAGCACCAATACTTTTTATGATGACAATCCAAATCGTTGGGATGTGTGGCAAAAACATGGTATTCTTGGTGTAGAAATGGAAACTCAAATACTGTTTACTTTGGCAAAAAAGTTAGGAGTAAAAGCACTTTCTATACTTACCGTTAGTGACAATATCATTACTAATGAAGCAACTAGTGCGTTAGAAAGAGAACAGTCTTTTAATGATATGATGAAAATAGCTTTAGAACTGGCATAAATGATTTTGGCAATGAAAATGTAAAAAGCTACATTTTCTGCAACCAAGATTTTGCATTGACTTCTTGATCAATAATATTTTTTAACTCAGAAATTTGAACACGTTGCTGCTCCATAGTATCTCTATGACGAATCGTAACCATCTTATCTGTTAGAGTTTCGTGATCAACTGTAATACAAAATGGTGTTCCGTTAGCATCTTGTCTTCTATAACGGCGACCAACTGCATCTTTTTCATCGTACGTCACATTGAAATCCCATTTCAGTTCCTCTGCAATTGCACGAGCAACTTCTGGCAAACCATCCTTTTTTATCAAAGGTAAAATAGCGGCTTTTACAGGTGCTAAGACTGCCGGCAATTTTAATATTGTTCTCGTAGTGCCATTTTCTAGCGTTTCTTCTTGCAAAGAATTTGAAAATACGGCTAAAAACATTCTGTCTAAACCAATAGAGGTTTCTACCACATAGGGTACATAGTTTTTATTTTCTTCGTGGTCAAAATACTGTAATTTTTTTCCCGAAAATTCTTCATGAGCTTTTAAATCGAAATCGGTACGTGAATGAATTCCTTCCAATTCTTTAAATCCAAAAGGAAATTTAAATTCAATATCTGTAGCTGCATCAGCATAATGGGCTAATTTTTCATGATCGTGAAAACGATAGTTTTCTACACCTAACCCTAAAGAAAGATGCCATTTTAATCGTGTTTCTTTCCACGTATCGTACCATTTCTTTTGAGTTCCTGGTTTTACAAAAAATTGCATTTCCATTTGCTCAAACTCACGCATTCTAAAAATAAATTGACGTGCAACAATTTCATTACGAAATGCTTTTCCTGTTTGTGCAATTCCAAACGGAATTTTCATACGCCCAGTTTTTTGCACATTTGAAAAGTTAACAAAAATTCCTTGTGCTGTTTCTGGCCGTAAATATAAATCCATCGCACTATCTGCAGATGCTCCTAGCTTTGTTCCAAACATTAAATTGAACTGTTTTACTTCAGTCCAATTTTTAGAACCTGTTAAAGGATCTGCTATTGCCAATTCTTCAATTAACGCTTTTACATCAGCTAAATCTTCTTTTTCTAGAGAAGCACCCATTCTAGACAAAATAGCAGTGATTTTTTCTTGATACCCTTTAACGCGTCCGTTGGTTGCTAAAAATTCTTTTTTATTAAAAGTCTCTCCAAAACGTTTGGCAGCTTTGGCAACTTCTTTATCAATTTTCCCTTCAATTTTTAAGCAATAATCTTCAATTAAAACATCTGCTCTATAACGTTTTTTAGAATCTTTATTATCAATTAACGGGTCATTAAAAGCATCTACATGTCCAGAAGCTTTCCAAGTAGTTGGATGCATTAAAATTGCAGCATCAATTCCTACAATATTTTCATGCATTTGCACCATAGCTTTCCACCAATATTCTCTAATATTTTTCTTTAATTCTACGCCGTTTTGAGCATAATCATATACTGCGCTTAATCCGTCATAAATTTCACTTGACTGAAATACATATCCATACTCCTTTGCGTGCGACAGTACTTTTTTAAATTGATCTTCTTGTTTTCCCATAATCAGGGCAAAGATACATCAATCTAAAAATTTATCAAGAAAAAATACTGCATTCTTACAAAACTGCATTAGTATGATTTTTTGTACCTTACTGATAAAAATGCTCTCTAAAAATGACTCTAATCAACGATTTCTTTCAGCTCTTTTTTCCTAAATTGTGCGTAACCTGTTCTTCTTCATTATTACAATCTGAAGAAATAATTTGTACACATTGTAGGCACGATTTACCGATTATTACATATCAAGATTTTAGAACAAATAAAATTGCCAATTCTTTTGCTGGAAGAATTCCGATAGAAATGGCGAGTTCTTTTTTGTTTTATCGAAGAACAGGAAAAACGAAAGAACTCATTCACAGTTTAAAGTATAAAGGAAATCAAAAAGTAGGTGAGTTTTTTGGCAATTGGTTTGGCTTTGAGTTAAAAAATTCTAATTATTTTAATGAAATTAACGCTATTATTCCAGTACCCTTGCATCCTAAGAAATTAAAATCAAGAGGTTATAATCAGCTCACAACTTTTGGAATTGCATTGGCAACACAACTTTCTACAAAATACACGCCAGGTGTTTTGGTAAGAACTTCTGTGGCAGCAACACAAACATTTAAACAGCGTTTTGAACGATTTAATGATGGTGAAAGTAAATTTAATCTGACAAATACCGAAACTTTTCAACGCCAACACGTTTTGTTAATTGACGATGTAATTACTACCGGAGCAACTTTAGAAGCCTGTTGCAAAGAGTTGCTAAAAACACCAAATATCAAAATTAGCATTGTAACGATTGCTTACACAGAATAAAACACAGAACAATCAAACTAATTGACATAAAATTTTTGTTAATTTGTAGCAAAATTAATGTATTGAAACACTTTAGTAACCTTTTTTTTTCTCTATTTATCATTATTCTTTTGACTAGTAATTGTGCTCGAAAAGGAACTCCGAATGGTGGAAAAAAAGACAGTCTTGCTCCTTTAATGGTTACCGCAAACCCTCCTTATAAGAGCCTTCGTTTTAAAGGTGATAAAATCAAAATTTACTTTGATGAGTATATCACTTTAAAAGACATTAATAAGCAGTTGGTTATTTCTCCACCGTTAAAATATTTACCAACAATCACTCCGCAAGGAAGCCCAAGTAAAGAAATTACTATAAAAATCTCAGACACTTTAGAAAAAGAAACAACCTATACTTTTAATTTTGGAAATAGTGTTCAAGACAACAATGAAGGAAACAAGTTAGAGTTATTTAAATACATTTTTTCTACTGGTAATTATATTGATTCTTTAAAAACAAAAGGAACAGTGAAAGATGCTTTTAGTAAAAACTCTGAAAAAAACATCAGTGTTTTATTGTATAGAGTTGATAGTTTGTTTACAGATTCTATTATTTACAAGCAAAAACCTAACTATGTAACCAATACGTTAGATTCTACGTTGTTTGACATCAGTAATGTTAAAAAAGGAACTTATTTACTGCTTGCTTTAAAAGACGTTTCTAACAATTACTTGTTCAACTCAAAAGAAGATAAAATTGGTCTCTATCCTCGTTTTATAAAACTCCCCGAAGACAGTATTTTAGAAATGCCTATTGCATTATACAAAGAAGTTGTTCCCTTTAAATTAACAAGACCGAGAGAAGAAAGTATCGGTAAAATTCTCTTTGGATTTGAAGGAGATCCAACAGGCTTAAAAATTAAAAAACTATCAAATTCTTTTGATGATTTTAAAAGTATTTCAAAATTTGAAATTGATAAAGACACCTTAAATTATTGGTATTCTAGCCAATCAAAAAAAGATTCTCTTACCTTTAAAGTAACTGCTCAAAACTTTATTGATACGGTTACGGTATTTCTAAGAAGTAAAAAAACAGACTCTTTATTAATTAACCAAACTATTAATAGAACGTTAGGTTTAAGAGATACTTTGTTTTATACAAGTAATAATCCTATTACAAAAATAGACACCAGTAAGATTTATTTTATTACTAAAAAAGATTCCTTAAAAGTTCCGTATACTACAAAAATTGATGATCATTCAAATAAAATAGCGTTTTTATTTGATAAGAAATATGACACAAAATATCAATTAGTATTATACCCAAAGGCACTAACTGATTTGCTACAAACACAAAACGACAGCTTAAGTTATTTGTTTTCTACTCAAAACCCTGAAGAATATGGAAGTATTACTTTAAACGTTCAAAAAAACACCACAGCTCCTGTTATCATTGAGTTACTTACAGAAAAAGAAAAACTTATTCAACGTTATTTCGTTGACAAAAGCACCTCTTTAACCTTCAATTTATTAAAGCCGGGATCTTACAACATCAAAGCCATTATAGACTCTAACGAAAATAACAAATGGGATACTGGTAATTATTTAGAAAAAAGAATGCCAGAAAAAATTCTATATCATCCTGTAGTTTTTAAAGTGAGAGCCAATTGGCATTTCCCCGAAACTTTTATTATTAAATAAAAAACCTGACAAATTCGTCAGGTTTTTTATTTAAGCATTTAACGCTTGTTCTAAATCTTTTAATAAGTCATCAATATCTTCAATACCAACACTCAATCGAATTAAAGACGCTGTAATCCCTATTTTTTCTCTTGCTGCTTGAGGTATTGAAGCGTGTGTCATTGTAGTGGGATGATTCACTAAACTTTCTACACCACCAAGAGATTCTGCCAATGTAAAAACTTTTGTACTTTCTAAAAAGGTAAATGCTGCCTGTTGGCTTTCATCTTTTAACTTGAACGAAACCATACCGCCAAAATCTTTCATTTGCTTTTTTGCAACTTCGTGATTTGGATGCGTTTTTAAACCAGGATAAAATACTTCTTTTACTTTTGGATGATTTACCAAGTACGCTGCAATGGCATTCCCGTTTTCACAATGACGTTGCATTCTAATATGCAATGTTTTTACTCCACGTAATGCTAAAAAAGAATCCATTGGTCCAGCAACTGCTCCACCAGCAAACTGAATAAAATGTAATTCTTCAGCTAATTTTGTGTCTTTTACCATTAAAGCTCCCATCACCAAATCAGAATGACCGCCTAAATATTTTGTCGCAGAATGCATTACAATATCTGCGCCTAAATCTAACGGCTGTTGTAAATAAGGCGTTGCAAAGGTATTATCAACTGCCACCAAAATATCTGAATTTTTTTCTTTTACCGCTTTTGTAATTGCAGATATATCAGCAATCTTCATCAACGGATTGGTTGGTGTTTCTAGCCAAATCAATTTAGTGTTATCTGTTATCAAATTTGTAACTTTATCAACAGAATTCATATCTACAAAATGGAATTTCAATCCATATTTTTGAAACATCTTGGTAAACATTCTATAAGTTCCTCCATACAAATCATCTCCGGCAATAACCTCATCACCTGGGTGTAACATTCTTAAGACACAGTCAATTGCAGATAATCCAGATGAAAATGCAAATCCATGAGTGCCGTTTTCAATGGCAGCAAAATTGTTTTCTAAAGCTGTTCTTGTTGGATTTGCAGCTCTAGAATATTCATATCCTTTATGTTTTCCCGGACTTGATTGTGCATAGGTTGATGTTTGAAATATGGGTGGCATTACAGCTCCTGTACTAGGTTCGTGTTCTTGTCCTCCGTGGATGGTTTTTGTATTGAATTTCATATTGTAAATAATTTTTTAATCTGTAAAATTACAAAAGTTATATTAATTTTTTAAGTCCCAAAATAATTCCAAAATGAACTCCTTCATGAAAATTATTAAAGGCTATTGCTGCGTCCATAGAATCAATAACAAAACCTGTACTTGTTTTATATTCTATATAGTTTTCGAAAATTCCTGTTTCATAATCTTCTTGCAACGTATCTGGTAATCCCACAAATAATTCTTTGATCTCTTCAAATTCTGATGCAGAAAACTGTTTTGTTGGTGATGTTCCTTTTCTATGTTTCTCAATTATATCATCCGGAATTAAACAGTTGATTCCAGAAAATTTATAATGTAATAGTTGTTGCGTTACTAGCAAATGCACAACATTCCAAATAATATTATTCTTTGAGTCTTTAGGAATTGTATGCAATTGTTTTAATGTTAACTCTTCTATTGCTTTTAAAAGTAGTATTCTTGATGTTTTTAAAATATTGAATTCACTTTTCATTCCTTGATATATTTTTGGTAAAAATAGCAAACACAAATCATTTTTTCTTTCTTTGTGTTATAAATATATACTAAAATGAAGAAAGTCTATTTTCTACAAACATGTGATACATGCCGACGCATTTTAAAAGAGGTAAATACAACTGGTTTTGAACAACAAGAAATAAAAACCAATCCGATTACTATAAAACAACTAGAAGAAATGCGCCAAATTTCTGGTAGTTATGAAGCCTTATTTAACAAACGTGCAAAGCTGTATAAAGCTATGGATTTAAAAAACCAAACTATCTCTGAAGTTGATTACAGGCAGTATATTTTAGATGAATATACTTTTTTAAAACGACCTGTTTTTATTGTTGGCAACGAAATTTTTATTGGAAATAGTAAAAAAGAAATTGAGCGATTGAAAGAATATTTAAATTAATTTTTCTCAAACCAAATTTTTGTTCTCAATTCAACATTCTGTTTAATATCTTGCCAAAACAAGTTGATATCACCTATATGGTAATTTTTTATAAAAGACATAAAAAAACGCAATGGAAATTTCGGATTTGTAGACCAAACCATTCCATCAGTGATTTTAATTTTTAATGCTTTTCTGTACAACTTTCCATTTGAATACAAAAACCCTTTGTGCTGATTAAATGTTGTAGTTTTAGATGTATCCCAAGTAATTGGATTTGTTGTTACCGCGCCATTATACAAAGTTTTATTTTTTGGATAGCTTCCTTTTTTTCTCGTATTCCAAGACACAAAACCACCAGTTTCAGTTGGTTTTGTCATCGGTTTTATAGACTTATATTCGTTAGGTTTAATTCCAATTCCAGGAATATAAGCTGCAATTAATCTTTTTTGTAAAGGTTTATCATCAAAGAAATCTTTTAACAATTGTATTGTATGATTGGTTCCTTGGCTATGACTTACAATAATAATTGGCCTGCCTTTATTATAGTTTTCTAAATAATATTCAAAGGCATTTTTTACATCTGCGTACGCAATTTCAAAAGCCTCTTTCCCGCCTTTATTATACAAACTATACGATTTTATATGTGCTTGTCTGTAAATTGGAACATAGATTTTTCCTGAATTGGCAAAAGGTGATACTTGATTTTTTACTGCAGAATTTATAATTTTAGTATTCTGATTTTTATCATCAATTGGAGCATTCCAACGAAAATCTTTTTTATCCATTAATAACGTTGGATACACATAAAAAACATCTGCTTTTAAATCTTGAAGATTTGTAGTTGCATATTTCTGTAACGATGCCGGATACTTTGTTGGTAAAACTGCCCAAGACTTTTCATCTGCATAATTTGGCGCAGTTGGAATATTTTGTTTTTCAAAACTAATTGTTTGATACGAGCTTTTACATCCAATCAAAAAAATCAATAAAAGAATACCTAAGTAATTGTTTTTCATTTGCAATATCTATTACTTATAATCTTCATATGATTTTTCTTCAATCAAATCTGACCCTGTAAAAGTGTTAATTTCTTTTTTAACATCAGATCTGTCATCATTGGTATAATAGACTGCACGTGCTAAATCTACAAAGGTTTTTCCAAAATCGTTTGCCCGTTCGCATTCTCTAATATCGTCTTCTATTTTCCACAGTTTTTTGTTGACTTCTAACAAATCGTTTTGCAATTTTTTAAGATGAGATTGATCTTTTACATCCGCATAAATGCTTTTTACATCTGGCGTTAATGTATTGTATTCATGCTGAATATTTACTAACTTTTTTGTGTCTTTAATTTTAGAAAGTTTAATTTCTAAAATGGTGTATTTGTCTATAATTTCTCCGTTAGAAACTTCTATTTTCATTTGATACGTTTTTAATTAAATTTTCGTTCTACAAGCTCTATAAAACGCGCTTCATATTCTTCTTGATTTTCCCAATTGTAATCTGGTTTTACCATTTTTTTGATAAACTTATGGGCTTCTTTTTCTGTTTTTAAAGTATTTAATTGAGATACTACTCTATTAAACTCTTCTTGACTTCCTTCAAACAGGTGTTTCACAAAAGCTATTCTATCATTTAACCCAATTTGTAAATTTTTATGTAATTGGTCATTTAATGATTTTTTTGCTACCGGTTTTTCAAATAAATCTGCCGCAACATCAATAGAAATAGTGTCGTCTAATTCTTCTTCTAATGTGATTGTTTTCTTTTCTTCAATATCTTTTACATCACCCTTAACAACACTTGTTGCAGAAAACAATGTTGCTTCTAGCTCATCAAAAGGCTGTTCTACAACCGCTTCTTCTAAAGGTTTTTCAATAAATTCTTCAACCTCTTCTGATTTTTCTGATTCTAAAATTTCATCGGTAATTACTTCGGTAATTTGCGTTTCTTTTGCTTCAAAAAGTGCAACTATTTCATTTTTTTCTGCAGATTCTATTTTTTCAAGCAACGTTTCTTTTGTTTCTGTAGCATTTGGTGTTGTATTTATGTATTCATTTACATATGCTAAAACAGCTAACTTTTCATGTATTTCATACGCTTTTTGTTTTAATACGAGTACATCTTCTTTATTTTTTAATTGTAAAACACTGTGTGCTAAGCTCGTTAAATCTGTTGCTAATTTTTTGTGCATAAGTTGATAAATTAATTGATGGTTGCATTATTTTTTTAATAAATTTGTATCGCTTGAGATCATACACATTCTAAAAAAATATTTCAAGCATTAAACTTACAAAATGTTTCTTGAAAATACAGTAAATCATACAGAACAATTTGGTTGGATTGAAGTTATTTGTGGCTCGATGTTTTCTGGTAAAACGGAAGAATTAATTCGCCGTTTAAAACGTGCTCAGTTTGCAAAACAACAGGTAGAAATTTTTAAACCCCTGGTTGATACTCGTTACGACGATGAAATGGTCGTTTCTCATGATGCGAATGAAATTCGTTCAACACCTGTTCCTTCTTCTTCGAATATTTTATTATTAGCAGACAATGTAGATGTAGTTGGTATTGATGAAGCACAGTTTTTTGATGATGAAATTGTTTCTGTTTGTAATGTGTTAGCAAATAAAGGTGTTCGAGTAATTGTAGCTGGGTTGGATATGGATTTTAAAGGAAATCCTTTTGGCCCAATGCCAGCTTTAATGGCAACCGCAGAATATGTTACTAAAGTACACGCAGTTTGTACACATACAGGAAATTTGGCACATTATAGTTTTAGAAAAGCAGAAAATGACGATCTCGTTTTATTAGGAGAAGTTCAAGAATATGAGCCTTTAAGTAGAGCTGCGTATTATAAAGCTTTGCAAAAACAAAAAGCCGAAAAACAAGTTTCAGAAAAATTAGAATCTAAATCAAAAAATATTGAATAAAGATTAAGAAATACTGAAACAAGTTCAGCATAAAAATATGAATAACCATGTAACCGTTATAGAAATTGATGGAAATGCATTATTGCATAATCTTAACTATTTTAAAAAGAAACTAAAGAAAGACACCAAAATTTTAGTGGTTGTAAAAGCATTTGGATACGGAAGTGATGCTGCAAAAATTGCCAAACTCTTAGAAAACGAAATAGATTATTTTGCGGTTGCCTATGCAGACGAAGGAATTGCTTTAAGAAATGCTGGGGTTGAAAAACCAATTTTAGTTCTCCATCCTCAAATACCAAATTTAGAGTTGATTATTGAGCATCGATTAGAGCCAAATTTATACAACTTTACTATTTTTAAAGCTTTTTTAGCGTTGGCTGATGCTAAAGTATTATTGAATTATCCTATTCATTTAAAATTTAATACTGGCTTAAACAGAATTGGTTTTTTACACACCGATGTTCCGTTAATTTTATCAAGAATTGCAGTAACAAGTCATGTAAAAATCGCTTCACTTTTTTCTCATTTAGCAGCAAGTGATGATTTAAATGAAAAAGAATTTACAACGAATCAAATCAACGATTTTGCCTTTATCATAAAGCAATTTTATCAACATTTAGAGTACAAACCAATAGTACATACATTAAATACATCTGGAATTATAAATTATCCGCAAGCACAATTTGATATGGTTCGTTTGGGAATCGGCTTGTATGGTTTTGGAAATGACGAAAACGAAACAAAACAACTTAAAAATGTGCTTTCATTAAAATCAATTATTTCTCAGATTCATACAATTGAACCTGGAGAATCAATTGGATACAACAGAGCTTTTACCGCAAATAAACCGATGAAAACCGCCACAATTCCTGTAGGACATGCAGACGGAATTTCAAGAAAACTAGGAAATAAAAAATATTCAGTTTTAATCAACAATCAAAAAGCACCAATTATTGGAAATGTGTGTATGGACATGATTATGGTTGATATTTCTAACATAGATTGTAAAGAAGGAGACGAAGTAATTGTTTTTAATTCTCAAGAAATGGTCAATGAAATGGCTCAAAAATCTGAAACTATTTCTTACGAAATACTCACAGCCATTTCTCAACGTGTAAAAAGATTGTTAAAATGTTAAAATTTTCTTAAATTCGCAATTAATTAACTATTAAAACAAATAATATGGGAATGCTTAAAGAATTTAAAGAATTTGCAGTAAAAGGTAATTTGGTTGACATTGCGGTTGGTTTTGTAATGGGTGCAGCTTTTAAACAAGTGGTTACTTCTTTTACAGCTGGAGTTGTTTCTCCGCTAATTGGCTTGATATTTAAAGCCGATCTTAGAGATTTAAAATATGTTATTACAGAAGGTGTTGCAGATGCAACTGGAAAAGTTACTGGAGAAGTTGCTGTTTTATATGGAGATTTTTTAACCAATGTAATCGATTTTATTATTGTTGCGTTTGTAATGTTTATGATTATAAAAGGAATTAACGCCACTAAGAAAAAAGAAGAAGCTGCGGCTCCTGCTCCACCAGCTGGACCAAGTCAAGAAGATTTATTAGCTGAAATTAGAGATTTATTAGCGAAGAAATAAGATTCTTATTTTTTATAAAATTAAAACCGAAGTATTATTGCTTCGGTTTTTTTATATTTATAGAATGAAAGAAAAACTTAGAAAAATAATTGAAGAGAATACCAATAAAAAAGGTAGAATTTTTGATTATTTTATTCAATTTCTAATCTTAGTTTCATTAATATCATTCTCAATTGAGACACTTCCTAATAATTCCGAATATGCAAAAGGGATTCTGAAAATTGTTGAAATATTTTGTGTTACTGTTTTTTCAATTGAATACTTATTACGAATTTATGTTGCAAAAAAACCTTTTGAATATATTTTTAGTTTTTATGGAATTGTTGATTTTTTAGCAATTATTCCATTTTACCTGAGGTTATCTATAGATTTAAGGTCATTAAGAGCATTTCGAGTTTTCAGAATCTTTAGAGCATTAAAACTAGTTAGATACAACAAAGCATTACACAGATTTAGATTAGCCGCAAAAATTGTAAAAGAAGAAGTTGTCTTATTTCTAATTGTAACAGGAATTTTAATTTTTATTACAGCTGCTGGGATCTATTTTTTTGAAAATGAATCTCAGCCAGAAAGATTCTCATCAATTTTTCATAGTTTATGGTGGTCAGTTGTAACTCTAACAACTGTTGGATACGGAGATGTTTATCCAATTACTATTGGTGGAAAGATTTTTACATTTTTTGTGTTAATTATTGGAATTGGAATCGTAACTGTTCCTGCTGGGCTAGTAGCAACTGCATTATCTAAAGCTAGAGAAATTGAAGAGAATGAAAAAAGTAAGTAATATATCAAATTATTTCTTTCATTAGATTCCTTTACTAATTCTATTTCCTTGATATACTTCTGCAATTGTTGGGTTTTCTAAACACGTTTTTAGTTGCTCAAAAACGTCTCCTGCTTTTACAAAACCTGTTTGCAACACTTTAAAATAAACACCAGAGAATGTAGTATTCCAAAACTGTTTTATAATTTTCATATCATTAAAACGCACTCCAAGTGTTAAACAAGGTTGTCTTGGTTTTGTTACTTCTAAAATTGTTTCGCCAACTTTAAAAGTATCGCCAACATGAATCTTAGTTTCGTCTAAATCATCCACCGTTAAGTTTTCACCAAACATGCCTAATCGCCAATCTAAATTTGGATGTAATTTTTTAAAAAAGTCATAATGTTTTAAAGAATATCCGTACACAGCTTGGTCAATTCCTCCATGATGTTTTCGATCACAAATAGTGTCGCCTTTAACATCTTCAACATCCAAAAAAATAGATTTCTCTACAGAGAATTTAAAAATTCCTGTAGTCATCAATTTTCCTTTCCAGTTGATTTCTCTTTTTTCTCCGATGTTTGTTGAAATGATTTTCATGATGTTATTTTTTTGTCAGGTTGAGCGGAGTCGAAACCTAAAAAGACCTCTCGACTCCGCTCGAGGTGACATTATTCAATTAAAAAGTCTTGTAAAACATCCGCTATTTTACGATTATCTGATAATTGCGGAATCTTATTTTGTCCGCCAAACTTACCAATCGATTTCATGTATTCATGAAAACCACCTTTTTTTACTTTTCTGATTACTAACGAACGTAAAACCTTTCCGTCAATTAAATCTTGATAATACATATTTTGTTCTTGCATAGAAGCATCAACTTTTGCAGCAAATTCTTCTAAATCTTCTGGTTCGTTTTCAAATTCTATAAACCACTCGTGGTACGGCAAACCGCTTTCTGGATTTACTTGCGGAGCAACTGTAAACTCGCTAATATTTATTTCAGTTTCTTTTATAGAATCATTTAGTGCTTTTTCTACTTCTTTTCCAATAACGTGTTCGCCAAAAGCAGAAATAAAATGTTTAATTCTTCCAGTAACTTTAATTCTGTAAGGTTTTGTTGATGTAAATTCAACAGTATCGCCAATATTATAACCCCAAAGTCCGGCATTTGTATTTAAAATGATGACATAATTCACGCCCATTTTTACCTCTTTTAATGAAGTTCTTGTCGGATTTTCATCATAAAATTCTGTTGCAGGAATAAACTCATAAAAGATTCCGGAGTTTAATTGCAATAACATTCCTGGTTCGGTTTGCGAATCTTGATAGGCAATAAATCCTTCAGAAGCGGGATACAATTCTACATAATCAATCTTTTTACCAATCAAACTTTTGAACTTATTTTTATACGGTTCAAAATTTACGCCGCCATAGACAAAGAAGTTGAAATTTGGGAAAATCTCTGCAATTGGTTTTCCTGTTTTTTCGATGAGTTTTTCAAAATACATTTGCACCCAAGATGGAATTCCACTTATTACAGACATATTTTCATCAACCGTTTCTTCTACAATTGCATTTACTTTTGTGTCCCAATCTTCAATACAATTGGTTTCCCAACTTGGCAAACGATTTTTTAATAAATATTTAGGAACATAATGAGCTACAATTCCACTTAATCTACCTAATTGAATTCCGTTTTTGGTTTCTAAAACTGGACTTCCTTGTAAAAAAATCATTTTGCCATTTACAAAACTTGCATCCTTTTTTTCTGCGATATAAAACAGCAACGCATTTTTTGCAGCTTTTATATGTGTTGGCATCGATTCTTTAGTAATCGGAATGTATTTTGCGCCAGAAGTTGTACCAGAAGTTTTGGCAAAATAAATAGGTTTTCCTTTCCAAAGTACATCTTTTTCTCCAGCTACAATTCTATCTACATAAGGTCTTAATCCTTCGTAATCTTGAACTTTAACTCGGTTTTTAAAATCACTATAATTTTTAATGGAAGAGAAATCATGATCTTTTCCAAAAGCAGTGTTTTTTGCTGATGAAATTAATTTTTTAAATACTTTTTCTTGTGTTTTATGTGGATTGTTTGCCCATTTATAAACTTGCTTTGTTGCTTGTTTGGCAAACGGAATAGCAAAAAAAGATTTGATGCTCATTTATTTAAAATCTATATAATTCAAGGGATTTACGGGATAACCATTATACCATAATTCGAAATGCAAATGTGGTCCAGTTGATAATTCGCCCGTAGAACCAACAGTTGCAATCGCTTCTCCAGATTTTACAAAACTGCCTTGTTGTTTTAACAATGTACCGTTGTGTTTGTACACAGAAATAAAACCTGTTCCGTGTTCTATAATAATTACATAACCTGTTTCTGCAGTCCATTCAGAAAATATAACTCTACCATTTTCAGCCGCTTTTACTGGAGTTCCAGTAGCTGCAACAATATCTATAGCAAAGTGCTTATCAGCTATGTTAAAATCTTGTGTAATATTTCCGTTTAAAGGTGAAAAAAACACCATATCTATTTTATCTTCTGCTTTATCAAATAACGGAAAACGATCTTTACTTTCTACTTTCTCTCTAAACAAAGAATCTGTTTTAGAAGCATCTAATTTTTTTTCGTCAATAACAGAAATACTCGCTTTTTTTAATGAATCAAAATCTATTTCGTTTATTGGGTCATTTCCTGATAAAATTGGGATTAAAACTTCGGTGTAATTTTCTATTAATTGTAATCTGTTTTTTAAAGAATCTGTTTCGTATAATAAATTTGAAGCATCCTTTTTTAATTGTGTAGAAGCGTAACCAGGAATATATTCTCTTATTGGTGTGTAAGCAATTAATACTGTAGTTAAAGCAATTAAAACAATTGAAAAAACGCTCCCATAAACAAAAATATTTAAAATAGTTAGTTTAAAAGACAAGCGTTCTTCAAAGGTGTCTTCATTTAAAACAACCAACCTAAATTTATTGGTTATTTTTTGTCTGAACTTACTTTTTTTTGGACTCTTTTTTGCCACGAATTTGTTTTTATCAATTACAAATATACAACGAAAAAATAGGGAAACTATTTTCTGTAAAAATTCATCTCATCTATATATTTCCAGACTGCTTCTGTTAACATTGGTTGAATGTTTTTTTTCTCTTTGATGCCGTTTCTAATATCTGTTGATGAAATTTCTATTATTGGAGAATCTATTTTATGAATCTTTGGATGAGTATCGAATTTAGTTTCAGTTTTTCCATCAGAAATTCTTGGATATACATAAATATGATGATGTTCTAAAATAGTTTCATAATTTTTCCATTTATGTAAACTTTTTAAATTGTCTTCGCCCATAATCAAACTAAACCTATGTTGCGGATATGTATCAGAAATATGTGCTAAAGTATGCACTGTGTAATTTGGCTGAGGCAGATTAAACTCAATATCTGACGGTTTAATTTTATCGTAGTTTTCGGTTGCCAAATGCACCAATTCTAATCGATGGTAATTTTCTAACAATGTCTTTTTTTTCTTAAAAGGATTGTGCGGAGTAACTACCAACCAAACTTCATCTAAATCAGAATTTTCTACCATGTAATTGGCAATAATTAAATGCCCAACATGAATTGGATTAAATGTACCGAAATATAAACCTATATTCATTTTTAAAATGATTTGTCACCTTGGGCGGAGTCGAAAGGTCTCGACTCCACTCGACCCGACATTAAATTTTATTTTATTTTTGTATCCCTAAATACTCACTAACCAAATCTTCTGCTTCCTTAAAAGCAACTTCTAAATTGTAGTTTTTAATAATTTTATCAAACTGTGGTGCTGTGGCTAATTCTATAGATGCTTTAGCTATTCTCATATTAATTTTTTCGTCGTTTTCTGTTTTACGTTTTTTTAAACGAATTTTCAGTTCATCAATACTTGGTGGTTTTACAAAAACAGCCAAAGTTTTATCCGGGAATTTCTTTTTAATTCGCAATCCACCAGCAACATCAATATCAAAAATTACGTGTTTTCCTTTTGCCCAAATTCGTTCTACTTCGCTTTTTAATGTTCCGTAAAAATTATCTCTATACACCTCTTCCCACTCTAAAAAATCTTCATTTTTTATATGTTGTTTAAAGTCTTTTAAAGACATAAAATAATAATCTTTCTCGTGAACTTCTTCTCCTCTAGGTTCTCTTGAAGTTGCCGAAATAGAAAACTCTAAATTGAATTTTTCTTGTGCTAATAAATGACGAACAATGGTTGTTTTACCTGAACCTGATGGCGCAGAAAAAACAAATAATTTACCTTCAAAATTGTCCATAAAATTACAATACGTTTAAAATTTGCTCTTTAATTTTTTCCAATTCGTTTTTCATTTGAATCACCGATTTTTGCATCGAAGCATAATTTGCTTTTGATCCTGTGGTATTAATTTCTCTTCCAATTTCTTGAATGATAAATCCTAATTTTTTTCCATTAGAGTCTTCGCTATCTAACTCTTGTAAAAAGTATTCTAAATGATTTCCTAAACGAACTTTTTCTTCGTTAATATCTAATTTTTCTAGGTAATAAATCAATTCTTGTTCAAAACGATTTTCATCAATTTCAACTTTTAAATCTGCAATCGATTTTTGTAATTTCTCTCTCACATTTTTTATACGTTCTTCATCTAAAGCATGTACTTCATCTAAATATTTTTTGATATTTAAAATTCGTAATTTAAAATCGTCTTCTAAAGAAGCCGCTTCATCAATTCTGTATTGAATCGTTTCTTTTAAAGCTTCATCAATACTATCATTAATTAATTCCCACTCGTTTTCGTCTAATTCTTCACGTTCTGTTTTTAATGCATCTGGCATTTTTACTGCCATTTTTAGCAACTCAACATCATTTTCATCATTTGTAAACAGCACGTTTTTTAATTGTTGCATGTAATCAGAAACTACATTTTTGTTGATGGTTGTTGTGGTTTCATCCGCAGTCATTTCTACATAAATAGAAAAATCTATTTTACCTCTTACCAAACCAGAAGCTAACTTTTTTCTAACCGCTAGTTCTTTTTCTTTATAGTACGAAGGAACTCTAACATTTAAATCTAAATTTTTACTATTTAGTGTTTTAATTTCTATCGTCACTTTTTTTGTTGGTAATTGTAATACGGATTTCCCGTAACCAGTCATAGATTGAATCATTCACTACTTTTTTAAAATATAGCAGCAAAGGTACATAATTATTTGAGGAATCTTTCTTGCTGAAAATGTAAATAAAACATACAAATTCGTGCTTTTACCTTGCGCCACGAATTCACGAAATTTTAGAATTATTTCTGAATTCGTGGCAAAAACATCAGAACTTATTTTGTTTTAACTATTTTTACACTTTAGAATTTATAGCAAGAAAATTTGCAAACAAACACACATATTTTAGTTATCAGATTATCTGCAATGGGCGATGTTGCTATGACAATTCCTGTAATTAGAGCTTTAGTTGCGCAACATCCAGAAATTAAAATTACGTTTTTATCTAAAGCTTTTTTAAAACCGTTGTTTGATGACATTCCGAATGTACATTTTTACGCTGCTGATGTAACAAACACCCACAAAGGCGTTTTTGGTTTGCACAAATTATCTAAAGAATTAAAGCACCTAAATATTACACATATTGCGGACTTACACAACGTATTGCGGTCTAAAATTTTGCGTAGTTTTTTTAAATTTTCTACAGATAATATTGCTGTATTAGATAAAGGAAGAAGCGAAAAAAAAGCCTTGACAAGAACTACAAACAAGGTTTTTAAACAGTTAAAAACATCGCACGAGCGGTATGCAGATGTTTTTAGAAAACTCGGTTTTTCGGTTGATATTTCAAATCCGACCAAACTAGAAAAACCGAATTTAAAGAGTTCTGTTTTCAATTTAATCGGAAAAAAAAATGCTAAATGGATTGGAATTGCGCCTTTTGCAGCTTTTGATGCTAAAATGTATCCGCTAGATTTAATGGAAAAAGTGATTGCTGCTTTGGCTGAAAATAATACCATTTTACTTTTTGGTGGCGGAGAAAAAGAAATTGCTCTTTTATCAAAAATTGAAAAAAAAAACGAACACACTATTTCTGTTGCTGGAAAATTAAATTTAACAGAAGAATTAAATGTAATTGGGCATTTAGATTGCATGTTGGCAATGGATTCTGGAAATGCACATTTTGCCGCAATGTTACAAATTCCTACGATTACACTTTGGGGAGCAACACATCCATTTGCTGGTTTTGCGCCTTTTAATCAACCAACAGAAAATTGTATGTTGCCCGATTTAGAAAAGTATCCAAACATTCCGTGTTCTATTTATGGAAATAAAATTTGCGACGGATATGAAGATGTAATGAGAAGCATTTTACCAGAAAATGTGATTAAAAAAGTAGAAACGATATTAAATTCAAATTCTTAAAACAACACTTATGATACTTCATCACCTAGAAAAAACAAACTCAATTCTTAATAAATTTATTGCAGAAATTAGAGATGTTACAATTCAAAAAGATTCGCTTCGTTTTAGAAGAAATATTGAAAGAATTGGAGAAATTCTAGGTTATGAGTTAAGTAAGAATTTAAAGTATTCATCAAAAAATATTACCACTCCGTTAGGCGTAAAAGAAAGTTTTTTACCTACAAATAATATTGTTTTAGGTTCTATTTTACGCGCTGGTTTACCGTTGCATCAAGGTTTATTAAATTATTTTGACGATGCAGAAAACGCATTTATTTCTGCATATAGAAGTCACCCGAATAATGATGCAGAGTTTGAAATTGTTGTAGAATATTTTGCCGCACCGTCAATTGATGATAAAACGTTGATTTTAGCGGATCCTATGTTGGCAACAGGACAATCTTTAGTATCGGTTTATGATGCTATTCAAAAATACGGAACACCAAAAGAACTGCATTTAGTTTGTGTAATTGGTGCTACAGCAGGAATTGAATTTATCAAAAATCATTTTCCAGAAAATACGCATTTATGGATTGCAGCTATTGATGACAAGTTAAACGATAAAGGATATATTATCCCTGGTTTAGGCGATGCTGGCGATTTAGCTTTTGGCGCTAAACTATAAAATGTATTGCAAAAGAAAACAGTAAAAACAGTACCAAAATAACACTTATTATTGGTTTCTTTTTTATTGATTGCACCCAGTTTGCAATAATAATTGTAGATGGAATTAAAAATGCAATGATTTCTGTTCCGTTTTTATTTTCTATTAAAGAAATAAACACAACTGCAATTAACAAATGCGTTAGTAGCAATACCCAACTTCTTTTAAACTTATTACTTACCGAAAGGATTTTTCTAGTCCTTATTAAAATTGAAACACCTGTAAAAACTACAAATGTTATTAAAAACAGTTCGTAATAACTGGTTTGATAAAAACTTAAATCAATTGTAAAAACAACATAAAATAATTGATAGAACGTTGCTAAATCATCCATCCAAAAAAGATAGGTAAAATATAAAAAAAGTGGTGTTATCAATCCCAACACAGGAATAAAAATAGTTCTAATCGTTATTTTGGCAAATAAAAAAATTGCTACATAAAGCAATATTAAATAAAGAAGATATAGTGGTGAAATTAAAAACAAAATTCCTAACCACAAGCCACTATCAAACAGCTTTTGATACACAAACTTTAGTGTTCTTAAACTATACACTCTTCTAAAAAACAAAAACAAGAGTAAATATTCAATAACAATTGTAGGTTCTGTAATTACGGATTGTAAAAAACCTAAACCAATCACAAAAAATAAAAAAGCATACGAGTTATCTCTCGTTAATTTATTTTTAGAAATGATAAAATTAAACAAGAAAAACAATAGTAAAAAAAATGGAAATACTAGTAAAAACTTATAAAATTCCATGAGATTTAATTCGAAATTTTTCACGACAATAAAGTCTAAAATATAATACGTAAAAAAAAGTATTATAATAAATATAAAATTTACTGGTTTTGATTTGCCGAAAAAATTGGCTAACATAATTAGTTTTTCTATTTTTGCAATGTAAAGATACTTAAGTTATGATAGCAAGCAATATTTTTAAATTAATTGGTGATTTTTTCATGTGGGCTTTTGGTCCTTTCGAAGCATTACGCTTAAACGATTTAGGTTGGTGGGTTTCAAATTCTGTAAGTTGGGTTTTTATCGCTATTTTAGTGGTCTTATTTGGATATTGGATGAAAGAATCTGTTCGTTTTAAAAGAGAAGGAATCGAAGATTCTGCAGAATAATACATCACTTTGGGAAGCAAAAACAAACTAAAACGTTTTCATGAAAATGAAACGTTTGCTAATGTTGTTCAACCAAAAAGAGAAGAAATCTTAAACGGTTTTTCTCTGAAAGGAAAATGGAATACCTTTTTTAAAAATGACAACCCTATTGTTTTAGAACTTGGTTGCGGCAAAGGAGAATACACCATTGCACTTGCTCAAAAAAATCCAACAAAAAATTTTATTGGAATTGATATTAAAGGTGCTCGTTTTTGGCGTGGCGCAAAAACTGCTTTAGAAGAAAACTTAACCAATGTTGGTTTTATTAGAACGCAAATAGAATTGATAAACGAACTATTTGCAGAAAATGAAGTTGATGAAATTTGGATTACTTTTCCAGATCCACAAATTAAATACAAACGCACAAAACACCGATTAACAAACTCAGATTTTTTAAAAAAGTATCATCATATTTTAAAAGAAAATGGTGTTGTTAACTTAAAAACCGATAGTGAATTTATGCACGGTTACACTTTAGGTTTATTGCATGGAGAAGGGCACGAAATTTTACACGCAAATCACGATGTGTATAAAAATACCTATTCACCAGAAGAAGTAATTGAAACGCAAACCTTTTACGAAAAACAATATTTAGAAAAAGGAAAACCAATCACTTTTATTCAATTTAGAATTAATTACTAATAATTCTGTCATTTCGAACTAAGGAGAAAAACCTCATTTTATTTCAGCAAACCTCTTATCTTCAGAACGTGAAAGAATCAGATAATTTTTTTGAAAAAGTCTACAAAACTGCTCGGTTAATTCCGTACGGAAGAGTAACTAGTTATGGCGCAATTGCAACGTACTTAGGAGCAGCAAGATCTGCAAGAATGGTTGGCTGGGCAATGAATAATGCACACAATCAAACAGAAGAAATTCCTGCACATCGTGTTGTCAACAGAAAAGGATTATTAACTGGAAAACATCATTTTGACGGCACCAACTTAATGCAACAATTATTAGAGAATGAAGGTATTGTTGTGATCGAAAATCAAATTCAAAATTTTGAAAAAATATTTTGGAATCCGCATGAGGAATTATAGAAAAGTTGTATCAAATTTTTCTCCTTTCCAATAATTAAAACTCTTTTTGTTGATTGGTACTTTCTTTAAAAAGCCTTTTTCAACTAACATTTCAATATCTGTTCTTGCAGTTTGATTCGTGACCGAAAATATATTTTCAACCTCTTTAATTGTAAAAAACTTATTTCCTTTTTTCTCCATTCTATATAAAATTTCAGCCTGACGTTCGTTAATCCCTTCAAATTGTAAAAATTTAGACAATTTATTTTCTTCTTTTTTCTTTTTTGCAACATATTTTTTCAAATCTTCAAACGCCGTCATTAACACTTTTACTTGATAGTGAATAAAATACGTCACATCCATATCATCAATTTCTGTGTACAAATATGCTTTTTCATATTGCGTTTTTGTTTTCATTATTACTCTAGAAATTGATAAATATTCTGTTAACCAATAGCCATTTTTTAATAAATACCAATAAAAAATAGCTCTTGCTGTTCTTCCGTTTCCATCTACAAAAGGATGAATATAACCAATTAAGAAATGTAAAATACTAGCTTTTACGATGGGATGAATAAAATCTTCTTTTGGATTATTATTGAAAAAACTTACAAACGATTCCATCAAACCATTTAACTCTTCAAAGTTTGGCGGTGTATGTACAATTTCTCCTGTAATTTCATTCACCACATTTACATCGTTACTTTTTCTAAAAACACCTACACTTTCTTCTTCTAGCGTATTTTCTGTGACTAAACGATGTAATTCAAACAATTTTTCAATAGAAATTTCATCTTCTTTATGTTCGCTGATAAATTGAATTGTCTTAAAATTATTCAATATCATTTGCTCAGAATGCGTTTTTGGCTTTCTGTTTTTACGCAACATTTCTTTCGCTTTTACACGGGTTGTCGTTGCTCCTTCAATCATAGAAGAAAACACTGCTTCTTCCATCAAAGCATTTTTTAAATATTGTTGTTTTTCTAAATCAGATAATAATTGTTCTTTTTGTAAACCTGCACCAAAATTGAAATCTAAATAATGAAGTTTTTGTTGAAGAAAATCATTTACATTGAAATTGTATTCAATTGTGAAACAATCTATATCTAATAAATCACTAAATAAATACTGATTTTTAGAAATCATCTCTCTTCTTGTTTGTATCACTAACCACATCAATTCATTACTCGCAATATTTGTTTTTACGTAATCAAATTTATCATCACTCAAGTACTTTATTTTATCCCAATACAAGTATTCTCTTTCAATTTTTTTTATTGTTTTTGAACTAGCTGCATTTGAAGAAATTAAACTTATAAAATTTCTATTAATTTTTTTTCCATATTCGAACTCTGGCGCTTTTTCAATCATAATTAAAGTTATTTCCTAATTTCTATAAAATTTACAAATAATTACAAATATACGTTTTATTATACTATTTCCTAATTTTTTAAAAATTAGGAAATACCTATAAATAAGTTTCTTTGATTCTTCTATCAATAAACACATTACAACTTCTTTATTATCTGAACTCTAAACACTATATTTGTAGTTTAGAATTAATCCTAATTAAAATTTCAAAATGAGCTTTAAAAAGCAAGATATATACAAAGCATTAGAAACAATAACTGCGCCTGGAGAAGGAAAGAGTTTAGTAGAAAATGACAACATTACAAATGTTGTAACTTTTGGAAACGAAGTAATTCTTGATGTTACCATTAGCAATCCATCTTTACAGGCTAAAAAAAGAGTTGAAAGCGAAATTATAAATACACTACGCTCAAAAGTGAGTGAAGATGTTGTTGTTAAAGTAAACGTAAAAGCTGTTGTTCCTAAGAAAGAAAATCTAAATCAAATTAAAGGAAAAGAAATCCCGAATATTAAAAATATTATTGCAATTGCATCCGGAAAAGGTGGTGTAGGGAAATCTACAATTACAGCAAATACTGCAATTACATTAGCAAAAATGGGATTTAGCGTGGGTGTTTTAGACGCAGATGTTTATGGACCATCAATGCACTTAATGTTTGATGTGGAAAAAGAGAAACCACTTTCGGTAAATGTAAATGGTCGTTCTAAAATGAAACCTATAGAAAATTATGACGTAAAATTATTGTCTTTAGGTTTTTTTACAAATCCAAATCAAGCAGTAATTTGGAGAGGACCAATGGCTTCAAAAGCATTAAATCAATTAATTTTTGATGCAGATTGGGGAGAATTAGATTTCTTACTGATTGATTTACCTCCAGGAACTGGAGATGTACATTTATCAATCGTACAAGCATTGCCAATAAATGGAGCAATAATTGTAAGTACGCCGCAAAACATCGCTTTAGCTGATGCTAAGAAAGGAGTAGCAATGTTTCAACAAGAAAGCATCAATGTTCCTGTTTTAGGAATTATTGAAAATATGGCATACTTTACTCCAGAAGAATTACCAAACAATAAATATTATATTTTTGGAAATGGAGGTGCAAAAAATTTAGCCGAAGATATAAATACACAATTTTTAGGAGAAATTCCTTTAGTACAAAGCATTAGAGAATCTGGTGATGTTGGTCATCCAGTGGCATTACAAACAAACACACCTTTAGAAAAAGCTTTTTCTGATACAACAAAAGAAATGTTATCTCAGTTAGTAAAAAGAAATGAAAACTTACCACCAACAGAAGTTGTAAGAATTACAACAATGAGTGGTTGTAGCACAAAATAAAAGTTATGACAGCACAAGAAACGCTTATAAATGTTGAAAAAGCTTTAGAAGAAATTCGCCCTTTTTTATTAAGTGATGGCGGAAACATAAAGTTATTATCTATAGAAAATGCAGTTGTAAAAGTGCAATTAGAAGGCGCGTGTATTGGATGTTCTGTCAATCAAATGACGCTAAAAAATGGTGTTGAAGCAACCATCAAAAAATATGCTCCCCAAATACTAGAAGTAGTGAATGTAAACTAACTGATAAAAATCAGTTTTTAGAGCTTTTACAAAGGCTATTTTTACACGATTCTTTAAAAGAAATGATTACAACAGATATATTAATTATTGGTGCAGGACCAACAGGGTTATTTACAGTTTTTGAAGCAGGTTTATTAAAACTTAGATGTCATTTAATTGATGCATTGCCTCAACCCGGTGGGCAATGTTCTGAAATTTATCCAAAAAAACCTATTTACGATATTCCTGGTTTTCCAGAAATTTTAGCTGGAGATTTAACAGACAATTTACTAGAACAATGCAAACAATTTGAACCTGGTTTTACACTTGGCGAACGCGCTGAAACTATTGAGAAACAAGAAGGCGGTTCTTTTATGGTTACTACAAATAAAGGGACAAAACACAAAGCACCAATTGTAGCAATTGCTGGTGGCTTAGGTAGTTTTGAGCCCAGAAAACCACCAATTCCAAATATTGCAAATTTCGAAGACAAAGGTGTAGAATATATGATTCGTGAACCAGAATTATACAGAGATAAAAATGTAGTAATTGCTGGTGGAGGAGATTCTGCTTTAGATTGGTCAATCTTTTTAACTAACATTGCTAAATCTGTAACTTTAGTTCACAGAAGAAACGAATTTAGAGGTGCTTTAGATTCTGTAGATAAACTACAAGAATTAAAAGATGCTGGTAAAATTAATTTAATCACTCCAGCAGAAATAACAGGAATTGTAGGAGAAAATCATGTAACTGGAGTCGTAATTTCTAAAAAAGATGAAGAAGACACTATTTTAGAAGTTGATCATTTTATTCCGCTTTTTGGATTAGCACCAAAATTAGGCCCAATTGCAAATTGGGGGTTAGAAATTGAGAAAAATGCTATCAAAGTAAACAACGCGTTGGATTATCAAACAAATATTCCTGGGATTTATGCGATTGGAGATGTAAATACATATCCCGGGAAATTAAAATTGATTTTATGCGGATTTCACGAAGCAACAATGATGTGTCAAAGCGCTTTTCAACGCATTTTTCCTGATAAAAAATATGTAATGAAATACACAACAGTTGGTGGTGTTGATGGTTTTGATGGAACTCGAAAAGAAGCTCCGAAAGCGGTTGTAAAAAAAATAAATTAGGAGTTAGGAAATAGTAGTTAGTAATTAGTTATGGCGATACAAAAATTTGAAGATATTATTGTTTGGCAAAAAGCCCAAGACTTTTCAGTTGCCATTTACAATGAATTTAAAAACAACAAAGACTTTTCTTTTAATGATCAAATAAAAAGAGCTTCAATTTCTATTTCTAATAATATTGCTGAAGGTTTTGACAGAAGTTCAAATCCTGATTTTAAAAGGTTTCTTTATTTTTCTTTAGCTTCAAATAGCGAGGTTCGTTCTATGTTATATTTAGCGGTAAGATTAAATTTTATTTCAGAAGTATCAGCCAAAAAGTTAATTGATAATTCTAATGAAATAGCAAGAATGATTTTCGGTTTAATAAAATCTTTAAAATAAACTTGACTAACACCAAATTACTAAATCCTAACTCCTATGAAAGATGTTACCTTAAAAATTACCGATCGAGAAGGAACTCTTCACGAAATTACTGCTCCAACTGATATGGCGATGAATTTAATGGAAGTGGTTCGTTCTTACGAATTAGCTCCAGAAGGAACTATTGGGATTTGTGGCGGGATGGCGATGTGTGCATCTTGTCAATGCTATGTTAAGTCTGATCATACTTTACCAGAAATGGGAATTGACGAGGATTTGATGTTGGCAGAAGCTTTTCATGTAAAAGACAATAGCAGATTAAGTTGTCAAATTCCAATTGCCAAAGAATTAGACGGATTGGAAGTAGAATTAGCTCCAGAATCTTAATCAAACTTTTATTACTTTTTGTATATTTGTTGAGAACACATTAAAGTATCTCAACATGAATTGGTTAGACCTTTTGATTTTATTAAAATTCTTAATTAAGAGAAACCCTGAATAATGCTGTTTTTTAGTTCATCATGTAATTAAACAATTTATTAATTATTAAAACTATTACAATGTCACGTTATCATTCATTAGGGAAAACCCCAAAAAAAAGACATACAACATTCAAAAAAGCGAATGGCGATTTATACCAGGAAGAATTATTTGGTACTGCGGGTTTTACTGGCATGTCATCATTATTATATCACATTCATCCACCAACTGTTGTTACAGAAATTAAAGACAAAGGTTCTGTTGCACCAAAGATTGCTATTAAAAAAAACATGAAAGCTTTAAGTTTTAAAGGTTTTTCTTTACAACAAGAAGAAGACTTTTTAGACAGTAGAAAAACATTGTTTGTAAACAATGATTTACATATTGGTCTGGCTGCACCTAAATCTTTTTCAAAAGATTATTTTTATAAAAATGGAGATGCAGATGAAATGCTTTTTATACATGTTGGTTCTGGAACCTTGCGAACAAATTACGGAAATATTCCATTTAAATATGGCGATTATTTAATCATTCCTAAAGGCGTAATTTATCAAATTGATTTTGATACTGAAGACAATCGTATTTTATATGTAGAATCTTTTGAACCTATTTTTACGCCGAAAAGATATCGCAATAACTTTGGACAATTATTAGAACATTCTCCTTTTTGCGAACGAGATATGCGCTTGCCACAAGACTTAGAAACACATGATGAAAAAGGTGACTTTTTAGTTAAAATTAAAAAGCAAGGTAACATGTGGGAATACGTGTATGGAAATCACCCTTTTGATGTTGTTGGTTGGGACGGATTCCATTATCCGTACGCATTTTCTATTCATGATTTTGAACCTATAACAGGAAGAATTCACATGCCTCCTCCAATACATCAAACATGGGAATCTGCAGGCTTTGTTGTGTGTAGTTTTGTGCCACGAATGTATGATTATCATCCTGAAAGCATTCCTGCTCCATATCATCATAGTAATATTGATTCTGAAGAATTACTCTATTATGTAGATGGAGATTTTATGAGTAGAAATAATATTGAAAAAGGACAAATTACATTGCATCCTGGCGGAGTTCCACACGGACCACATCCAGGAGCAATAGAAAGAAGCGTCGGCAAAAAAGAAACTGAAGAATTAGCAGTAATGATTGATCCTTTTAAACCGATGTCTATTACTGAAGAAGCTTTAAAATTACAAGTTGATGATTATCATAAATCTTGGGTTTTATAGCCCATATTAATCTTCCTAAAGGTGAAGATACCTAGACTTAAAGTTTGTGGTAAAAGTTCATTAAAATAATTATTAGAAGCTATTTCCAGCTTTCCGTTTTATCTTTTTAAAAAAAATAAAAAAGGATATCACTTCAATCTAGGCTATACTTGTTTGCAAATTAATTGCTTCTATTAATACAAAAGATAATTTAAAAAAACAAAAGACCTCACAGGTTTTTAAAAACCTGTGAGGTCTAAAAAATAACACAAAATGGCAAAAGAAGTAAAATCAGTAAACTACGGTTTAGAAAAAATATTTGAAGGAGCGCAAGATTTCCTTCCTCTTTTAGGAACAGATTATGTAGAGTTTTATGTTGGTAATGCAAAACAAGCCGCACACTTTTACAAAACAGCATTTGGTTTTCAATCATTAGCGTATAAAGGATTAGAAACAGGGTCAAAAGATTCGGTTAGTTATGTGTTGGTACAAGATAAAATTCGTTTAATCTTAACTACTCCTCTTAATAGTAAATCAACAATTAACGATCATATTGTAAAACATGGTGACGGAGTTAAAGTAATTGCGCTTTGGGTTGATGACGCAAGATCTGCTTATGAAGAAACTACAAAACGTGGTGCAAAATCGTATTTAGAACCAACTGTAGAAACCGATAAAGATGGAGAAATTGTAAAAGCTGGAATTTATACGTACGGAGAAACAGTGCACATGTTTGTAGAACGCAAAAACTACACAGGAACTTTTATGCCAGGTTTTAAAAAATGGGAATCAGATTACAATCCAACGTCAGTTGGTTTAAAATATATTGATCACATGGTTGGAAATGTGGGCTGGAATCAAATGGATGTTTGGGTAAAATGGTACGAAGATGTTATGGGATTTGAAAACTTTTTATCGTTTGATGACAAACAAATTCATACAGAATATTCTGCGTTAATGAGTAAAGTAATGTCTAACGGAAACGGAAGAATTAAATTTCCAATTAACGAACCTGCAAAAGCTGCTAAAAAATCTCAAATTGAAGAATATTTAGATTTTTATGAAGGTTCTGGAGTACAACATATTGCTGTTGCTACAGATGACATCATCGAAACTGTTAGTCAATTAAAAGCACGTGGAATTGAATTTTTACCACCACCGCCACAAGCATATTATGATGATATTCCGAATAGATTAGGAGAACATCGTGAAATGATGAAAGAAGATATCGGCGAATTACAAAAATTGTCTATCATGATTGATGCAGATGAAGAAGGTTATTTACTACAAATATTTACAAAACCTGTAGAAGATAGACCAACATTATTTTTTGAGATTATTCAGAGAATGGGAGCTCGTGGATTTGGAGCTGGTAATTTTAAAGCTTTGTTCGAATCTATAGAAAGAGAACAAGCTAACAGAGGAACACTTTAAATTAGTAAGTAGTATTCAGCTAAATAAGCGTCATTGCGAGGAAGAATGACGAAGCAATCTCTTTATAAATTATAAGATTGCCACACTACGTTCGCAATGACGGTTTTCAATCTATAAAAATGAAGAAAGACGAATTATTAAAAGCAATAGAAGAAAAATACAAAAAACTGGGTGTTCCTTTAGAAACCATGTTGGAAGGATTATTACACAGTACACCAACAACGTATTGGGATTATATTCAAACTGATGCTTTATTAGGATTGCAAATTCCGAGAACAACCCAAAAAGATGAAATGGTTTTTATCATGTATCATCAAGTAAATGAATTGTTGTTTAAAATGATTTTATGGGAAATTGATCAAATATCATTATCTAGAGAAGCAATAACTGCAGAAAAATTCTCCAAACACTTAATGAGAATTAGCAGATATTTTGACATGTTGTGTAGCTCTTTTGACGTTATGGGTAATGGAATGGATGTGGAACAATATTTAAAATTTAGAAACACATTAGCTCCTGCAAGTGGTTTTCAGAGTGCGCAATATCGTAAAATCGAATTTGCATCTACAGAATTAATCAATTTGATTGATGCTCGTTATAGAGACACAATTGATCGAAATTCTTCTTTTAGAAATGCTTTTGAACATTTATATTGGCAAGCTGCTGGGAAAAATCATCAAACAGGAGAAAAATCTATTTTGATCAAATTGTTTGAAAAAAAATATATGGGAGATTTCATCGATTTTATGGAGGATTACAATGAATGTAACTTGTCTAAAAAATTCAAACAACTTCCAGAAGATGTTCAACAAAACAAAGAATTAATAGACGCAATGCGTCATTATGATTATACTGTAAATGTAAAATGGGTATTAGCACATTACGATGCCGCAGGAAAATATTTAGGTGGTGGCGATAAAGATTTAGAAGCAACGGGTGGAAGTAATTGGCGTAAATATATGCACCCAAAACACCAAAGAAGAATCTTTTTCCCATATTTATGGTCTAAAGAAGAGCTTAAAAATTGGGGCACTTTTTAAAAAATGTGAACTATTTAACACAAGCTGTTTGAGTAATCAAGCAGCTTTTTCTGTTTTGGAATAGATATTGTCATTCCTTTTTTATATGTTTGAAAATATGAAAAAAATCACTTTTCTTTTTATTGTATTTTATGTTAGTATTAATTCTTATTCTCAAGAAAAAAAAACTGTTTTTAAAAAAGGAGAATGGTTGCGTTACAAAATGAGTTATAGTGGTTTTTTAAAAGCAGGTAATGCTACATTATCTGTAGATACAGACACTATTAAAGGCAAAGAAGTTTTTCATGTAACAGGAAAAGGTTGGACAACTGGAGTGATAAAGTGGTTTTTTAATGTTGATGACACATACCAATCTTATTTTGACAAAGCCACAAATAAACCTTATATTTTTAAAAGAGATATTAACGAAGGTGGTTATACAATAAACAGAGAAATTAAATTTAACTACGAATCAAAAAAAGCAACCATATTAGATTTTAAATTCCAAACTTCACAAATTGTAGATATTGATAATGTACAAGACATGATATCTGCATTTTATTATTTAAGAAACCAGAATGTTAGCAACTTAAAAATTGGAGACGAAATTGCTTTAGATATGTTTATGGATGCTCAAATTTACCCTTTTAAATTAAGATATTTAGGTGAAGAATTACTAAAAACTAGTTTCGGAAAAATTAAAACTCTAAAGTTTAGACCAATGGTTCAAGCTGGTAGAATTTTTAAAGAAAACGAAAGCGTAACAATATGGATAACAGCCGATGATAATAAAATACCTATAAAACTAAAAGCTTCTTTAGCAGTTGGATCTTTAAGAGCAGAATTAGACGCATACAAAGGTCTTGCAAATTCTTTTAAAATTATTTACGATTAAATTGTACTTTTGCGTTAAAGTTGAAAATAAAATTTAATTTCTTTTGAAAAAATTACTACTTCTTTTAATAACACTCTTCATCTTTAATTCTTGTAAAGAAGATAAACCCGAAACTATTGAAGAAATAAAGGTGATACTTAAACCAAAAATAATTTATGAATTTGGTTATAAATTAAATGATTATAAAGTAATTAATGACACCATTAAAAAAGGGGAAAGTTTTGGAGTAATATTAGACAGACATCATGTAGATTATCCAATCATTAGTAAAATAGCAACAAAAATTAAAGACACCTTTGATGTTAGACGTGTTAGAGCAGGAAAACCTTATACCATTTTAGCATCAAATGATTCTTTAGAAAAAGCCCAAGTTTTTATTTACAAAAACAATAAATCTGTTGCAACAATTATAGAGTTTAATGATTCTATCATCCATAGTTATAAATACAGAAAAGATATTAAAATTGTAGAAAAAGAAGTACACGGCAAAATCTATTCTAGTTTTTCTCAATCTATGGATAGTTTGCATATAAACCCTTATTTAACAAACGAAATTGCAGATATTTATGCCTGGACTCTCGATTTCTTTAAACTTCAAAAAGAAGATACTTTTAAAATTATTTATGAAGAAAAATTCATAGACGATTCTACTTTTGTTGGTTATGGAGATGTAAAAGCTGCCGTTTTTAATCATAATGGCAACAATTTATATGCTTATAGGTATATTCCAGATCCAAAAAAAGGGCTCGTAGAATATTATGATGAAGAAGGAAATATGCTTAGAAGTCAGTTTTTAAAATCTCCAATTAAGTTTCAATACAGAATTTCTTCTAGATACAATTTAAAAAGAAAAATTAAACATTACGGCTATAAAATAAAACCTCACCGAGGAACCGATTTTGCTGCAAACGAAGGAACACCAATTATGGCTACAGCAAGTGGAACTGTTACTGAATCTGCTTATAGAAAAAGAGGAAATGGTCATTACGTAAAAATTAAACACAACAATACCTATTCTACTCAGTATTTACATATGCAAAGGCGAAAGGTAAAAAAAGGACAATATGTTAAACAAGGAGACATTATTGGCTGGGTTGGACATACAGGTAGCACTGAAGGAAGACATGTTTGTTATCGCTTTTGGAAAAATGGTAGAGAAGTAGATCCTTTTAAGCAGAAACTTCCGGCAGCTTCCCCAATAAAGAAAAGTTTAAAACCTGTTTTTTTAACTTATATTACTCCATTAAAAAAACAATTAGAAAGTATTAATTCTAAAGAATTAAAAAACAATTTTAATACCATCACTTCTAAAGATTAAGAATTAACATAATGGCATTAAAAAATATAAATCCAACCAAAACAAAAGCTTGGGGAAAATTAAATTCGCTTTTTTCTGAAATAAAAGACACACATCTTAAAGATTTTTTTAAAGATAATGTTGATAGAAAATCAGAATTTTCAATCTCTTTTAATGATTTTACTGTTGATTACTCTAAAAATAGAATCAATCAAGAAACTTTAAAATTATTAATAGAATTAGCCAATGAAGTTGATTTAAAAGATGCAATTCAAAAATATTTTTCTGGCAACATTATTAATGCAACCGAAAACAGAGCTGTTTTACACACCGCATTAAGAGATACTACTACAAAAGAAATTACTGTTGATAACACAAATGTAAAACCACAGATTAAAGCTGTATTAAATCAAATAGAACTGTTTTCTGAAAAAATTATTTCTAGAGAATGGAAAGGTTTTACAGGAAAACCTATAACTGATGTTGTAAACATCGGAATTGGCGGTTCAGATTTAGGTCCAGATATGGTTGTTGAAGGATTACAGTTTTACAAAAATCATCTAAACACACATTTTGTTTCAAATATTGATGGCGATCATGTTTCAGAAATCATTAAAAAACTAAATCCAAAAACCACTTTGTTTGTTATTGTTTCTAAAACATTTACAACTCAAGAAACCATCACAAATGCAACTACTTTAAAAAAATGGTTTTTAAAATCTGCTACAACTAAAGATATCGCAAAACATTTTGTAGCTGTATCAACCAATTTAGAGGCAATTTCAAAATTTGGAATCGACAAAGAAAATGTTTTTACGATGTGGAATTGGGTTGGTGGTCGTTTTTCTTTATGGAGCGCAATTGGTTTATCTATAAGTTTAGCAATAGGTTTTCAAAATTTTAAATCTCTTTTAAAAGGTGCAGAAGAAATGGATCAACATTTTAAAAATACGCCTTTTGAAAAAAATATTCCAGTAATTTTATCCTTAATAAGTATTTGGTACAACAATTTCTTTGAATGCGAAACAGAAGCTATCTTACCTTATTCTCAATATTTAAATAAATTACCAGATTACTTACAACAAGCCATCATGGAAAGTAATGGTAAAAGTATTGATAGAAATGGTGATAAAATTAATTACCAAACAGCAAGCATAATTTGGGGAAGTACTGGAACCAATATGCAGCATGCTTTTATGCAATTATTGCACCAAGGAACAAAATTAATTCCTACAGATTTTATTGGTTTTAAAGAATCTTTATATGGTTTAACCGATCATCATAAAAAATTAATGGCAAATTTCTACGCTCAAACAGAAGCATTGGCTTTTGGTAAAACTGCTGAAGAAGTTCATCTAGATTTAAAATTTAACAATCAGCTTAAAAAAATATCAACGTTACTTCCATTTAAAATTTTTGAAGGAAACAAACCTAGCTCTACTATTTTAATAGATAAATTAAATCCAAATTCTTTAGGGAAATTAATTGCCCTTTACGAACATAAGGTTTTTGTACAAGGCGTAATTTGGAACATCTTTAGTTTTGATCAATTTGGCGTAGAATTAGGCAAAGAATTAGCTAACAAACATCTAAATAAATAGTAAATTTATTTTTATAAAGAATCTTTTTATAAATTTTAACATTTATTAACTTATTGTTAACAAAGTTGTTAATATCTAAATGCTTAAAAACAAGAAAAAATTCTAAATTCTGTTATATTGCAAAGCCTAAATTTGTGTTAACTCTTAACATTAAGTTAACATTAGAACTCCAAAAAAGGAGGATTTTTGCAAAACATTTAATAACTTAAAATTTCAAAATGAAAAATTTTAAAAATTTAGTAGTAGTAGCGTTGTTTTTTGCAACAGCTGCTATTTTTGGTCAAACTAAACTAACTGGTAAAGTAGTTGATGAAACTAACCAACCTTTACCTGGCGCAAGTGTTGTGGTAAAAGGAACACAAAATGGAACATCAACTGATTTTGATGGAAAATTTATTTTGAATGCCAAAACAGACTCTGGTGTAATCGTAATCACATTTGTTGGTTATATAACAAGAGAGGTTTCTTTTTCTTCTGCTAAAGCTAATTTAGGAACTATTCAGTTAACTGAAGACTCTAACACTTTAGATGAAATTGTAGTAAATGCTACTTCTTTCGCTATAGATAGAAAAACCCCAGTTGCAGTTTCTACTATTAAGGCTGCAGATATTGAAAGAAAATTAGGAACTCAAGAATTTCCTGAAATTTTAAAATCTACTCCAGGAGTATATGCTACTAAATCTGGTGGTGGTTTTGGAGATGGTAGAATTAACTTAAGAGGGTTTGACTCTCAAAACATTGCCGTAATGATTAACGGAGTTCCTGTTAATGACATGGAAAATGGTAGAGTATATTGGTCTAACTGGGCTGGTTTATCTGATGTTACATCAGCAATGCAAGTACAAAGAGGTTTAGGAGCTGCTAAAATAGCGGTACCTTCTATTGGGGGAACCATTAACATCTTATCTAAATCAACAGATGTAAAGGAAGGTGGAAACATCAGTATGTCAACAGGTAACGACGGATACCAAAAATACGGTTTTACATTATCTACAGGTTTAATGGATAATGATTTTGCTGCAACAGTTTCTTTTGCTAAAATTTCTGGAGAAGGATATGTAGATGGAACTCAATTTAATGGGTATAACTACTTCGTTAATATATCAAAGCAACTAAATGAAAACCATAAATTATCATTTACTTCTTTTGGAGCGCCACAAAGACATGGTCAAAGACAAAACAGAAGCACTATTTCTCAATACAAAAATGCTGAGTCAGGAATTAGATTCAACCCAGATTGGGGATACAAAAATGGACAAGCAGTTAGTGTAGAGGACAACTTCTACAACAAATCACAAACATCTTTAAATCACTATTGGACAATCAACGAAAACTCTAGTTTATCTACTGCATTATATGTATCATTTGGTACTGGTGGTGGTGGTGGAACTGCTGGAACTAATAGAGATTTATTTAATAATAGAATTGGAGGAGCTGACCAACCAATTAATTTAGATAATATTGTATCTATTAATAGAGCTAACGGGGCGTTAGGTTCTGAAGCTATTTTAAGAGCTTCTAGAAACGACCATAGCTGGTACGGAGTTTTATCAACTTATAATACAACAATTTCTGAAAATTTCAACCTTTTAGTTGGACTTGATTATAGAAATTATACAGGAAGACATTTTAGAGAAGTTACTGATTTATTAGGTGGGAATTACTTTTTAGACAATAGCAATGTAAACAATCCTAATGCGGCATTAGGTGTAGGAGACAAATACTCTTACAATAATGATGGTGAAGTAGGATGGCAAGGTGGTTTTGCTCAATTAGAATATGACAATGATAAAATTTCAGCATTCATATCTACATCAGCCTCAAACACTTCTTATAGAAGAGTCGATTATTTTCAATACTTAGAATCAGACCCAACTAGAGTTACAGCTAAATACAACTTCTTTGGATATAGTGCAAAAGGTGGAATTAACTATAGATTAAATGAAAAACACAATGTATTTTTTAATACTGGTTACTTTGAAAAAGCTCCTGAGTTTGGAGCGGTTTTTACAAGATTTAACAATACAGACATAAACGCTGATGCTAAAAACCAAAAAATATTTAGTGTTGAATTAGGATATGGTTACAGAAGTGAAAAATTTAATGCAAATGTTAACCTTTACCGTACTTCTTGGAAAGATAAAACCTTTACAAGAGGGCTACGTGATCTTGCAGGAAATGATTTTACAGCAAATATTTTAGGTGTAAACGCATTACACCAAGGAGTAGAATTTGACTTTACTTACAATCATTCTGATAACTTAAGATTTACAGGAATGTTATCTTTAGGAGATTGGACTTGGGATAATGACATTATTGATGCACCAGTTTTTGATGCAAATCAAATACAAGCATTTTCTGCAGATTTATTAATCAAAGGGTTAAAAGTTGCAGATGCTGCACAAACTACTGCTGCTTTAGGGATGCTTTATAAATTTTGGGAAAAAACAAGTGTAACTTTAGATTATAACTACTTTGGTAACTTGTATTCAGATTTTGATATTATCAGTAGTGCAAATATCACGAGAGTTGGAGACACAAAATCACCAAGTGTAAGACCTGGTCAAACATGGAAAGTTCCTACATACCATACTTTTGACGCAAGTTTACGTCATGGATTTAAAGTTGGAAATTTTGACACGACAGTTACTGCAAGAGTAAACAACTTATTTAATGTAGAATACATTTCAGACTCAATAGACGGAACAAGCCAAACAGCTGCTGATGCTTTGGTATGGTTTGGATTCGGTAGAACTTTTAGCCTTAGCGCAAAAATTAATTTTTAAAAAACAGAATCATGAAAAAAACATTTTTATTATTAACAGTACTTTCAATGGTGGTTACTTCTTGTAATCCATTAGAAGACATCTATAATGAATTAGATGCTAAAGCAACCGTTATTACTGGTGAAGCAACTTTTACATTAGGTGACGCAGATTATACTGCTTTAGGTTTAAATTTTGGTAATTTTAGTTCTTTAGATGATGCAAAAACTAAATTACCTGCTTTCTTATCTAAAAAATATCCTGTTTGGGGAAAAAATTCTTTAGCATCTGTAACTTTTAAACTATACAGCCCTAAAAGAACTGAAAAAAGTTTAAAAATATATGAAGTTACATCAGCAGATTATACTGCAAACGGATTCACATTTGGAAACTTTAGTAGCTTTTCTGATATTACAAAGTTTTTAAACACCAAGTATCCTGCAGCTGCAGATAGAATGTTAGTTAATCTAACCTATAAATATTACAATGGAACTGTAAGAACCTTAGAAAATGGGTTTATAATTGTAAACGGAAAATGGGAAATGGCTACCGGAATTACCGATGCTGAATATACTGCAATGGGAGAAGGTAGAGCTCAGTTTGATAGCAAAACTGAAGCACTACAAAAAATTCCTACGTATGCAGCTACTAGATTTCAATATGAAGGTAAAAAAGCTGGTGACATCGAAGGTATTATGTACAAATTATACGTAACAGATACTCAAGATGTTGATGATGACGGTAGAACAGATGACAGAACTGTATATAGTTTTGTAACTTATGTTGTATATGATGGTACAAATTGGTCTAATTATGATAATATTATTAACGAAACTATTAAGTTTGGTCATAATGGTACTGTTTGGGTTCCAGACAATACAATCAAATATACTTTGACGGCTGCTGATTATACATTAGTTGGAAATGGTCGGTACGGAAACTTTGATGTTAGAACAGGTAAAGATGAAGAATCAGAAACTGTACGTATTGGTAAAATAAATACCATTTTATTAAACAACTTCCCTAATGATGCTGAAGGACAAAAATACCTTGTCTCTTACAACATTTATAACGGAGCAAATGGTGTTTGGCAATTAGCAGTTATTAAAACTGGTGGAGCATACGTTAAACAATAACACTAAAATAGTTTTACTATTTTTACAAACCACCTCAATTGAGGTGGTTTTTTTTTGATTAAAATGTTTACATTTACACCAAATTAAAAACAAGAAATCATGATGAAAGAAATTCATTCATATTGGGCATATTTAGTACTATTAATGTTAGTATTTGCAGTTGTAAATGCATTTATGGGACTTTTAAAAAAGAGAAATTTTACAGATAAAGATGTTCGCATCGGCTTATTTACCTTAATTGTTTCTCATATTCAATTGTTAATCGGATTAGGCTGGTACTTTATGAGTCCAGCTTATAAAGCTTTAAAAGCCGATAGTTCTGAGGTAATGGGAAATTCTGTATCTAGGTTATTAGCAATAGAACATCCACTAATGATGATCATTGCTATTGTGTTAATTACCATTGGTTGGTCTAAGCATAAAAAGAAAACAGAAGATGCAGCAAAATTTAAAACTTTTGCAGTTTTTTACGGGTTAGCTTTAGTATTGATCTTTGCTAGAATCCCATGGAATCAATGGTTACAATTTTAAGAATAAAATATCCAAATTTACTTCTGGTAAAAGAAATCTTTAAATGAAATTTTTAAGCTATATATTATCTCCAATATTTATTTTTACCTTTGTCTTATTATTAGTTATTTTTCACCCTTTACAATGGATTGGATTAAAACTTTTCGGGCATAAAGGACATCAACCTGTTGTAGATATTTTAAATTTATTTCTTGTTAAGTCGTTACTTTTAATAGGAGTTACAGTTCATTTAAAAAACGAACATAAATTACCTAAAGATTCTACTTTAGTTTTTGTTTCAAATCATCAAAGTATTTCTGACATTCCGCCAATTGGCTGGTTTTTTAGAAAACACAATCCAAAGTTTGTTGCCAAAATAGAATTAGGAAAAGGAATACCAAGTGTCTCATTTAATTTAAAAAATGGAGGCGCTGTTCTTATAGACAGAAAAGATCCAAAACAAGCAATTAAGGCATTGGTTAAATTCTCAAAAAAGATCCATGAAAATAAATGGGGAGCAATCATTTTTCCTGAAGGAACAAGAAGTAAAACAGGCAAACCAAAACCATTTTCTTCTAATGGTTTAAAAATGATTACCAAATACAATCAAGAAGGATATATTGTACCAATAACGATAAATAATTCTTGGAAATTATTTAAATACGGAAAATATCCTTTAGGTCTTGGAAGCCCTATAACGCTTACAACCCACAAACCAATAAAAATTGATTCTATGCCATTTGAAGAGTTAATAAAAAAAATAGAATCACAAATAATTTCACACATAAAATAACTGAATGTCTATACATAATATTAGAAGAGAGGTAATGCTTACTCTAGAAAAAAGCATTGATACTTTTGTTGATAAATTTTTAATTACACCCGAAAAAATTTGGCAGCCAACAGATTTTTTACCAAACTCACAAAAAGATACTTTTATTGATGAAGTAAAAGAGATTCAAGAAATCTCTAAAGAATTAGATGATGATTTTTGGGTAGTTTTAGTTGGAGATACAATTACAGAAGAAGCATTACCAACTTACGAGTCTTGGTTATTAGATTTAGAAGGTGTTTCTCAACAACCAGATAATGGCTGGGCAAAATGGGTTAGAGCTTGGACAGCTGAAGAAAACAGACACGGAGATGTATTGAATAAATATTTGTACTTATCTGGTAGAGTTAATATGAGAGAAGTAGAAATTACAACTCAGCATTTAATTGCTGATGGTTTTGATATTGGAACCGCAACAGATCCATATAAAAACTTTGTATATACAAGTTTTCAAGAATTAGCAACCTATATATCGCATAATAACGTTGCTAAAATTGCGCGTAAAAAAGGACACAAAGCATTGGCGAAAATGTCTAAAATTATTGCTGGTGATGAAATGCGTCATCATGTTGCCTATTCAGAATTTGTAAAAGAAATTTTCAAAATTGATCCAAGCGAAATGATGTTAGCTTTTCAACACATGATGAAACACAAAATTGTAATGCCAGCGATGCATTTAAGAGAATCTTTCGAGGCAAAAGGAAGTTTGTTTGACCAATTCTCAAGTGTAGCACAAAGAGTTGGAGTTTATACAGGTTTTGACTATGTAGATATTTTACAAAAACTAAATACTACTTGGAAAATTGATGCAATTACCAACCTAACTCCAGAAGCAGAAAAAGCGAGAGATTGGTTGTTAAAACTACCTGAAAGAATGTATCGAATTACTGAAAGAATTGTAGTTCCAGATACAAAATACAATTTTAAATGGATGAATCCAGTTGTCTAAAAAAAGAATTTTTATGGCTCTTTTTTAGTGTATCGTAAATTGGTCTTTATCTTTTAAGAAAGGTAATTTTGCTCTAAGATCTATCAATTCATTTTTACTTAAAGTTGCATAGATAATTTTTTCGGTGTTTTCTTCTACTTCGGTAATTTCATTTCCTAAAAAATCTATTGCAATAGAACTACCACTATATTCATATCCATTTGCATCAATACCAACTCTATTTACACCAATACAATAACTCATGTTTTCTATTGCCCTTGCTTTTAAAAGTGTTTTCCATGCATTAATTCTTGGCTTTGGCCAATTTGCAACATATAATAACAAATCATATTCTTCTACATTTCTAGACCAAACCGGAAAACGTAAATCATAACAAATTAAAGGGCAAATTTTCCAGCCTTTATAATCAACAATCAATTTGTTTTTTCCTGATGTATATTCTTTATGTTCTCCTGCTAACGTAAAAGTATGGCGTTTATCATATTTTTTAATAGTGCCATTTGGATACACAAATAACAATCTGTTATAAAAATTGTTTTCTTCTTTAATGATGATACTCCCAATAATTGCGGCATCAAATAGTATTGCTTTATGTTGCATCCAACTTATGGTTTCTCCATTCATTATTTCAGCCAAAGGTTTTGGTGTCATAGAAAAGCCTGTGGTAAACATTTCTGGTAAGACAATCAAATCAACATTCTGAATTTCTTCCAACATTACATCTAATTTCGCTCTGTTTTTTGTAGCATTTTCCCAAACTAAGTCTTTTTGAATAATTGCTATTTGTAAATCAGTTTGCATAAAAATAATTTTTAAACAATATAATAAAATAAATGGCTTCTTTTTGTACATTGTTTGTTCTAAAATTGCTTTTATACATGCATACTTTTATTTCAGAAACTTTACAGATAATTTTAACAAAACAAAGCTCATTTAAAAACACCGTTTTTGTTTTGCCTTCTCAAAGAGCTGGTGTTTTTGTAAAACAAGCATTAAAAGAAATTATTGACGTTGGTTTTTTACCAACAATTCTAAATATTGAACAATTTATTGAAGATGTTTCTGGGCTGCATAAAATAGATTCCATTCAGTTATTATTTCATTTTTACGCGGTTTATAAAAAAGTAGAACCAGAGCCTGAAGAATTTGAAAACTTTATTTCTTGGGCTTTTACAGTAATACAAGATTTTAATGAAGTAGATCAACATTTAATCAATCCTAAAGAGATATTTCCATACTTAAGAGATATTCAGCGATTAAAAAATTGGTCGGTTAAAAAGCCTTTAAAAGAAACCCAAATGGTGAAGAATCATTTTTCTTTCTTAGAGAAATTAGAAATGTATTACACAAATTTTTATGCCTTTTTACTAGAAAAACAAATTGGTTATCAAGGATTAATTTACAGAGAAGCGGCTAAAAAAATTGAAAATTACATTGAAAAAAATAACCATAAAAATTATGTTTTTATGGGTTTTAATGCATTAAATAAAGCTGAAGAATTTCTATTTCAAAGAATGCTGGAAGCAGGAAACACAAATGTATATTGGGATATTGATAGGTTTTTTTTAAAAAACAATCATCAAGCAGGTACGTTCATCAGAAAGTACAAAACTGATTGGAACTATTATGTAACTAATCCGATGGAAACCATTTCATCAAATTTCGAGAATGAAAAAAACATCGAAATTATTGGTGCATCAAAAAACAATACTCAAATAAAATATGCTGGAGAACTTATCAATAAACTGCCAAATCTTAACAACACAGCGTATGTTTTGGCCGATGAAAGCTTGTTACCAATCACTTTAAATTCGTTGCCAAAAAAAGTTGATGCGGTTAATATTACAATGGGCTATCCATTAAAAGATATTCCAACTACTTCGTTATTTACTTCCATTTTTCAATTGTTTTTAACTCAAGAAAAACTTCAAAAAACACATGTTAAACAATTTTACTATAAAGATGTATTACAGTTTTTAAAACACACAGCAATTCAACCACTATTAATTGATAATGGAACAAATATCTTAGACGCAATTGCTCTTAAAATTTCAACAGAAAATAAAACTTTTATCAGTAAAAGTGAAATCGCAGCTTTTTTATTACCTTTAGAAAAAAACGTTCGAGAAACACTTGCATGTGTTTTTAATCCAATTGAAACTATTCAAAATTTTATACATCGTATTTTAAATTTAATTACTGTTTTAAAAGAAAGTGCTACGGCTTTAAACAGAGAATATTTGTTTAGATATTATACTATTTTTTCACAATTACAAACATTTCAAAACGACTACAGTTTCTTAAAAACATTTAAAACTATACACCAATTATTTAATCAATTACTAACTACAGAATCTATTTCGTTTAAAGGCGAACCTTTACAAGGGTTGCAGTTAATGGGAATGTTAGAAACGCGTGTGTTGGATTTCGAAAATGTAGTAATAACTTCTGTAAACGAAAATATATTACCAAAAAACAGTACCCAAAACACGTTTATCCCTTTTGATGTAAAAATCGATTTTGGCCTACCAACATACAAAGAAAAAGATGCTATTTTCTCGTATCATTTCTTTAGATTATTACAGCGTGCAAAAAATATTTACTTATTATATAATTCTGAAAGTGACACTTTTGGAGGTGGAGAAAAAAGTAGATTTATTGCACAATTACTACATCTAAAAGGTGAAATTAAAGAATTACACATAAGCCCAAAAGTAACTACTAAAAAAACCGAATTAAAGCAAATTGAAAAGACCCCTAAAATAATTTCTACGCTAGAAAAAATTGCAAAATCTGGATTCTCGCCATCAGCATTAGCTAATTATTTATACAATCCGTATCAGTTTTATACTCAAAAAATCTTAAAACTTTCTCAATATAAAGAAGTTGAAGAAACGGTGGCTTCAAATACTATGGGCACCATTATTCATGACACTTTAGATGCGTTATATCAACCTTATATTGACAAATATCTTACCGAAGAAGACTTAAAAAAAATGTTTTTAAAAGTAGATGATTTGATCTCTTTTAACTTTAAAAAACATTTTCATAATTCTGATGTTCTAATAGGAAAAAACAGATTGATTTTTGAAGTATCTAAAGAGTATGTAAATCGGTTCTTAGAAAATGAAAAACAATTAATTTTAGAAAAAAATCAATTAAAAATTATTGCCACCGAAGAAAACTTAGAAACAACCATAAAAATTGAAGGTTTCAATTTTCCAATTAAAATTAAAGGACAAGTTGATAGAATTGACGAGTTAAATGGTGTAACTAGAATTATAGATTATAAAACAGGGAAGGTAGAAGCTTCAAATCTAAAAATTAAAGATGTTTCTAACATTGCTGATGAAAAATATAACAAAGCAATTCAAGTGTTGTTATATGGGTTTATGTATTCTAAAAGCAAACCAATACACAGCAAAATTGAAAGTGGAATTATCTCTTTTAAAAACCTTAAAAGCGGATTGATAAAAGTAGATTTTGGTAAAAAAGATTATGAAATCACGCCAGAAAGAATTGACGAATTTATTACATCAATTAAAGAAATCATCAAAGAAATTTTTGATACTTCAATTCCGTTTACAGAAAAAATACACGAAAAACACAATATGTAATACTATTGCTTCCCTGCTAAAACCAACAAAGGAATATTACAATGAAACTCTTTTTTTAGAATTGTATTCTTTTCCCAAAGCTTTGTAAAAAACCCTCTTTTACGTCTAAAAACACATAACATATCTGGTTGATGGGATTGAAAATGTTCTAAAACTCCTTGAAAAGTAGTTGCATTTTCTGTAATTGTTAACGAAGATTTTAAACTTTCTAATGCTGGGTTTAAAACCAAATCTTTATCTGTATAACTTGGTGTCTTTACCAACAATAAATTAATAACAGGGTTAAATCTATCTTTTATGAATTTTAAAGGATTTAAAGCATTCTTTTTATTTACAATTCCGGTTTTAAAAGCTGTTAAAACAGCATTAAATGGCTTAAAAACATATGATTCTGGCACAATTAAAATAGGAATATTAGATTTTTTTACAACGCTACCAGTAGTACTTCCTAAGAAAACTTCTTCTTTTATAGAATTACTTTTTGGTCCCATTACAATTAAATCGACACCTATTTCTTTTTCTACAGACTCAATAGAATCCAACACATTTCCTTTTGCTGTAATTAATTGAATATCTTTTCCTTTTCTGTTTGCAGAATTAATTATAGAACGCATATATAAATTAGATTCTCGCTCTAAAATTCTATCAACATTAATAATTGTTCCTGCTTTAGATTGTGCATTATATGCTCTAAGCACAAAAACATTTGCATCAATTTCGCAAGCAAAATCAATTGCGTATTGCAACGTATTTAATGAGTTTTCAGAAGAACCGATCGGAACAAGTATATTTTTCATGCGATGTTGTTTAATATTAGAGAAAATTACACAAAATAAATGTACTGCAAAAATACATTTTTTTAACAAGTTTTCATTTTAAAAATTAGTGCTAAATATAGCATCTAAATAATTAGTATTTTTGGCATGATTTGAAAACAAACATTAGCTTTAAAAAAATAAACAAATTAGCTTTTCCGGCATTGGTTGCCGGTATTGCAGAGCCATTACTTTCTATTACCGATACTGCAATAATTGGACATATAGAGAACAATGCCATAGAATCTTTGGCTGCTGTTGGAATCGTTGGTGCATTTATTTCTATGTTGGTTTGGGTTTTTGGTCAAATTAGAAGCGCTATTTCTTCCATAATATCTCAATATTTAGGAGCAAATAAATTAGAAGAAATTAAATCATTACCTGCACAAGCAATCACAATTGTTGTTGTATTAAGTTTATTGGTAATTGCTATTTCCTATCCTTTTTCAGAAATTATTTTTAAGTTTTATAATGCCTCTGATGTTATTTTAAAATATTGTGTTGATTATTTTAATATCCGGATTTTTGGCTTTCCATTTACCCTTTTTACGTTCGCTGTTTTTGGTGTTTTTAGAGGTTTACAAAACACGTATTACCCAATGATTATTGCCATTACTGGCGCATTATTAAACATTGTTTTAGATTATCTTTTTGTCTATGGTTTTGTAGATATAATTCCTCCAATGTATATTAAAGGAGCTGCGTATGCGAGTGTAATAGCGCAAATTATAATGGCTCTTTTATCAGCAATTTTATTGTTAAAAAAAACACCAATTCCATTAAAAATCGTATTACCAATTCATCCAGAAATAAAACGGTTATTAGTAATGATTTTAAATTTATTTATTAGAACATTAGCGTTAAATTTAGCATTGTATTTCGGAACAGCATACGCAACTTCTTATGGTAAAGAATACATTGCTGCTTATATTATTGGATTAAATTTATGGCTTCTTGGAGCTTTTATGATTGATGGATACTCTAGTGTTGGTAATATTTTATCTGGTAAGTTACTTGGTCAAAAAGATTATAAAACACTAATTGCTTTGAATAAAAAATTGATGAATTATGCTTTAATTTTAGGTATTGTTTTTATTGTATTTGGTCTTATTTTCTACAAACCAATCGGAATGATATTTACCAAAGAAACTGCTGTTTTAGAACAATTTTATTTAGTGTTTTGGGTAATCTTAGCAATGCAACCATTATGCGCCATGACTTTTATTTTTGACGGAACCTTTAAAGGCTTAGGAGAAATGAAATACTTGCGAAATGTTTTAATTTTTGCAACCTTAATTGGTTTTATTCCTACGCTATTGCTATTTGATTTCTTAGATTTTAAATTGTATGCTATTTGGATAGCATTTACCGTTTGGATGTTTTTTCGCGGCATTTTTTTATTTTTTAAATTTAAAAGAAAATTTTCTCCACTAGCACAAAAGCAGTAAATTTGAATACTGATACTCAATTATATGACAACGCAACGTACAGAAGGAAGTTTATATACCAATATCGTCAATCGAATTGCAACAATCGAATTTGGTCATCCAGCTAGTAATTCGTTTCCAAGTAAATTGTTAGATCGATTAACAAAAGAGTTACAACGAGTTTCTACGATTGATGAAGTAAACGTTATCATTTTAAAATCTGAAGGAGAAAAAGTATTTTGTGCTGGCGCATCTTTTGATGAATTGGTTGCTATTGACAATTTTGAAGACGGAAAAAAATTCTTTTCTGGCTTTGCAAATGTCATCAATGCAATGAGAACTTGCTCTAAATTAATTATTGGAAGTGTTCAGGGAAAAGCTGTTGGCGGTGGCGTTGGATTAATTGCAGCCTGCGATTATGTGTTGGCAACCGAAGCTGCTTCTGTGAAATTATCAGAATTAACAATTGGCATTGGACCTTTTGTAATTGCTCCTGCGGTTGAACGCAAAATCGGTGTCGCTGGTTTGGCGGAATTAACGTTGGCGGCAACCGAATGGAAGAATGCTTATTGGGCAAAAGAAAAAGGGTTGTTTTCTAAAGTATTTGAAACTACAGGTGAACTCGCAAAAGAAACTGAATTTCTTGCAGAAAAGTTAGCTTCTTTTAATCCTGAAGCAATTACAGAAATGAAGAAAGTACTTTGGAAGGGAACAGAAAATTGGAATCATTTATTACTAGAAAGAGCAGAAATAACTGGGAAATTAGTATTGTCTGATTTTACAAAAAAAGCTTTATCAGAATTTAAAAAGTAGAATTATGGGCGGAGATTATTTATTTTTAGGATTGGCAGTGTTAATAGCGATTATGTACTTTTACAACAAGTCTAAAGCAAACAGAAATAAAAGAAAATAGCATGAGCACAATAAGAATTACAAAACAATTCAATTTTGAAACTGGTCATGCGTTGTATGGTTACGATGGAAAATGTAAAAATGTTCACGGGCATTCTTACAAGCTTTCTGTAACTGTAATTGGCAAGCCAATTACAGACAGTTCTGAAGTAAAATACGGAATGGTTATCGACTTTTCTGATTTAAAAAAGATTGTAAAAGAAGAAATTGTAGATGTGTTTGATCATGCAACTGTTTTTAATCAAAATACGCCACATATAGAATTGGCAAAAGAGTTAAAAGATCGTGATCATCATGTTATTTTGGTAGATTATCAGCCAACAAGTGAAATGATGGTAATTGATTTTGCTTCAAAAATTAAAAAACGTTTGCCAGAAAACATCAATTTGTTTTCTTTACGTTTGCAAGAAACAGAGACAAGTTTTGCAGAGTGGTTTTCTTTAGACAACTAACAATAATCAGTAAACAGTTATTAATTAGAGGTTTTAAATTTCCAAATCAACACATTTTTAAATTTCTTTCATTGGTGGAACCTTTAATTTTTTAACTTATTTCCCGTTAAAAGTATTCATCGTATTTGCCATTCCGGCTGTTCCAAATGATGTAATTACATTACAAGAAACCGGTAATCTTTCTATCAATAAACTTATTTCTTCTTTACTCCATTTACTTAGTACAAAATCTACTTGTCTTCCTTTAGAATAATTTGCGCCAACACCAAATCTAAACCGTGGATATGTTGTTGTGTTTAATTTCTCCTGAATGTCTTTTAATCCGTTATGTCCGCCTGCAGAACCTTTTTCTTTTAATCTGATGGTACCAAAATCAATATTTAAATCGTCGGTAACAATTAATGTATTTTCTATTGAAATTTTTTCTTTATCCATCCAATACTTTACTGCTTTTCCGCTTAAATTCATATATGTATTTGGCTTTAACAAGATAAAAGTTCTTCCTTTAAATCGAAAACTTGCAACATCTCCTAATTTGTCAGTTTCAAAAGTTGCGTCATAGTCTTTTGCAAGTGCGTCTATTATTTTGAAGCCAATATTATGACGTGTGTTGTCATATTTCTCTCCAATATTTCCTAAGCCAACAATTAAAAATTTCTTCATATTTGTACAAAAATAAAAAAAGCGTTACAATAAGTAACGCTTTTTTAAAATTTAGAATATTTTATATTTATTCTGTTGCTGCTGTAGCTTCCGCTTCTGCTCCTTCTACTTCTTCTGTTTCTTCATCTTCTAACTCTTCAGTTGCATTACGAGACATTCTTACCTGAGCTACAACTGTGTTTGCTGGATGTAAAAATGTACAGTTTTTGTTATCAATATCTGTAACAAATAATTTACTTCCGATTCTTAATTTAGAAATATCTGCATTAAAAAAATCTGGTAAATCACCTGGCAACGCTTTTACTCTTAATTTACGCTTTGGGAAACGTAAAGATCCTCCATTTAAAACACCTGGAGCTTTTCCTACTAAGTGTACAGGAATTTCCATAGTAACTTCTTTATCATCAAATAATTGATAAAAATCTACATGAATGATTTTGTCTGTTACTGGGTGAAACTGAATGTCTTGTAAAATTGCTGCAATTTTCTTGCCATCTAATTCAATCGTTGCTGTATAAACGTTTGGAGTATACACAAGATTTTTAAACGCGATTTCTGCTGCTGAAAAATGCATTGGTTTGTCTCCTCCGTATATAACGCAAGGAACCTGACCAGCATTACGTAAGGCTTTAGTTGCTACTTTACCTACGCTTTCTCTTTGAGATCCTTTGATTGTAATTGATTTCATTACTTAAATTTAATTATTATTTATTTACATTAAAAATTGTCCGCTAATGCTAGTATTGTCTTGAACTTTATGCATAACATCTGCGAATAAAGGGGCGCAAGTTACAACTTTTATTTTAGAACTTGTCCTTTTTAAAGGAATTGTATCTGATACAATTAATTCAATTAAACTTGAGTTTTCTATACGTTCAATTGCGGTTCCAGAAAGTAATGGATGGGTGCAAATTGCTCGTACACTTTTTGCTCCTCTTTCCATCATTAAATCTGCTGCTTTTGCGAGTGTTCCGCCAGTATCAATCATGTCATCAACCAAAATAACATTTTTACCAGTTACCTCACCAATCAATTCCATATGAGAAATTACATTGGCTTTTTTACGTTGTTTATAACAAATAACAACGTCAGAATTTAAATATTTAGAATATGCATATGCTCTTTTAGAACCTCCCATGTCTGGAGATGCAATCATTAAATCTTCTAATCCTAATGATTTTACATAAGGTAAAAAGATGGTAGATGCAAATAAATGATCTACTGGTTTTTCAAAAAATCCTTGAATTTGATCTGCATGTAAATCCATGGTCATAATTCTTGTTGCTCCTGCTGCTTGTAATAAATTGGCAACTAATTTTGCCCCAATTGCAACTCTTGGCTTGTCTTTTCTATCTTGTCTTGCCCAGCCAAAATAAGGCATTACTGCTGTTACGTGTCTTGCTGATGCTCTTTTAGCAGCATCAATCATTAATAACATTTCCATTAAATTATCTGCCGTTGGAAAAGTAGAACCTATAATAAAAACGCGCCTTCCTCTAATAGATTCTTCGAAAGCTGGCTGAAATTCACCATCACTAAAGTGAGTAATTGTTACCTCTCCTAATTTGACACCGTATTCTTTGGCTATTTTCTCTGCTAATTCTACACTTTGAGAACATGCAAATATTTTTGGAGTTAATTGACTTGAAGGCATTTAGTTGAGTTTTGTTAAAAGTTAGTGTGTTGTTAACTGCAAAAATAAAAATATTTAATGAGTTGCGTTGTTTTTTATGCTTTAATACTAAATTTATTTTTTAGATTTGCAATCCAATTAAGTTTTGCTTGAACAAATACTTACTGAAAAAATAATTGGAATCGATAAAGAAAAATTACGTTCTTTGCCCAAATAAATTGCTCGAGTGGCGGAATTGGTAGACGCGCTGGATTCAAAATCCAGTTCTTTCGGGAGTGTGGGTTCGATTCCCACCTCGAGTACAAAAAAACCTCAACAGAAATGTTGAGGTTTTATTAATTAAATTGTGTCTCGTCCTAATATAGTGTCACACCTAAACATTATAAAAATGGATACAAATTACAAAAAGAGAACACAAAAAGATTACAGTTTAAGTTTAAAACTTCAGATTGTACAAGAGATTGAACGAGGAAA
>Ga0316205_10000272_pt1 | contig 108715 bp, 91 predicted proteins | sample 3monthpyrite_MG_FD_204941 | JGI IMG/M metagenome (GOLD analysis project Ga0316205, IMG submission 204941) | Microbial mat bacterial communities from mineral coupon in-situ incubated in ocean water Damariscotta River, Maine, United States -... | ecosystem: Environmental > Aquatic > Marine >... | reverse complement strand
GCTCAATGTCCCAGGTGGCTACCGCCGTTTGGTCAGCCAGACGTCTTATCTCGGTAGCGACCACTGCAAAACCTAATCCATATTCTCCAGCTTTTTCTGCCTCGATAGCGGCATTAAGTGATAATAAATTTGTTTGGTCAGCCACTTTAGTAATAGTGGTAATCACGGTGTTGATATTATCGGCTTTCTCGTTGAGAACGCTTAGTTTGTTAGCAATCGTTACGGTGGCAGCACTCATTTGATGCATGGTTTTTTCCATGCTGACCAATGCATCTTGGCCTTCTACAGCGGCTTTTGCTGTTTGTTCAGAAACATCAGCCACTTCATCCATTGTCTCAGCCAGTTCTCTACTTGTTGATGAGATCTGATTAGCAGTATCCATGATTTCATTGATTGAGGTCGCCTGAGTATTGACATTGGCCTCTTGCTCTTTTGCGGTGGCAGCTATTTCTGTTGCCGAACTGGTGACATCGATACCAGAGTATTGGACTTGAGAGACCAGCGAGTTAAGACTGTCGACCATAGTTTGTACACCGCGGCCAAGTTCATCGACAGCATCTTTTCCAACGAAGTCGTCTAAGCGGCCGGTTAGATCGCCTCGAGTTGCGCTGTTAACGACGTCGAGTATTTTATCGACTTGTGAGCGCAAGTGCTGAGTTGTCTTCTGTTGAGATAATATAGCGTCATTGAGTGTGTGAGACATTATTTTGAAAGTGGTTGTGACTTTGCTTATCTCATCTCCCTGACTGAGTTTATGTGAAATTATTTTTTCATCAGAAATTGATGACATCGCCTGATCGATAGTGGACATGCCTAAGTCGACAGCACGACTCATGGGGCGAATAATGCCGCGGTAAAGTAAGTTTGCGAGTAGTACTACAGCAACCATGGCAATAAATAGCATACCAATAATGCTTGATGTTGATCCTGTTGTTCGATTTGATAATTCTTCAGCTTGGACATTGGCATCATTAACGATAATGGCGAGTAACTGGTTTATCAGTTCATTAAGTGTACTGATATGTGTACGCGCACGTGTGCGATAAAGGTAAGCATCCTCTCTCCATTTATCGCTAGTGTGTATCGCTTGCAAATTCAGCATGTTCTTTTTGTAACGGGTAGCTAAACCATCCATATTCTCAATAGCTTCTTCTTGTTCAAAAGTCAGTTGCTCGTTTTGATGAAAGTACTGTATGTTTTCTTCAAACAAGTCGAGTTGATCATTTGCCTGAGAAAGAGAATGAGGTAGTCTGGTGCTAAGAAAACCACGGATTTCATTCATTGTTTGTACCCATCGTGTTCGCATATCGTTAGCACGTTGTAGTAGTTTGATTCTGGGTTGCTCACTGTGCTCTTCAAATTCAGAATTAATAAATAGATTAATATTCTGTAATGCAATTGTTGCCAATGGTTGTAGGTTTTCACCCGCATAAACCAGACCTGGGTAATTTTTTGTTCCCTCTATGGTGATATCCAGCATTTCTGTTTGCACTTCGAATAGCAAATTGTACTCAAATTCAAATTTTCTTATGTGTTCAGCAAGCTCGGTATTATTTTTATAAAGAGGATGGTTTTTGAGTTTGTTAATAATGTTGTAAGCATCATCATTACTGATTTCATACAACTTTAAGTCTTTGTATTCTTTGCTCAGCATGTAATAAGCTAGTGCACTTAATGAATCCTTCATTTTGGTAGAAAGTTGCAAGGTTAAAAACATCGCAGGCTGATATTTATTTAATACCTCATCAGTTGCGTCGGTGACTGAGTTAAGACGAAATAAAGTCAGCGATGAGGCCAATAATAAAATCGCGATAAGCCCACCAAAACCAATATACATTTTGCTGGGGACAGATAGATAACTTAATACTTGGGGCATAGCTTTGAACATAAATCAGTACCTGCTTGGAAAAGCGGTTATCAATTTAAAAGAAGGCAGTAGCGCGAAGTTCCCTCCTTATAGATGTTGTTATCGGTAGAGGTATTAATAGCTTTAATGGTAACCGGTGGAAAAAGACCGAAAATAGGCTGAGAAAATAGACTAACTCAGAGTAGGGTTATTGGTCTTCATTATTGAGTTTTTGCAGAGAATAGAGCATTTCAAGCGCTTGTTTAGGACTCATGTTATCTGGATTGAGAGCAGTAATGGCGGAAGACAGTGATGATGGCTGCTTTGACTCGTTTGATGATGGGCGGTGTGAGGAATGATCGTTTGCTTCGAGCTCGGCGAGTTTTTGCTTTGCTCTTTGAAGGACATTGCCAGGAAAGCCGGCGAGCGCGGCGACTTGTAAGCCAAAACTACGGCTCGCTGCACCCGGTTTGGCTTCGTGCAGGAAGACAATGCCGTGCTGATGTTCCTGCGCGTCAAAATGAATATTTTGCATACGCGGGTGTGAGTCGGCTAGTTGGGTGAGTTCGAAGTAGTGGGTAGCAAACAGGGTTAACGGACCGTTGTCGTTGGCTAATTCTTCAGCACAGGCATGGGCTAATGCCAGGCCATCATAGGTGCTGGTGCCACGACCTATTTCGTCGAGCAAGACTAAACTTTTTGCAGTGGCGTTATGCAGGATGTTGGCTGTTTCAGTCATCTCAACCATAAAGGTTGAGCGGCCACTGGCTAAATCGTCAGCCGCACCAATGCGGGTGAAAATTCGGTCAATTGGCCCAATCTGAGCGGAGGTTGCAGGGATATGGCTGCCGATATGCGCCAGAATAACGACCAACGCTAATTGACGCATATATGTAGATTTACCACCCATGTTAGGACCGGTGATAATTTGCAGTGGCGTGGTTGATTCAAGCAGGTGAGTATTGGCGATAAAGGCATTACTTTGTGCTTGCTCTACAACAATGTGCCGAGCATTTTTAATATGTAAGCCCGTCTGCGAGACGAGTTCGGGAGCTGTGAAATTAAGTGTTTCTGCTCGCTCAGCCAAGTTTTGCAGGACATCAAGAGTCGCCACTGCATTGGCGGTTGTTTGCAGCGTTACTAATTCAGTGGCTAAAGTTTCAACGAGTTTTAGGTAAAGCGATTTTTCTTTGGCGAGTGCTCGTTCGCGGCTGCCGAGAATTTTGTCTTCAAACTCTTTCAGCTCGGCGAGGATATAGCGTTCACTGGCTTTAAGTGTTTGTCGACGAATATAGTCAGCAGGAATTTTATCTGCATGAATGCGACCCACCTCGATGTAATAACCATGCACGCGGTTGTAACCAACTTTTAGCGTGCTAATACCTGTGCGTTTTTGTTCTCTCACTTCTAAATCAAGTAAATATTGATCGGCATCACGACTGGTATTTCGTAAATCATCAAGTTCATCATCAAAGCCTTCAGCAATAACGCCACCTTCACGTAACACCATAGAAGGGGTTTCAACCAGTGCGTTAGTGAGTAAGCGAACAGTGGCAAGATGTGGGGCAATGTCAGAGTAGAGTTGTTGCAGCAATGTTGATGATGTTTTGGCGATATTTTTGCGTAGCGTTGGCAATGCATTTAAACCATCACGAAGTGTGGACAGATCACGTGGCCGGGCGCTTCGAAGCGCAATACGCGCTAAAATACGTTGTAAATCGCCAATGCCAGATAGCTCCTCAGCAAGTAGCTGATATAGCGGCGTATTTGTTGAGGCGCGTAATGCCGAAATAGCTTGATAACGCTCACGCAAAATTTCATGCGAACGAATTGGTTGGTTTAACCAACGCTGCAACTGCCGTGCACCCATGGTCGTGGCAGTGTGATCAAGTACTTTGCGTAGTGTATGCTCTGTGCCACCTGATAAATTGAGATCAATTTCTAGATTACGTCGCGTCGTTGCATCTAAAATGATGCTGTCATCTGTTACTTCTGTAATCAACGCATGAATGTGAGGTAGTTCGGCGCATTGAGTGTGTTGTGCGTATTGTAATAATGCGCCTGCAGCACTAATGGCAAGCTTCATTTTTGCACAGCCAAACCCATGTAAATCACTAGTGTTAAAATGTTCGCATAATACCCGTTCCGCACTGGTATGTTCAAAATACCAGGGCGCGAGAGGTTTAATACAGGTTGAATAATTGGGCGCCGGGCTAGTTTCGTCGATTAAAATTTCGGCAGGTTGTAAACGTTGTAGTTCGCTTTCCAGTGCAACAACAGAGTCTAACTCGGCGACACAGAAACGCCCGCTACCCATATCCAACGTGGCGAGGCCGTATCGTGTTTGCTTACCTTTGTGATGTTGGTGAATGGCTAGCAGTAAATTATTACTGCGCTCATCAAGCAAGACTTGCTCGGTAACTGTACCGGGTGTGATGATACGCATCACCTTACGTTCAACAGGTCCTTTACTGGTTGCCGGGTCGCCTATTTGCTCACAAATAGCGACTGATTCTCCGCGCCTAACCAGCCTGGCAAGGTAACCGTCGGCGGCATGGTAGGGAACACCTGCCATCGGTATCGGTTCGCCATCAGTTTTACCGCGGTGAGTTAATGTGATGCCGAGCAAATCAGCGGCACGGCGCGCGTCGTCAAAAAACAACTCATAGAAATCGCCCATGCGATAAAACAATAATGTGTCGGGGTGTTCGGCTTTGATGCGGATATATTGCTGCATCATCGGCGTGTGCGGGCTAGATTTCAGGGTGTTCTCGACATTAACGCTCATATAAGGGCATACTATACCTGTGTTATTTAGAATTTTCCTGCGGTAAAAGTGGACAGGGTCTGATTATTTCAGGCGAAGAGCTAAGATCTACTAATATCCAAAGTTTTTTTTGGAATATCGCATTTAAATCAGTGAGTTATCGGTAGCTGAAACGATGAGCGTTTACAACGCAATAACTGATTATACATTCTGGCCAGCATCGCTTCATGCTTACTCATTATAATTAAACGACACTTAATGAATATTTGTAGAATGGATTTCTAGTAATAGCTAAGGATGATAAGTATGAAAGCCTGCTCAGCATATTTTGCAATCGTACTATTTGTTTTCTCATTTACGGGTCTCTTTAGCGTGACGGCACATGCTAAGGATAGTTTGGTTTTAGCCGTTCACCCATTTCTTTCGCCTGACCAGGTGCAAAAAAAATTCGCTCCCCTTGCTCAATATCTTAGTCAGCAGACAGGTTTCGCTGTAAAAGTTAGGGTCGGTAGCAGTTATAAAGAACATATTGAATACATTGGCACTGATAAAGTTGATATTGCTTATATGGGACCAGCTTCGTTTGTCAGTTTGTTGAATAGCTACGGTGCGAAGCCCATATTGGCAAAACTGGAAGTGAAAGGGCGAGCTTATTTTTTTGGTAATATTATCACCCGAAAAGACAGTGGACTGAAAACACTTGCCGATTTAAAAGATAAAAAAATTGCTTTTGGTAATCCGAATTCAACCATGAGCTACATCGTCCCGCATCACATGTTACACCAGGCAAATGTCTTTACTGGTAACAGCGTAAAGCACGATTTTCTACAGAGTCATGACAATGTCGCCTTAGGCGTTTTGTCAGGAGATTTTGATGCGGGGGCTGTAAAACCGGCTGTGTTTGAAAAATTTAAAGCGCAAGGCCTGGCAACAATAGCTTTAACACCAAAGATCTCCGAGCATATTTTTGTTACCAGAAACAACCTTCCTACGGAGACTATCGATGCTTTACGTCAAGCAATGTTGATGATTAACCAATCAAACAACGGAGTTTTAGCAATGCATGCAATTAAAAAGAGTATTACTGGACTGGTTGGTGCAAAAAGCAGTGATTACGATAATTTACGAAAAGTTATTTTTGAATCTAAGACACTACATTAATTACTATGAGTAGTTTCAGCGGCAATAAAGCATGGGTTGGCTTAACAATTATCTTGATTGTTTTTTTCTTCGCTGGTTTTTACATATATCAATCTGATCTCAAACGTGAGTTATCAATCGCATCGAATGAATCAAAAAAAGAACTGGTTATTATTGCTCAGCAAGTAAAAGAACGATTACAGAAAAAAGATTACTTGTTGGCAAAAAGCTTCATCACGGCGTGGGGAAATAATGATACGAATATTTCTGAAATTGTTCTAACGGCAGAAAATGGTTTTGAGATCGAACATTTTTATAATGCTAAAAAAGCTGAAAAGATCATCATGCAGAAGACAGATATTAGCTACGCATATGATAAAACAGCCTCATTAATAATTTATTGGAATATTGATGAGATTTCTCAGAATCAACAGTTGTTCATGTACCAACTTTTGTCTGGATATTTCTTCATCTTTGTTATTCTATTTTTGTTAGTAAGGTTAAATATACGCACGCAGCAGCAAAAATCACTTTTACAAATCGAAAATAAACGCCGTATTGCCGTTGAAAACTCTTTGCTTGAAACAAATACTGCATTGCAGCATAGAGAGCAAGATCTCTCCATTACACTTAATAGTATTGGTGATGCAGTGATTGCCACTGACGCAGAGGGAAATGTTGTACGCATGAATCCAGTTGCCGAACAACTGACAGGTTGGACACTTGCTGAAGCAAAGGGGGTAACACTAAAAACGGTGTTTCCAATTATTGATGCGTCAACCCGTGAAGTCATCGAAAATCCGGTTGAAAAAGTTATTGCTAGTGGTGAAACAATTTACCTGACTAATCACACCACACTGATTGCGAAAGATGGTACGGAGTATCAAATTGCTGATTCGGCTGCTCCGATACGTGATAAAGAAAATCAGATTCAAGGTATGGTGCTCGTATTTAATAATGTCACCGAACAGTATAAATTAAGACATGAAATCAGTGATTATGCGCAACACCTGAAGCTTTACCGCGAACAAGCACCACTAGCGACTATTGAATGGAACGTGGATTTTGAAGTGCTTGATTGGAATAAGGCTGCGGAGAAGATGTTTGGTTATAAACTTGAAGAAGTTAAAGGCCGATATTTTGTTGATTTTATGCTGCCTGAAAGTGCAGTGGTTGATATTAAGCAATTATGGATAGACTTAATTGCACAAACAGGTGGTACCAAGAGTATTAATGAAAATATCACAAAAGATGGACATACAATTCTTTGCGAATGGCATAACACTACAATCAGAGATGAGGAGGGAAATGTAGTTGGGGCGGCTTCTATAGTTCAGGATATTACTCGACAGCGAAAACAAGAAGAGCAGAACCGCCAAACTCAAAAAATGGACGCGCTTGGTAAACTGACGGGAGGTATTGCACACGACTTTAATAATATGCTTGCTATCATTCTCGGCTACTCAGAGTTATTAGAGACAGAATTGGCGGACCAACCTGAACTCAACACATTTGCAGAAGCGATACGTCGTGCATCAGAACGAGGCGCAAAATTAACGAATAGGTTATTGGCTTTTTCTCGCAAAAAGTCCAGTGATGCTGAGGTGCATAATATCAATACCATTTTACGTGATGAGCAAGATATGTTGCAAAGAACGCTGACTTCACGCATAGAATTAACATTTGAGTTAGATGATGAGTTATGGCCAGTCTTTATTGATGCTGCTGATTTAGAAGACGCGATTATTAATGTCAGCATTAATGCAATGCATGCAATTGATGGTAATGGCCGGTTGACGATTAGTACTCGTAATATCCGTATTGAAGCAACTGAATCAGACTCTACGCGTCTCAGCCCAGGTGACTATGTATTACTTAGCATTACTGATACAGGCAGTGGAATGTCTGAAGAAGTTAAAAAGAAAATATTTGATCCTTTTTACACAACTAAGGGTGAGCAGGGTAACGGGCTTGGTTTAAGCCAGGTCTATGGTTTTATTGAGCGCAGTCACGGTGCTATTCATGTTTACTCTGAAGTCAGGCATGGCACTCAATTGATGCTTTATTTTCCACGTTATTATGGTGATGACTTGCTAGCAGACGATATTCATAACGATGCAGATTTAGAGGTTTATAGTGGTAGTGAAACTGTTCTAGTCGTTGACGATGAACCGGCGTTAGTAAATCTCGCCTCTGAAATACTACGCAACAAAGGCTACACTGTTTTTACTGCCTCAAGCGGCAACGAGGCACTGACTATTCTTGGCAATGAATCGGTTGATGTTATGCTTTCGGATGTGGTTATGCCGGAAATGGATGGTTATCAACTTGCACAAATTGTCCAACAGCAATATCCAGCAGTGAAAATTCAGCTTGCCAGTGGCTTTAGTGATAACAGGCATAAAGATACTATCAGCCATTCTTTGCATGAGAATTTGTTACAAAAACCTTATGATTCACGTACTTTATTAAAGAAAATTCGCGGATTAATTAACGCATAAATGCTTTTTCTTAAAAATATCAGATATACCCTACAGTATAACCAGCTAGACTTAATATCAGCATTATTTCAATTTAGCCAATGACAATTGAAGGAAGGCATTGTAAAGCGTATGCGCGAGTTGTTAGAACAGTAAAAATCATTTATTCTTTTTATAATTAATATGTTACGTATGGTGAGAAGTATGAATTGCAGGTCAATCAATCTCAACTGTGGCACTGTTTCTATTCGTGGTATTTATAAATGCTTGTTACTGGCATCCCTTGCCTTGCTTCCATCTCTGACTTTTGCTTTGCCACAGCTTGTTTTTAATACGACCGGGCAACCACCATTAAACACTAACAAGCAGAATGGTTTTATGGACGAGGTTGCACGTGAAGCACTACGTCGCGCCGGGTTTGAGCTTGTTATTAATCGATTACCGGCAGAACGAGGCTTGCGGAATATTAACAATGGTCTCATTGATGGGGAAATGAGTCGAGTAAAAGGCATTGACCAAACTTATCAAAACCTTGTCCGTGTGCCTGAAAAAATAATGGATTGGGAGTTCCTGCTTTTCTCTACAAAGCAGATTAATGTCGAAAAAGGCTGGGCTAGTCTGGCGAACGAAAGCGTGGCTTATATTACTGGTTGGAAGATTGTTGAGAAAAATGTACCGCAAACTGCATCAATAACAAAGACACGAAACTCTCAGCAGTTATTTACTCTGCTGAAGAAAGAAAGAGCTGATTTTGTTGTTTACGAGCGTTGGGCGGGTGGTTATTTAATTAACCAACTGAATATAAGTAATGTTCAACCGTTGAGACCGGCTTTGGCAAAAAAAGAGATGTATATTTATTTGCATAAAAAACATAAATCGGCTGTACCAAAAATAACTGAAGCGCTGGTAGAAATGAAGCGAGATGGTAGTTACGGAAAATTAGTAGCTAAGCATTTAAAAACAATTTCAAGAAAAGCTCGCTAGATGTTGGAGAAGCTTAAATCTGTTAACGGACGTTTGGCCCGGCGAATGGGGATGTACGTTATCCTCGCTAGTACTTTTATTACTATTTTCACCTCATCCATACAGATTTACACTGAGTTTCAGCGTGAAGTTAGTAGCGTTGAAGTTAGCCTCGAGCAAATTAAGAATACTCACTTATCTAATATCGCTTCACGGGTATGGGTGCTAGATACTAAAGAGTTGGAGACCACCCTCAAGAGTTTATTAAGCCTTCCTGCAATTCAATATGTCGCGGTGTATGAAAATTCTGTACTGCTTACTTCCGTCGGCGCAGAAACAAGCAGCAACGTTGTTTCAAAACAGTATCCGCTAATCTATCTTAATAATAACCAGAACAATGAGATTGGCAAAGTAATCGTTCAGGCATCTCTCAGTGAGGCCTATCAAGATGTTATCGACAGAGGGATCGTGATTCTTGCTAGCAACGGCGTAAAAACATTTATTGTTGCCATATTAATATTGCTTATTTTTTACCAACTCATTGCACGCCATTTGCAAAACATAGCTGAATTTGCTGAAAACCTGGATATAAATTCACTCGATAAAAGATTTGAATTTAACCGCAAGAAAAACTCAGAGAATAAACTAGATGAACTTGATTTATTACGACTCTCGCTAGCGAGTATGCAGGATAATCTTTTGCTGGCAACAAAAGATCTACAATATAGCAAAATGCGTATTAATTTGTTGTTAGATTCTACCGCGGAAGCTATCTATGGTATTGATAAAGAAGGTTGTTGCACGTTTGTCAATAAATCATGTTTAACAATGCTTGGTTACAATAACAGTGAAGAGCTATTAGGCAAGAATATGCATGAGCTTATTCACTATCATTATAAAGATGGTAGTCCTTATCATGTTGATGATTGTTTTATCTACAAAGCCTTTAGGCAAGAAAAAGGCACACGTGTCGATGATGAGGTTTTTTGGCGAAAAGATGGTAGTCAGTTCCCTGTTGAGTATTGGTCACACCCTATATTTGAAGAAGGCACTTGTATTGGGGCGGTAGTGGCGTTTTTAGATATATCGCAACGACTGAGCATGCATGAAGCTATTGTGCAACGAGAACAAGATTTGGCTATCACACTAAATAGCATTGGCGATGCAGTTATTGTAACTGACGAGAAAGGCATTGTAGTACGTATGAACCCTATTGCTGAAAAACTAACTGGTTGGTCTATCGGTGAAGCAGAAGGAAAGTTATTGCAGAATATCTTTCCGATAATTGATGCGACCACAAGAAAGCCAATCGATAACCCTGTTGAGAAGGTCATTAGTAGCGGCGAAGTAATATATTTAAGTAACCATACAACTTTGTTGTCACGCAATGGGGTTGAATATCAAATAGCTGATTCTGCAGCACCTATTCGCAATGAAGAAGGGGGTGTTAAGGGAATGGTGTTGGTCTTTAATGATGTCACGGAACAGTATAATCTGCGCGAAGCCGCCGCGAAAAGTAAACGTGATTTGCAAGCGATTATGGATAACTCGCCGTCGGTAATTTACGTTAAAGACATAGATGGTCACTATGTTTTTATTAACCAGAAATATGAAGATTTATTTGGGGTTACAAAAGAGGCTGTAAAGGGTAAAACTGATTTTGATATATTTTCAGAAGACTTTGCACAAGAGTTCCAAAAAAATGATGCGGCTGTTTTGTCAGCAGAGCATGCCATTGAATCTGAAGAATCTGTTCCGCATGGTGATGAAATAAGAACCTATTTATCGATCAAATTCCCACTCTATGATGAGAATGAAAAGATTTATGCTGTGTGTGGTATTTCTACAGATACTACTGATAGACGGCATCAAGAAGAACAGCTACGCCGTAGTCAAAAGATGGAAGCGCTTGGGAATCTTACCGGCGGCATTGCTCATGATTATAATAATATGCTTGGTGTTGTGTTGGGTTATACGGAACTATTGGCAAATGAAATCAATGAGCAGCCAAAATTAGCAAAATATGCAAGTGAAATACAACGTGCCGGGGAACGCGGTGCAAAACTAACAAAGAGCTTGTTATCTTTTTCACGGCGTAAAAGCTCAGATGCTACACGCATTAGTTTAAATAAATTAATTAGTAATGAACAACATATGTTGGAAAAAACGCTGACGGCGCGTATAGAACTGGTGCTTGAATTAGCTAAAGATTTATGGCCGATTAAGATTGATAGCAGTGACATGGAAGACGCAATTTTAAATTTAAGTATTAACGCGATGCATGCAATGGACGGCAACGGTAAGTTAACAATAAGAACGCGTAATGAAGTGGTCGGTGAAGTGGATGCAAAAGCTATGCATCTGGATCCCGGTGATTATGTTTTAATTAGCATAACAGATACGGGTAGTGGCATGAGTAAAGAGGTTAAAGAAAAGATCTTTGAGCCTTTTTATACGACCAAAGGTGAGAAAGGAACCGGGCTTGGTCTTGCTCAAGTTTATGGTTTTGTTGAACGGAGTAAAGGCATCGTTAAAGTCTACTCAGAACAAGATCATGGAACGCAATTTGCCATCTTGTTCCCGCGGTTGATGGAGGCGTCAGTTGTCGAGGTAGAGGCTGTAGGCGAAAGTGATTCTACAAAAATGGGCGGTATGGAAACTATATTGCTGGTTGATGATGAACCCGCATTACTTAAATTGACAACAGAAATTCTTAGTAACGAAGGCTATAAAACATACTCAGCAGAAGGTGGGAAAGCTGCGCTAGATATTCTTGCTAATGAATCAATTGATTTAATGCTATCGGATGTAATTATGCCTGAAATGGATGGTTATCAGTTAACGGCTATTGTTCAGGAAAAATATCCGGGCATAAAAATTCAATTAGCCAGTGGTTTTAGCGATGACCGGCATCTGAGTATGGTAGATAATTCTTTGCACGAAAATCTATTACATAAACCTTATAGTGCTAAGACGCTCTTGGCTAGGTTACGAGACTTACTCGATAATTAATTGATTGTAAAATTCAGATTGCTCAAAGGTCAGAATTCATCTGGCTTAATTTTTCTAGATAGATCACACTAACGTCATGGATAAAGACCTTTTCAATAATGCTGAGCTAATCGGTCAGCAGTTACTAAAAAAAAATGAAGTTATCGCAGTCGCTGAGTCATGCACGGGTGGCTGGATAGCGAAATGTTTTACCGATGTAGCGGGCAGTTCAAACTGGTTTGATAGGGGCTTTGTTGTTTACAATGCGCAGGCTAAACAACAAATGCTAGGAATTTCTCCTGAGATTATTAAACAAAATGGTGAAGTGAGTGAACCCACCGTTCTGGCGTTAGCACAGGCCGTGTTAGCGAATAGTCGCGCATCTATTAGTGTGGCGATCAGCGGTATTGCAGGACCCGGTGGTGGAAGTACTGATAAACCGGTGGGGCTGATTTGGTTTGCCTGGGCACATGCTGAGCAAAAAATGGGTGTGGTTAGTAAAGTGCAGAGTCATGCCCGTAAAATGATATTTTCAGGCGACCGCGAGTCAGTGCGACGTGAATCAGTGCTTTATGCCATGCAGGGTATTCTCGAACTACTCAGCGAATGAGCATTCCTCAATCATCTCGTGCTAAAGATAAAGAAACAATTCGTTTGTTTTTTGCTTTGTGGCCCAGTGATTCAGTCAGAGCACGTATTCAGAAAAACCAAACAACCGCCGCAGAATTACATAATGGTCGGTGTTTGCGAAGAGGTAACTTCCACCTCACACTTGTCTTTCTTGGCACTATTCCAGCCGATTATTTAACTTGTTTACAAACGATGGCGAGCGATGTGCAGAGCCAGAGATTCAATTTAAAACTCGATCATGTCGGCCTATTCGCAAAACCAAAATGTCTATGGCTTGGTTGTCATGAAAAGCCAGAAAGCTTAATGCTGCTTGCCGAGTTATTGGCGCAAGGCGTTAAGTCGTGCGGATTAAGCATTGACGAACGTCAATACAATCCGCATTTAACCATTATGCGCAAAGTCACTGAGTTAACCGAGTTTACTGTAGAGCCAATCGATTGGTCAGTAACGGAGTTTTGTTTGGTAAAATCTGAGCCCGTGAGTGACGGAGTTGAATACAGTGTTGTTCAGGCCTGGCCATTATTACCGAACGATGCTTAAAGAAATGCCCATCCAGCAAAGGGTTCAATTTCGTCACGATTGATGATAATTAAATGATAAGCATCAGGATTCATTGAATGATCAGCGGTTGTGTCCACAGAAAGCCGCTGTAGCACATAGCCAACTAAAGCACGCCGAACTTCCAACTCGATAATGTTATCTTCAGCTTTGTAATCAATGATCAGGCTCTGTTGTTTGTGTGCATCGAGTTTAGGGTGCGGTGAGAGCTTCAAAGTTAGCATTTCCACCCAGTCATCATCATAGTCCGGACTCGATTCTGCAACAGTATCGAGCATGCTGGCATCCACAAAACGAGACAGCACATAGTCACGGAAATCATAGCGGTTATGACTGTAGGCGCGAACATGCCACCGAAGTCCGCTGTTGATGAGTGCATGCGGTTCAATCAATCTTGTCTCACTACCCTCATGACCGGATAGGGAATGGTAGTTAACCTGCAACTGTTTACCTTGCTTGGCGGCGCGGACAATTTGTGCACACACTCCGGCACTAGGTAGGCGCAAGGGCAGCGGTATCATCTCCATTGGCACACCGTAAACGGTGCTGTCTTCGGCTAATGTTTCCGCACTAACGGCTAAATTGGCTGCCATCATGGGTAGCACTTTGGATGGTGACAGGTCGGCAAACATGGCCACAAACTGATTTGTGGGCACAAAACCAAACACACCATGCTTATAAAGCAGGTTATCTGGTGCCAGCTGATTATAGAGTTTCAGATCCTTGGTAGCCGCTGCATCGGAGATGCCAAAGCTAGAAGCAACATCACTTCTTGTCACTAAACCCGTGTAAAAGGCCATGATTTCAATGTATTGCAGTCGTTTCTGGCTGTTTTTCTTTAATTCAGGCGCAGATTTAAAAGGGGCGACCATTGAGTTCTCCGATTCTTATTAAGAGCATTATAACGTGCATTACCTTTATAGTTTGCTATCACGATAAAATATACCATGTAGTATAAAATATGTAGGTGGTAAAAAGTATTGACATTAAAAAATGTATTGCGTATTGTACAGGTCATGGCGAAGTCGCCAAAAAAACAGACAATAAAATAACGGAGCAAAATCATGGCCACATCATCAGATCAAAAAAACAAAGCCCTTACCGCAGCCCTTAGCCAAATTGATAAACAGTTTGGTAAAGGCACGGTTATGCGTATGGGTGACGACAGCGCAGACCGTACCATTGAGGCTATCTCAACGGGCTCTATTGCCTTAGATGTTGCGCTTGGCATAGGCGGTTTGCCAAAAGGTCGTGTTGCTGAAATTTATGGTCCTGAATCATCCGGTAAAACCACGCTGACTTTACAAGTGATTGCTGAAGCACAAAAAGCCGGTGGTACCTGTGCCTTTGTGGATGCTGAGCACGCGCTAGACCCCGGCTACGCCGCTAAAATTGGCGTTAATGTTGATGACTTGCTGGTTTCACAACCAGACACCGGCGAGCAAGCCCTTGAGATCACCGACATGCTAGTGCGCTCGGGTGCGATTGATGTGGTCGTTGTTGACTCCGTGGCCGCATTAACACCTAAAGCAGAAATTGAAGGCGATATGGGCGACCATCATGTCGGGTTGCAAGCGCGTTTAATGTCTCAGGCACTGCGTAAATTGACCGGTAATATTAAGCGTTCTAATACACTGGTGATTTTCATTAACCAGATTCGGATGAAAATTGGTGTCATGTTCGGTAACCCTGAAACGACTACCGGTGGTAATGCGCTGAAATTCTACTCATCAGTACGCCTCGACATTCGCCGTATTGGCGCGATTAAACGTGGTGACGAAGTGGTGGGCAACGAGACTCGCGTGAAAGTGGTTAAGAACAAAGTTGCCCCTCCATTCAAACAAATTACCTTCGATATTCTCTACGGTGAAGGTATTTCACATCAAGGCGAAGTGCTCGATTTAGGCGTGCAAGAAGATATTGTTGATAAATCTGGCGCCTGGTACAGCTATAACGGCGAACGTATCGGTCAGGGCAAAGATAAAGTCCGCAACTTCCTCAAAGAAAATCCTGATATCTGCGACGATATTGAGCAGCAAGTTAGGGCTAAATTGATGCCTACCAAAGCGGATACAGACAAGGTTGAGAAAGCAGAAGAAGCACCGGTTGCTGAAATGGAAGAAGAACTGGTCGAGTAAGCGCTGATTACGGCATTTATTCGATGTTGAATAGGGTATAATTTGTCCAATCGCCGCGTATGGCCTATTATACGCGGCGATTCAGGTCAAAGCCTTCACCAAAATACTTGGGTGGTTTTTGTGTCTGAGATTACACTGCGAGATGTACGTTACAAGGCGATGGATTTACTTGCCCGCCGCGAACATTCCGTTGGCGAGTTGCGGCGTAAGTTAAAGCAACGTGACTATGAGCCAGCGTTAATTGAAGCAACGCTTGAAGGCTTGTTAGCCGATACGTTGTTGAACGATGCGCAGTTTGCAAAAAGTTATGTTCGTATGCGTGCGCGGCGGGGTTATGGGCCGGTACGAATACGTAAAGAATTAATGGAACGTGAAGTTGAAGGGGGGATTGTTGAAGAACCTCTTTCTGCCTTCACAGAACAGTGGTGGGGATTGGCTGCAACCGTGCGTCATAAGCGTTTTGGTCATGCCGCCCCCGATGATTTTCAACAACGCGCTAAACAGGCGCGTTTTTTACAGTACCGCGGTTTTGATCATGAGCACATCATGTGTGCGCTGGATGACACCGGTATGGAATAATATTAAAGAGAGTGGATACGTCCCCGATGCAAAGCACCAGTGACATTCGTCAAAGTTTTTTGACATTTTTCAGTGATAAAGATCATCAGGTCGTGGACTCTAGCCCACTTGTGCCCGGTAACGATCCGACTTTATTGTTTACCAATGCTGGCATGGTTCAATTTAAAGAAACCTTTCTCGGTCAAGAAAAGCGCGCTTATACAAAAGCGACCAGTGTACAACGCTGCGTTCGCGCTGGCGGCAAACATAACGATTTAGAAAACGTCGGTTACACCGCACGTCACCACACCTTTTTTGAAATGCTCGGCAACTTCAGTTTTGGTGATTACTTCAAACGCGAAGCGATTCAATACGCCTGGGAATACCTCACTCAGGTTTTACAATTACCAGAAGATAAACTTTGGGTCACTGTCTATAAAGATGATAGTGAAGCGGAAGACATCTGGTTAAAAGAAATGAAAATCGATCCTGCGCGCTTCAGTCGCCTGGGTGAAAAAGATAACTTCTGGTCAATGGGCGATACTGGTCCTTGTGGTCCCTGTACTGAAATATTTTACGACCACGGCGAACAGGTTGCCGGTGGTCCGCCGGGTTCGCCTGACGAAGACGGCGATCGTTATATTGAGATCTGGAACTTAGTGTTCATGCAGTTCGATCGTGATGCAGAGGGAAAGATGACACCACTGCCATCACCGTCTGTTGATACCGGCATGGGTCTCGAACGCTTGGCCGCAATTCTACAGGGCGGACATAGCAATTACGACATCGACTTGTTTCAGAACTTAATCAAAGCCGTTGCTAAACTGGCGAATATTTCTGATCTTGAAAATGTCTCACTGAAAGTAATCGCTGATCACATTCGTTCTTGTGCATTTTTAATTGTTGATGGTGTGGTGCCGTCAAACGAAGGCCGTGGTTATGTGTTGCGCCGGATTATTCGCCGCGCAATTCGGCACGGACATAAACTCGGTGTTAACGAAAGTTTCTTTTATAAATTAGTCGCACCGCTGTGCAAAGAAATGGGCGATGCTTATCCTGAGTTAGCCAAAGTCAGTGAGCAAGTAACCAAAGTATTACGCACCGAAGAAGAACGTTTTGCTGAAACACTTGAGCACGGCATGAAAGTCCTTGAAACTTCGATTGCTGACTTAAAAGATTCAGTCATTCCCGGTGAGACCATTTTTAAACTTTATGATACTTACGGTTTTCCATTTGATTTAACCGGTGATATTGCTCGGGAACGAAACTTAACTCTCGATAGTGAAGGTTTTGAATGTGAAATGAACGCGCAACGTGAACGTGCGCGTGCTGCGGGCAAGTTTGGTGCAGTCGTGAATGCTGATGCATTAGACTTTGAAGGCGACACGATCTTTACCGGTTATGAAGAATTAGAAGACAGCTCAGCAGTAATGGGTTTGTTTGTTGATGGTCAAGCGGTTGAACAAATATCAAAAGGTGACGAAGCAATCATCGTGTTAGCTCGCACACCTTTTTACGCTGAGTCAGGTGGTCAGGTCGGTGATCATGGTTACCTTCGCGCCGATGACAGTGATGCAGTGTTTGAAGTCAGTGATACACAAAAGCAAGGCGCCGGTATTTTTACCCACATTGGTTCTTTGCAACAAGGCAGTCTTAAAGTCGGTGACAGTGTTAATGCCGAAGTAAATCAATCCGAGCGTTTAGCCACGGCGTTAAATCATTCGGCAACGCATCTAATGCATGCCGCCTTGCGCAAGGTGTTAGGCGAACACGTGCAACAAAAAGGCTCACTGGTTGATGCCGAGCGTTTGCGTTTTGACTTTGCCCATTTTGAACCGATGACTCATCAGCAACTGGCTGAAGTTGAAGACATGGTGAATACGCATATCCGCGCTAACCACGACGTTGAAACAAATTTAATGGGGCTCGAAGAAGCGCGTGAATCCGGTGCCATGGCTTTGTTCGGTGAAAAATACACTGAAGAAGTGCGGGTCTTGCGCATGAGTGATTTCTCGGTTGAGCTTTGCGGCGGTATTCATGCAACTCGAACCGGTGATATTGGCTTATTTAAAATCACTAATGAAACCGGCACCGCGGCAGGTATTCGACGCATTGAAGGGGTGACAGGAAGCGGTGCTTTGCAGCGTGTGAATAGCACCGAAGCACAGCTTGATGGCATTGCCGGACTGCTTAAATCAAGTCGTGATGATGCGGATGCAAAGGTTAAGCAACTACTTGAAAAGCAAAAGAAATTAGAAAAAGAACTGGCTCAATTGAAAGGCAAGTTAGCGAGTTCTGCCGGCTCTGATTTGGCCTCACAAGCGGTCGAAGTGGACGGTATTCAAGTGCTTGCTGCCAAGCTTGATGGTGCCGACAGTAAGGCCTTGCGAGACACCGTTGATCAGCTAAAAAACAAATTAGGCACTGCCGCAGTAGTGCTTGGCAGCGCAAGTGATGGTAAAGTAGCACTTATTGCAGGCGTGAGTAAGGATGCTATGCACCGTGTGAAGGCCGGGGATCTGGTCAATAGCGTGGCGCAGCTTGTGGGGGGCCGGGGAGGCGGCCGTCCTGATATGGCCCAAGCTGGGGGTAATGACCCTGCAGCATTGGATAATGCTTTATCCGGAGTAGTTGACTGGGTGAAAGCGCATCTTGACTCGTAAATTCCTCTAAAACGCTTTTAGTTAAGCCAACGCTTATGTTTAGCCTGCGCCATTAATTGGCGTCAGGCAGAATTACGTCTTGGGCTAACAGGTTTAAACAACGTAGTTACGTTATGACATTAATAGTACAAAAATACGGTGGCACATCAGTCGCAAATCCAGAGCGCATACGCGCCGTGGCGGAAAGAGTCAGCCGTGAAAAAGCCGCGGGTAACGATGTTGTTGTTGTCGTATCAGCGATGAGTGGTGAAACCAACCGTTTGGTGGCGTTAGCGGCTGAACTGAATGAACGCCCAAGTGCGCGTGAAATGGACGTGCTGTTATCGACGGGTGAACAGGTCACCATTGCTCTTTTATGTATGGCCTTAGAAGCACAGGGCAGTACAGCACGCTCTTACACTGGCGGGCAAGTACATATCTTAACCGACAGTGTGCACAGCAAAGCCCGCATTGTGGATATTAACGGTGATAAAGTACAAAAAGATTTAAATGCCGGGCATGTTGTGGTGGTGGCTGGTTTTCAAGGCGTTGATGAGCATGGCAGTATTACCACACTGGGCCGTGGTGGCTCTGATACGACTGCGGTGGCGATGGCGGCGGCATTAAAAGCCGATGAATGCCAAATTTACACAGACGTAGATGGCGTTTACACCACTGATCCTAGAGTCGTCAGTGAAGCACAGCGTTTACCCTGCATCACTTATGAAGAGATGCTGGAAATGGCCAGCCTGGGCTCAAAGGTTTTGCAAATTCGTTCGGTTGAATTTGCCAGTAAATACAAAGTACCGTTGCGGGTGTTATCTTCTTTTGAAGATGGTCCCGGAACGTTGATTACTTCTGAGGATGAAGAAATGGAACAACCATTGATTTCAGGTATCGCCTTTAATCGTGACGAAGCAAAGCTGACTATTTTGGGTGTACCCGATCAGCCCGGTGTTGCGTCACGTATTTTAGGACCGGTTGCAGACAGTAATATTGAAATTGACATGATCGTGCAAAACGTTGCCGATGATGACACCACAGACTTTACCTTTACTGTGCACCGCAATGAGTTTGAACGCGGAATGGAGACACTAAAACGTGTCGCTGACGAGCTTGGCGCACGCGAAGTAAAGGGTGATGATCGTATTGTGAAAGTTTCCCTGGTAGGGGTGGGGATGCGTTCACATGCGGGAATTGCCAGTAAAATGTTCGGGGCATTGGCTGAGGAGGCAATCAATATTCAAATGATTTCTACCTCCGAAATCAAAATTTCCGTAGTAATTGACGAGAAATACCTCGAATTAGGGGTCAGAGCGCTTCACCAAGCCTTTGATTTGCAAGATAATTCAATAAAAAAGGCGTAGCACCATATACGTAGAGTTGTGATTCGTTACACTATGTATACGGCCAGGGAGGCCACTAGTTGGGAGAGTAAGCTCAGAAGATCGAGCACGTAGGGGGACGTGGGTACAGTTTTGTGAACATTGGCCGATAAACAAGCGAGTGAGATCAATCTGGAAGACTCAACCTAAATAGTTGTTATAGTAAGATTCAGGAGTGAAAGGTAATGCTTATTTTGACAAGACGAGTGGGAGAAACGCTCATGATCGGTGACGAAGTTACCGTGACTGTACTGGGAGTAAAGGGCAACCAAGTACGGATTGGCGTGAATGCACCGAAGGAAGTTAGTGTCCATCGGGAAGAGATTTATGATCGTATTCAACGTGAGAAAGACTCGCCTACAGCGGTTAGTGAATAGAAAGAAGTTTTTTCTACGAACTAATTAAGGACTCATGGAGGCGTTACTGCCTTAGAGTCCATCGCTACATAAAGCCCCGGACGAATTAATTTTCGTTCGGGGCTTTTTGCTGGGCGCAGTTACCTATATAATACCGCCTCGTCGCCACCATGGCGGCGTTGTTGTTTTGGAGAGGTGGCCGAGTGGCTGAAGGCGCGCCCCTGCTAAGGGTGTATAGGTTAATCCCTATCGAGGGTTCGAATCCCTCCCTCTCCGCCATATAAATAAAAAAGGCTACCCTGAATAGGGTGGCCTTTTTTATTTATTCGGTTGAAGGATTTCGAACCCTCGATACATAATATAAAGCCGGTTTGACAAGCAATCGGAGATAGCTTGGGCGCTGCAGGTGCAGCGTCAATCCCGAGTGACCTCAAACTGGCATGTAGTTTATTTAACACCACTTTTTACCCTACATTAGCTACAACTTATCTTGACTGAGTCACTGATTCCAAGGATAATGCTCGCCTCTTAAAGCGCCTGTAGCTCAGCTGGATAGAGTACCTGGCTACGAACCAGGCGGTCGGGCGTTCGAATCGCTCCAGGCGCGCCATATAAGACAAAGGCTTACGTTTAACGACGTGGGCCTTTTTTTATGCCTGTGCACTATAAAAACATGTTTGTATTATTCAATTAGTATATCCAATCATTTTAGTTGCCATGTTCCTAATCAGTTCGTTATTACGAAAATGTTGCGATGGCCGTAAAGTGAACAGGTTGTGTAATAATATCCTGATAAATAAAATGCTTAAGGCGACAAGAATGAAAAAAATAATTACGCTACTACTCATGCTTACAATTACCCCCTTTGCTTTTGCATCAAGTGAGCTTGTTGAATATGCAATGACTCTAGCAAAAGCGGGTGATGCAGAAGGGCAAACTGCTCTTGGTACAATGTACATTACGGGCAATGGTGTAGAACAGGACTTTCAAAAAGCGAAGTTTTGGCTGAGTAAAGCTGCCGAGCAAGGGCGCGCTGACGCACAACATAACCTAGGTTTGATGTACATACAGGGAATGGGGGCTCCAGCAGATCTTAATAAGGCCTTTAATTTTATTGAAAAAGCAGCACAAGGAAGTCATGCGGGGGCTCAATTTAATCTGGCTCGTATGTACGAAAATGGCATCGGGGTAAAGAAAGATTATACACAAGCTAATACTTGGTGGCGCAAAGCGGCTGAACAGGGGCTTGCTGAAGCGCAATTTAATCTAGGTGTAAGTTATGAAACAGGTCGGGGTGTAGAACAGGACAAAAAAGCAGCATTCGACTGGTATCGAAAAGCCGCGGCACAAGGACATGAAGGTGCGAAAAATAATTTGCGACAATAATTATTCGCAATAAAGGGGGCTGGATAATGAGAAAAAACAAGTTTGTCGTGTGTTCAAAAAATATCGTTATTGCGATCCTTTTTAATATGCTAATAGTGAGTAGTTGCCATAGCGCAGAAAAGTCACCGCTACTAAAAATCAAGTGTGATGACATTAGTTGGGGTGATGTGGAAGATTTGGCAGAGCCTTATATGAGTGAGGTTATTCATACAGCGTTAATTGGACAGGCTTTGAGTTCAGAGTACAACGTGGCGGCAGCAGCCGATCAAGCTTTAACGATGGATAAACCCCACCCAGAAATAATAACGCGAATTATGAAGGCCATAAGAGACTGCTGGGTATCCCCAAACTCAGTTGTTCAAGAATAAAAGACGGTGGATTTTAAGCATATGAAAAAGTCACGCAGACAATGATGCCTGTAGGTGCTGCTAACTTACCGTATAACCTTTCTTAATCTTTTGGTTTATCAGCTGCTGGGCGTTGACTAAGGCTTTTTCCTGATCCGCAAACTGTTTAGTCTTACGTTGGCCTTTGGTGCCGATACGGCCGTAGTGAACTTCATGTGCATTAGTATCAACGTTAATAGTCCAGAATTTTGATGATTTTCCCTCAATGTATGAAAGCTGAACCGGGCTGTTGGCGATTATTGTTGGTGAGTCTCCTGATTCCATCGGTGTAGGTGGGGGACTAATGTTATTGCTCACCTGTGTTTGTTCGCTTTTCTGCGTGGACTCACTAATAGCCGTGTCAGAATCCGCCTCGGGTGCTTGTACTTCAAGCGATTCTTCAACTTGGGGTATTTTTAAGGCGCCATTGTCTTTGGGCGTTTGATTTGATGAGAGATCATCTCTTTCGCTTATTGTCGGTTCATTCGACACAGATATTTCATCGATATCGACAATGGGCTCATCATCGAGAATTTCATTAGTTGTTTCACTATTTAGCAGCTTTAAAATATGTTCAAGAACGTTATCAGCATTGTTATACCAATCTTTTGACAGCAGGTTATAAATTTTCCAGCCGAAGTTTCGTAGCAGTTGGGGTTTTAATAAGTCACGTTCAATAATGTCAATTTGTTGGTAGTGAACAGTTGTATCTAAAAACAAACCGAGGCTGTAACGCTCAGCATGCGGTTTGCGTATGGCTAGATCACATTTGAATCTGGAATGACCAACACCTATATCAACGAGCCATCCCTGTTTTTCAAGTACAGATTTTATCTGGATTAGGACTGGGTTGTTATGTGAGTGTGTTTGTTCTTGTTTGTCACTTAGATCGCTGTAGCTTAAGCCGTAGAGTATGCGGTTGGCGGCTTGTTCATCACCAATCGAGATGGATTCAACATATTGCAGATACGTTCTTAGTGCGTTTGCGCCTTCATTATACTCATTTGTAATATCGCTGTATTTAATTGAGCTAATAATGGCCATGTGTTGTTTGGCGCGTGAGAAGGCAACGTTGAGCCGTTTTTCACCACCTTTTTGGTTGATGGGGCCAAAATTCATGCGCATTTTCTTTTGCGCGTTATAGCCGTAACAGACACTTAAGATAATAATTTCTCGTTCATCACCTTGTATGTTTTCAAGATTTTTGACGAGTAAGCCTACAAACTCGCCTTCCTTTTCGCGCTCATACTCTTCTTCAAGAAGATTACGGAACTGGCGATCATCATCGGCGAGTCTATTTAATGCCTTTTCAATTTCAGATTGTTGCGCTTCAGAAAATGCGACGATACCGATACTTTTTTGCTCGTTAGAGAGAAGTAAACCTCTCACTAGCCGTGCTATGTAATCGGCTTCATCCTGATTACGGCGGTTTTCATATAGACCACGTTCTAGCCAGTGAAAGCTAACGGCTCTAGATGTTAGTTCGTCAGTATTGTCGTCGCCATCAATAGGGTCGGTGACAATGATGGGTGGTTTCTCATCGCTGTTGGCGATAACGTCTGGCACAGTTAATAGAGACCCTTGATAAAATGCCCAGTTAGAGAAACTAATTAATGCCTCAGAACGACTTCGGTAGTGCCAACCTAAACGACGCGAAATGAGGTTGTTGCTAACGTGGCTTAAAAAGCTATTACTGTTTAAGTCATATTCTACAATCTCTTTGTCTTCATAGAATTCAAGTGAATCACCATCGTGAGATGATCTGGCGGAGAAGAAATTGGTAGGTGGTAATTGCATTTGGTCACCCACTACGATGGATTGATCGGCGCGGAAAATGGAGGGAATAGCCTCTTCCAGTGTTATTTGGCTTGCCTCATCGAAGATCACCACGTCAAAGTCTTTGTCATTCAAAGGCAGTGTATCTGATACACTGAGTGGACTCATTAGCCAGACGCGTTTTAAATCATTGATAATAATGCCAGACTGATTGGCAAGCATGTTACGAATAGATTTAAAGCGAATCGATTTAGAAAATTCATGTTCTAGTTCACGGCGACCCTTATTGTAAATTTTCTTAAAATCCTTTTGCTCACTACTCAGCTTGGCCGCAGGCAGGTTAGTTATTTCCATATGCTCAAGGAAGTTTCTTCTAACTGTGCTTAAGATACTCTTTGAGTTTTGTTGGTAAAGTGCTTGATGGTGTCTATGTGTGCTTTTCACATATTGCTGTTTAACAGTGCTAACCATTCTGTTTAATATAGGTTGTGATTTAATTAAATGTGACACTGTTTTGTAGGCAATCGCTGTTTGGATTTGTTTGGTATTAAGTTCTTTCTGTCTAAAAATTCTCGCAATTTCATTGGGTAGGCAAGAAATATTTTTTAAGCAGAGTAGATACTCAGGCAATTGCTCGAGTGATTGGTTCATTCGTTTCAAAGAGGTGTTGAGCGTTGCTAGGCTGGTTTTTTCATAGCCTTGCAATAAGGTCTGTAGATCGTGGTATGTTTTCGTAAAGCATGCAGTCATCGCTAAATATTTAACGATGATCTCACTTGTTTGGCTATGGGTTATAAGTGTTTCGTGCAGTTTGACGAGTTCATGGCTGGATTTTGTGATGAATGTTTTAGTCTTATCGACGGCAGTAAATAAATCTGCAAAATCAGAATCAAATTCAAATTCGATTTTAGCTTCATCAGTAAAATCGGTGATACGTTGTTGAGCATCATGCTCGTCATTTAGCCAGGTTAAGATTTGTATCCAACTCGGTTTTAGTGTGTGAGCCGAGAAATCATAGTGGCTGTTCAGGATTTTTCTCAATGCCCACCATTGTGGCTTTAAGAACGAAAAAATACCCGTCATGGACTGCGCTTGTAACAAGGCATTTTCAGTATCATCGGCCGCCAATCTGTCAATCCAATGTTCCGTCCTGGATTTTGCTTTACTGAGGTGATCGATTTTTTTTAGATACTTTTTATAGACTTTACTGAATTGTTTCGACGTTGCATGTTGACTGTCAAATAGGCACATTAGTCCCGTGTCGGTGAGCATGCTGATGCTATTAAGGTATTCATGTAGCTGCAGTATTTCGCAAGTATTATTAAAATCATTACTGGCCATCCCTGCATGTTGATTTGCAGTATCAAGTGCAGTAATTGTTTGGTTTGAATGGGCTAAGATGTTGCTGATCAAAGTAGCCGCGGTGTTCATGGGTTGTTCTATGTCTACGAAATTTTCGTGCAACAGCGCAAGAGGGTGGTTAGCAAGCACGCCATCAACTTGTATTTCAAGTAAGGTATCAGTGAACCGTTCAATTAGATCTATGTTTGATGCCCATGTTGAATAATCGGGATAATATTCAAGCTCTAGATCGGTAAGTTCAGGTAAATGCGAGCTGTTCTCTATTGCAAGTGTTAATAATTCATTTAGAGGTATGCCTGTTGACTCGTAGGTTTTTGTAAACGCGGCATCAAATTGTTCAATGGGTTGGATGTTTTTTGTGAGTTGATTTAAGATCTCAAGCCGTGCAGCTTGCTGGTCACCTGTCGTTGTGTTTTTCTGTTCGATGAATTTTTCATAAGTTGCCTTTAAGTCCATGATAAAATGCTTTTTATCGGTTTGAGAATCATGGATGAGACTGCAGATTGAGCCAAGTCCTTGTTGTTTCAAGCGTAAAAAAACAACATCAATGGCCGCACGTTTTTCACAAACGAATAAGATTTTTTTACCGCGCGCGATATAGTCTGCGATAAGGTTGGTGATGGTTTGTGATTTCCCTGTCCCTGGTGGCCCCTGAATTATGTAACTCTTGCCTTGTTTAGCCAGACTGATGGCCTCTGCCTGGGTGGGGTCGCAGGCAACAACATGATAGCGGTCTGTAATATCTACCGCATCCAACTGTTTATCTTCTATATCTCGCGGATTCAGAGAGAAGGTTGCTTCAAAGGCTTGGTTTTTCGTTGGCGAGTCAATTAATTGTGCGTAGTCCTTAACCAGTGACATTTTTCGGTATTTGAAATTTCCGAGTGTCATGTTGCTCATGTCAAACTGCCAGTGATATGGGTTTTGCTCGTCATCAGTCCTTATTGAAAAGAAGCTTTTAGTCTTTTCCTTGGTATTGGTTATATTTGTATCAACCATGAAGGGCGTTTCAATTGCGGTATCTTCGTCTACGATACGTTGCAACTGAGTATTAGCAATACGCACACGCTGGTTAAATAAGCGTAGCCCGAGTGGATGAAGATTTTTACTATTATAACTGTAGTCAATATCTTCATATTTTAGAATGCTACGACCTGAAATGCCCGCACGCCTATTGTAATGTTCAAGACGTCGTTTTGCGGCCTGATGAATCAGGTCGACTTTGGGTTTATCGATTAATAATAAACTAACTGATTGGTCACTCGATTCTATTTTTGCTTGCAACCACTGATGGAATGCACGGAGATCAGTCTTTTTGATATCAATTGTTTCAGGCAGGTCAATATCATAGAGTTCTTTGAACTGGTGTCTGATTACAGGATTGATTTCGGCTTCATTGTCTAATGGTTCTAACCAATACTTATCTTTAATGCCTTTTTTCTTACTTAACGAAGCAGGCAGCAAAACAAGTGGCGAGTAAAATCGCTCCTGATCAGATTCTTTCAAGTTAGTCCAGGATAAGAAACACAGTACTAATCGTAGTTGAGCAAAACCAAATTCTTTTAGATCGCGGTTCGCTTCTGCACGCAAGCGATCCAGTATGCCTGGTACATATAAAGCTTCATGCATATTGACATAGGTGTTTAGTTGTACGGGTTTTTCTTTTAGTACGTCTTCTTTGAATTTATGAGTCCATAGCAATAGCGAGTCGGCTTTTATCTGTGAAATATCGCAGGTAAGTGGCACTGATGCCTGGGTTAAATTGATGGTTTGTTGGCTTGGGGTAAAGTGTAATAGTTTATTGCGCTTGGTTATTTCGAATAATCGTTCTTGTAATTTACTAAGAATGATTTGCTGTTTATCATTAAGCTGCTTTTTGTCGAAATCAGATATTTTAAGTAATTCGAAGTCGATGTCGGTTTCTTGTTCGCGATAATTGTTCAGGAGTCGGTATAAAGCCTCAATGTCCGGCATTCTTGTGTGTCGGCTGAGTTCCGTTGTTTGAACAATTGCTTTTGCAATGATCGGGTCCAGGTTGTTATTGATATTAAAAAGGTTACTTCTATTTTCTACGAACAGCTTCAAATCATCGACATTGTTTAAGTTAAGGTTACAAGATAATGACGCTATAATAAGACCCACGACAAAAATATCACATAAGGGATCATGGTGTTCGAATTCTTGTTCCCATGTTAAGTATCCGGGTAAGTAGACGGGGGTATTAAAGCCCGCACCTCGTTCAATGATTAAGTGGTTTGTATAGTCGTCAGTGTTTTGACCGATGTTATGAGTAACGGATGCTTCAGATACAACGTTAAAGGCACTGGTATTGACCGGGTCAATGATGCGTATTTTTGATTTTTCTTGCTTTATCTCTAGCTCATCTTTAACGGCATACCAAATTCCAGCTTGTTCAATGTTTAGAAGCTGCAAGCCTTCAAGTGGCGCGACCTTATCATTGTCATGGGTCTGAATTATCTGTTTAAGTAAAGGCAATACAGCATGAACAACATCGTCTGTGCTTAAAAAAGTCTCATCAACCTGGTTGGCAATATAGTCTTCAAGTTTACTCATCGGTTGATTCAACTTTATTGAGTGTTTCGATGATATCTGCAGCCGATTTAATAGTTGAGTCGAGCTTCTTTTTTGTTAACCCGAGTTCTTTCCTGGCAATATCATAGAAATGTTTTTGTAAGCCAATTTCTTCGGATATCATTAAACATGCAGACAAGGGGGCATCATCTAAATTGGGGTCGATAACAGAAAAATCGAGCAAGACATAGCAAAAATACTTTTGTATATCTTTGCCTATAGTTTTGATTGAACTGATTAGGTTTTCTTTATCTTCTTTCGTTGATTCTTCATTGCCGTGAAAAAATTGCCGTGCATGAGCCATCACACTATCTGTTCGCATCCATTTATAACTTAACAATAGATTTAGTAATGTGCGTGTGTGTAATAGCATCTCCTTTTTTTCTAATAAGTTAAGCTGGCTTAGTGAGATGTTGCCACGAATGATCTTTGCGATGGCATCTTCATCTTTGTCTTTAAACCAAATATTGAGTGCTTTAGTGCGAAGGTGGTTTTCTGGGTGAGATGTGCTTTCACTACCCTTATCAACTTTGGTAAGTATCTCATCAGATTGCTTAAGATAGGCTTGCGCATTGATGTGATCCAGGCCAGTGAAGACTTTGAGTAGGGCACTTATCGTGACATCGAAGTCATCAGTAGCTAATAAAGCGCCTCTATCACAGAAAATTTCAGTATAGAGGGAAAATAGACGAGCGCTTTCATAATGACTCGTGTCGGCTTGATGGTCAGCGGCCAAAGCACTAAGGATCTGTGACGCAGTAAAATAGCGTTGTTGCTCTAGTTCTAGTAAGACAAAATGATAGAGTTCGTGGCCAATGATTGCTTCGACTTCATTGGTTCGTAGATTTTTTAATAGTGGACCGTAGAATATAATATGTGGTTCACCAGGAATATAAGCGAGTGAGGCATTGATGTCTTGAGATTGTTGTGCCTGATAAAGCGTTAGAGGATGCTGAATCTGTAAATGTTCGGCTACATTGTTAGCCGTCCTATATAGTGTAGATTCAGAGTCTGGATCAATTCTGTAGGTGGATTTTAGGAGTTCTAATCGAATTGAATCAGTGTGTTCGTCTTTAATCTTTGTTGAATAATACCATTCCCATAATTTTGGCTCGTTCTGCTCGAGATAATCGGTAATGTTTGTTAAATAAGGAGGTAGTGATATTGCTGAGGCCATATTATTCTGTATGCGTATATTAGAGTATGTTAGTTTTTACTCAATATAGCATATATACAACAGTAGTAAGTATTTAAGTATATTATTTTATAAATTAGTGCCTAAGCGTATAGTGAGATCAAAAGCTTATAGTAACCGTTTGATAGAGGTTAGTATGAGGTGCTTGCTTCACTGGTACAACACTCTGGTGCTTCGTCTACGGAGAAAAATTCTTTAACCATTTATTCTGCAAACTCGTAATCGATTGCCGCATGATAATTACTATGCATTATTGGTAACTTGGATACAGCCTGTGAGGGATTAAATCTCACTAATATGGATCGGGGCTTCTTTAAATTCTTAAATTCCTATGCCCTTGAGGATTTAAGGAAGGAATTAATCTATTGTTGTTCTATTAGTTGTTTAGAATTCTTGCTGGTTTTTTTACCAGGATACTTCTATGCTAAGTTGTTGAGTTGTAATGGTAGTAGTCCTATTAGATTGTAAGTAAAGCAATAAATTATTGAATTTTAAGGCTGCTACGAACCAAGCGGCTTGGCACTCTTTCACTTTGTTCAATATTTTATGTCTCTGATGTGTGATATGGCGATGGTGGCACTTTTTTGTAGTGTCATAGTCGCTAATAATTTCTAGATGTGGACTTTGGGGAAAAGGGGCTTTACCATCTTTGAGAGTCGTACTTGTATAAAATGGAACGAACAACTTAAATAGGGATATATAATGGGACTGCTTAAGGCGTGCTGGAAATTACGCAAAGTAATTGCGGCTAACCATTCATTTTCATTTCATACTTATCTCTACACACCCAACCGTTTTGATGTGACAACGCTTAGGCGTTTAAACAGTCCCGATTCACGCTTAAAGCTGTCGCAAGCCGAGGCAGCGAATTTTATTCATATTAACGAAAATAGTCATACTCGAATTTCAAGGCCTAAAGAATTTTCTATTCGACAATGGTTTGTTGCCCTTGGCGAGGCTGTCGCCAATTCATTTAACGTAACGAGGTAAAGACAATGGGAATTGGACTTAAAAAGGCTGTAAAGAAATTAAATGATGCAATTGATGATTTAACGAGTTTACATGTGCAAACCTATTCAGGGACCGTTAACTTCAACAACACGAGCGCCGGCGCATTCGATAATCTTCGAGAGTCGCTTAATCCCTCTGCTGGTACAGCAGCTGCAACGACATCATTAGATGTTAATCTCAAGCTTGAAACGCTGGTTAAATTCGATGGTGATTCTTATAACTTTGTTGCAACAGAGAATGTATCGGATGAGTTATTCAAGTTGCACAAAGATGCACTGGACTCTGGACTAAAAACACGCTTGGGTTTGTTGGAGATGGTAAAGAATACGTTTAGTTAATCGAACATGGAATTAGCAGATTATCCTACAGAGCTAAATCAAGCAGAAACATGGCGTGATGATGAGCCCGCTGAGGCTTATGGTAAGTTTGAAGAAGTGCTCTCATCAGCAGAGGCCCAAGGCATCATCAGCGATTTACCTGCCAGTGTCGAAGAGAGTGGTGCTGACCCAAACCAGCCTGATGCCATGATTGATTATCAGGTGCGTGCACAAGTAATCAGTGAACGCCTTTGGTTATTAGGTTATATCAAACTCGAAGATAAGGACGATGCACGAAATTTATTTCAAGATAACCGTGCTGAATTTTTAGCAGCTGTTGGCAAGTTCCAGTTAGAAGCCGGTTTGGTGAAAGACGGCTGGGTTGGTAAAAAGACCTGGACGTTACTGTCAAATCTGGTCAACTTTGAACTTCAACCAATGCAGACGGGTAGTGCTAATGAAGAATCGCAAGACCTCGAGCTCTGGAATGCGCCATTGGGGGCTGGATTAAATAATCGTGCGGTTATGCGAGCAGCGGCTTTACGTTTGCATGTGCTCGGGCTTGCAAAACAACCACCCGGTAAAGGTAGCCCGTACCGTCGTCCAGACAAAGATGCGGTGCGTGATTTCCATCGCATACTCTGGTCACTGGGGCTGGTTAAGCAACTGTATGCTGGGCAGCTGACTAAAATAACATTGCCTCTGTTGATGGAACATGATGGCATTATTAAACGTGTCGCCAGTTATGAACAGGGTGGCAATGATGAATTTAAGCTCAACTCACCCGATGATTGGCCGGAAGAAGCCTTCAAAGATAAAACACAACTGTTTCTTACCCGTTTGGTGCAGATAGAATTATGGTTGCTTGGTTTCGAAGTCGGCATGTCGGTATGGCGACGCTATTCTGTCCATGGTATTCGCCAACGGCCGGTTTTTGATCCTTCTGATGATTTTAATACTATTGACAGTGAGTTTTATGATCCCGATGAAAAACTGGAATTGTTATTAAGGGATTATTATCAGACATTCAGAGGTCTAAACAAAGAGGCTAGCGAAGCGTCTGCTGAAGAAATTAGGCCGAGTCTATTCAATTCTTTTCTAAATCCTCAGCACGAACAAATTAATCATAGCGACGAAGCCACAGAATCAGATGCCTATGATGAAGTCTTGGGTAATATTCATACTAATGCCGAGGCTGAAGAGCAACTAAAAATTGGCCGGTCACTAGGCTTGCGTATCTGGGATGGTTTGAAACGTATTTGGCGATGGTTTAAACGTAAAATTGTCGACGTAGTCAATTTTGCCAAAAACCTTGCACGTGCTTTTTATCGCTATGTGAGCAAAGGTTTCAGTATTGTTAAACGCGCGATACGCGCAGTGGTTAAGTCAGTACAACGCTATGTTGCTGGTGAATTTAACTTTGATGGGGTACATGTTTTTTTATACAAGGATTTTGACACGCGTGTGTTAGTGCCTAAAGAACAGTCCTTATCAACCATTACCTTGGCGGGCACACGACTTAAGTTGTTTTCCTCGCGCTTTCTATTTGCCTGCCGCGTAATAGGCCTGATTTTCGATGCCTTCACCTTATCAGCTATGCAACGTTGGGCGCGATTGGCCATGACTTTAGCCAGTAAGCTTAAGCAGTTAATCCCGTTATATCGCGAAATAGTGGACTTTGAGAAACAATTACCAGCTGATTTACGTTAATAATCGATTAAGTGGCTGTGATTTCCTGTCTGTGCAGGACACTTTTACTTATATCTTTCCGGGTGCCTGTCTATCAATATTCGTAACTCAATATTTTGCTCGGCTGCATGCGCAATATAACGATTACTGTCCTTAGTAAGTGTGGTCATGACAGCCAGAGGAGTATTGGGGTTATGAGCGATGGCACTTCGGATACGTTCATGTTTGTCCTTCGCGAGTAATTTGAGTACAGAAACAGGTGCGAAGGTACCTTGTGCGACGGCATGCCGAATATCAATATCTTTATCCAGCGCCAGTAAGCGAAAGATTTTTTCTGAGCAGCGAGGGTTATAAGCAAGCTTAAAGCGCACACGTTTTTCTACGTCGTGAGCCATTTTTTCGAGGATATGCGGGGGAGCGATCTGCCGTCCGGCAATAGCGACACGAACATTGACAGATTTATCGTTGGCCAGTACTTCGATAATAGCGATGGGGGTTTTTGGGTGGCCAGCCTGTCGAACGCGCTCATTGCTACTAATGGCAATGACTGATGTTGATGCGCAGATAGTGAATAAAGCACAAAGCGTCTGAATAGATAGAACCCGTTTAGCCATGAATTACTCCCGATGAATCATATGTATTGCTAGTGGTATTTATGTAGCGGCAGTCTGCTGGTTTTTTGAAATTAGACGGTTAAAAACTACTTAATTTGGCGGGTTATTGGCTTAAGTAGTTGCCGGACGAATATTTTGCTAACTATGCTATATTTACTAAATAGAAAACCTGTTTACCCTAAAGCAAGTTTGTTAATATATTCATGTGCTTAGCAAGCAGCCTTAGAGGAGTGATAGTGATATTACTTGACACAAAGTAGTGAAATCGTTATCAAAAAGGTTCAGGACGGTTCGTTGGCCAGGGTAGGGTCTGTGTCTTACCATTTTTGCTCGATGTTTGAGTGATGTACCCATGCTAATAAGTAGGTAATAATTTTGAATTGTTCTTGTCGATCCTCTTTCTTTGTCCCCTTGGCGATACTGTTTTACAGCATGGTTAGTAATGTCGCGCATGCTGATGAGCAGGTTATCAGTGGCGTCTTGGATTCAGGTATTGTCGTTAACGCGGATTACTCATTTGCGACTAATAAGTATCCGGCCGTTCTGTTGTTGCATGGTTTTTTGCAAACACGCCAATTCTCAACGGTAGTGAGCATGAAAGGCGCGCTTGCTGACAGTGGCTACACAACACTCGCACCGACTTTTTCATTAGGTATTAGTAACCGGCGTCGTAGCTTACCTTGCAGTGCAATACATACACACACTATGGAAGAAGATGTGGCCGAAATTGATTTTTGGGTGAAGTGGTTATTGAGCAAAGGCCATGAAAAGGTGGTTATCGTCGGCCATAGTTTTGGCAGTTTGCAGGGCTTAGCTTACATCAATAAATATTCAAATCACGTAGTCAAAAGTTTAGTTGCTGTTAGCTTGGTTGATGTTGAAAATGAAGTAGGTAAAGCGGGTATAAAAAAGCAAATTGAAAGTGCAAATAGAACACTAGCGACTGATGCGGGTTTATTGGGTAAATATCATGTTTCTTTCTGTAAAGAATATGTGGCGCCGCCAGCGGCAGTCTTGTCATATGCGAAATGGTCACGCTTTAAAATCATTAGTGCTTTAAAAAATCTTACTGATGTAAAAGTTATTATGGGTAGTGCTGATGATCGTATGAATGCTGATTGGGCAGAACGACTTGAAAAAAATGGCGTGGAAATAACCTTAATTGAGGGTGCCAATCATTTTTTTGATGGTCTCGATGAGTTTGACTTGAATGAAAATGTAATCAGCGCGGTGACGGCTGTTAGTATGAGTCACCAGTAATGAAAAAAAATCGACATACATTGTTACCTCGTTCTTTACCGATGGCTTTTTATGCCGGGCTTAGCATAGTGATAGGTATTATCATTTTGCTTGTTGTTGGTAATTGGTCAGCACAAAAAATATATAAGGTTGAAAAGAACGTTTTAGCTAATCAAGAAGTTATTGCTCGGCAGGAACTGAAAGATGCCATGTTTGATATGAGTAATGAGGTTTTTAAATATTCAGATAGAGCTATGAGTTGGGATGAAGTTGCCCAACAATTAGCTAATCCTCGGTTTTATTCTTATTGGCATAAGAACCGCCTGTTTTCATCAGGCTATTTTCCCGAACACTTTCAATATGTAGAACTCTATGGAGAAGATGGTGAAGTGCTGGGGAAATCTTCAGAGCATGTTTTGCCACAGATGATAGACAAAAATCTAGGCACAATAAAAATCACTAAACGCGATGATATTGTTTATCTACAGTATGGATTTGCTATCCCTGGTAGGCAGAGCCTGAACTCGGTTAGTGGTTATGTGATGTTGGCTATTGATCTGCAAAAAGTATTAGAGGAAATGTATCGATTTAAATATGCTGATTTAAATACCTGGCAGATTGATATTAAGAATAATGAAATCATTGATTTGGCCACACTTGTAAGCAATATCAACGTAATGGCCTTGCCAAACACGGGGATACTGGCTTACAACAAAGCTATTACTGAAGCAACGACATCGATAGTTATTGCTTTCCTATTGGTGATGGGGCTTCTATGGTTTTTATATATTTTTATGGCTGGGCGACCACTTCAGCACCTTATGTCTCATTTACAAGCGTTACATTCCAGTGCCGGTGAATACCCGCGCTCGAACATGAAGTTACCTATTACCGAATTACTGCAAGTTGAATCTTCCTTAACTGAGTATCATAAGCAGCTGCAAATTAATACGCGTGAGTTAAGACGTTTTAGAAGCGCGATGGATAGCAGTCCGGATCATATGTTCATTATTGATCTGAAAACCATGCGATTTGTTGATATAAATGAAGCTGCAGCAAAAGAGCTTGGCTACTCACGCCGCGAGTTATTGTCGATGGGACCTCATGATATTAAGCCATCTATGAGCGCTGATTCACTTCGAGAATCCTTTTCAAATATTGTTAAAAAAGGTGGTGATGGTGTTATTAAAACGATTCACCAACGAAAAGATGGAAGTGTCTATCCGGTTGAAGTTTTTGTTCATAGTATGAGCCTTGAAGGTGAGGAAGTCATTGTTGCGGTTGCGCGCGATATTACTGAGAGAGAGAATGCTGAGCATGCGTTACTCCGCGCAAGAGATGAATTAGAAAAGCGAGTGTCGGAGCGCACTAAAGAGTTGAAAACAGCCAAAGAAGAAGCCGAACATGCTAATACGGAAAAGTCTCGTTTTCTATCTCAAATGAGCCATGAGTTGCGAACGCCGTTGAATGCGATTATTGGTTTTTCACAGATACTAGGTATGGGTGGCAATGAAAGACTAAGTAATAACCAGCTAGAGATGACCCATGAAATTTATCAAAGTGGCATGCACTTACTCGCCTTAATAAACGAGATCCTTGATCTGGCTTCTATTGAAGCGGGTAAAATTGAATTAAATATTACAGTGATTGATTTGCAAGCAGTTATTAATAACTGCCTCACAATGATAAGGCCGTTGATTGAAACTGAAAACATAAGAATAGATTTTGAGCCGCTTGCTGATGAAGTTCTTATTAACGCAGATGAAACACGCTGCAAGCAAGTTGTTATTAATTTATTATCAAACGCAGTGAAATATAATCATGAAAACGGCTCAGTCAGAATACAGTGTTTGCCTGAAGTGAATGGATTTGTTCGTTTGGAAGTTATTGATACCGGAAAAGGAATAGGCGCCGATCATCAAAAGCTTTTGTTTGAACCTTTTATCCGCCTTGATTCAAATAAGATGATTGAAGGAACTGGAATAGGCTTAACGGTTACGCGCCAGTTGATTGATTTGATGCACGGCAATATTGGCGTAAAAAGCGAGCTAGGCAAAGGCAGTACGTTCTGGGTCGAATTCCCGGAGGCAAGAAAGGGGGCAAAAACAATCAATACTGAATATAAAATGCCTGATCTTTCTATCTCATAAGTTTTCTGATGTTAGGGTTTCCAGTTACTAACTAGTAGAGCTTTATTTTTCTTAATATTGTCACGAATATCACCGTAGTTGAAAAAACGTGGATATTTATCAACTACTTCCTGATGTAAAGAAAGAATATGTTGTCGACGACCTTCATCTTTTTCTGTTAAAAATACTTTTAAGCCATTATCTAATTCTTTGCCACGTATAAGATTACTGAGTGAAATCATGTAAGGAGAATCTGAAAGTGGATCGCCAAAACTTTTTAGCATTCTAAACGCTTGCTGTACTTCGGCAGCGGTACCAGTGTTTATTGTCGCTTTACTCCAGATAAGACCTTGTTCAGGGAAGTTATTTTTAATGATTTTATGTGCCAACTTTAGCGAATTGTAACGTCGAGTTGTCTTAAGCAGGTGAAGGCAATATTGAAGAATGGTTTTGTCTTTAGTATAGCCGCCGCGATCGATAGCTTGATTGTAGAGCCAAATAGGCATGTAACCGTAATTGTCCGATTTTTGTAGCAATTGTGCTGCGATGTATAACCCTTCGGTGTCATTTGGGTTGCGCTTGGCCAAGTCGTAAAAAGGAATGTAATTATTGGCTAAAGGGTTGTTTTTGACAACGATGCGAGCATCTAGAATGGCTAGTTGAGGGCGAAGTGGTTCAAGGTATACGTTATTTTTTAAAGCGCTGGTTAGCCATGCACTGGCAGCTTCGGGTTGCCCCTGATTGACCAATGTGTCGATATGAGAAGTAGCGAGTGTTAATGCAAACTCTCTCAGTACTGAGTCGGTAGGGTCCTTGCGTAAATCAACATCGATGAGACTCAATGCATTAATGTAATCTTGTTGTGTTGCCAGCAGTTCTGCTGATGCAAAATGTTTATCTCGCTCACTGGGTAGAAGAAAAAACACCACGGTAGCCAGCACAACGGCGGCTGCAGCAATAAGAATATTGGCTTTAACCGGTTTTTTCTGTTGCTGAACTAAGCGAGTACGTATACCTTCAATCACCGGACCACTGCTGCTTAGAGACACACAGGCTGATAATCGTTTGGCGAGGTCCGACCCTTCATCATCGATCACTTTGTAAACGCGAATGGGGTGAGGAATGCCCTTAAAGACATGTTCACCTACTTCAGCAGAGGGGGCTTCAAGTCGATTCATTGTCTGATAAACAGCTTCTGTGAAATATACTTGTCCCGGTTCAGCGATTCCCTCCAGGCGTGCGGCGATATTTACCGGCTCCCCCATAATGTCATTGTCTAAAAGCTCTACATCGCCGACATTAATCGCAACCCTGATATCAAGACGTAGCTCGTCGCTAATATCTTTATTATGTTGGCGGAGTACTTCTTGAATAGTGACGCCACATAAGACGGCATCAGTAGGGCTGGCAAAGTGAACTAAATAGGCATCGCCTATGGTTTTAACAACAGTACCTTCAAAATATTGGAAAACAGGGATGAGCAGTCTGGCATGCTCATTCATCATATGTTTTATCGCTTCACGGGTTGAAGCAGATGTCCGCTGTGTAAAGCCTTTAATATCCGTGAACATGACGCTCAGATTTTTGGTTGGCATTTACAACACTCCATTGTGTTTTCAGCAGTTGATATCCGGTTTATTCCTCTAGTTTACGCGACAAAGATAAGGATGATCAACGTGTGGTTTTATAACAATGCGTAGCAACGCTATGTATTAGCAGTGTAGTGAGGAGTACAAATAGATAAGCTAAGTATTTGATATTCAGTTTATTAATGAACAGCTAATCGGTTGTGCTGAAATGGCAGTCATTTTGATGCAGAAAGACAACGATTATTCCGATATGGCTATACAGTTTTTATGATATTAGTCGAGATAGTTAAGGACGCATCAAATAGGGGGATGATAAATACCCCACTATTTTAGCCAATTTTTAAAGGGTGCAATATGGCTGAAGAAAGAGCGATTTACGGTAACTCATCGTCAAGTGAGGCATCTCAAAAAAGTGAACGAAGGATATTCAAGCGCTATCCGCTTTCGTTAACGGCGAAAGTTATAAATTCATTGGGTACTAGGCATGATTGTGAGATGCGCGATTTTTGCGTTGGTGGAATGTTGCTTATCGATTCAAAGTATCAAGCTTCAGCCGTAGAGTCAGGTAATAATCAATTTTCAGCGGGCGAAGTTATCGAAATCCACAGTTCTGTGGTCGAAATTTCAAACCCTGATATAGAGATAGATTATGTTTTTATTGGCCGAATTGTTAGACAGTTAGAGGATAACTTAGGCATCTCATTTATTGACCCCGATGCAGCCGCTATACAGGGCTTAATGAACTATGCCGAACAACTACACCAACTCTCAAATTCTTCGCATGCCGAAATGTCTGAACGCAAAGCATTACTTCATGCTGATATTTTAGCTGAATGTACGGCTATCGTCATTGACGCACTCGACCCACTGATTGAATCAGTGATAGAAAATACGGTGGATGAACTGTTTAAAAGTGCTAAAGAAACCGTAGATGTTGTAGAACAAAATAATAATTTCGAAGCCATGGGTATCATTAATGATATGAAGGGAGGAATTATACAAACTTATCGAGAAGCGGTCGTTGATCGAATCGCAAATTACATACCAGGTAAAACTCTAGATTATAGCGAAAACAATGCTGTAGAAGAAATATCGCTCGACTCAATGTCCATTATTGATGACAATGTATTAGATGATTGGTTAGCCGATACCGGCACCATTGAGAGTGTTGAACGAGAGTACAAAGTCGTACTTTCGGAAATCGAAAAACGCTTATCGGTGATTTATGGTATCGGGATTGAACGCGCTAGCAACCCATTTGGTCCGGCACTTTTCTCCCATTCTTTTCAAGACACAATTCATACCTTAGATCTTAAGCATAAGATAGAGATGGTTTGGTATAAAACCTTCAAGGAGTCATTAACGACTCATGCAGCACCTGTTTACGCTGATATAAATAATCTATTAATAGATTATGATATTTTGCCTCAATTGAAATATGAAGTGTCAAAAGAGGTGATTAATCCAAAACGTGAAGAGAAAAAAGAACAACCAAATGAAACTATTGTTGTAAATGATAATAAGCCTGAAAGTACTGCTGGGGTAACGACAGCTAGTGAAATAAATAGTGTAAGCAGCAATGCAGGCAGTAATACTGAAAGTAATGTGGATAATCAGAATAACACTATCCAATCTCACGATTTATATGAGCTCATGGATGAACTTAAAACACTAAAGAAAAGCATGAGTGCAGAATCCCCCGTTGACATGGTAACAAACGAAGCGCCAAGCTCAGCTCAAGCTACTGAGGAGGTTTCTAAGCCCTATTCGCAAAATGAAATTCTTCACGCTATTTCCGATCTTAAAGATAGTCATGTCGATAGAAATGAGATACGCCAACAACTTAAAAACATTCTTTCCAATAGCGCCGATGCTGAGGGGAAATCAATAGGAAAACGCGAATCACGGATTGTTGATTTGTCCGGGCAGGTTTTTGATAACCTGCTTGATGATGAGTTAATACCTGATAACATGCGCGGCTGGATTAGCGAGTTAGAATTGCCAGTTTTGAAGATGGCTATTACTGATGATGAGTTATATAAGGACAGGGATAATTTAGTTAGGCAGGTGGTGAATAAAATTGCCAAGTTAGGTTTACTGGTAGGTGAAGAGGAAACTGTTGGACAGAGCGGTATTCGTAATGCTTTGGATTGGCTGGTTAATATGATTAACTCTGAATACGATGGCTCTGAAGATGTTTTTGAACGTGTCTCCGGCCAACTGGATTTACTTATTAAGGCCCAAGATAGCAAGTACACTGATAATATAAAGAACATTATCTCCACCTATAAATCATCAGTTGATGAGACACCAGATTATGAGCTCAGTGAAGATGAATTCAGTTCGGAAGATGAGCTGGAATTATGGAAAAGGAAAGCAAAAAGACTTGAAGAAGGTACTTGGGTTTTATTTGATGCAAAAACTGATTCGCCCAAACATTTACGTGCCGGTTGGATTGCGAGTCACACTGAGAAAGTAATATTTGTGAATTTGGCCGGTGAACGAGATCGAATTCTTAACTTTGACAAGTTGGCGAGTGTTCTACATTCAGGCGATGCGGTGTTAGTTGATGACGCGAATGAGCCCGCTATGGACCGGGCGCAATACTCAATGTTGCAAGATATGCATCAGCAGCTAATGCACGAATCAACCCATGATCCGTTAACGGGTTTAATTAATCGACGCGAATTCGAAAAACGCATTGGTGAAACGCTAACGCACAATCGACATGAAAAGACCAAAAGTTCTTTGTGCTTTATTGATTTCGACCAGTTTAATGTCATTAACACAACCTGTGGTTACGAAGCTGGAGATAAATTGTTAACAGATATTGCCAAGTTGTTAGCGGATGTGGCGAAAGGTAAGGGTACTATTGCCCGCTTAGGTGGTGATGAATTTGGTTTGTTACTCGATAATGCGACGATAGATGATTCTCTGGATATTTGTGAAGACATTATTCAAATGGTACGAGAGCATAAATTTATCTGGAACGATAAACGCATCACAACCGCGATTAGTATTGGCATGGTTTCAGTTTATGAGAAAAGTGAAAGTATCACTAGCCTTATGCAATCAGCTCAGTCGAGTTGTAGCATTGCCAAAGAAATGGGTGGAAATCGAGTACAACTATATCGCGAAGGCCATGACCGTCAGTCACAACGTAGCGAAATCATGTCATGGATGTCGCAAATAGATGACATTCTTGATGAAGATCGACTTCGGTTACGCTGCCAGCGCATACAGCCATTATATAAAGAAAGCAGTACTGCTCATTATGAGGTTTTGCTAGCTCTTACTGATAGTAAAGGCGTACCCGTATCGATTCAGGACTTTGTGCAGGCGGCAGAATGGGGCAATCGTATTACAGACATTGACCGATGGGTTGTCACTAATACCTTAAAATGGATTTCTGAAAATATGTCTGTGCTAGAGAATGTCTCGGTGTTTTCGATTAACTTATCAGGGCGTTCTTTAAGTGATCCAAGTCTTGTTGACTTCGTGCTGGGTGAGATACAACGTTGGAATGTGCCGCCGAGTGCACTTTGTTTCGAAATCACAGAAACAGCGGGCGTCGAGAACTTGTCTGACACCGCTGATTTTATTAACAAGATAAAAGAATCAGGTTGCCGGTTCTCATTGGATGACTTTGGCAGTGGTATGTCTTCTTACGCGTACTTGAAAAATTTACCGGTTGATTATATAAAAATTGATGGTGTGTTCGTTAAAGATATCGCGCAAAATATTAGCGATTACGCTGTGGTAAAATCAATCTGTGAGATTGGTCATTTTATGGGTAAACGTGTTATCGCTGAGTTTGTGGAAGATGTGACAACGATTAACATATTGAAAGATATCGGCGTGGATTATGCTCAAGGTTTTGGTGTTGAGAAACCACGTGCCTTGGATGAATTACTGACATAGCGGTTGTTGACTATTCATCTCTATCTAAACTAAGCGTTGGCTATTGTGTTTTTTCTGAATAGGGTTAGTATGGCGGCGCTATGGCCGACCTTTTCACAGTAACCTCACCTTTATTACTTCGCTTCGCTGATACAACAGAAATGTTGGTGGTTGAAGTCTATCCTCACGAGCAGGGCATCGTTGCATTGCCTGTCTATTGGTTTGATGAAGCAGAACCCGCTAACTGGTTTATCGAGGGGGAATTGAAAGGCGAAGGGCCATGGAAAGTGGGCAGCACCATTGTTCGTTTGTTGAGTTGTGGCGACACAGCGTTGTCAATGCAATGGGCTAATTGGCAACAAGATTTAGCGATGCAGGATCCGACAGGCGAATACTTTAATACTGCCCTTAAGCGAGAGTTATTAATAAAAGCTGGCGCAATTCTCTGAGATCTCATGTATGCGTACCTTGTATTTAATTGATGCGAGTATTTACGTCTTTCGCGCTTACTTCACGCTTCCTGATTCAATGCAAGATAAACAAGGTTGGCCGGTAAATGCTGTGTATGGCTACGCGACTTTTCTTTGCCAATTAATTGAACGTGTTAACCCTGCATATATTGCGGTTGCGTTTGATGGTAGTTTGAGAAGTTCATTTCGCAATAAAATTTACTCAGCTTATAAAGCTAATCGTGATGAGGCGCCTGATGAATTAAAACGTCAATTTAAGCGTTGCCAGCAAATCACCGAAGCGATGGGGATTCGATGCTACAAAAGTAACCAGTATGAGGCCGATGACATCATTGGCTGTCTTTCATATCAACTTCGAAAAAGTGATTTTAAGATGGTTTATGTGACAAGTGATAAAGATATTGCTCAATTAATGAAGAGCCGTGATGTGTTTTGGGATTACGCTAAGGATAAAAAGTATAAAGTCGCTGATGTTAAGCAAGCTTTTGGTGTTAAAGCCAATCAGATGATCGACTTGCTCGCCTTGGCGGGAGATAGTGCTGATAACATACCCGGTGTTCCAGGCGTAGGAAAAAAGACTGCAATTGCTTTGCTAGAAAATTTTAGCAGTTTTAGAAAGTTATATGAAAACATTGATAGTGTCTGCGATGTTAAAATGCGCGGTGCGGCACGTGTACAAAGTTTATTGATTGAACATGAAGAGCAGGCGAGAATATCTTATCAACTTGCGACAATTGTTTGTAATGCAAAGTTTGATTCGGGCGTGCGAAAATTAAAACGCCAACAAATTGATGGAAAAAAGCTAAAGGGCTTGTGTACACGCTTAAACTTTGGTGAAAGGTTGCGCAGGCGTTTTGAGGCGCTTGAAATTAATTGCTAGTGAGTTTATGAGCAATTGACTCTGAGAGTTGTAATTGGAGTTGTTTCGCCAAAAGATTATTGTTTTCATCAGTGATGAAAAACAAATCCTCAACACGCGTACCAAAGGTACTAATTCGGGCATTGTGCAATAGAATATTATTTTTATCTATTTCATTGCCAATAATGGCAAGTAGGCCGGGTTGGTCGGTGGAAATAACTTCCATTATGGAATGCTTATGATGTATATCTTCACTAAATTTAACTTCGGTAAGTGTTGGGAAATGACGATGTTGTCTTGGCGAGATACGGTTTACTTTTGTTATTGTCAGACTGTCTTCAGATAAAACCCGTGTTAATGCGTCGCAGATTTCTTTGCCATTGGATTTTATCGATATTTCATCACCATTTTGGTTAAGCACGATATAAGAGTCGTAACTTTTTCCATCTGAAGAACTCACAATTCGTGCATCAAGAATATTAAGGCCAATTTGTTCCAGTAATGATGTGACTGCTGTAAATAGACCTTTATGCACTTGGGTATGGATAAATATCTCGGTGCCACCTCGGTCGGATTCATCATTGAGTACAATTAGAGGCGCGGTACTGTTGTGCTTAATAATATTTTCAGCATGCAAAGTTATTTCATTGGCACTGTAGCGTAAGAAATAGTCTTCGCTTAAGTTGGCCCACAATGCTTGGGTTGGTTTAGTAAGTTCAGCACGTGACTTAAAGTTTTCTAAGACGCTGTTTTTTATATCGTCAATATGAGCATCATCATCAATGCTTTTGATGCGTTTTCGTAGTGCACTAAGTGTATTAGTGTATAACTCTTTTAATAAGGAGCCTTTCCAGTTATTCCAGACATCCGGGCTGGTGGCGCGCATGTCAGCGATGGTTAATAAATAGAGATAATCTAGTTTATCTCGGTTATCCACTAGATCGGCAAACTTATTAATGACATCAGGATCGCTAATATCTTCACGTTGTGATGTGCGAGACATCACTAAATGGTTTCTGACTAACCATGCAACGATATCAGCATTGTAAGCACTTAAGCCATGATTAAGACAAAAGTCGCGAGCTTCGCCTTCGCCTAGTTCTGAGTGATCGCCGCCGCGTCCCTTAGCGATGTCATGAAAAAGGCCGGCTAAATAAAGTAATTCAGGTTTAGGTATGTGTTTGATTACCTCGCTACAATGCGGTAACTCATGCGCAAATTCGGCGATAGTAAACCGACGTAAGTTACGCACCACAAATAACGTGTGTTCATCAACGGTGTATATGTGAAATAGATCGTATTGCATTTGCCCGGTAACTTGCTCGAAATTAGGCAGGTAGGCACCAAGGATACCGTAGCGGTGCATGCGTCTAAACTCGTGAGTAATCCCTTGTGGCTGGCTAATAATGTCGATGAATAATGCTTTGTTTTTGCTGTTAGCCCTAAAGTCATCATCGATTAAATTACGGCTAGCACGAATTAAACGAATGGTCTCTGCACGAACACCTTTTAGTGAAGGATCTTTTTCCAGTAGCAAGAAGATTTCTAATAGCGCTGATGGATGCTGCTTAAAGGTGTCTTCGCTAACGGTTTCAATAAAACCGCGACGTGATTGAAAGCGTTCATTAATCGGGGAAGGTTCTTCAGATTGATCGCTGTAAAGAATGACTTCCTGAAATAACTGTAACAGCATTTCGTTTAGACGGCTTAACTCTCCCACCGTGCGATAATATTGTTTCATAAAGTTTTCAACGCCGAGTTGGTTCTCATCGTCGCTAAAGTTGAGCATCGCAGCGATTTCGCGTTGAAAGTTGAATAACAAACGGTCTTCACGTCGCTTGGCGATGACGTGTAATGCAAATCTTATTTGCCAAAGAAATTCACGATGTTCGCAAAGCAGTGCATACTCATCTTCGGTTAGGTAGCCAAAGGCGATGAGATCGCGCAAGGTGTCGACACCATAATGCCGCTTCGCGACCCAACCAATCATTTGTATATCGCGCAAACCACCGGGGCCTTCTTTAATGTTCGGCTCAAGCTTGTAGGCGGTGTCATCAAATTTATTATGCCGATTTATTTGTTCTTGCCATTTGGCTTCAAAGAAATCACGGCTTGGCCAGATATGATCGGCATCAACTTGCTCGCGCATATTCTCAAACAAGTTAGTCGCACCGTAAAGTAATCGTGCTTCCATTAAGTTGGTGGCAATGGTGATATCGGCAAGCGCTTGTTCAATGCATTCTTCAGTCGTGCGAACGCTATGACCTACCTCTAGCCCAATGTCCCAGAGGAAAGTTAAAAATTCGACTATTGCTTGATGTAGCGCTTCGTCTTCTGCTGCAGGGAGCAGCAACATGATGTCGATATCTGAACCGGGGTGGAGTTCTTTACGGCCATAGCCGCCGACGGCAACCAGCGTTGGTAAGTTTTCGATCTCGTCTTGATTAAAATAAATCAGCCAGGCTTGTTGTAAAATAACGTCGATGCTACCAGCACGCAGTGTGACGAGTTGAGTGGCAGACGTGTCCTGTTCAAAAAGTTGCTGTAATTGTTGCTCAGCATTTTTTAACTCACCACGAAAGCGCTGAATACGCGCAGCATTGTCATTACTAATATTTTGCAACGCTGATGTGTCAATCAGCGAACTACTGGCAAGTATATTCATGGCTAGGTGGTCTGCTTAAATATCTTCGTCTGGACGGAGTGTTAATACTTCGAATCCATCCTTGGTCACCAAAATTGTGTGCTCCCATTGTGCCGAGAGGCTGCGGTCTTTGGTTACTACCGTCCATTTATCGGGCAACATTTTTACTCCCCGCTTGCCAACATTGATCATCGGTTCAATCGTAAAGGTCATGCCTTCTTCGAGAACTAAGCCAGTACCAGCTTCGCCGTAATGCAGTACCTGCGGTTCCTCATGGAATTGCAGGCCAATACCATGGCCGCAATACTCCTGAACTACCGAGCAGTGGCTGCTTTCAGCATGTTGCTGAATAACGTGTCCAATATCACCAAGATAAGCGCCGGGCTTAACCATTTGAATACCGAGCTTCATGCATTCGTAGCTGATGCGGCTAACGCGCTGCGCCTGAATACCGGTTTTACCAATCTGAAACATCTTGCTGGTGTCACCGTGATAGCCATCTTTGATCACGGTGATATCAATATTAATGATGTCGCCTTTCTTCAGTAGCTTATCACTGGGTATGCCATGGCAAACCTGATGATTGACTGAGGTGCAGATCGACTTGGGAAAGCCGTGGTAGTTGAGCGGTGCAGGAATACAGTTTTGCTCGTTGACCATAAAGTCATGACATATTTTGTCTAGCTCATCGGTGCTGATACCGGCCACCACATGGGGGCCAATCATCTCTAAAACGTCGGCGGCCAGACGGCCGGCAACGCGCATTTTTTCAATTTCTTCTGGGCTTTTTATGCTTACGCTCATGAGTCACTTTTCTGTAAAATTACCGCCAAAAGCGGCGAAAGGGCGGATTTTACACCAAATTCACAAGAATTTAGTCAAATTCGCCGGATCTGATTGTTGTCGAAGGTTGATTATGGTATAAATCGCGCGCCAGTTTGGCAAATCATTGTTCAACCCAGTGACATATCCTCTAGAGGATAGCCTGATTTGAACGTTTTAAAAACCGCACACGCTCCGTCACATAGGCTCGGGTGCCCGTTTCTAGACTATATAATGTCTGTTCGGGTTAGCTTATGGGGAACGTGGAGGCGCAACCCGCTTAGGAGAAATGAAAATGGCGAATGTTTCCATGCGCGACATGCTGGAGGCCGGGGTTCACTTTGGTCACCAAACACGATTCTGGAATCCACAAATGGCCCCGTACATCTTCGGGGATCGTAACAAGATTCATATTATTAACCTCGAACAGACTGTTCCGCTCTTTACTGATGCATTGAACTTCCTGGGCCGTATGGCGAACAACCGCGGTCGTATCCTGTTCGTGGGCACTAAACGCGCTGCTTCCAGCATTATCAGCGAACAAGCTGAACGTTGTGGCATGCCTTTTGTTAACCACCGCTGGTTAGGCGGTATGTTGACCAACTACAAAACGGTTCGTCAATCTATCAAGCGTCTTAAAGATCTTGAAAAGATGAAAGAAGACGGCAGCTTTGAACGCGTTAGCAAAAAAGAAGCACTGATGATGACTCGCGAAATGGCGAAACTGGATCGCAGCCTTGGTGGCATTAAAAACATGGGCGGTTTACCAGACGCGATTTTTGTTGTCGACGTAGGCTACGAAAAGATTGCTATCAGCGAAGCCCGTAAACTGGGTATTCCAGTGATTGGTGTTGTGGATACCAATAACTCACCAGACGGTATCGATTACGTTATTCCTGGTAATGACGACGCAATTCGCGCCATTACAATGTACGCCAGCCAAGTTGCTGATGCCATTATTGACGGTGCACAAACTATTACTAGCACCAAAGGTTCAAGTGACGACTTCGTTGAAGTAGACGACAAAGCTAAAAAACCAGCCAAGAAGAAAGCAGCTTCAAAAAAGAAAGCAGCGGCTAAGAAAGCACCTGCGAAAGACGCTGGTGATGACTCTAAAGCAGCCGATAGCGAGGCATAAGGTATGGCTATTTCAGCAAAATTAGTAAAAGAGCTTCGCGACCGTTCAGGCGCGGGCATGATGGAATGTAAGAAAGCATTGGTTGAAACTGACGGTGACATCGAAGCCGCCATGGAAGCTATGCGTAAGTCCGGTGCTGCCAAGGCTGATAAAAAGTCTGGTCGTATCGCGGCTGAAGGTAAAGTTGAAGTCGCACTGAGTGCTGACGGTAGTAAAGCCGTGATGGTTGAAATCAACAGTGAAACAGATTTCGCTGCCAAAGATGCAACTTTTCTTGCCTTTGTTAAATCAGCAACTGATTGTGCGATTGCCAATGAAGCCGCCGATGCCGAATCATTATCTGCCATGAAGATGGACAGTGGTGAAACTGTTGAAGACGGTCGTAAAGCACTAATTGCAAAAATTGGTGAAAACATCACCGTGCGTCGTTGTTTGTTAATTAATCGACAAGGTGACCACTTAGGTGTTTACCAACATGGCGTGCGTATTGCTGTGGTTGCCGACATTACCGGTGGTAGTGAAGAATTAGCCAAGGATGTTGCCATGCACGTTGCTGCTAGTAAGCCGCTTTGTGTTTCTCAAGACCAGGTGCCTGCTGAAGAAGTTGAGAAAGAGAAAGAAATTTTCTCTGCCCAAGCTGCTGAAAGTGGTAAGCCTGCTGAGATCATTGAGAAAATGGTGACTGGTCGGATTAAGAAATTCCTTAACGAGCAAAGCCTGTATGGTCAGCCGTTTGTGAAAGATCCTGACCAAAACGTTGAAAAACTAATGAAAGCCAATGATGCCAGCGTGAATGGTTTTACTCGCCTTGAAGTCGGCGAAGGCATCGAGAAGAAAGTTGATAACTTCGCAGAAGAAGTTATGGCACAAGCTAAAGGAAACTAAATGTCACAGCCGTCATCATCATTACCTTATCGTCGAATACTACTGAAACTTAGCGGTGAAGCTTTGATGGGGGATGGTGATTACGGCATTGACCCCGGTGTTATTTCACGCGTTGCCTCTGAGATTGGTGAAATTGTTAATCTCGGTGTAGAAGTTGGCGTAGTGATTGGCGGTGGCAATATTTTCCGCGGTGCAGGACTAGCTCAGTCTGGCATCGAAAGGGTGACTGGCGATCACATGGGCATGCTTGCCACAGTGATGAACTCACTAGCGATGCAAGATGCCTTAGAGCGTCAGTCAATTCCTGCTCGTGTCATGTCGGCATTGAGTATCCATCAAGTTTGTGAAGATTATATTAGACGTCGCGCCATGCGTCATCTGGAAAAAGGCCGCGTGGTTATTTTTGCCGCCGGCACAGGCAATCCATTTTTCACCACTGATTCAGCAGCCAGTCTGCGCGCGATTGAAATTGGTGCAGATATTATGCTAAAAGCCACCAAGGTTGACGGTGTCTATTCGGCAGACCCAGTTAAAGATCCCGATGCTGTGTTTTATTCTGAATTGTCCTATGATGATGTGATTGCAAAGAAATTAGCCGTAATGGACGCAACGGCGATTGTGATGTGCCGTGATCAAAAAATGCCATTACGTGTGTTTAATATGAATAAAACCGGTGCCTTGATGCGTGTTGTCACAGGCGAAGCTGAAGGCACACTGGTGAAAAAGGAGAACTAAGCGTGATTGACGAGATAATTAAAGATGCAGGCGTAAGAATGGGCAAAACCATTGTCGCGTTGCAAAATGATTTAGTTAAAATGCGCACAGGCCGAGCAAACACCAGTTTGCTAGATCATTTAATGGTGCCTTTTTATGGTACTGATACCCCATTGAGCCAGGTTGGTAATGTCAGCGTTGGTGATTCGCGCACGCTAGTTGTTAGCGTATGGGACAAAGGCGCAGTGAAGGCCGTTGAAAAAGCTATTATGGATTCAAACTTAGGGTTGAATCCGGTAACGGCAGGCGACAAAATCCGCATCCCATTACCGCCACTGACCGAAGAACGTCGTAAAGAAATGATTAAGTTAGTTCGTCAGGAAGCCGAAGGTTCTCGTGTCGCTTTGCGTAACATTCGCCGTGACGCGAACAGTGATTTCAAAAGCTTATTAAAGGACAAAGATATCACTGAAGATGAAGAGCGTCAGGCTGAAGAAGAAATACAAAAACTGACGGATGCAAAAGTTAAAGAAATTGATGCCGTGTTGGAGACCAAGGAAAAGGATCTCATGGAAATTTAAGCTCGCATTTTAGCGTTTTTTAAGCCATGACTACAGACAACACATCCCCGCAAGACCTCCCGAAACATATCGCCATTATTATGGACGGCAATGGCCGTTGGGCGAAGAAGCGCCTACTGCCTCGTTTCGCCGGACATAAAGCTGGCGTTAAAGCGACCCGTCGCATTATTGAAATATGTGCAACAAAAAAAATCACGGCACTGACTTTGTTCGCATTCAGTAGCGAGAACTGGAAACGACCTGAAAAAGAAGTCAGTCTGTTAATGGATTTATTCGCTAGTTCATTAAAAGACGAAGCCCCTTCATTGCATGAAAACAATATTCGAATGCGAATCATTGGCGACCGCAGTGCCTTCAGTGAAAAATTACAACAAAGAATTATCGCAGCAGAAGCCTTGACGGAAAATAATACTGGCATGTGCTTAAACGTTGCTGCCAATTATGGTGGTCGTTGGGATGTTGTTCAGGCGGTGCAACGGTTGCTTGCTGAAGGTGTTGTTGCTGATGAAATTACTGAACAAAAAATTAACCAATACATTTCATTAGCAGATTTACCTGAGCCCGATTTATTTATTCGCACGGGTGGGGAACATCGCATAAGTAATTTTCTTTTATGGCAACTCGCTTACACTGAATTACATTTTACTGAGTGTCTCTGGCCGGCCTTTGGTGAGGAAGAGCTATCAGCTGCACTGGCTGATTTTGCGGGACGCCAACGTCGTTATGGGCAAACACCTGAACAGGTCGCAGAAAAAATAACAGGGAGTACGACAGGCAATGCTTAAACAACGAATTTTAACGGCCGCTATTTTAATACCGTTAGTGGTATACGGGATTTTAAATTTACCCACCTTATGGTTTGCCTATGTTTGGGCGGCAGTTATTTTATTAGGTGCCTGGGAATGGAGTGCGTTGGCTCGCACGGGTTGCACTTGGCAGCGTATTGCCTGGGTAGTAGTGACATTTGCATTGCTAGCGACGGTTTGGATCGTCAGTCATGATTTGAATACGGCACCGATACTTATCCATGGCGCAGCACTATTCTGGTTATTTATCCCACTCTTATTAGCGACGGGTCCGGTGAAATGGTTACAAACGCTTTCACCAAATAACTATCGTATCTTTGCCAGTGTTATGGGGTTTGCAACGCTGACCTTTGCTTGGCTGTCTTTATCCGGTTTACATTCTTTGCTTAACCCGCAAAACGTGACGGATGCATTTGGTCCTAAGTTAGTCATGTATTTATTTTGCATCGTTTGGGCGGCTGATATTGGCGCCTATTTCAGCGGCAAGCGTTTTGGTCGTCGTAAGTTGGCGATAAGTATTAGCCCTGGCAAAAGTTGGGAAGGGGCGATTGGCGGTTTCATCGCCACTGGAATTTTGGCATTACTGGCTTCGCGTTATTTTGGTTATCAGGGTTGGTCGCAAGTGAACTTTATTTTAGTCAGTCAGGCCGCAGCGATTATTTCTGTTTACGGTGATTTATTTGTCAGCGTCTTTAAACGAGCCAGTGGTATTAAAGATAGTGGTAAAATTTTACCGGGGCACGGCGGTATTTTGGATCGCGTTGACAGTACCTTGTCTGCCGCGCCGGTATTTTTATCGGGCTTGTTATTGTTGGAGTTAATTCGTTGAAAGGCATTACTGTTTTAGGGTCGACTGGTTCAATAGGTGTTAGCACGCTGGATGTATTGCGTCGTCACTCAGAAGATTTTCGGGTGGTGGCCTTAACCGCTAACCGTGACGTTGAACGAATGCTGGAACAGTGTCGTGAGTTTAATCCTGAGTTTGTTGTCATGGCGAACGAAGAGGCTGCTCAACGGCTAAAAAAAACGTTAGCAGGTGAAGCACTACAGTGTCAGGTATTGGCCGGTAACGAAGGTCTTGAACAAGTCGCTGCATTGCCGCAGGTTGATGATGTGATGGCGGCTATTGTTGGTGCTGCCGGTTTATTGCCAACGCTGGCTGCGGCAAAAGCGGGTAAACGTATTTTGCTTGCTAATAAAGAAGCACTGGTGATGTCTGGGCATTTATTTATGCAGGCAGTGCGAGAAAATAACGCACAGCTATTACCAATTGATAGTGAGCACAATGCTATTTTCCAGTCGATGCCCGCTGATTATGTGCCGGGTGAGACATTGCCGAAAGCAGTTCGGCGTATTTTACTGACGGCCTCTGGTGGGCCTTTTCGAGAAACACCGATAGCGGCATTGCACGATGTCACCCCTGAGCAAGCTGTTGCACATCCAAACTGGGAAATGGGCCGTAAGATTTCGGTCGACTCAGCAACGATGATGAACAAAGGCCTGGAAGTGATTGAAGCTTGCTGGTTATTCGGCGCTAAGGCTGAAAAGATTCAGGTTGTGCTGCATCCGCAAAGCGTTATTCACTCGATGGTCGATTATGTTGATGGTTCGGTATTAGCCCAGTTGGGTAATCCGGATATGCGCACGCCGATTGCGCATGCACTAGCCTGGCCTGAACGAATTGATTCCGGCGTCGAGCCGCTGGATATGTTCAGCGTTGGCCGTCTTGATTTTGAGCCGCCAAACCTTGAACGCTTTCCCTGCCTAAGATTAGCCTTTGAAGCGGCTAAAATGGGCGGCACCGCCAGTACGGTGTTGAACGCAGCTAATGAGATTGCTGTAGAAGCCTTTCTCGATTTAAAGCTCGCATTTACCAATATTTCGCAGGTAATTGAAGCGACTTTGAAAGAACTTGGCAGTCAGAAAGCGGATACGTTAGAGACGATTCTTACAGTGGATGCAAAATCACGTGAAGCGGCTTCAGAATTGGTTGCCAAACTTGGTATGCACACCGTAAACTAGTGGCTCCGGTGAGTTTTCGACACAATATATTGTGTTAGGGAACAGAATCACTGGATAAGAGTCAGAGACTAGTGAATATTCACGATAGGGATGCATTAGCGGTAAAGTAAATGGGATCGATACTGTTTTACATAGTGACGTTTGTGTTTGTGATCGGGGTATTAGTCACGGTGCATGAATTCGGTCACTTTTGGGTCGCGCGCCGTCTTGGCGTGAAAGTCACCCGTTTCTCTGTCGGTTTTGGTAAACCTCTGCTGCGTTGGCAGCGCGATAATGACTCTACAGAGTATGTTGTTGCTCGTATTCCGCTCGGTGGCTACGTCAAAATGCTTGATGAACGGAATGACGACGATATTCCTGAGGCTGATTTACCCAATGCTTTCAATCGTAAGCCGGTTGGCACTCGCATTGCGGTGGTGCTTGCAGGACCTGCTTTCAACTTCTTATTAGCTATTTTCTTTTACTGGATTGTTTTCATGATTGGCCAGCAAGGCATTGCGCCGGTTATTGATGATGTCCGTCCGGCGACACTGGCGCAGCAATCTGGCCTCAAAGCAGGGGACCAAATCACCTATATTGAAGGTAAAAAGGTCGATATTTGGGGGCAGGTGGGTATCGGTATCATTGATGCTGTGCTGGGTAGTCAGAGCAGTATTACCCTTCGGGTAACCGGTGATGATTTGCAAGACCGGACGGTTTCCTTGAGCTTGAATGGGGTGACGCCTGATCATATGCAAAAGGGGCTGATTAAATACATTGGTATTCAGCCGCGTTACCCACCTTGGCCTGCAATTATCGATACAGTCACCCCAGGTGATGCGGCTGATCAGGCTGGATTACGTGCTGGCGATGAAATTTTGCGCTTTGATGACGAAGCAATAAGTAGTTGGCCGGCCTGGGTTGAAATGGTTAAAGCCCGCCCGGGCAAGCAAACCACCGTACAAATTCGTCGTGATGGCGCATCGCAACGTCTCAATTTAAAAGTCGGGCAGAAGTCGGTCGATGAGACCAATTATGGTTTCGTCGGAGTGATTGCCAAAGCACGTCCAGACGTGCCAGAATCCATGCAGGCTGTGGTACAATACTCAGCACTGGCCTCGGTGGGTAAGGCAGTGCAGAAGACCATTCAAATCAGTGTCTTAACCTTGAAAATGCTGGGTAAGATGGTGGTGGGGGAAGCTTCGGTAAAGAATATTAGCGGTCCGATAACGATCGCGCAGGTGGCTGGTGATTCACTAAGCATAGGTTTTGTGCAGTTTTTAACCTTCATGGCGGTGATCAGCATTAGTTTAGGGGTATTAAATTTATTGCCTATTCCCGTGCTTGATGGCGGACACCTTTTATACTATTTGGCTGAACTAGCCAAAGGCAGTCCGGTATCTGAGAAAACCCAGATTATTGGACAGCAAGTGGGCTTGGTCTTATTAGGCCTGCTCATGACGGTAGCATTTTATAATGATGTTATGCGGTTGCTTTAGTCAGCCTGATTGACAACATTATTTAACAATAAAAATATTTTAATTTAACTATAAAAAAGTCGGTGCAATGAAAAGATTTATCTTTGCCATCCTACTGCTCGCAGGGATGACCCAGTTTAGCTGGGCAGCGGAACCATTTGTTATTGAAGACATTCGTGTAGAAGGTCTTCAACGTATCTCTGCCGGTACCGTGTTTAGCTACCTGCCAGTTAAGACAGGCGATAAGCTCGATGATCGACGCTCTGGTGAGACTATTCGTGCACTGTTTAAAACCGGCTTCTTTAAAGATGTCAGGCTTGAGCGTGAAGGCAACGTGCTAGTCTTGTTTGTGGTTGAACGCCCGGCGATTGCAACGATTGATTTTCAAGGCAATGAATCAGTTGAACTTGAAGGTTTAACCGAAGGCTTAAAAGACATTGGTTTTGCAGTAGGGCGTGTGTTTGACCGCTCATTATTAGATCGGGTCGAACTAGAGCTCCAACGTATTTACTTTAGTCAGGGTAAATATGGCATGAAACTGGAAACAACGGTAACACCGCTTGAACGTAACCGTATTGGTATCCTGATTGATATTTCTGAAGGTGTGGTTGCGCGGATTAATCAAATTAACATCGTTGGCAACAAAGATTTTGATGATGAAAAATTAATTGATACGTTTGAATTAACAACGCCAACACTATTTTCTTTCTACACTGATTCAGATCAGTACTCGAAACAAAAACTATCAGCTGATCTGGAACGATTACGTAACTTTTATTTAAACCAGGGTTATATCAACTTTAATATTGATTCGACACAAGTTTCAATTACGCCTGATAAGAAAGATGTTTATATTACTATTAATGTCACTGAAGGCGGCAAGTTCACCATTAATAAGGTTAAGTTGGCGGGTGAGCTGGTTGTTGATAAAGAACAACTTTTCCCACTGATTACAATTCAACAAGGCGATTTCTTCTCACGCCGTCGTTCAACACAAACCAGTGACAACATTACCAATCGCTTGGGTAACGAAGGTTATGCATTTGCTAATGTGAATGTTGTGCCGGAAGTTAATGAGAAAGATAAAAAAGTTGATCTGACTTTCTTTGTTGACCCAGGTAAACGTGTATACGTACGCCGGATTAACTTTACCGGTAACACACGTACTCGAGATGAAGTATTACGCCGTGAAATGCGCCAATTTGAAAGTGGCTGGATTTCAACAGCGAAAGTTCAACAATCGCAAGCTCGTTTACGTCGACTCGGTTTCTTTGAAGAAGTAACGGTTGAAACACCCGCCGTACCAGGTACCACTGACCAGGTTGATGTTAATTATAAGGTCAGTGAGCGTGCTTCAGGCAACGTATTAGCCGGTGTTGGTTTCTCTGATTCGCAAGGTGTTATTTTTAATGCCAGCGTTACACAAGATAACTTCTTAGGTAGCGGTAAGCGTATTAGTGTTGGTTTTGATAACAGTGACGTTAACCAAACTTACAGTTTTGGTTATACAAACCCTTATTACACTGAAGATGGTGTTAGTCGCAGCTTTAATATTCGTTATCGTGAAACAGATTTTGATGAGGCTAACTTGGCCAGCTTCACTTCTGATGAAATCTCGGGAACAATTGGTTATAGCATTCCGATTTCAGATGCTGAACGCATCTCGCTTAGTATTGGCTATCGCCAAACAACGATTAATACTAATAGCAGCACACCCTTCGATTTAACCGATAACCTAGAGACTCTGGATAGTGGGTTTGAAATCGCTGGCGACGATGCCAATTTTGGTTCATTTTTATTCAACGCCAGTTTTGCCAACGACACTCGTAACCGGCGAGTATTTCCAACCCGAGGTGGTATTCAACGTGTCTCATCAGAGATTGCTTTGCCGGGTGGTGATCTTGAGTACTACAAGTTGAGTTACTTGAATCAGCGTTTCTTCTCCTTATCGAAAAGCTTTACTTTGGGTTTACGAGGAGAGCTGGGATACGGTGATGGTTATGGCTCAACAGAAGAATTACCCTTCTTTGAAAACTTTTTAGCAGGGGGTACTGGTTCGGTACGCGGCTATGAAGATAATACCCTTGGTCCTCGAATTACTGATATTAACAGTCGAAGTTTTGATGACCCATTTGGTGGTAATTTACAAGTAGTCGGTAGCGCCGAGCTCATCTTTCCCATACCTTTTATTAAAGACAAGAATGCCTGGCGATTTACAGCTTTTGTTGATGGTGGTAACGTATTTGGAACAGATGAAGATTTTGAGGTTGATGAAATTCGTTACTCAACCGGTTTAGGGGTTACCTGGTTATCACCCTTCGGTGCTTTGAGTGTCAGTTTGGCTGCACCGTTTAATGACCAGGAAGACGATGAAACCAAAACCTTCCAATTTAACTTTGGTGGCGGATTCTAAATGAATACGCTACTATCCAGTAATTCCCGGACGACCGGAGCAGAACTTTGAAAACATTACATAAATACCTGTTAGTGTGTTTACTAGGCGCATTACCTTTGAGTAGCATGGCTCAAGAGCTTAAGATTGGTGTGGTTAACCCCAACCGTTTGCTCGATGACGCACCTCAATCTAAAATTGCACTACAAAGATTAGAAAAAGAATTTGCAGCGCGTGATTCTAAATTCTTAACAGAACAAAAGTCTATTAAGAAACTTGAAGACAAACTGGCGACTGATGCAGCCATTATGTCTGAAGCTGAACGCCGCAAATTAGAACGAAGCATTGTCGCCCGCAAACGTGAATTACGCAGAGGTTTTGATGAGCTGCGCGAAGATCGCACATTCCGTAGTAATGAAGAACGCAGCAAGCTACTTAAGTTCGTCAACGATGCCATTGTTAAAATTGGTAAAGATGAGAAATATGACTTGATTCTTTATGATGGCATTGCTTTTGCCAATCCGGCAATTGATGTCACTAAAAAAGTGCTGATTCGTTTACAGAATGCTGCAAAGGCTAACAAGAAATAATTACCTCGACTTGTGCCCTATACTCTAGCAGAGCTGGTTGAACGCGTCGGTGGACTGATTGTCGGTGATGCGAGCACGGTTATTTCAAGTGTCGCCTCTCTTGATAAAGCCTCGTCCGGCCAACTTAGTTTTTTAGTCAGTAGTAAACACCGTGCTAGTTTAAAAACTACAAATGCATCAGTCGTCGTTCTGACTGAGAAACATCAAACCCTGACCGAGATACCCTGTATCGTTGTGGATAATCCGCAACTGGTGTTTGCGCGTATTGCAAAACTATTTGAGCCGAAAGTTAATGTTGTTCTGGGTATTGATGGCAACGCTAGTGTTGATGCTTCCAGTAAAATTTCCGAGTCGGCATCTGTCGCTGCACAATGTGTCATTGGCGCTAATACGACAATTGCTGATCACGTTTGTATTGGTGCAGGTTCAGTTATTGGTAATAATTGTTCTATCGATGCAAGCTCAAGAATTTTCCCAAATGTAACTATTTTAGATAACGTCGTTATTGGTAAGAATGTCATCATTTATCCTGGTGCTGTGCTCGGTGGGGATGGTTTTGGTTTTGCCAATGAAGATGGGCAGTGGGTGAAGATACCCCAGTTAGGAAAAGTTATTATTGGTGATGATGTTGAAATTGGTGCAAACACAACCATTGATCGTGGTGCGTTGGATGACACTATTATTGGACAAGGTGTTAAACTCGACAACCAGATTCAGGTTGCTCACAATGTTGAGATTGGTGCGCACACGGCCGTTGCAGGTTGTGTTGGCATTGCAGGCAGTACTCGAATAGGTAAATATTGTACGATTGCTGGTGGGGTAGGCTTATCCGGACACCTTAATATTACTGATAATGTTCACATTACGGCTATGTCATTAGTCACCAAATCTATTAATGAGCCAGGTGCGTACTCGTCTGGAACGCCATTGCAAGTGAATGCGAAGTGGCATCGTAATTACGTTCGTTTTATGCAGCTTGATGATATGGCTAAGCGCTTAAAACAAATCGAAAAGAAACTACAAGATTAAGCATTTAATGAGGTTGGTTGTATGCCCGATTTAGATATTCACGAAGTGATGAAACATTTACCGCACCGTTATCCATTTTTATTGGTGGATAGAGTACTTGAGTATACTAAAGGTGAATCACTTGTTGCCTTAAAGAACGTCACGATTAATGAGCCTTTTTTCCCAGGGCACTTTTCTCATCACCCAGTGATGCCCGGGGTACTTATTCTTGAAGCGTTGGCGCAAGCAACTGGTATATTAGCTTTTATCTCGACCGATTCCTTGCCTGATGATGAGTCACTTTATTATTTTGTTGGTATTGATAAGGCGCGATTTAAGAAACCTGTTAGTCCAGGTGATCAAATGGAATTACATGTTAGTGTTACTAAAGAAAAACGTGGTATCTGGAAGTTCGCCGCTGAAGCAAAAGTTGATGGTAAAGTTGTAACTAGTGCTGAATTAATGTGTGCTAAAAAAGAAATATGAGTTTAATACATCCGTCAGCAATAATAGATCCTACTGCGAAACTAGCTGACAATGTTAGTGTCGGTGCATTTTCTATTATTGGGGCGGGTGTGGAAATTGGTACTGGCACATGGATTGGCCCGCACGTGGTTATTGATGGGCCAACCGTTATTGGTGAGAATAATAAAATCTACCAATTCAGTTCACTGGGTGGTGCACCACAAGACATAAGTTATAAAGACGAACCAACGCGTTTGGAAATTGGCAATGACAATGTCATCCGAGAAAACTGCACATTAAGTCGCGGCACTGTTCACGGTGGTGGTGTAACTCGTTTTGGAAATGAGAATTATATGATGGCCTATGCACATGTTGCACACGATTGTCAGGTTGGTAATCATGTCATCTTTGCTAATGGTGCTTCTTTGGGTGGCCACGTAGTGATAGAAGATCGCGTTACTTTAGCAGGTTTTGCTCTAATTCATCAATTTGTCAGAGTCGGTATGTTTAGTTTTTGTGGCATGGGTTGTGGCATTAGTAAAGATGTACCGCCATACCTTATCGTTGCAGGTAACCCAGCCAGTGCACACGGCCTTAATACGATAGGTCTGAAGCGTAATGGTATTTCAACTGATTCAATTAAAGGCTTACGAGCTGCGTACAAAACAATTTATAAATCGGGGTTAACGCTTGCTGATGCAGTGGCTGATTTGAAAGCCAACGCAAGTGATAACACAGAGGTTAATTACTTCTCTGATTTTATCGCTAACGCCAAACGCAGCATCGTTAGGTAGTGGCATGCGGATTGGCATTGTTGCAGGTGAATCTTCAGGTGATCAATTAGGCGCGGGCCTGATTAATGCCATTCGTGAAATAGAACCCGATGCCACCTTTGTCGGTATTGCTGGTCCTTCAATGATTGCTGCAGGCTGTAATGCTTTGCACCCCGCTGAGAAATTATCCATCTTTGGTTTAGTTGATGCCTTAATTAATTATCGTGAACTAAGTGCTATTCGTGATGAAGTTCGCGATTACTTTATTGCTGATCCACCGGATGTATTTATTGGTATTGATGCACCTGATTTTAATTTGCATTTGCTTGGGCAGTTAAAAGCTAAAGGAATTCCGACGGTGCAATACGTCGGACCGCAAATTTGGGCATGGCGACGCTACCGAGTGAAAAAGATTGCCCGTGCAGTCGATAAAGTTTTAACCTTGTTTCCGTTTGAAGCAAAGTTTTATGAAGAGCATGCAGTGCCGGTCAGTTTTGTTGGTCACCCCTTTGCAGACAAGATCCCACTAATAGCTGAACAAACAGCCGCACGCGAAAAAATGGATTGTCCTGTTGATACTAACGTGATTGCCATCTTGCCGGGTAGCCGTATCAGTGAAGTTAAACATCTTACTAAAGTCTTTATTGAAACTGCACAATGGTGCTATGCAAAAAATAAAAAATTATGTTTTATTGTGCCCCTGGCAAGCAAGAAGGTGCGTGGTATTTTTGCTAAACAGCTTGAACTCATTGCACCTGATTTACCTATTACGTTAATAGATGGCAATGCACGCGAAGTAATGGCGGCATCGGATGCCGTGTTAATGGCTTCCGGTACGGCTACACTTGAAGCAATGTTGCTAAAAAAACCGATGGTGGTTGCATATAAATTCTCTTGGCTAAACTACGTGATATTATGGATCTTCTCCAATGTGAAATATTTCTCATTGCCTAATTTGTTGGCGGATAAAATGTTAATTCCTGAATATGTTCAAGCCGATGTAAAAGCTGAAGTGATGGGAGAAAACTTGCTCGACTATATAAGTTTATCCGATAAACGAGAAAGCCTTATTAATCGTTTCACAGAAATACATGAAAGCCTAAAGCAGGGTACTGATCAACGTGCTGCTCAGGCTATCCTGGATGTGATTGAACAAAAAAGACGTTAACCCACGATGACTGATAAAAGATTTACAACAATACAATTGATTGCTGGTGTTGATGAAGTAGGCCGTGGACCTTTGGCTGGTCCTGTTGTGGCAGCGGCGGTGATTCTTGATCCAGAATATCATATTGATGGATTGGCTGATTCAAAAGCACTTAGTGCTAAACGGCGTGATACGCTTGCGGAAGAAATTCGTGCGCATGCTTTAAGTTGGTCATTGGGTCGCGCAGAAGTGGAAGAAATTGATGAGATTAATATTCTGCATGCTAGCTTGCTGGCGATGAAGCGTGCAGTTGAAGGGCTTGATGTGCAGCCACAGCACGCACAAATTGATGGTAATCGTTGTCCTCAACTAACCTGCAGTAGTGAAGCAATTGTTAAGGGTGACCAGAAAGTTGCCTGTATTAGCGCTGCATCGATCATTGCTAAAGTTGCACGCGATAATGAAATGATTAACTTTGATACTGAATACCCCGGTTACGGCTTTGCCGCACACAAAGGTTATCCGACTAAAGCGCACATGCAAGCATTGAGTGAATTGGGTATTACGCCTATTCACCGTCGAAGCTTCGGTCCTGTGGCACGGCTTTTATAATTTAGTCATGTCAGATTTTGTACATCTTCATTTGCACTCTGAGTTTTCGCTAGTCGATGGGTTAGTTAGAGTAAAACCATTAATGCAATCCGTTGCATCAATGCAAATGCCTGCTATCGCCTTAACTGATCAAGGAAACTTCTTTGCGGCGATAAAGTTTTATCGAGCAGCCATTGCAGCAGGTTTAAAACCAATTCTCGGGGTTGAATTATTGTTACGACCAATCACTGAGCAATTGCCACCGGCACGTATTGTACTTTTATGTCAGAACCATGAAGGCTACTTAAATTTAAACAGACTAATCACCCGCACTTATAGTGAAGGGCAGTCCCGTGGTATTCCAATGTTGGAATACGATTGGTTAGCCGGTGCCACCAACGGTATTATTGCACTGTCGGCAGGACGTTCCGGTGATGTTGGCATGGCATTACTTGCTGACGATAATGAGGCGGCATCAACCCGCCTACAGTTTTGGAAGGACTTGTTTCCAGATCGATTCTATCTCGAATTGCAGCGTACAGGGCGAGAATCGGAAGAAAAATATTTGCATGCGGCTGTATCGCTAGCGCAGAGTAATGATGTGCCTGTTGTCGCGACGAATGATGTGCGTTTTATTAATAAAGCTGATTTTGATGCGCATGAAGCGCGGGTTTGCATTCATGATGGCCGTACCTTGAATGATTCACGTCGTGTCCATCTGTACAGTGAAGAACAATATCTTCGTAGTCCGGCAGAAATGCAGGAATTGTTTTCTGATATTCCTGAGGCGCTTGAGAATACCGTCGCGATAGCACAGCGTTGTAACCTTGAACTCAAGTTTGGCGAATACTTCTTGCCAGACTTCCCTGTGCCAGAAGGGATGACGATTGATGAATATTTACATCAAGTGTCGAAAGAAGGTTTGGCCAAACGTATTCAACACCTTGAGCAACAGTTTGGTAAGTTTGATGCGGATAAACGAAAGGTCTATGACGATCGTTTATTATTTGAACTCGATGTCATTATTACTATGGGGTTCCCCGGCTATTTCTTGATTGTGGCAGACTTCATAGAATGGTCGCGAGACAATGATGTGCCTGTTGGTCCCGGTCGTGGTTCGGGTGCTGGTTCTCTCGTTGCCTATGTACTCGGTATTACCGATCTTGATCCGATTGAATATGACTTACTTTTCGAACGTTTCTTGAATCCGGAACGTGTGTCAATGCCTGACTTTGATATCGACTTCTGTATGGAAGGACGTGATCGCGTTATTGATTACGTTGGTCGAAAATACGGCCGTGACAAAGTCTCGCAAATTATTACTTATGGCACTATGGCTGCAAAAGCGGTAATACGCGATACCGGACGTGTATTGAGCCACCCTTATGGTTTTGTTGATCGCATTGCCAAGCTGATTCCTTTTGAAATTGGCATGACCTTAACTAAAGCATTGGAACAAGAAGAAGAACTACGACGCCTTTATGAAAATGATGAAGAAGTGACGGGTTTGATTGACCTGGCTTTATCGTTAGAAGGTATTGCGCGTAATGCAGGTAAGCATGCTGGAGGGGTTGTTATCGCGCCGACTGCATTGACTGACTTTGTGCCACTGTACTGTGAAGAAGGTAGTACTACCCGTGTTTCTCAATATGATAAAGATGATGTTGAAACGATTGGTTTAGTTAAATTTGACTTCCTGGGCCTGCGCACATTAACGATCATCGATTGGGCGGTGAAAACAGTTAATCGAATACGAAAGCGTAATAACGAAGCGTTGTTAGAACTCGATCAATTACCGATGGATGACCGTATTGCTTTTGAGCTTTTAAAACGTTGTGAAACCACCGCGGTATTCCAATTGGAATCGCGGGGTATGAAAGAATTAATTAAACGCCTTAAGCCAGATTGTTTTGATGAAATTGTTGCTCTAGTAGCCCTGTTCAGGCCAGGGCCTTTGCAGTCAGGCATGGTTGATGATTTCATTGATCGAAAACATGGTAAAAAAGTTGTTTATCCGCATCCTGAACTAGAACCAATTCTTAAACCGACTTACGGAGTTATTTTGTATCAGGAACAAGTGATGCAAATTGCGCAAGTGTTAGCCGGTTACTCACTCGGTGGTGCTGATATGTTGCGCCGTGCGATGGGTAAGAAAAAACCGGAAGAGATGGCAAAGCAACGGTCTATCTTTACTGAGGGCGCTTTAAAGAATGGTGTTGAAGAAGAAACCGCGACTTATATTTTTGACTTGATGGAAAAGTTTGCCGGCTACGGTTTTAATAAATCGCATTCGGCTGCGTATGCGTTAGTGTCATACCAAACGATGTGGCTTAAGGCACACTATCCCGCTGCCTTTATGGCGGCAGTGTTGTCATCAGATATGGATAACACTGATAAAGTCGTTACCTTAATTGATGAATGCCGCAGCATGAAATTAGAAGTGTCACCACCGAACGTCAACACTTGTGAGTTTATGTTTACCGTTGGGTCTGATAACGAAGTTTTTTATGGTTTGGGTGCGGTAAAAGGGGTTGGTGAAGCAGCGCTTGAAAGTGTTATTGAGGAACGCAATGCTAATGGCTTGTACAGTGACTTGTTTGATTTTTGCCGACGGATTGATTCGCGAAAAGCTAACCGTCGAGTGTTAGAAGCATTAATTCGTGCCGGTGCACTGGATGGTCTCGGACCTAATCGTTCGACCTTAATGTATTCCTTAAGTTTAGCGCTTAAAAGTGCAGAACAACATTCGCGTAACGAGGCACAAGGTCAGGATGATTTGTTTGGCGGTCCAGCTGAAGAGACCACCAATACCAAAGTTGAGACACAAAAAGATTGGTCTGAGAAAGAACGACTTGATGGCGAGAAAGAAACCTTGGGTTTGTATCTTACCGGGCATCCGATTGCACAATATGAAACTGAATTAAAAAATATGATCACTAGCCGCTTATCGCAAGTTAAGCCTTCTCGCGACAAGAGTGAACAAGTGTTAGCCGGTTTAGTGGTGGCGATTCAAACGCGTAACTCTAAATCGGGTGATCGAATGGCATTTATGACTATTGATGATCGCAGTAGCCGTATTGAAGTGGCGGTTTTCCGTGATGAATACAAACAATTCCAGCCGCTGATAGGAAAAGATCGCCTACTCGTCATTAAAGGCCCGGTGACAGACAGTGAATACAGTGATGGCATGCGCCAGCGGGCAAAAACCATCTATGACATCGAACAAGCGCGAGGGCTATATGCACGTCAATTGTTGATTACTTTGCCTGTCTCAACATTACAAAATGGCTTTCTTGAAACACTAGAACAGGCGCTGGCCCCCTATAAAGATGGGGTATGTCAGGTCTGCATTGACTATCAGCGTGATGATTCAGTGACCCGCCTGAATCTAGGTGAGGAATGGCGAATTCACCCCACAGACCAATTATTAGAGAATTTACGCTCGCTGGCAGGCGATGAACAGGTTAAAATGGTCTATAAGTAAGTAACTTTGCCCTTTTAGGGCGCATTCGGTATTTTATAAGTATGGATATGAATTTTTTAGACTTTGAGCAGCCCATTGCGGAGCTTGAAGCCAAAATTGAAGAACTGCGTTACGTTGGTGATGACAGTGAAATCAACATTAGCGATGAAATCGAGCGTTTACAGGGCAAAAGTCGTTCTTTAACAGAATCGATTTTTAGTAGTTTGTCACCCTGGCAGATTTCGCAAATGTCGCGACATCCTCAGCGTCCTTACTTACTTGATTATATCGAGCATGTTTTTGAGGACTTTGATGAGCTCTGTGGCGACCGCGCTTACGCAGACGATAAAGCGATTATCGGTGGTTTAGCCCGTCTTGAGGGCAAACCAGTGATGGTGATTGGCCAGCAAAAAGGCCGCGATACCAAAGAAAAAATCAGTCGTAATTTTGGCATGGCACGACCAGAAGGGTACCGCAAAGCATTACGTCTTATGCAAATGGCTGAACGTTTTCGCCTGCCAGTCTTAACTTTTATTGATACACCAGGTGCTTATCCAGGCATTGGCGCGGAAGAACGCGGTCAAAGTGAAGCGATTGCGCGTAACCTGTTTGTCATGGCAGAACTCAAAACACCGATTATTTGTACCGTGATTGGTGAAGGCGGTTCCGGTGGCGCGCTGGCAATTGGCGTCGGTGATCGTGTGCACATGTTGCAATACAGCACTTATTCAGTGATTTCGCCTGAAGGCTGTGCCTCTATTTTGTGGAAGAGTGCCGATAAAGCGCCGGAAGCGGCGGAGGCCATGGGTATAACATCAGCACGATTAAAAGAACTGGGTTTAATTGATGCGATTATTCCTGAACCACTCGGCGGCGCACATCGTGACGTTGAGGCGATGTCTCGTACTTTAAAACACTCATTGGTTGAAACGCTAGATGGCATTAGCGCCTTACCGATTGATCGTTTGCTTGAACAACGCTATGAGCGCTTTGCGCGTTTCGGGAATTACCAAGAACAGTAATCGCCTATGTTGGCAATGACATCGGAGCAACTGCTTAGTCATTTAGTAACGACGACAAATCGTTACCTTAATGATGAACTGTCTTCGACATGCTGGGTTGCCTATAGTGGCGGTCTGGATTCCCACGTTTTATTGCATGCGCTTTCTTTTGTCCGTGAACAACTTCATGCCAAATTACAGGCTGTTCATATTGAACATGGTTTACAGCAAGATGCACAAGCCTGGCCTATGCACTGCCAGCAAGTCTGCGACTCACTAAATGTCCCACTGACTATCATTAAAGTGAATGCTAAAGCGGCAGGCGGTGACAGTCCTGAAGCGGCGGCGCGGTTCGCACGCTATCAGGCCTTTGCTAATTTACTTCAACCCGCTGAAATATTACTCGCTGCTCAACATAAACATGATCAGGCTGAAACATTGATGCTGCAACTTTTGCGTGGTGCGGGGTCGCGCGGACAGTCGGCAATGCCTGAAGTCTCTGAGCTTGGTGAAGGGCAATTGATTCGACCTTTGTTAGTGGCCAGTCAAGAATCACTTAATCACTATGCCAATGAACAAAAGCTACAATGGATAGAAGACCCATCAAATCGAGATTCAAAATTTGATCGAAACTTCCTGCGTCATGAAATTATGCCTGCAATGCGAAAGCGCTGGCCAAGTGTTGACAGCACGTTATCTCGAGTAGCCAATTTGCAAGCAGAAACAGAGCAATTATTGGGTGAGTTAGCCTCATCTGATCTGACGACTATTGGTGATGCGAACAAACATCTTGTTATTGCTGAGTTATTGAAACTATCTGCTGAGCGACAACGTAACGTGCTACGTTACTGGCTTCACACTCAGGGCATGCGTTTGCCCTCTGAGCGAAAATTACGCCAAGTGCAAACAGACATGTTAATGGCTAACGAGGATAAAAATCCCTGCGTTGCCTGGGACGGAGCAGAACTACGGCGCTATCGTGGACATCTTTATGCGATGCGGCCACTAACAGCGATTGATCCAAAGACAACATTGAGCTGGCAGCCAGAACAGATACTGACGCTGCCGGGTGAGACGGGCTGTTTGCATGGTCGAGCCATTCAAGGTCAGGGTATTTCGGCGAAAATGATGGCCACAGAGGTGATATCGGTGATGTACCGACAAGGGGGGGAACAGATCCAGCCTCAGGGGAGAGACCATCATCACAGCCTAAAAAAGCTTTTTCAGGAAGCCGGTATACCAACCTGGCAGCGTGATAGAACGCCATTACTCTATATTGCCGGTGAATTAGCCGCGATCCCGGGTTTGTGTGTCAGCGATAGCCATGCCGCCGCTGAGGGTATGGCGGGTGTTGTCATTGAATGGCAGCAACCTGAATAAAAGCACATAAAATCCCTATTTAGGGGCATTAGCTGATTGAGTAATTTGGCCAATTCGAGTAAAATTTAATCCCGTTCAGCAACTACTTTGCTACACTTCTACGCGACGGGATTTCCCATTAAATGACCAAATTTATATTTGTAACTGGCGGTGTTGTTTCTTCATTAGGTAAGGGCATCGCATCTGCGTCTTTAGGCGCTATTTTGGAAGCACGTGGCTTAAAAGTCACTTTGTTAAAGCTCGATCCCTACATTAATGTTGATCCTGGCACTATGAGCCCATTCCAGCATGGAGAAGTCTATGTCACTGAAGATGGTGCAGAAACGGATCTGGACCTTGGTCACTACGAACGTTTTGTTGACACCACTATGGGTAAGCGTAACAACTTTACCTCGGGTCAAATCTACGAAAACGTCATTCGCAAAGAACGCCGTGGCGAATACCTTGGCGGCACAGTACAAGTAATTCCGCACATTACGGATGAAATTAAACGCCGCGTGATGGCCGGTGCCGAAGGTGCTGATATTGCCATGATTGAAATTGGTGGCACGGTTGGTGACATTGAGTCATTGCCATTCCTTGAAGCCATTCGTCAGTTGGGTGTTGAACTCGGCTCGACCAACAGCTTATTTATGCATTTAACCTTATTGCCTTATATTGCAGTAGCTGGTGAAGTAAAAACCAAACCGACCCAACACTCAGTTAAAGAACTGCGTAGCATTGGTATCCAACCCGACATTCTTATGTGCCGTTCAGAAAAACCGATGTCAGCAGATGATCGACGTAAGATTGCCTTGTTCACCAATGTACAAGAGCGGGCAGTTATTTCTGCCGTGGATGTGAGCAGTATTTATCAAATTCCACGTATTCTTAACGAGCAAGGCCTCGATGATATCGTCGTTGAGAAATTACAGCTTGATACCAAAGCAGCGGATTTATCAGCCTGGGATAAAGTCGTCACAGATTTGGGGAATCCTGAAACTGAAGTAAACGTTGCCATGGTTGGTAAGTATGTTGATCTGACAGAGTCATATAAATCACTCAGTGAATCACTGATTCACGCCGGCATACATACGCGTACCAAAGTAAATATTACCTACATCGATTCTGAAGACATCGAAAATGATGGCACTGGTATACTCGAGACAATGGATGCCATTCTGGTGCCCGGCGGGTTTGGTGAGCGCGGCGTCGAAGGCAAGATTGAAACGGTATCTTTTGCGCGAAATAATGCCGTGCCATATTTTGGTATTTGTTTGGGCATGCAAGTCGCGGTGATTGAATACGCGCGCAACATGGCAAAACTTGAAGATGCTAACAGTACAGAATTTGTAAAAACAACCAGCCAACCCGTGATTGCAATGATCACCGAATGGTTAGGCGAAGATGGCAAAGTTGAACAACGCGATGAACAATCTGACAAAGGTGGCACTATGCGCCTTGGCGGACAGAAATGTAATTTGGCAAAAGATTCCTTGAGCCGAAAGCTTTATGGCCAAGATACCATTATTGAACGTCATCGCCATCGCTATGAATTTAATAACCAATATTTAGAAACATTAATTGACGCAGGTTTAGTCATTGCCGGTAAGTCAGCCGATGATAAGTTAGTAGAGGTGGTTGAAGTTAAAGATCACCCCTGGTTTGTGGCTTGTCAGTTCCACCCTGAATTTACCTCGACGCCACGTCGTGGACACCCATTATTTATTGGCTTTGTACAAGCCGCGCGCCAGCATAAAGAAAGCGCACAAGCAAAGGCAGCATCATGAAATTATGTGATTTCGAAGTAGGACTGGATAAACCATTATTTTTAATTGCTGGTCCGTGTGTGATTGAAAGCGAACAAATGGCGATTGATACCGCGACAGAGTTAAAAAAGGTTACCGATGAGCTGGGTATTCCGTTCATTTATAAATCATCGTTTGATAAAGCCAACCGTTCGTCAGAATCAAGTTTTCGCGGCTTAGGTATCGAAGAAGGCCTGCGTATTTTACAAGTTGTTAAAGACGAACTTGGCGTGCCGGTTATTACCGATGTCCATGAAGACACACCATTAAACGAAGTGGCCAGTGTGGTCGATGTATTACAAACGCCGGCATTTTTGTGCCGTCAAACAAACTTCATTAAAGCCGTTGCCAGCCAAGGTATTCCAGTGAATATCAAGAAAGGTCAATTTATGGCACCGTGGGACATGCAAAATGTTGTCGATAAAGCACGTGCAGCCGGTAATGATCAAATCATGGTCTGTGAGCGCGGCGCATCATTTGGTTATAACAACTTAGTTTCTGACATGCGCTCATTGGCCGTCATGCGTGAAACGCAGTGCCCGGTTGTTTTTGACGCTACCCATTCAGTGCAGTTACCGGGTGGTCAGGGTAGTTGTTCCGGTGGTCAGCGTGAGCATGTACCGGTGTTAGCACGTGCGGCAGTCGCGGCAGGTGTCGCCGGCGTGTTTATGGAAACCCACCCTGATCCTGATAAGGCGTTAAGTGATGGTCCTAATGCATGGCCGCTGGCTCGGATGCGTGAGTTATTAATGACATTACAGCAAATCGATGCGACGGTGAAAGAAGCCGGTTTTGCTGAGTTAAAGCTGTAAGACAACACGTACACAGTATTCTCTATTCATAAACAGGTTGTTTTTTCTCTAACTAGCCTGCTTGTACTTTATTTATTAAAATTAGCGAGGTTTCTGCAATCATGGCAGACCAATCCAATATAGCAAACATTCACGCCCGCCAAATCATCGATTCGCGTGGCAATCCAACAGTCGAAGTCGACGTGACCTTAGCATCAGGTGTTATGGGTCGTGCAGCGGTGCCTTCAGGCGCTTCAACCGGTTCGCGCGAAGCGGTTGAATTACGCGACGATGACGCAAGCCAATACGGCGGAAAAGGTGTCACGAAAGCTGTTGCCAATGTAAACGGCGAAATAGCTGAAGCATTGAAAGGCATGTCACCGATGGATCAAGCCGCGGTTGATAATAAAATGATCACACTTGATGGCACCGATAATAAAGGCCGTTTGGGCGCAAATGCACTACTCGCTGTCTCAATGGCTGTTGCTAAAGCTGCCGCACAGGAAAAGGGCGTGCCATTGTACGAATACCTTTGTACTGGCGAATACTCTATGCCTGTGCCAATGATGAATATTATTAACGGTGGTTCGCATGCTGACAATAGCGTTGACCTGCAAGAGTTCATGATCATGCCAGTCGGCGCGCCATCGCTGTCTGAAGCGGTTCGTTGGGGCACAGAAATTTTTCACGCATTGAAAAAAGTACTCAGCGATAAAGGCTTGAATACAGCAGTCGGTGACGAAGGTGGTTTTGCTCCTGACTTGCCTTCAAACGAAGCCGCGATTGAAGTGATTCTTGAAGCCATTGAAAAGGCCGGTTACAAAGCAGGTAAAGATATCTTTATCGGTTTAGATGCCGCCGCTTCAGAATTCTACAAAGATGGCATGTATGTGCTGTCATCAGAAAACCGCTCATTAACTTCTGCAGAGTTTGTTGATTACTTAGCTGAGTGGTGTGACAAATACCCAATTCTATCTATCGAAGATGGTTTAGATGAAGCTGACTGGGACGGTTGGGCGATCATGAGTGAACGTCTGAATTCGAAAATCCAACTAGTTGGTGATGACCTGTTCGTAACCAATACTAAAATCTTGCAAGAAGGCATCGATAAAAACATCGGTAACTCAATCCTGATTAAAGTAAATCAAATTGGCACCTTGACTGAAACTTTTGCCGCGATTGAAATGGCGCGCAAAGCCGGTTACACAGCGGTTGTTTCACATCGTTCTGGTGAGACAGAAGATACTACTATTGCCGATATTGTTGTTGCTACTGCCAGTGGCCAGATCAAAACAGGTTCATTATCAAGAACTGACCGCGTTGCTAAATACAATCAATTGATTCGTATTGAAGAAGCGCTGGGTGATAAAGCCGCCTATGCAGGTAAGTCTGCCTTTTATAATTTAGGTGAATTTTAATATTGAGAAACACGCCAAGGATGGCATTTATTTCGATAAGTATTGGTTGATGAATATGAGGTTCGCGCTGTTACTTAAATGAAACTACTGATTGTCATTTTATTAGTGCTACTAGTCTCCTTACAGATAAACCTCTGGTTTGGTGATGGTAGCTTGTCTGAGGTTTCTCAGTTGCGACAGCAAGTAGCTCAACAGCGCCAAACCAATGAACAACTCAATGAACGAAATGCTGCCTTAGAAGCAGAAGTGAAAGACTTAAAACAAGGGCTTGATGCGATTGAAGAACGCGCTCGAAACGAACTGGGCATGGTTAAAAAAGACGAAACATTCTTTCAAATCATCGAAGATAATAAAGCAGAAAAACCATGACAGTCACTGAGCAAAAATTCTGGGTTGTTATCCCTGCTGCTGGTATTGGCAAGCGCATGAATGCCGACCGGCCCAAGCAATATCTGACTTTATTAGACAAAACCGTTCTCGAACATACCTTATCCATTTTCACTGATCATGAACGTATATCCGGTGTCATTGTTGCCTTGGCCGAGCATGATGAATATTGGCCATCTCTAAATGTTAAATCTAGTAAACCGTTACTCACTGTAATAGGCGGTAAAGATCGTTGTGACTCTGTGTTGAATGCTTTGAATGGGCTAAAAGAACTCGCCGAAGACAAAGATTGGGCACTGGTGCATGATGCCGCGCGACCATGTTTGTGCAAAGAAGATCTGGACCGTTTGTTGATCAGTATGTCATTGCATCGGGTAGGTGGACTGCTGGCTGCACCGGTTGCCGATACTTTGAAAAAAGTTAGCCAGGGATGTACAGTAGAAAAAACCGTTGATCGCGAACACGTTTGGCGAGCATTAACCCCACAAATGTTTCATGTTGGAAAGCTGCGCAAGAGCTTAATTGCCGCCAAAGAAAAAAAACTTTTAGTCACTGATGAATCTTCGGCAATGGAGTTTGCTGGTTATGAACCACTGGTCATTGAAGGTCACCCCGGCAATATTAAAATCACCCAAACTGAAGATCTGGCCTTAGCGGAATTTTATTTGGCGAATAAACAACGTTGCCAGAAAATCAAAGATCAGAAAAATGAAGCTAATAAAGAGACTAACAACCAATGCGCATAGGTCAGGGTTTTGATGTACATGCTTTTACCGAGGGCAGGCCGCTTGTATTAGGCGGAGTGACAATACCTTATGAGCGCGGTTTGGCAGGGCACTCTGATGCAGATGTACTACTGCATGCCGTTTGTGACGCACTGCTTGGTGCGGCAGGCCTTGGCGATATTGGCAAACACTTTCCCGATACTGATCCAGCCTATGCAGGCATTGATAGTCGTGAGTTATTACGTGAAGTGAATGCTACGATTAAGAAAAAATCACTGCAAGTGCATAATCTAGATTGCACAGTCGTTGCCCAAGCACCTAAATTAGCAACGTATATTAATGATATGTGTGACAATCTCGCTAGTGATTTAAACATCAAGGTTGCTGATGTTAATGTGAAAGCCACCACCACTGAAATGTTAGGTTTCACCGGTCGTGGTGAAGGCATTGCTGCCATGGCTGTCGCATTACTTGAATCGATTGACTAAGCGTTGGATATTCAACAGCTGATTACCTCAACGCTTAATCCCGCCCGTGCTCACAGTGCACCATTATCAACCGCTATTATTCGACAACAGCCAGAAGACTTTATCGTTGATGAAATCCCTTCGGCAACAGCGGATAGATCAGGTGAACATGTCTGGTTAACCATTCGCAAGCGCAGCACCAATACAGAACATGTAGCACAGCAGTTAGCTAAATTGGCTAAAGTTAAACCCATGGCAGTGAGTTACGCGGGCATGAAAGATCGTCACGCCGTAACGACGCAATGTTTTAGTGTGCATATTCCGGGTATGCCTGAACCGGATTGGTTATCTATTAATTCTGATTTAATCGAAGTCATCGACGTGCAACGCAATAGCCGTAAGTTACGCCGTGGTGTATTGGCTGGCAATGCTTTTCAATTGCGACTACGTGAATTTAATTGTGATGCCAGTGAACTTGAAACCCGATTATTGCTAATAACTGAGCAGGGCGTGCCGAATTATTTTGGCAGCCAACGCTTTGGCCGAGGCGGTAATAATCTTAATATGGCCGCTTCATTTTTTGATGGAGCAATCAAACTGAAACGTGCGCAACGCAGTTACGCTTTATCGGCGGCACGTTCAATGTTATTCAATCGCATTCTTGAACAACGCGTGCTGGCAAAGAATTGGAATCTCGCCTTGTCGGGTGATATTTGCATGCGCACTGGTCGCCATGGTTTTTTCAGTGTTGAAGAAGGTGATGCCGAGATTCCTTTGCGAATAGAGGCCAAAGAAATTCACCCAAGTGCGCCGCTGTGGGGCAAGGGTGATGATATTAGCCAGGCGGAAGCACAGGCAATCGAACGACAGGCGCTTGAAGGTTTGAGTGACTGGTGCACGGGTTTAGAAAACAAAGGTTTAAAAATGGAACGCCGGGTATTGCGTGTGGTGCCTGAGGACCTAGAGTGGCATTATGACAACGCAACGTTGGATTTAAGTTTTAGTCTACCCTCTGGTTGTTTTGCAACTTCGGTGTTGCGAGAAATTACTGAGATTAGTTAAATACACTTACTCCTGTCATTCTCACGGTAACAACACTGCTAGATGACGGTTGTGTTAGTGGCGAGCCATTCTAATGGTCATCGCGTTACAAGAATTCTTTAAGTAATAATTAATCTGATAAGCCTGGCCACAGAGCCCAGCTTGATTCATTGTGAGCGCTTCATACCACCAAATTTTGTTAATGGTTGAACGTATAGGGCAGTTCTAAATAGCGCACGCTTATAATTTGGCATGCAGGCCAATTAATAGGGTTTTTTGTTATTTTTATCGTTATTTGTAGATAGAGGCTCTATTTTTATTGTATGTTTGTGTTATCAATATAAACGTTAATTTGTTTATTAATGGGAGATAGGGATATGGCTAAATTAGGTGTCACACTCGGTTATACAAAAAATGAAACCACAAATGAAACCACAAATGATAATAGTCAATCAGGTAACATCGGTAACACCAACAGTAATAATAGAAACGATGTTCAGGTGGGGCCTAAAGATCATTACATCCCTGTTGCTGAACGGATTAAAGAGTTTAAAAACTTACCAGAAAAAATCGATGCGCTTAATAAGCTCTCTGACGATGTGAAACAAAACTTAATTAGTCATGTTAATGCCAATGGTGGTAGCGATACGGTTACCTATTATGATAAAGCCACCAAGCAAATGAAAGACGTTGATATTACGACTGTAAAGCAAGCTGATGGCAGCTATAAACTTTATGTTGATCGGGATAATACTGGTTGGTCCCCTGATAACCATCGTGAGGCAAAGCATGAAGTAAAAAGTTCAAATGAGATTTTTGAGCTGGGTCATTTATTTAAAGGTTACCCTGTGCCTGACGGCGTGAAGATAGGCGTTATTCATGCCAATGCAGACACTAACCCCGATAGTAAAAATGTGGCGAGCGCTGATGCCCCCCCTCAGCATCTTGTCTCTAGTGGCTTTAATAAGTCAGGTGTGGAAGAGCCAGTTTTGGATCCGGCACAAGAACCACTCACACCGACTGCTTAAATAATGTCTGTTAAAATTTTTTGGCTGTTGATGACTTGTTTATGGATCTCGGGTTCTGTGAATGTTTATGCGGCTGATAGCACTGAACGTTTATCAGTTGAATACGACGATGCTAAGGAAAAGCTTTTCAAGTATGTCGTTAATGATCTAATTACTTTTGTTAACGACAATAGTGGCATTGTGACAACCACGTACTTTGATAAAGCGGCTAACGAGACCATTGATGTTGATATTTTTACCCGTCAGCAAGCTGATGGAGGTTATAAGTTGTTTGTTGATCGTGATAATACGGGACTATTTTGGCGGCCCAAAAATGCTCGCGAGTCAAAGCATGAAGTAATGACATTAAATGAAATGCTTGAACTGGGGCATTTATTTAAAAGCTACCCACTCTCTGAGCGCTTGAAAAAAGACATATCTGATCATTGAGGCTATGCCTGCAGAATAAATAATAACATCAGTTAGGCTTTGCGCTTAAGTAGTACGTAAACGGCACCTGAACCGCCATCTACTGGCCGAGCCGAGCAAAAGGCAAGCACTTCATCTCGCTGTTGTAACCAATTATTCACTTTATTTTTTAACACCGGTAATTTTTGCTTTGAACCATGGCCTTTGCCGTGAATAATTCGCACGCAGCGATCATTATGGCGTAAGCAATCTTTAAGAAAGTCGGCGAGGGCAATGCGGGCTTGTTTGACAATTAAACCATGCAAGTCTAATTCGGCACTGATCGGGTGCTGGCCACGTCGCAGTTGGCGAATCAGTTTTGTTTGCAAGCCTGGACGAAAAAACAGCAGTTCATCACCGGTTTCGACCTCTTCGGGTTGGAAATCATCGGAGAACATATCATCCAGCACTTGTTGCTCATCTTTGAGTAACTGGTTTGGGCGTGGGCTGGGTTTTTTCGTCTGACTGGGTGGGACTGGATCGACGTCGAGTTTCCGCGTGCCTTTCATTTGTTCGCGAAATAACTGCTTATCGGCATCGGAAATTTTGTCTTTGTCGGGCATAATGGTCAAAGTGAAAAGAAAACAGTATAAGTTATTGCCAAATAAAAGGCATTTTCTGTAAAAAGCGTGTCAGTTTGGTATTGTAGGTGTTATGCGTATTTTAATAAGTAATGACGATGGTTTTCAGGCTCCCGGTATTCTGGCTCTGCATCAGTCACTTCATGAACAGCAAGATCTCACTGTTGTTGCTCCCGATCGAAACCGCAGTGGCGCTAGCAATTCTTTGACGCTGGATAGCCCAATTCGTGCGGTGATCCATGATAATGGCTTCATTTCCGTTGATGGCACCCCCACTGATTGCGTACATCTGGCGATTACGGGTTTACTCGATAAAGAACCAGACATGGTGATTGCCGGGATCAACGCCGGCGCTAATCTCGGTGATGATGTGCTCTATTCAGGCACTGTCGCGGCGGCGGTAGAAGGGCGTTTCTTAGGCACGCCGGCGATGGCTGTGTCGTTATGTGGTGATAATCTACGCCATTATGAAACGGCCGCTAAAGTGGTGAATTTACTCATTGAGCAGCTCAGTGTCGATCCATTACCGGCTAATACTATCCTTAATATCAACGTCCCAGATTTACCCTGGCAGGATATTAAGGGACTGGCAGCCACACGATTAGGTCATCGGCATAAAGCTGAACCGGTGGTGCGGGCTAAAGATCCGCGCGGCAAATCAATTTATTGGGTTGGTCCTCCAGGTGCGGAACAAGATGCCGGTCCGGGGACTGATTTTTATGCGATTGCGAACGGCCAAATTTCGATAACGCCACTGCAGATAGACATGACCAATTATCCCGCAGTCGACAAAGTCGCCAGCTGGATTGAAGGCATTAAGCCGTGAACGAGCAAGTGCGTAGCAAGCATCGTGGCATAGGCATGACTTCACAACGGACTCGTGATCGGTTGATTACCCGCTTGCGCGAGCAGGGTATCAAAAGTGAACGAGTACTTGATGTGATGCGTAGTACCCCGCGGCATATCTTTGTCGACGAAGCGCTTTCTAGCCGGGCTTATGAAGACACGGCCCTACCGATAGGCCATTCACAAACGATTTCTCAACCTTATATTGTGGCGCGCATGACTGAGGCGCTTTTGCAGGGTGGGCCGCTAAAGAACGTGCTGGAAGTGGGCACCGGCTCTGGTTACCAAACCGCTATTTTGTCGCAATTAGTCACGCGTGTTTACACCGTTGAACGTATCGAAGCGTTGCAGCAACAAGCGCGCCAGCGCTTTGATGAAATGGGCATTCGCAATATTCGACTCAAACACAGCGATGGTAATTGGGGATGGGATAACTCAGGCCCTTATGACGGGATATTAGTCACGGCGGCACCCCAGCAAGTGCCCAAGCCACTATTTGAACAGCTAACGATTGGTGGCCGCTTAGTTATTCCGGTCGGCGATGCCGGTAACCAACAATTATTAGTCATTACCCGAACAGAAGAAGGCTATGGCTCAAAAACGCTCGACATGGTCAGTTTTGTGCCTTTACTGAGTGGTTTAAGCTAGCGTGCGGGCGAGTCGATTCTGGCGGAATTGGCTAGCCTTATTAGTGCTAAGCAGTTTTCTGCTTGGTTGTGGTGGCGATGCGGCGCTGGCGCCGGTCGGCAAACCCCATGTGCGCAAAAAAGGCCCGACGCCGGCGACTTATGTGGTGCGACGGGGTGACACGTTGTACTCCATCGCCTTTATCCACGGCAAAGATTATCGAAAAATTGCGCGCTTAAATGGTATTCGCTCACCTTATACCATCTCAATTGGCCAAAAAATCCGTCTTTTACCACGACGTAGTAGCAAAAAATCGGTTAAAACGGCTAAAAAGGCTCAAAAGTCGACACGTAGCAAGAAGTCGGTGCAAAAAAAGTCTAGCCGTAAAGCAAAGAAATCGTCTAAGTCCCAGAAAAAGACAGTTAAAAAACGCAAAAAACAGATAAAATCGGTAAAAAACTCTGGGTCAATTCGATGGAAATGGCCGACACAAGGACGCTTACTGAGTACATTTTCCAAACAATCGGCCACTCGCAAGGGGCTCGACATTGTGGGCCGGGCGGGCCAACCGGTCAGAGCCGCGGCTGGAGGTAAAATTGTTTACGTTGGGAGTGGACTTAGGGGCTATGGTAGGCTTATTATTGTCAAACATAATGAAAGGTATTTAAGTGCTTACGCGCATAACCGAAAGTTACTTGTTAAGGAAGGCCAGCAAGTGAAGCAAGGTCAAAGTATTGCTGAGATGGGGCGTAGTGGCACCGATCGAGTCAAGCTTCATTTTGAGATTCGGTTGGATGGTAATCCTGTTAATCCAGCGCGTTACCTGCCTAAACGGTGAAAGTAAGCAGTTTGTACAATAACAATAATAAACTCGATAAACGGTACGGTTTAGTGGCTCGGGGTCGATAACAGTTGTATATGGGGTGAATGTGGCCAATTGAGGCGGTATTCACTGAAGCTAGGATAGCAATGTGACATGCTCGGGCAACGCCCATATTAATCGTCAGGTTAATAGAGCAAGAGGAGAGCAACGAATGCCACGTAAGAAGTCGAGTGCGCAGGTACCGGTTAACGAAGAAACTAATCAAGATACTGCTGAGGCTAATACCTCTATCGTTGATGACGTCGATGAAGCGCTAGAAGCGCAAGACAATGATGTCGAAGTTGCCGATTTAAAAAAGAAAAAAACGGATAAAAAACCAACCTTCACTGCAAAGAGTTCCGCTGAGGCGGATGCGACTCGTTTGTATCTGAGTGAAATTGGTGCGTCACCATTACTTAGTGCCGAAGAAGAAGTGCATTTCTCACGCATGGTGCAACGCGGCGAAGAAGAAGGTCGCACGCGGATGATTGAAAGTAATCTGCGTCTCGTGGTGAAAATTGCTCGCCGTTATATGAATCGTGGGCTACCTCTGTTAGATCTTATTGAAGAGGGTAACCTGGGGCTTATTCGTGCAGTAGAAAAATTTGATCCGGAACGAGGCTTTCGTTTTTCGACTTACGCTACTTGGTGGATTCGTCAAACGATTGAACGCGCGATCATGAATCAAACCCGCACCATTCGCTTACCGATTCATGTTGTAAAAGAAATGAATGTTTATTTACGCGCTGCGCGTAAACTCACACAGGAACTTTCCCACGAACCATCTCCTGAAGATGTTGCTCGGATGTTAGACAAACCCATTAAAGACGTGAAACGCATGATGGGTTTAAATGAACGCGTGACCTCAGTTGATACCCCCATTGGTCGCGGCTCAGATACGACAGTTCTGGAATCTATTCCTGATGAAAGTATTAGTGACCCTGCCGTTATGTTGCAAAACAATGATGTCAAAAGTCATATTGATGACTGGCTTAATCAATTGAATGAAAAACAACGCGAAGTGGTTGAACGTCGTTTCGGTTTACACGGTTACGAAATCTCTACGCTTGAAGAAGTCGGTAATGAAATTGGTGTAACGCGTGAACGCGTACGACAGATTCAAATTGAAGCATTACGCCGCCTGCGCGAAGTGCTTGAACGCGATGGCTATTCTTTGGATGCTTTATTCCGAGAAGGATAACGTAAATTAAAAAAGTTTATAGAAAATAAAAAAACCGATGCCCAATAAATCGGAATAAATCGGTGTCAGAGAACAATATTTCCTAACATACTAAACTATTAATTTTTTTGTTATAGTGCTTGGTAACGTGTATTAGTCATATGGAGGTGACGCATGGGACGTAAGCCAAGATTTAATTTAGTCGGTATTCCTCAACATGTTATTCAACGCGGGCATAATCGCCAGCCTTGTTTTTTTTCTAAAAACGATTACCTATTTTATTTAGAAAGTCTTCGTCTTTCTGCAAGTAAATTTCACTGTTCTATTCATGCTTATGTATTGATGCAAAATCATGTGCATTTATTAGTCACGCCCAATGAAACAGATGCAATACCGCAATTAATGCAGTCACTAGGGCGCCGTTACGTACGTTATGTTAATAAAATGCACCAACGTTCAGGCACATTATGGGAAGGTCGGTATCGTGCCTGTCTGGTTGATAGTGATAATTACCTATTTACTTGCATGCGCTATATTGAAATGAATCCGGTGCGAGCGGGAATCGTATCTGAGCCAAAAGTATATCGTTGGTCGAGTTACCGAGCCAACGCCAACGCACGCAATGAAGAGATTATTACACCGCATACTCTTTACAGTTCGTTAGGTTCCAGTGCTATAAAACGGGCAGCTACCTATGTTAGTTTTTTTGATGATAAAAATGACTCGAGTGCTCTCGATTCAATTCGTGATGCATTAAATTCAGAGCTTATATTAGGCAGTAATAGTTTTAAACGTTATATCGAAGCGCAGACGACACGGCCAATTCGTTTAGGCAATGCTGGTCGGCCGCGGCTAAAGGAAGAACGTGGCACTTATTGGGTGGCCAATGATAATTTCTCACCGATATTAAACGTTGCATGTTAAGGAGAATTCGATGCATTTACTGACACGCAAACTGGGCCAGTCGATTATTATTTTTCCTAACAAAGGACAGAAAAAGGGCTCAGCTTTGAGCAGCGTATTTAAGTTAGGGCCAATTGAAATTGTGGTTGAAAAAATACACTCGCAGGCTGTGCAACTTCGTGTTGATACGCATGATCAGCTGGATGTGGTGGCAACTGATTTGCCTATTCGCCCAGAAGAGTTACTAGCAGGACTAGTGAGTGAACAATCGGGGGCGATTTTGGCAAAAAATGTCTTTGACTATCGTATTGCGCGGCAGCTAAGTTTGCGCGCGTTATCCGAAATAACAGAAATTCCTTTCTACACATTATGTGCGATAGAGCGTGGTTTAGGTGTAATAAGCCTCGATGAACTTGATAGTTTGTCACAAGCTCTGGACATTGATGTCACTGATTTGTTGGTGCAAGAGGAATAACTTGAGCTAAATACCTTTAATAATATCCCTATACCGGTTTGTAAATTCAATCACTTATAGCGATAGCCTACTGAATTTACTGCAGAAACTAGTAAATAAGCGAGCGCTTATTTAATGGTTGTGCTATACTTGCCGGCTTTATTATGCGTTACGTTGCTTAAACAGCAGTCCAGCGTGTGAGATTTTGATTCAACTTCAGGGGTGTTACAGGTGGAACTAACAACAGAAATGATTTGGGTATTTGGCTTCCTCGCCTTTACCATTTACTTGTTCGTTTCCGAAATTGTGCGTGTGGATGTTGCCGCTGTTCTGGTAATGGTGCTTCTCGGTTTAACCACTGTTGTCCCGTTTGTTCCTGATTTAGTTGATGCGAAAGCATTATTTGATGGTTTTGGTAGTAACGCTGTTATTTCTATCATCGCGGTAATGATCATTGGCGCGGGGCTAGATAAAACAGGCTTAATGAGTAAAGTCGCTGCTTTCATTATGCAAATTGGCGGTTCCTCTGAAAAAACCATCATTCCTCTTATTTCTGGCACTGTGGGCGTTATTTCAAGCTTCATGCAAAATGTTGGTGCCGCTGCGTTATTCTTACCGGTTGTTAGTCGTATCTCAGCCCGGACAGGTTTACCATTATCTCGTTTATTAATGCCAATGGGGTTTTGTGCCATATTGGGCGGCACCATGACAATGATTGGTTCAAGCCCACTTATTCTACTTAATGATCTTATTCTGACTTCAAATCAAAGTCTGGTTGATAAAGGTTTACCAGAAATGGAAACCTTTACCCTGTTCTCAGTGACACCAATTGGCATCGTGATGATCACCGTGGGTATTTTATACTTTATGATTGCCGGTAAGTTTGTATTACCGAGCGTACGTAGTGATGACATTACTAATGCTGAAAGCACCATCGATTACTTACAACGCATCTATGGTATTAACTTTGATGTGAATGAACTTCAGATAGCGGATGACTGTACGCTGGTCGGTAAAACGCTTGACGAAATTGAAGTGGAACATAAAATTCGAATTATTGCCGTTAAATCGGGTGAACGTATTCGTTTAGCACCAGGCGGCTTATCTGCTGATCTGGCGATTGCCTCGGGCGATGTATTAGGTGTACTCGCATCTGAGAAAACACTCGAAGACTTCTCTACTAGCAGCAATACTAAGGTGAGCGAAAGTCTTTCTGTACTCACACCGTACTTAACACAGACTACAGCCGGTATCGCTGAAGTGGTTATACCACCTGGTTCAAGCATGATTGGTAAAACTTGCCGCGAAGTTGCTATGCGAAAAGCCCATGGTTTAGCCGTGATGGCGATTCATCGCCAAGGTGAAACAATTCAACCTGGTACCGGTGTTCGCGATATTCCTTTAGAAGGTGGTGACACATTAATCTGTCACGTTGCGTGGAATCAGTTAGCTCGGCTAGAAAAAGATAAAAACTTTGTTGTGGTAACAACCGAATATCCACATGAAGAGTTGCGCCCTCACAAAGTTAAGTGTGCGTTAATTTTCTTCTTCATCGCGATTGGTTTAGTGCTGTTTACCGATGTTCGTTTATCCATTGCCTTGTTAACAGGTTCAGTAGGGATGGTGTTGACTGGGGTGCTTAGTATCGACGAAGCCTATGAGTCGGTTGATTGGAAAACAGTCTTCTTACTTGCCAGTTTGATTCCTTTAGGTATGGCGGTTGAACAAACCGGCACCGCACAATGGATTGCAGTACAAACATTAGAATTAGTTGGCAATGATGTGAGCCCATTTGTATTACAGGCAATTATTGCTGTGCTGGCGACATTCTTTACCTTGGTAATGTCAAATGTGGGTGCAACGGTGCTGCTGGTACCATTAGCCGTTAACATCGCTATTCAGGCATCGGCTGCGGGTATTGAAGGCGCAAGTCCTGCCGTGTTTGCCTTAACGGTTGCACTGGCAACGTCTAACTCATTCTTAATTCCAACGCATCAGGTGAACGCCTTGATCATGGGCCCCGCAGGTTACCGCGTGAAAGACTTCATGAAAGCGGGCGGTATCATGACAATACTATTCTTAACAGTGATGTTAACGATGCTGTATTTGTTCTTCTAATTTAAGCCGTAAGCTTAACCAAAAACGGGCTTAAGACATGTTGTCTTAAGCCCGTTTTTTCAGGATTAGTTAAGACTGCTCACTAGCAATAATCAGTGCCGCAACGACTGCACGGCCTTCACCTACAAGAATACCGTAAGTGCGACAAGCGGCAGGTGTCGTCATTATCTCAACCCCAATATTGCGATCATAGCAGGGGATAAGCAGTCGCTGGTCAGGAAAACGCTGTGTCACGCCAGTGCCAAGCAAGATAATTTCGACATCGAGTTTGGCCAATGTATTAACATGCTGACGCTCGAGTAAATCAATGGCGCCGACAGGCCAGTCCGTTTCGAGGATGTTAGGGCCGACAATCAAGCTGTTATGGTAAGTTTGTTGGTTCACGGTGACACTATTATCGGTGTATGCGGTAATGGCATTACTAGCGTCACGCTCATTTTGATGCAGTTTCATAGCTGTGCATGCTAGCGGATTTTGACTGTTTTCGCATCAACTCCGGATCTGCTCATGAATCAACGCTAAAATAGCCAATTTGCAGCCGCTTTCAAGTGATAAAAGTGCTCCATCATGCTATATTTCCTCGATATTTTTGACAACCCTTTGCCCTGCCAGAATATTGCGCTCGGCAACAACAGATTAGTGAGATTACGCTCGGTAACGGGTGTATAGCAAAGATGGCTCTGGAAGACGATTTCCCCCGAATAAGTCGGTTACCACCGTATGTTTTCAATATCGTTAATGAATTGAAAGCCAAAGCGCGCGCCCGTGGTGAAGACATTATTGATTTCGGTATGGGTAATCCAGACCAACCAACACCGGATCACATTGTTGAAAAGTTAGTTGAAGCTGCGCAACGTAAAGACACTCATCGTTACTCAATGTCACGCGGTATCCCTCGGTTGCGTCGTGCCATTTCGCGTTGGTACAAAGATAAGTATGAGGTTGACCTCGATCCTGAAACACAAGCGATCGTAACAATTGGTTCAAAAGAAGGCCTTGCTCATTTAGCACTGGCCACTGTTGGTCCAGGCGATGCAGTATTAGTTCCTAATCCTTGTTATCCGATTCATACTTTCGGTTTCGTTATCGCCGGTGCAGATATTCGTCATGTGCCGCTGGTTGAAGGTGTAGATTTTTTTAGTGAACTTGAAACAGCGATTAAAAACTCTTTTCCGAAACCGAAAATGTTGGTGCTGAATTTCCCTGGGAATCCAACCACCGAATGTGTTGATTTAGAATTTTTCGAGAAAGTCATTGCGATAGCAAAAGAACATGAAATTTGGGTTGTGCATGATAACGCCTATGCAGAAATTGTTTTTGATGGTTACAAAGCACCCTCAATTCTTGAAGTCCCCGGTGCGATGGATGTCGCAGTAGAGTTTTATTCACTGTCGAAAACTTACAACATGCCCGGTTGGCGCGTGGGATTTATGTGTGGCAACAAAAAACTGGTTGCCGCGTTAGCGCGTATGAAGTCATATCACGATTACGGCATGTTCACACCGATACAAGTAGCAGCAATTTCTGCACTTGAAGGCCCACAAGATTGTGTGCAGGAAATATGTGACATGTATCGCGTGCGTCGCGATGTGTTATGTGAAGGTTTAAACGCGATCGGCTGGTCGGTAGAAAAACCCAAAGCAACTATGTTTGTTTGGGTTAAAATTCCAGAAGCGTACAGTGAAATGGGTTCTCTAGAGTTTTCAAAGAAATTACTTGAAGAAGCTAAAGTGGCTGTTTCACCAGGCATCGGTTTTGGTGATTATGGCGACGACCATGTGCGCTTTAGTCTAATTGAAAATGAACATCGCACACGTCAAGCGGTGCGTGGATTAAGAAACATGTTTCGTAAAGACAATACACTGCAAGCAGTAGGAGAAGAAGATTGAAACCCGTTAATGTAGGTTTGCTGGGTCTCGGCACAGTAGGCTGTGGCACTATAAATGTTCTAACTCGTAACGCACAAGAAATTACTCGTCGTGCGGGCCGTGGTATACAAATAACACATGCGGCTGCGCGCAATTTAGATGCGCCACGTATTTGTTCTGTTGAGGGTGTTAAATTAACGACTAATGCTAGCGATGTGGTTAATGATCCTGATGTTGATGTCGTTGTTGAATTAATTGGCGGTTATGAACCGGCACTTGAATTAGTTATGCAAGCAATTTCAAATGGAAAACATGTTGTTACCGCTAACAAAGCCTTGATTGCTATTCATGGCGATAAGATTTTTAAAGCCGCGCAAGACAAAGGCGTAACGGTTGCTTTTGAAGCAGCAGTTGCGGGCGGTATTCCGATTATCAAAGCTATTCGTGAAGGTCTTGCTGGTAATACCATTGAATGGTTGGCAGGTATCATTAATGGTACGGGTAATTTCATTCTCACAGAAATGCGTGACAAGGGCCGTGACTTCGCAGACGTGCTTGCTGAAGCACAGCGACTCGGTTACGCAGAAGCTGATCCCACCTTTGATGTTGAAGGTATTGATGCCGCGCACAAATTAACAATTTTAGCGTCGATTGCATTTGGTATCCCATTACAATTTGAAAGTACTTATACCGAAGGCATTAGCCGTATCACCAGTGAAGATGTTGATTACGCTACCCAACTGGGTTACCGAATTAAGCATCTAGGTGTGTCACGTCGTACTGATAAAGGTATTGAACTACGGGTGCATCCAACATTGATTCCCGAACGCCGTTTAATCGCTAACGTCGATGGTGTGATGAATGCAGTGCTAGTGAAAGGCGATGCTGTTGGACCAACCTTATATTATGGGGCCGGTGCAGGTGCTGATCCTACTGCCTCAGCTGTGGTCGCTGATTTAGTAGATGTCGTGCGAGCTTTAACCTCTGACCCTGAAAATCGTGTACCACACCTTGCGTTCCAGCCTGACGCATTATCAAACACGCCGATTTTACCGATAACAGAAATTGAAACGGCTTATTACTTACGCTTACATGCAACGGATGAGCCGGGTGTGTTGGCCGAAGTGACGCGTATCCTTGGTGATAAAGGTATTAGTATTGAAGCCATCTTGCAAAAAGAACCTGAAGCAAATGGTGACAGCGTACCGATTATATTACTCACCAACCGAGTGATTGAAAAACACATGGATGCAGCGATAACCCAGATCGAAGCATTACAAAGTATTGACGATAAAGTGATGCGTATTCGCCTTGAATCACTTGATGCTGACTAGAATTTTATAAATTTAATTTTAAGGAGTGGCAGCCATGCCTTTTCGACAACGTTATACAGGCCTAATTGAAAAATACCGTGATCGCTTACCGGTATCTGATGACACGCGTATTATCAGTTTAGGTGAAGGTAATACACCACTGATTCGTTTAAACAATATTCCCAAGTTGATTGGTAAAGATGTAGACATATACGTTAAGTACGAAGGTCTTAACCCAACCGGTTCTTTTAAAGATCGTGGCATGACTATGGCGGTGACCAAGGCCGTTGAAGAAGGTAGCAAAGCTATTATCTGTGCTTCAACTGGTAATACATCTGCCGCGGCGGCCGCTTATGCTGCGCGTGCTGGCATTACCGCGTTTGTGTTAATACCTGAGGGTAAAATTGCGCTGGGTAAATTATCACAAGCGATGATGCACGGTGCCGTTGTGATTCAAATTAAAGGTAACTTTGATGTGGGCATGCAACTGGTTAAAGATGTTGCTGAGCATGCGCCAGTGACGATTGTTAATTCAATCAATCCGTATCGTTTGCAAGGCCAAAAATCTGCTGCATTTGAAATTGTTGAAGAATTAGGTTGTGCACCTGATTACCATTGTCTACCTGTAGGTAACGCGGGCAATATTACAGCGCACTGGATGGGCTACAGCGAATACTTTGAACATGGCGTGGTGAATAACCGTCCGCACATGGTTGGTTATCAAGCGGCGGGTTCAGCACCGTTTATGCGTGGTGAAATGGTTGATGATCCGGAAACTGTTGCAACAGCGATTCGTATTGGTCACCCACAAAGCTGGGACAAAGCCTGGGTTGTCAGAGAAGAATCTGATGGCTGGTTTGATGAGTGTAGTGATGAGGTTATTCTCGCTGCGCAAAAATTATTAGCTGAAAAAGAAGGTATCTTCTGTGAGCCTGCTTCGGCAACATCACTTGCAGGTGCGATGATAGATATCGAGTCAGGAAAAATCCCTGAAGGTAGCAAGATCGTTTGTACACTGACCGGTCATGGTCTTAAAGATCCTGACACAGCGATTAAACAAAGCACTGCGCCAATGATGACTGTCGATGCTACATTGGACTCTGTGAAAAAAGCCATTCTTGATAATATGGCAGATTAATCCTATTTTGCTGGTTGCGTAGGAAATATAACGATGGACGGCCGTCTGACAATCGTTTTACCTTCGTTGCCAGCAGAAGTTGTGGGGCTTTTATCCAATGAAGCCATTGAAAATGAGTTAGCTAGTTCTATTTCGCTAACAGCGCCAAACTTGCAAAGAGTATTGGCGAGGGCTAATAAAAGTAGTCAATCAAATAACGATTGGCACTCCCGTCTTGCCGAACAATTTTCTCTATCTTCTGAATCATTGCCTGTTGCCGCTTTAAGAGCTAAGGCTGACGGCTTAGAAGTGGAAGATAGCAATTGGCTATGTGCTGATATTGTTCATTTACGCCCAGACCTGGATCACATATTGTTATTTGACTCGACATCATTTGATTACGTTCAGGCGGAATGCAATCAATTGTTTAATGAATTAAATAAATTGTTTGTTGATGAAAGCTTTGAGTTTATTTATGCACAAGATGGACGCGGTTACTGCCGGTTATCAAAACCCGTAGCAACAATATTTACGCCATTAAGCCAGGTTCACGGAAAAAATATTCTACCCTTCTTACCGAAAGAGGGCGATGAGAAATTTTGGCGACGGACCCTTAACGAAATTCAAATGAAGTTGACTGTTAGTGATGTGAATCAAGCCAGAGAAAATCAAGGTTATGTTGGTGTTAATGGCTTATGGCTGTGGGGGGTAGGGCCGCTACCCAAATTGAGTAATAGTGTTTTTAGTAAAGTATTTTGTAATGATGCGTTTGCTAAAGGCTTGGCGCAATGCAGTCAAGTTGAGCATGCTAATCTGGATGGCGCAGGTGTTACTTCCTTATTTTCTGGTGAAGAAGTGTTGTTAGTTGACGATGGATTGTGTGATAAAGATGATCTTGCTAATTGTGTCAATAAAATCGAAGCGATTGAAAAATGCTGGATAACCCCGGCTGTTAAAGCACTTAGAAACGGCAGCTTAAAAGAGCTTCGTTTGAGTTGCGATGGTGTGAGCTATCGACTTACATCTGGCATGTTGCGTCGTTGGTGGCGCCGAGACTTGAAAGCTTTAGATGTTTTGAAATATCTTTCAGGCAGAAATAACTAATCTTATGTTGGAACAAGTAAAAACAATTGTTAGAAGAATACCTGTTTCAGGTGAGCATCTAAGTGGGCAGCATCCGGTATTGGCACGAATCTATGCTAATCGAGATATTGCTGATAAAACACAACTGGATTATTCGTTGAAGAACCTGCTTTCTTTTAATGAAATGCGAAGTATTGAATTAGCAGTTTCTCTTTTAGCCGAGGCATTGGCAGAAAGTAAACGTATTATCATCGTTGCTGATTTTGATGCAGACGGTGCGACAAGTTGTGCAATGATGATTCGGGCATTGAAATTACTCGGCGCGAAATCAGTTGATTACCTTGTACCCAATCGTTTTACTTATGGCTATGGTTTAACTCCAGAAATTGTTGAACTAGCGGCTACTAAAAAGCCTGACCTATTAATTACGGTTGATAATGGCATCTCTAGTGTTGAAGGAGTGGCTGCCGCTAAGCAACATGGTATGCAAGTGATTGTGACGGATCATCATTTACCGGGCAGAGAATTACCCGCAGCCGATGCGATTGTTAACCCAAATCAACAAGGTGATAATTTTACGAGTAAAGCGATGGCCGGTGTAGGAGTCGCTTTCTACGTCATGCTGGCATTACGAACTCACTTACGTGAATGTGATTGGTTTACTGAGCAAAACATCAATGAACCTAATCTAGCCTGTTTATTAGACTTAGTCGCTCTTGGGACCGTCGCGGATGTGGTAGCGCTTGATTACAATAATCGGATCTTAGTCTCACAAGGGTTAGCCCGGGTTCGTCAAAATAAATGTTGTGTTGGTATTACTGCTTTATTAGAGGTTGCTGGGAGAGATGCGAGCCAATGTGTTGCCTCAGACTTTGGTTTTGCGGTTGGTCCCAGATTGAATGCGGCAGGCCGTATTGAAGACATGTCGGTGGGCATAGAGTGCTTATTAACGGATGATATTAATGTCGCGAACAAACTCGCACAGCAGTTACATGAATTGAATAAAACTCGTCGTGAAATTGAAAGCGATATGCGCGAACAGGCTTTCTCAGCGCTAGATAAACTCTCATTGAGCGGCGAACAAGCGATGGGTGTGTGTTTGTTTGATGCTAACTGGCACCAAGGTGTTATTGGTATTCTTGCCGCAAGGGTTAAAGAACGATTGCACCGACCCGTGATTGCATTTGCCTCTGGCGAGCAAGAAGGGTTTATTAAAGGTTCGGCGCGATCGATACCGGGACTACATATTCGAGATGTACTTGATGCGGTGGCCACACAACACCCAGGATTAATCAGTAAATTTGGTGGCCATGCGATGGCGGCAGGTTTAAGTTTACCAGTTGATAACTTGACTGCTTTTCAACAAGCCTTTGATGCGCAGGTGCGCCATCTGCTTAGTGATGATTTATTGCAGGGTACGGTTAACAGCGATGGCGAGCTTGAAAGCGCAGATTTGTCGCTTAAATTTGCAGAGTGCTTGCGACAAGCAGGACCGTGGGGACAAGGGTTTGAAGAGCCTGTTTTTGATGGTTGCTTTGAATTAGTTAGCAGAAGAGTAGTGGGTGAAAATCATCTTAAAATGATGCTGCGGTTGCCCGGTGAGTCGGGCTGCATTGATGCCATTGCTTTTAATGTTACGGATGCCCAGTGGCCGAAGGATGTACGCAGCGTACATCTGGCCTATCAGCTAGACGTTAATGAGTTCCGTGGCCTGCGCAGTGCGCAGTTATTGGTGCAACACGTTGAGTTAGAAGCGTAATGTTGTCGTGCTGAGAAGATTATGATGGCGCCTAAACAGTGTCTGTAGTAGAATTTATCGCTGATTTTACTGTGCCGTATTTAAAATAAAATGCTCGAATTAAACCTCATCTACAGCCGTATCAAAGATATGCAACTTCGCTCCAGTGAGCTTAGGGGGTACCTTTGACTATGACCTCAAATCTGAACGCCTGACCGAAGTCAGTCGCGAACTCGAAGACCCAGAAATTTGGAATGATGCCGACCGTGCGCAATCGCTTGGTCGAGAGCGTGTGAGTCTGCAAAATGTTGTTGGCGGTCTGGATGTTTTATCGAATGCCTTGACTGATGCACATGACTTATTGGAAATGGCTGAAGAAGAACAAGACGCTGATACAGTTGAATCCGTTGTGAGCGATTTAGATGAACAAGAAGTTGGGCTTGCTAAACTAGAATTCCAACGTATGTTTTCTGGCGAAATGGATGCCAATAATGCCTTCCTTGATATTCAGTCCGGCTCGGGTGGTACTGAAGCACAGGACTGGGCTGAAATGTTATTGCGTATGTATTTACGGTGGGGCGAGCAGCACGAATACAAAACTGAATTAATGGAAGCTTCGGCGGGTGATGTGGCTGGGATTAAATCCGCGACCATTCATTTTACCGGTGACAATGCCTTTGGTTGGTTGCGCACTGAGATTGGGGTGCATCGTTTAGTGCGTAAATCACCGTTTGATTCAGGTAACCGTCGACATACTTCTTTTGCTGCTGTGTTTGTTTCGCCTGAAGTAGATGATGATATTGATATCGATATTAACCCTGCCGATCTGCGTATTGATGTATACCGTGCTAGTGGTGCAGGTGGCCAGCACGTTAACCGCACCGAGTCAGCTGTGCGAATTACCCACAATCCGACCAACATTGTTGTACAGTGTCAAAATGATCGTTCGCAACATAAAAATAAAGCCACGGCAATGAAACAACTTAAAGCCAAGCTTTATGAATATGAAATGCAAAAACGTAATACTGATCAACAAGAAGTCGAAGCCGGTAAGTCTGATATTGGCTGGGGTAGTCAAATTCGATCTTATGTACTAGATCAATCACGAATTAAAGATTTACGCACCGGTGTTGAAACGGGTAACACTCAAGCGGTGCTTGATGGCGATTTAGATAAATTTATTGAAGCAAGCTTAAAGCAAGGCTTGTAACACTTTTAACCTTAATCTTATGTACTGGTAATGACCATGGCTGATAAAGAAGAACAAGAACAAATCCAACAACGACGCGCCAAGTTAGCGACTATGCGAGAGCAAGGTAACCCGTTCCCGAATGATTTTCGCCGTAATGTCATGGCGGGCGAATTGCACGCTGAGTACGGTGAAAAAACAAAACAAGAACTGGATGACAATCCTGTGCGTGCCAGTGTTGCCGGGCGTATGATGACACGCCGGGTGATGGGTAAGTTAAGTTTTGCGAATGTTAAGGATATGTCTGGTGTCATTCAATTATATGTTGCGCGTGATGATTTACCCGAAGGTGTTTATAACACGCAATTTAAAAAGTGGGACTTGGGTGACATCATCGGTGCTGAAGGTATTATAACCAAAACAGAAAAAGGCGAGTTGTCTATTCGAATTGATTCTGTTCGCTTACTGACTAAGGCCTTACGACCTTTGCCAGATAAACATCACGGTTTGGTTGATCAAGAAGCCCGTTATCGCCAGCGTTACCTTGATTTGATTATGAATGATGTGGCACGTGACACCTTTAAAATGCGTACCCAAATTATTGGTTATATCCGTAATTTCTTTAATAGTAGAGATTTTATGGAAGTTGAAACGCCAATGATGCAAGCAATACCGGGTGGCGCCACAGCACGTCCTTTTACCACTCATCACAATGCCTTAGATATGGGCTTGTACTTGCGTATTGCGCCTGAACTATATTTGAAGCGACTTGTGGTTGGTGGTTTTGAACGCGTGTATGAAATTAATCGTAACTTCCGTAATGAAGGCTTATCAACCCGACATAATCCTGAGTTTACCATGCTTGAGTTTTACGAAGCGTATGCGGACTATCGTGATTTGATGGATATTACGGAAGCCTTATTACGTGGCCTGGCTGAAGATCTACTTGGTTCGTCGATGGTTAGCTATCAGGGTGAGGAGTATGATTTCGGTAGTGCCTTCACACGCATGACGGTTGTGGAATCAATCATGCACTTCAATCCTGAGTTTACTGAGCAACAACTTAATGATATCGAAAGTGCCCGGAAAATTGCGAGTGACTTAAATATACCAATGAAAGATAGCTATGGCTTAGGCAAAGTGCAGATTGAAATCTTTGAGAAAACCGTTGAGCATCAGTTGAAGAATCCTACTTTTATTACTGCCTACCCGGCAGAAGTATCACCACTTGCTCGTCGTAATAATGACAACCCGTTTGTGACTGATCGTTTTGAGTTTTTTGTTGGTGGTCGTGAAATTGCCAATGGCTTTTCTGAGCTTAATGATGCGGAAGATCAAGCTGCACGCTTTCAAGAGCAAGTTGAACAAAAAGATGCCGGTGATGATGAGGCGATGCATTTTGACGCTGATTATATTACTGCGCTGGAACACGGTTTACCGCCAACAGCAGGTGAGGGGATTGGAATCGATCGCTTGGTAATGCTATTTACGGATGCGCCGTCTATCCGTGACGTATTATTATTCCCACATATGCGAGCGCAGTCTGATAATTAAATCAGGCGCTGAGGATCTGATTCATTTCGTCGACGACTTCGTAACCGTCAATATCGACGACATCAACATCGCCAGCAAGGCCAAGTTTCACACATGAAGGAACATCATTGAGATCGATGTTGGCGAGGTAATGATCGGTGCCTAAATGCGACTGAATATTTGCCACCTGTATAACATCGACGTAGGTGATTTTCTCGCCGGAGTCATAACTTAAGTTCTCATGCTCGGCGACAACGGCGATTAACTCATCGGGAAAATGCCATGAGTCGAGGATCAGAGTACCAACACGTGGATGTAATTCGCGAATCATATTATCCAGTAAATCCAAATCATTCATTAATTCATCTGAGTCTTCGGCGCGAACCAATATTGGCAGTGCACCAATATCATGAATCAACCCACCTAGCATAGCTTGATCAGGTTTTAGCCGAGTAAATGTTTTGGCTAACATTTGACTGATGCTGGCAACTTGAGTGCTGTGTTCCCAGATATTACGTAAACGTGTATCTGTGGCCTCAGTGGTTGCTTGAAACATTTGTCGCATTGCTAAGCCAGTCACTAAATCACGAGTGGTTGTAAAGCCAAGTCTGGCCACAGCACGATTAACATCATCAATAAGTTGAGCGCCACGATAAAGTGGGCTGTTAACCACTTGTAGTAATCGAGCCGACATCGCGGCATCACTGCTAATGACATCGGAGACCTCTTTGGCCGAAACATCATCTTTTGCCACTGTATCGCGGATTTTTAGTGCAACTTCTGGCAGCGTAGGTAGCTCGATACGCTGTGAATTGATGTCGCTGACCAGACTCTCGAAAAATTCTTCAGTTAGACTCACTGCCAATACCCCTGTAGTTAACGTAGCATCCGCTATCGTGAATATAGTTCTTCTACTAGGTATCGGCTAATTGGCTAATTCATTAAGTGGTAATAACGGGTTTAATTAACTTTGTACACGCTCAAGTGGTACGTCATAGGGTAGTGCAACAAAATCCAGCACTGGACCTTGGGTATTTACTAAACAGGCATCATTTTTTTCAGCAACACTGACTTGTACAACTGCCAGTAATGAAAAGCCACCGTTACTATCAGCGCTGACAGAGACTACCTTGCCTGCACCCTGACCACTGTCGCTACTGGCTGAAAATATCTCATCACCGGCTTGGGGGCGTTGTTCCGTATTGACATGGGCGTGGTACATTCGCCGCTTGAGTTTGCCGAGATAATACATACGCGCGACAATTTCCTGACCGGGATAACAACCTTTGCTAAAACTTACTCCATTAATGGCATGCAGATTAAGCATTTGCGGCACAAATGTATCAGTTGTATTTGCAAAAACACTGGGTAGCCCTGCTTGAATATCGAGTTGGGTCCACGCTTCACCACTTGTTGCTAAGAAGTGATCGCTTAACTTATTCCATGTACTTTGCATGGCTATTGACTCACCACTGAGGATGAAGCGATCTTGGGGGCCAGGAATTTTGATGAGATGCAGACCGTTTTCAATGGATAAATAATCGTTTTTATCAGTCACGGCAGAAAAAACCGATTTCAGCATTTTGGCAGCATTGTTGCCACTAATACCTATTCTTACTCGGCTATCGCTGAGGTCCTCGAGAACGACTTTCGACATCAATACATACATACGCAGGCGCTTGATCGTTGCAGGGATTGTGTCAATCGGCAGTAATAAATGAAAAGCATCGGCGACTTTGTAAATGCGAAAACATGCCAGAATTCGACCTTTAGGACTGCAATAGCTACTTAATTGGCTGTTGTCACCTTGTAGTAACTTAATATCATTACTGAACTGACCCTGCAGAAAATCCTCTGCATCATCACCGCTAATTCGGATTTCACCTAACTCAGCTAAGTTGCTAAGGATGTTCTCGTCAGGATCTACTTGGGGCTTCGTTTCAAGATCAGGTGCCTGAGACTCTAAAAATGCTTGCCAGTCTGTATTCATGTTCATGCTTCATGTTAGTAATAAGAAGCAGAGTATAACACTGGGATACCGATAGACGATAAGATTGCACCAGTATGATCGGCGGGTTAACATGGCTGAAAGGCAGATGGATATTGACGTATTTGCATTTTCTGGGATAAAAATAAGGACTCAACTTAAGGCATGCGCAGACAGACACCGCCTGTATTTTTAAACTTGCTGCAAATCCGTTTCCCCATAACGGCTGTTATGTCGATTTTGCACCGATTGTCAGGTGTATTACTTTTCTTAAACATTCCATTGGTTATTTATGCGCTGCAACTGAGTCTGTCGGGCGAAGCAGGCTTCAAGCTAGTGCAAGACTGGTTATTGCACAGTCTTATCATTCAAGTCCTGTTGGTCATTCTACTTTGGGCATTACTACATCATCTTTTCGCCGGTATTCGGTTTTTATTATTAGATATTGATATCGGTGTCTCACGCGCAGCCGCTCGTCGTAGCGCGTGGTGGGTAAATATCTCTGCCTTGTTAATCGCAGTATTGTTGGTTGGGTTATGCCAATGAAGTTATTAACAGGTTTATGGGCATGGGTAGTGCAGCGCGGCTCAGCGTTGTTGATGATATCGCTACTCATTGTTATACCTTTAACTATGATTCCGCTAAATATTAATAATTACACAAGTTGGCAGCAGGCCATGGCCAGCCCTTTTATGGTGGTAGCGTGGAGTTTGTTTTTCATCGCCATTATTGCTCATGCCTGGGTCGGTATTCGCGATATTATTTTAGATTACGTACACAATTTATTATTTCGAACACTGAGCTTATCGGCCGTGGCAGTCGCCTTAACCGGCTGTATTTTGTGGCTACTACGAGTGCTATTACTTAACGCAGGTGTAGGTCAATGAGTATCCCTCGACGAAAATTTGATACCTTGGTGATTGGCGCGGGCGGTGCTGGCTTACGCGCGGCACTGCAACTTTCTAAAGCTGATTCCAGAGTCGCGGTTGTCTCAAAAGTTTTTCCAACCCGTTCGCATACAGTGGCCGCTCAAGGCGGGGTAAATGCTGCCTTGGCCAATGTGCTACCGGATAACTGGCACTGGCACATGTTTGATACGGTTAAGGGTAGCGACTATCTGGGTGATCAAGATGCGATTGAATACATGTGCCGGGCAGCGCCGCATGTTGTCTATGAACTTGAACACATGGGCGTGCCATTTTCTCGTGGTGAAGACGGTAAAATTTATCAACGTGCATTTGGTGGTCAGAGCCAAAACTTTGGAGCTGAACAAGCGGCAAGAACATGTGCCGCGGCTGACCGTACGGGTCATGCCATTATTCATTCTTTATATCAACAAAACATTGCGGCTCGCACGCACTTCTTTGATGAATATTTTTCGATTGATCTGTTGCGTGACGATGACGGTAATATTCTTGGTGCGTTAGTGATGGACATTGCTACTGGCGAGCCCTTAGTCATTGAAGCTAAGACGACGCTCATTGCTACCGGTGGTGCCGCGCAAATTTTTCGCACCAGTACTAATGCGCTTATTAATACCGGTGACGGTTTGGGTATGGCGCTACGGGCTGGTATCCCTGTGCAAGACATGGAGTTTTTCCAGTTCCACCCAACGGGTATGGCCGGTAAGGGCATGCTAATTACCGAAGCGGCTCGTGGTGAAGGTGGTTATTTAATTAATGGCCTTGGTGAGCGCTTTATGCCTAACTACGCACCTAATGCCAAAGATCTTGCCAGCCGCGATGTAGTCAGTCGAGCTATTGCGGTTGAGATCCGTGAAGGTCGCGGTTGCGGACCAAATAAAGATCATATTTTATTAAAGGTCGATCACTTAGGTAGTGATGTTGTGCATAAACGCTTGCCCGGTATTTGTGACATGACACAAACTTTTTTAGGCATTGATCCGGCAAAGCAAGATATTCCTGTTTTCCCAACTGCTCACTATACAATGGGCGGTATTCCAACCAATCGTTACGGACAAGTTGTTGCTCCGTTTAACCACGGTCCTGAAGAAGAGGTGCCAGGTTTATATGCCGCGGGAGAATGTGCTTGCGTATCGGTGCATGGCGCTAACCGGCTCGGTGGTAATTCGTTACTCGATATTTTGGTTTTTGGTCGCGCCTCGGCTAACCACATCATTGACCACTTAAAAGATAATCGATACCACAAAGAGTTGTCTGACGATAATATTGATGTTGCCATGCAACGATTACAACGTTGGGAAAAAGGTGGGGAAGGTGAGTCCGTCTCTCATTGTCGTAATGAGTTAAAATTAGTCATGGAGCAGCATTGCGGTGTTTTCAGAACGGAAGAAGTGTTACTAGAAGGCCGAGAGAAAGTACTGGCACTAGAAAAACGCTTAGATGATGTACGTTTAACCGATCAAAGCAAGGTCTTTAATACAGCACGCGTTGAAGCCTTAGAACTTGAAAACTTAATGGATGTTGCAATCGCTACGGTGTGTTCAGCGCTGGCCCGGCAAGAAAGCCGCGGTGCACATTCGCGCATTGATTTCCCTGAGCGTAATGATAAGAGCTGGCTGAAACACAGCTTGTTTTATAAGCAAGATCATCATGTTGATTATAAGCCGGTACACACCAAACCAGTTAGCGTAGAGTCGTTTCCGCCCAAGGAGCGTGTTTACTAATGCGATTTTCAATTTATCGTTACGACCCAGCTGTTGATGCCAAACCTCGGCTGCAAGAATATGAATTAAACGATGTTAGTGATGGCATGATGTTACTTGATGCATTAATGCTTCTCAAAGAACAGGATGACAGTTTAAGTTTCAGACGCTCATGCGGCGAGGGTGTCTGTGGCTCAGACTCAATGAATATTAATGGTCGCAATGGCTTAGCCTGCGTAACGCCATTGGCTGATTTAAAACAACCTATCACTTTGCGTCCTTTGCCAGGCATGCCAGTGATTCGAGATCTTATCGTTGATCTTGAACAGTTTTACAAGCAATACCGCGCGGTTAAACCCTGGTTACAAAATAATGATCCTGAACCTGAAGTCGAGCGTTTACAGACACCTGAACAGCGCGATAAATTAGATGGTTTGTATGAGTGCATTCTTTGCGCTTGTTGTTCTACATCATGCCCATCATTTTGGTGGAACCCAGATCGTTTTCTCGGCCCTGCCGCGCTTTTACAAGCTGAGCGTTTTCTAGCGGATAGTCGTGATCAGGCTAATGAAGAACGTCTCGCTATGTTGGATGACGCTTATAAATTGTTTCGCTGCCACAGTATTATGAATTGTGTTGATGTTTGCCCTAAAGGGCTAAACCCGACCAAAGCAATTGGTGATATTAAGAAAAAAATGCTCAGTAAGTCATTGTAGTTATCTTATGGATGAAGCGACTGAACATTCTCGCTTAAAATGGCAATGTCGCCGAGGCATGCTTGAACTAGATACTTTGTTATTGAGATTCTTACAAGATGGTTATTCGACATTGGATGCTGAACACCGAGAAGTGTTTGTTAAATTACTCGATACACCTGATACAGAATTATTGGAATACCTGATGGGTAGACTGGAGCACAAGGAGGTGCGTAGTCAATATGTCATCAACGCGATCCGCACCAGCCCTGATCATTGAACGACATTCGTCTGTTCAACTTAAAACGATTGTTATTGCTATACATGTCGGTGCCGTTATTTTATTAGTGCCGATTATTCATCGGTTTGGTTTGGTGGCGATGCTCAGTTTAGTGCCCGTCATAGTGAGTATGATTTACTACTGGAGACAAACTGTTTTGCTGGTAAATAAACAGAGTGTCATGGCTTTGTTGTTAGATGCTGATAATGTCTGGAGTTTATTGCGGCGTAACGGTGAAAGGCTAAAAGATTGCCGTTTAGTCAGTGCAATGGTACACCCTAAGTTAATTGTACTTAGTTTTCGCTATCACAAGCAGCGCTTAAGTGTGCCGCTTTTTTTAGATGGCGTTGATGCTGAAATTCACCGACAGTTACGTGTTCGATTACGCTTGATGAAGGCTAATGTTGAAGTTACGCCGTGATGGCATCTTCTTGCGGGAAATTGTCGGGTACTAGAATTGTGTTTTGCGCCGTTTCGACTTCGTTCGTTTGCGGGTAGTCGAGCGTGTAATGTAGGCCTCGGCTTTCGCGACGTTGCATGGCACAGCGAATAATTAAATCGGCGACTAGGGTTAAGTTACGTAGTTCAAGTAAATCATTACTGACGCGGAAATTACCGTAGTAATCATCAATTTCACCGCGGAGTAAATCAACGCGTCGCTTGGCGCGTTGCAAACGCTTATCGGTGCGGACAATGCCAACGTAATCCCACATGAAGCGACGTAACTCATCCCAGTTATGACTCACCACCACTTCTTCGTCTGAATCAGTGACGCGACTTTCATCCCAGTCGGGAAGCTGTTTTGAGATTCCCCAATGCGACAGATTGGCAAGAATGTCTTTGCTCGCGGCCTCGGCGAAAACTAAGCATTCTAATAAGGAGTTACTGGCTAAGCGATTAGCACCGTGCAACCCGGTTGAGGCGATTTCGCCGATGGCATAGAGGCCATCAATATCTGTGCGACCATGTTTATCGGTTACTACGCCACCACAAGTGTAGTGTGCAGCGGGGACAACGGGCACGGCTTCTTTGGTCATGTCGTAGCCATACTCAAGACAGCGCGAGTAAATGTTTGGGAAGTGTTGCTTAATGAATTTGGCGGGCTTGTGGCTAATATCAAGACAGACGTGATCGATACCTAAGGTTTTCATTTCCTGGTCAATCGCGCGGGCAACAATATCGCGTGGCGCCAGCTCGGCGCGTTCATCGTATTGCGGCATAAACCGGGTGCCATCAGGTCGTTTAAGTAAACCACCTTCACCACGAATCGCCTCAGTCATCAAAAAGGTTTTCGCTTGCGGGTGATACAGGCAAGTGGGGTGGAACTGAATAAATTCCATGTTGGCAATTCGACAACCTGCTCGCCAGGCAATGGCAATGCCATCACCGGTCGAGACATCGGGATTGGTAGTGTACAAGTAGGCTTTATTAGCACCGCCGCTGGCTAACGCAACACTGCGGGCGGCGACGCAAAGCACATGGCCTGATTGTTGGTCGAGCAAGTAGGCACCAAGCACTCGGTTACCGCTGAGACCTAACTTAGCACTAGTGATTAAATCGATAACGATGTGTTGTTCTAGCAAGGTGATATTAGGGTGATCACGTACTTGTTGTTCTAATGTGGTCGTCACTGCTCGGCCGGTGGCGTCGGCGGCATGGATGACGCGACGTCGGCTATGACCACCTTCGCGGGTCAGGTGATAACCACCAAAGCCGCATTCACCTTGCTCGCGGGTAAATTGTACCCCTTGTTCGACTAGCCATTTGATATTATCTTGCCCGCGTTCGACGACCTGACGAACGATATCTGGGTCAGAGAGCCCGCCACCTGCAGATAGGGTGTCATTAACGTGATTTTCAATAGAATCATCTTCATCTAGCACTGCCGCAATGCCGCCTTGGGCATAAAGTGATGACCCTTCTGTTAGTGGGCCTTTGGCGATAATAGCAATTTTAACCTTTTTAGCCAGGCGTAAAGCTAAGCTTAAGCCAGCGATGCCGCCGCCGATAATAAGGGAGTCAAACGTCTGTTTCTGTTGAGTCATATGGCGCGCCAAGTGTTTTTAGATCACAATAGTCTGACATTACAGCAATGTTTCCTTACAAGTGCATAGTAATTAAGAATATAATACCTCTGCTGCACGAACTATTCAGCAAAATAAGTGTCTAGTAAACAGGCGAATTGCAGTATCGCTGACCGATTATAAGGGGAAAGCCCGAATGGGCGAAAAGAGTGTGGACCAGGCGTTAGTAGTACGGGTCCAAAACGGAGACAAAAAAGCGTTTGATCTGCTGGTTTTAAAGTACCAGCACAAGGTGCATAACCTGATTTCACGCTATGTGCGCGACCCACATGAAGGTCAGGATGTCGCCCAAGAAGCGTTTATTAAGGCATATCGTGCCTTGGCGGGTTTTCGCGGAGATAGTGCTTTTTACACCTGGTTGTATCGTATTGTCATTAATACGGCAAAGAATTACCTAGTGGCACAAGGTCGGCGGCCACCGAGAGACGATATTGAAGCCATGGATGCGGAACAATTCGATGGCGCCCATGCTCTAAAAGAGTACGACACACCGGAACAGTTGGCTCAGCGAGATCAACTTGAAACGGTGGTCAATCAGGCTATTGAAGGACTTCCAGATGACTTGCGCACCGCTATTTTGCTGCGTGAACTGGAAGGAATGAGTTATGAAGACATTGCTAAAGCAATGTCTTGCCCGGTAGGAACCGTTCGATCACGAATATTTCGCGCCCGGGAAGCAATCGATTCACGGATCCGTCCTTTACTAGAAGGAACGGAAGATTGAAAGACAGAGAAGACAGTAGGGTATCGCTATGACAGACCAAATTAATGAAAAACTTTCCGCCTTCGTTGATGGCGAGCTTAATGCCAACGAGTCCGATCGTTTAATCAGCGACATTTTGTCGAGTGACGAGTTACGCAGTCGTTGGGCTGAGTACCATGTTATGCGCGATACGATGCAAAGTCAGTCTGGACCTGTTGATGCCTCGTTGGACATGGCTGCCCGAGTTAGTGCGGCACTTGAAAATGAGCCGACTGTTCTATCACCCACTAAAAAGCACAAAACGATACCTGCTGTGGCGAAACAAATTGCCGGTATGGCGATTGCTGCCACGGTCGCAGCTTCTGCAGTATTAGTAATGCAAGCACCTCAGCAAGCGCTGATTGCAAGTAACGAGACCCAACCTAAGACACTCGTTCAGCAACCTGCAGCACAAGTGTCTAATGTTGCTTCAGTCAACGGCGTTAGTCCTGACGCTTCGCAAGGGCAATGGATACGTGCGAATGACGGCGTTACCTGGTCAGTTGACCGTCCATCGGTGGCATCAAAATTAAATACTTATCTTGTTAATCACAATGGTTACTCAACATCTCTGCGTGGTCACATGCCTTATGCACCCATTGTGAGTCAGGAAGAACACTTTCCTGCTGAGCCTGCTAAAGCGATTGAATATAACGATAAGGGTAATCAGGAATTAAGATGAGAGCAGTTTTATTTCTCGCGTTATTGATGAGCCAGTTTTCAATTGCCGTTGCGGGACAAAATGTTACGTCAGAAAATGTAAGAGAGTGGCTTAGCCGCGTTTCTTCAGTTGGTAAAACGCTGAACTATGAAGGCACCTTTATTTATCGCCATGGCAATAAGATGGAAGCCATTCGAGTAATTCATAAAGCCGATGAAAAAGGTGAGCATGAACGGCTAGTTTCCCTGACTGGCGTGGCACGAGAAATTATTCGTAATAACGATCAAGTCACCTGTATTTTACCGAAGAACCGCTCTGTTGTGGTTGATAACGTTGGCCCTGAAACTAAGTTACCTACTTTCCCAAGTGATCTCGCCAATATCGAAGGCTATTACGATTTCGTATTCGAAGGCTATGAACGAGTTGCATCCCGACAGGCACGGCGAGTGTTAATTCGTCCTAAAGATTCTCTGCGCTACGGCTATCGCGTCTGGATAGATGATGCGTTTGAATTATTATTACGCTCTGAATTACTCGATACAGGCGGTAACGTGGTTGAACAGATTATGTTTACCAGCATCAAGTTGCACCAGACAATTGATGAAGCATTGCTGAAGCCCAATATTTCAGGTCGTGAATATAAATGGGTGACAGATGACGAGAAACGCAGTGATGATCCAATGGCCGTTGATGCCAGTTGGCAGGCCAATGATTTGCCGAAGGGATTCATGAAGTCTCATCACAACATGCAAAAACTCCCTGACAATAAAATGCCCGTCGAGCATTTAGTTTTCACTGATGGTTTGGCATGGGTGTCTGTTTATATCGAGAAGTTAGACAAGCAAAAACAATTATTAGATGGCACCTCAAACATGGGGGCCGTCAATGCGTTCGGGCGTATTGTTGGTGATTACCAAATTACAGCCGTTGGTGAAGTGCCCGAAGCAACAGTACAATTATTGGGACGCTCAATCGAGCACATTCGAATTCAGTAGTGTTGTAACCAGTATGATTGAAGAACAGGCAATGGTGGTTTCTGTTTTAAACAAACAAGTATCTGTTGAGATTCAACGTAAATCTACTTGTAGCAGTTGTTCAGCTAAATCCAGCTGTGGCACGTCTTTACTTGAAAGGCTTTTCGGCCAACGTAAGCAGCGTTATTCATTAACATCCGACATCGATCTTAAAGCGGGTGATGCTATTATTATTGGCATGGATGAAAACGCTTATCTGCGTGGATCATTTATGGTTTACAGTTTGCCGCTAATCGTGATGCTATTAGGTGCTATTACGGCAGAAAGTTTTGCTGGCAATCAAAGTGGTGAGTTTGCATCAATTATTGGTGCGGCTATTGGTTTTGCAGTGGGGATGCTCGTTGTTAATCGATTTGGTCGGCGGGTATTATCAGATAGTCGATACCAGCCAGTGGTTTTGCGTCGATGTTTATGAGTTTTGGGAATCAGAGTATTGTTGAGCACTGTGCTCAGGAGAAGTTATGAAACACGTTTTAATGGTTAAGTTTGCTACAGCGGTTATGTCAGTATTTATGCTGGTTGCTTTTTCTTTATCTGCGCAAGCACGTAGCTTACCTGATTTCACACAACTGGTTGAGAACAGCAGTCCTGCTGTTGTTAATATAAGCACTACTCAAAAAGTTAAGCGCCATAGCAAACTTCCTGAAGGTTTAAAAATTCCTGATTTACCAGAAGACAGTCCGTTTAATGATTTCTTCCGTCACTTTTTTGATGGTGAAGGCAGTAATGGCGAAGATGCTGGTCCTGAATCAGAAGCTAATTCTTTGGGGTCAGGTTTTATTATTTCAAACGATGGCTATGTGATTACTAATAACCACGTTGTCGCCGAGGCGGATAAAATTATTGTTCGACTTAGTGACCGAAGTGAGTACCCGGCTAAGATTATTGGCACCGATGCGCGTAGTGATGTCGCAGTGTTAAAAATTGATGCTGAAAATCTGCCGGTTGTGTCAATTGGGAAATCAAAGCAGTTAAAAGTTGGGGAGTGGGTATTAGCTATTGGCTCACCTTTTGGTTTTGATCATTCTGTGACGGCAGGCATTGTTAGTGCGAAAGGCAGAAGTTTGCCGCGTGAAAACTATGTGCCCTTTATTCAAACAGATGTTGCGATTAATCCAGGTAACTCTGGTGGTCCGCTGTTTAATTTAGAAGGTGAAGTTGTTGGTGTTAATTCCCAAATATATAGTCGAACTGGCGGCTTTATGGGGCTTTCTTTTGCGATACCCATCGAAGTAGCAATGAATGTTGCTTCGCAACTACGTTCTAAAGGTCGCGTGTCACGCGGTTGGTTAGGCGTGCTTATTCAAGATGTGACGTCTGATTTAGCTGAATCATTTAATATGGACAAACCTCGTGGAGCGTTAGTTTCGCGTGTGTTACCAGACAGCCCTGCTGCAGATGCCGGCTTTGAAGTAGGTGATATTATTCTTAACTTCAATGATGATGACGTTATTCGTTCTAAGGATTTGCCGCCCATTGTTGGCCGCACTGAAATAGATAAACCAGTTAATGTTAACGTCTTACGTAAAGGTGATTTAAAAACATTACGTGTTGTGATTGGTGAGCTGCCAGAAGATGACGAAATCAAAGTGGCGACAGGTAAAGCTAAGCCGCAATCTGAATCTCGGTTGAGTATTAGCGTTAAAGATATTCCTGAGGAACAACGTAGTAAGCGCGACATAAGTGAAGGTGGTGTATTGGTTACTGGTGTCAGTCGAGGTGTTGCCGCGAAAGCGGGCATACGACGCGGTGATGTGATTACCATGATTAATAATACCCACATTGATGATGCTGAACATTTTGCCAAGTTAGTTGATGATTTACCCAGTGATAAATCTATTCCTATTTTGATTCATCGCCCTCGTAGTGGCCCTATATTCTTAGCGCTAAAAATTGCGGATGAAGGCTAATACTGCTGATGGGCGAGTATTAACTTTATTCGTTCGTGAAGGCTGCCATCTGTGTGAAGACATGCAGGTGGCGCTTGCCGATTTCCAGACTGAGCTGGGTTTTAGCTTGCTAAGACAAGATATTGCCGGTAATCCTGAGCTTATTGAAGAATACGGCTTACTTATCCCCGTTTTAAAGGATGGCGAACGTGAAATTTGCCATTTCTTCCTCGATGTTGCGGCCTTGCGGAATCATTTCAGCCCAGCCCGCTAATCAGTTATAATTGCTCTATACCGGTGTCTTTAGGCACTATTTTTTATTGAACGACAGCAGTTTTTGTCAGGAATACTCCCCCTATGAAAATGGAGAACATTCGTAATTTCTCCATCATTGCCCATATTGATCACGGTAAATCGACCCTAGCAGACCGCTTTATTCAGCTCTGTGGTGGTCTTTCTGATCGTGAAATGCAATCTCAAGTTCTTGATTCGATGGATATCGAACGGGAACGTGGTATTACCATTAAGGCGCAAAGCGTGTCGTTGGAATACAAGGCGCGCAATGGTGAAACGTACCGACTGAATTTTATTGACACTCCAGGACACGTCGATTTTTCCTATGAAGTCTCTCGATCACTCGCTGCCTGTGAGGGTGCCTTGTTGGTGGTTGATGCTTCTCAAGGTGTTGAGGCGCAAAGCGTCGCTAATTGCTATACGGCGATAGAACTAGGGCTAGAAGTAATGCCGGTGCTAAATAAAATTGATTTACCTGCGGCTGATCCAGAACGGGTCAGTCATGAAATCGAAGAGATTATTGGAATTGATGCGACTGACTCGGTGCAAATGAGTGCTAAAACGGGTATTGGTATTGAAGATTGCTTGGAAGCATTGGTTGCCGCTATTCCACCCCCTGAGGGTGATGTTGATGCGCCTTTACAGGCATTGATTATTGATTCTTGGTTCGATAACTATTTGGGTGTGGTCTCATTGGTGCGTGTTGTCCATGGCCAAATATCGCCGAAGAAAAAGATTCGTATTATGTCATCAGGCCGAGATTTCTTAGTTGATAAAGTTGGCGTATTTACGCCCAAACGAATTGAAACAGAGGTATTGAAAGCCGGTGATGTTGGTTATATTGTTGCGGGGGTGAAGGAGATTGGTGGCGCACCAGTTGGTGACACGATTACCAACACTGAAAACCCAGCCTTAGAGCAGTTACCGGGGTTTGAGCAAGTTCAGCCGAGAGTTTTCGCAGGATTATTTCCTGTTAGTTCTGAAGATTATGAAAATTTCCGTGAAGCATTGCAAAAGCTTAGCCTTAACGACGCCTCATTATTTTATGAGCCAGAAACTTCGCAAGCATTAGGATTTGGTTTTCGGTGTGGCTTCCTAGGCATGTTGCACATGGAGATTATCCAAGAGCGTCTGGAACGTGAGTATGATCTCGATTTGATCACCACCGCACCGACTGTTATTTATGAAGTGCTCACAACAAAAGGTGAAGTGTTCAAAATTGATAACCCTTCGAGTCTGCCAGAACCGAATTACCTCGAAGAGGTTCGGGAACCTATTATTGAGGCAAATATTCTGACACCGCAAGAATATGTAGGTAATATTATTAGCCTGTGTGTTGAGAAGCGTGGTGTTCAGAAGAACATGCAGTACCTGGGTAATCAGGTAACGCTGAATTATGAAATTCCCATGAACGAAATGGTTGTCGATTTTTTTGATCGATTAAAATCTGTGAGCCGCGGATTCGCATCTATGGATTACCATTTTGTGCGTTTTCAGTATGCAGATATGGTTAAATTGGACATACTGATTAATAGTGAACGAGTTGATGCTTTAGCGGCGATAATTCATAAAGATCTTGCTACATTGCGAGGTCGAGATTTGGCTACTCGAATGAAAGAAATCATACCGCGGCAGATGTTTGATATTTCTATTCAGGCAGCGATTGGTAGTCAAATTATTGCCCGTACAAATGTGAAGGCGTTACGCAAAAATGTGACGGCGAAATGTTATGGTGGTGATGTGTCGCGTAAACGTAAGTTGTTAGAAAAACAAAAGGCCGGTAAGAAACGCATGAAACAAGTTGGCAATGTAGAGATTCCGCAAGCTGCTTTCATGGCTGTATTAAGTACTGGTAAGAAGTAAATAAGGAGCAAGTAAATTGGACTTCGATTTTGAATTGATTCTGGTTATTCTCACGCTAGTGAGTGGTGGAATCTGGCTACTAGACCGGTTGCTTTGGGCGAGTGCGCGTAACACAAGCGATCCTGATAAGGAAGCGGCTGAACCCGTTGTGGTTGAATATGCACATTCGTTATTTCCGGTTTTTTTAGTGGTGTTAGTATTACGTTCTTTTATTGCTGAACCCTATCAAATACCGTCGGGTTCGATGAAGCCAACTTTGTTGATCGGTGACTTTATTCTCGTGAATAAGTTTAGCTACGGTGTCCGCTTGCCAGTGTTAGAAACCGAGGTGATTCCACTAGATAAACCACAGCGTGGTGATGTGATGGTGTTTCGCTACCCGATAGATAATGAGACCAATTATATTAAGCGCGTCATCGGTGTGCCAGGTGATCACGTTCGCTATTTTAATAAAACACTCTATATTAATGGTAAGGCTATGTCGCAAACACTTGTCGGGACAGCCAAGGGTGAGTGCGCGCGTCGAGTTAATCAAGATGCAATTGAGAAAACAGAAGATTTAGACGGAGTTGCTCACAGTATTTACATGTGTGGAGAAGGCTCTACATTTACCTATGAGCGCACTGTACCAGCGGGTAAATATTTAGTGTTTGGTGACAACCGTGATAATAGTAACGATAGCCGCTATTGGGATTTTGTACCAGAAGAAAATTTAGTGGGAAAAGCAATAATGATTTGGTTTAGCTCGAATCCAGATAATGGCTGGTTTTCGGGTGAACGAGTAAGGTGGAATCGGATCGGTAGTTTTATAGAATAATTAACATAATAAGAGGGCGTGTTATGCAAAGTATAAAGCGACAAAGTGGTGTGACGGCAATAGGTTGGCTGATTATACTGGGGCTTATTGGGTTCTTTGTTTTTCTTGGCTTGAAATTGTTTCCTATCTATCAGGAAAATTTTAATGTTACTTCTATGTTACGCAATATGCGTAATGAACCAGGCATACCTACGATGCCGAAGAACCAGATAGTTGGCCTCATTATGAAACGCCTGGATGTTAATTATATTAGAACAATAAATCGCAAACATATTAAAGTTCGAAAAAGTGGTGGCACAGTGCGAATTAATATTAAATACACCGTTAAAGAAAAGTTATTCGGTGATCTGAGTTTGATCGCTGAATTTGATGAAAGTGTTGAGGCAATTGGTCGTTGACAGAGGATGTTAGCAAGCTACTCGCTAGTATTGAGTATCAATTTAATGACAAACGATTACTGAAACTAGCTTTAACGCATCGTAGTGCCGGACGTGATAATAATGAGCGATTAGAGTTTTTGGGTGATGCTGTACTCGGAATGGTTATTGCAGAGGCTTTATATAAGAAATTTCCGAAAGCAAGCGAAGGTGATTTAAGTCGCTTGCGTGCAAATTTAGTGCGAGGAGAAACGCTTGCAGTCATGGCTGCTGATTTACAGCTTGGTGACTATTTAACCTTAGGGCCTGGCGAACTAAAAAGCGGCGGGTTCAGACGTCACTCAATACTAGCTGATGCCTTTGAAGCAGTACTAGGTGCGATTTATCTAGATAGCGACTTTAATACCTGTCAAGAATATATCCTGAATCAATTTTCGGCACGATTGAAAAGTGTGTCGCCGACAACGGTCACGAAAGATCCTAAAACACGCTTGCAAGAGTACCTGCAATCTAGGCGTGTCGCTCTGCCAAATTACGAAATTAAGAAAACCGCTGGTGAGGCTCATGCGCAAACATTTACAGTTGAATGCCGAGTTAAAGGTTTTGACACGGTTATCGCTAGTGAAAGCAGCCGACGCAAAGCTGAACAATTGGCGGCGGCTAAAATTCTGGAACTAATAGAAAAAAATGACTGATACTACACGCCGAGGGTATATAGCATTGGTTGGCCGGCCTAACGTTGGTAAATCAACACTACTCAATAGGTTAATAGGGCAAAAGCTTTGCATTACTTCACGTAAACCTCAAACTACACGTCACCGGGTATTGGGGATCCACACAACAGAGTCTGAACAATATATTTATGTCGATACACCCGGTATGCACATTGACACAAAGCATGCGATGAATCGTTATTTAAATCGTGCGGCAAATCAAGCTATTAATGATGTAGATGCTATCGTTTTTATAGTTGAAGCAGGCGGTTGGCAAGAAGGCGATGACGTTGTTTTACAACG